>PJUL01000725.1_pt1 | contig 19814 bp, 18 predicted proteins | sample 1512221 | NCBI WGS metagenome assembly PJUL01 (sample SAMN08177667, study PRJNA422409) | Feces metagenome, whole genome shotgun sequencing project.
CCCTGCGCCAGGGCGGGCGCCTCGCCATGCTGTCGCGCGAACGCAAGCGCGACCTGCTCGACCTGTTCACCAAGAGCGCGCGGGATTTCCTGAACGGCTGGTTCGAGAGCGAGCCGGTCAAGGTCGCCTTCGGCTTCGACGCCGTGGTCGGCAACTACGCCAGCCCCGACACGCCCGGCTCGGCCTATGTGCTGCTGCACCACACCTTCGGCGAGGTGAACGGCAAGAAGGGCGCCTGGGGCCACGCCGTCGGCGGCATGGGCGCGATCACCCAGGCCATGGCCAAGGCCTGCGAGAAGGCCGGGGTCGAGATCCTGCTGAACGCCCCCGTCGAGGGCGTCCACGTGGACGACGGGAAAGCCGTCGGCGTGCAGTTGGTCGACGGCCGCCAGATCATGGCTCCGATCGTCAGCGCCAACGTCAATCCGTCCCTGCTGTACAAGAAGCTGGTGCCGCCCTCGGCCCTCCCGGCCGATTTCAGGAAGGCGATCGACGGCTACAAGAACGGCTCGGGCACCTTCCGCATGAACGTGGCCCTGTCGGAGCTGCCCGACTTCACGTCCCTGCCCGGCAAGGCGCCAGCCGAGCACCATCAGAGCGGCATCGTCATCGCTCCCAGCCTCGACTACATGGACGCGGCCTATCGCGACGCCAAGGCCGGCGGCATGAGCCGCGCGCCGATCGTCGAGATGCTGATCCCTTCGACGCTGGACACCAGCCTGGCCCCGCCCGGCCAGCACGTGGCCAGCCTGTTCTGCCAGCAGTTCGCGCCCACCCTGCCCGAGGGCCGTTCCTGGGACGACGAGCGCGAGGCGGCCGCCGACCTGATCATCGACACGGTCGATCGCTGGGCCCCCAACTTCAAGGCCTCGGTGCTGGGTCGTGTGATCCTGTCGCCGCTGGACCTGGAGCGGAAGTTCGGCCTGATCGGCGGCGACATCATGCACGGCCACATGAGCCTGGATCAGTTGTGGGCCGCGCGTCCGCTGCTGGGCCACGCCAGCCATCGCGCGCCGATCAAGGGCCTCTACATGTGCGGCGCGGGCACCCATCCCGGCGGCGGGGTGTCGGGCAATCCCGGCCGCAACGCCGCCCGCGAGATCCTGCGCGACAAGGACTTCACCACGGCGGTGAAGCTGGCCGTGGTGGGACGGTGAGCGTCATGACCGCCCTCCCCAACCACGACCCCCTCTCGGACTGGGGCCTGCCCGGCTGGATCTACGGCTCCGAACGGTTCTTCCGCGAGGAGCAGGACAAGGTCTTCCGGCCGTCCTGGCAGATCGTCTGCCACCTGAACGACATTCCGAAGGCCGGCGACTTCCACACCTTCGACTTCGTGGGCGAGAGCATTGTGGTGGTGCGCGGCAAGGACGGCGGGGCGCGGGCGTTCGCGAACGTCTGCCGGCACCGGGGCGCGCGGCTGCTGGACGGCCCCACCGGCCGCTGCGGCCGCATCGTCTGCCCCTACCACGCCTGGACCTACGACCTGGAGGGCCGGCTGATCGGCGTGCCGATGCGCGACGACTATCCCGCGCTCGACATGGCCAAGGAGGGCCTGGCCAGGCTGGACACCGAGATCTGGCGCGGCTTCGTCTTCGTGCGGCTGGAGGGGGACGGCCCTTCGGTGGCGGACATGATGGCCCCCTACGAGCACGAGGTCGCCCACTACCGGTTCGAGGACCTGCAGCCGTTTGGCCGCGTGACCCTGCGGCCGCGCGACGTCAACTGGAAGAACATCAGCGACAACTACTCCGACGGCCTGCACATCCCGATCGCCCACCCGGGCCTGACCCGCCTGTTCGGCAAGGGCTATGGCGTCGAAGCCGAGACCTGGGTCGACAAGATGTGGGGCCAGCTGATCGACGAGCCGTCGAACAATCCGTCCGAGCGCCTCTATCAGGCTGTGTTGCCGGACGTCCCCCACCTGCCGGACGACAGGAAGCGCCTGTGGACCTATTTCAAGCTCTGGCCGAACTTCGCCTTCGACATCTATCCCGACCAGGTGGACTTCATGCAGTTCATCCCGGTCTCGGCCACGACCACCATGATCCGCGAGATCGCCTACGCCCTGCCCGATGAGCGGCGCGAGATGAAGGCGGCGCGCTATCTGAACTGGCGCATCAACCGCCAGGTCAACGCCGAGGACACCGAACTCGTCGCCCGCGTCCAGCAGGGCATGGCCTCGCGCACCTTCACCGCCGGGCCGCTGGCGGCCAGCGAGGTGTCTTTGCGCAGCTTCGGGCGCAAGCTGCGCTCGCTGATCCCCGAAAGCCGCCTGCCGCGGCCCCCGGAGGGGTGGTGAGCGCCCCCTCCGGCCCTCCGGGCCACCTCCCCCAAAGGGGGAGGATCCAGGTTCGCGCCCTTCAGATGCTCCCCCTCTGGGGGAGCTGTCGCGGAGCGACTGAGGGGGTCCTCCCCTGACCCGCGCCCCCTTCACCCGCGAAGCGCCCGACGTCCGCCGCCTGGCCCTGGTCGCGGCGGCCGAGGCCGTGCTGGCGCGCGAGGGCGTGGCCGGAACTTCCGTGCGGACGATCTGCGCAGAGGCCGGCGTCTCGGCCGGCCTGCTGCGGCACTATTTCGAGGGCGTCGATGAACTGATCGCCGCCGCCTACGAGGCGGTGGACCAGCGGATCGACGCGGCGCTGGAGGCGGCGGTGGCCGGCGCCGGCCAGGCCCCTCGCGCCCGCCTGTCGGCCTATCTGGCGGCCAGTTTCGCCCCGCCGGTTCTGGACCCCGACCTGCTGGCGGCCTGGATCGGCTTCTGGGGGCTGGTGAAGACCAAGCCGCGCATCGCCGCCATTCACGCCGCCTCCTACGCCGCCTATCGGTCGCGGCTGGAGACCCTGCTGGCCGACTGCGGCGCGCGCGACCGGCGCCTAGCGGCCATCGCCCTGACGGCCATGGTCGACGGGCTGTGGCTGGAACTGTGCCTGGACCCCAGCACCTTCAGCCCGGGCGAGGCCGTGCTGGCGCTGGAGACGGCGGCCAAGGCCTGGCTGCCTTGAGAAAAAAGCCGCCCCGACGGATCGGAGCGGCTTCAAGTCGGCCTAGATTGAAATGGAAGGATCAGGCCGCGACGGCGGCGGCGCCGGCCAGGCCCTTGCGGCCCCAGGTCGGGCGGCGGGCTTCCGGCTCGGCCACGTGCACTTCGGCATAGCGGCCCTGGCTCGTCATGTGCCGGGCCAGAAGCTGGGCCAAGGCGACGGCTTCGTGCTGGCTGGGGCACGAGCTGATCAGGTCGGGCGAGTCGTTCCAGGTCACGTGCCAGACGCCGGCGACGGGACGGACGTAGTAGTGGTTCGAGTCGGCCATGGGGAGGCTCCTGCATCGAGGCTGACGCCAGCTTTCCCCCACGGACCGCTTCGCGACAGCTGTTTCAATGCTGCACAGCAACATTGAGTTGCGGCGCACAATGCACGCACCGAGCCAGCCGCGAAATGGCTAATTCTCCGGCAAGGTTTCGCCCTTGTAGATAACTCCGCCCTTCATGACCTTGGCCACGTTCGCCAGCACGCCGACATCGGCCAGCGGATCGCCCGCCACCGCGATCAGGTCGGCGTAGCAGCCGGCCTGGGCGCAGCCCACGTCCTTGTCCTTGCCCATCAAAGCCGCCGCGCTGGTCGTCGCCGACTGGATCGCCTGCATCGGCGTCATGCCATAACGGACCATGTAGGGCAGCTGGCGCGCGTTCAGGCCGTGCGGATAGACGCCGGCGTCGGTGCCATAGGCGATGCGCACGCCCGCCTTCACCGCCTTGCGGAAGCCCTCGCGCTGGGCGTCGGTCGTCTCGCGGTTCTTGCGCAGGGTCTCGGCCGGCCAGCCGTTCTTCGTACCGATCTCGTCGATGTAGTCGCCGTTGTAGATGTCGGCGACCAGCCAGGCGCCCCTGGCCTTCATCAGGGCGATCCCCTCGTCATCGATCAGCGAGCCGTGCTCGATCGAGCGCACGCCGGCCCGGACGGCCACCTTGATCCCCTCGGCCCCATGGGCGTGGGCGGTGGCGTAGGTCCCGCGCTTGGCGGCCTCCTCGACCGCGGCCTCGATCTCTTCCTTCGAAAGCTCCAGCTGGCCCGGCTCGGTGCCGACGGTCAGCACCGCGCCGGTGGCGATCAGCTTCAGAAAGTCGGCGCCGTGCACCAGGATGTCGCGGGTCTTGCGGTGGGTGTCGGCCACGTCCTGCACCACACCCCGGCGCATCTCGGCGGGAATGCCGACGTCGGCGGCGATGCCGGTCACCTCGCCGCCCCCGCCGGGCGTGGTCACATAGGCCCCGGCGACCGACATCCGCGGCCCGGGGACCAGGCCCTTGTCGATGGCGTCCCGCAGCGCCACGTCGCCGAACGCCCGCCAGGTCCCGACGTCGCGCACGCTGGTGAAGCCGGCCATCAGGGTCGAGCGGGCATGGGCCGCGCCGATATAGGCCTGCTCGGCGGCCGTGGTCAGCAACGGCTCGGCGATGTTCTCGGTCTGCTCCTGGTCGACGATGTGGGTGTGCATGTCGATCAGGCCCGGCAGCACCGTCAGGCCCGACCAGTCGCGCACGGGCCCGTCGGCCGGCGCGCCGGTCCAGGCGCTCACGGCCGTGATCCGCTCGCCCTCGATCCGGATCAGGCGGTCAGCCAGCACCTTGCCGGCCACCGGATCGACCAGCCTGCCGGCCCGCACGTAGGAGACCTGGGCCAGGGCGGAGCCGGCCGCCAGCAGCGTCAGGGCGGCGACGCCCGCCGTCAGGGTCGAGCGCAGGATCATGGTTCAGTCCTCAGGCGCGCGCCGTATGGCGCATCAGGAGATGGACGGGAAGGCCGGCGGCCAGCAGCACCAGGCCCCACATCACGGCCTCCCTGCCGGCGCCGAACAGGGTGAAGACGGCGTAGAGGCCGGCCAGGATCGCCACCACGGTCAGCAGGCGCGAGCCGGGTACCAGACCCTTGGCCTGCAGCTTCAGCGCCGCCAGGGCGCAGGCCAGGTAGGTGAACAGCGAGGCCGTGGTCGCCAGGAGGGCGATGAAGGTGAAGAGGTCGGCCATCGACTTGGCGTAGTTGATCGCGACCAGCGCGGTGAGGAACACACCCGAGACGAGGTGCGCCCGCACCGGCGTCCCCCTGGCCGACGACTTGGCAAGGAAGGCCGGGAACACCCCGCCCCTGGCCATGGCGTAGGGCATCTCGCCCTGCAGCAGCACCCAGCCGTTCAGCGCCCCGAAGGCGCTGATGGCGGCGAAGGCGGCCACGGCCATGGCCGCGCCCGAGCCCCAGAACCGGCCGATGAACTCGGCCATCGGCGCGTTGGAGGCCTTCAGGGCGTCGGGGGGCGAAAGCAGCACCACCGCCGAGCAGACCAGCAGGTAGACGACGCCGGTGAAGGCCGCCCCGAACAGGGTGGCGCGCGGGATGGTGCGGGCCGGATCCTTGACCTTGTCGGCCGGCACGGTGGCCGACTCCAGGCCCAGCAAGGCCCACAGTGTCAGGGCCGAGGCGGCGACGAGGCCCGGGCCGCCCAGCTGCGCAGTATCAAGCGGCGCGGTGATCGCGGCGGCGCCGTCGCGACCCAGCAGCCAGGCCGACAGGCCCAGCACCGCCGCCAGCGGCAGCAGCTTGAGCACCGTGGTCACCACCTGCACCTCGCCCGCCAGCCGCGCGCCCAGGCAGTTGACGCCGATCAGGCCCCAGATCAGGGCCAGCGTGACCAGGGCGTGCAGGCCCGGCGTCTTAGCGATGCCGGGAACCAGGACGGAAAGATAGCTGACCGCGCCGGTGGCGATGGCCGCGTTGCCCACCCACAGCGAGATCCAGTAGGCCCAGGCCACGACGAATCCCGCCGTCCGCCCGAAGGCCTCCTGGGTGTAGGCGTAGGGACCGCCCTTGCGCGGCAGGGCCGCCGACAGCCGGGCGAAGACGAAGGCCAGGCAGAGGCCGCCGGCGATGGTGATGATCCAGCCCAGCACGCCGTTCCAGCCGTACGGCGCCAGCGACGCGGGCAGCATGAACACGCCCGAGCCGATCATGTTGCCCACCACCAGGGCGCTGCACATCCAGAATCCGAGGGCCTTGGGCGACGAAGTACTCATACGGCCATGCTTTCACCCCCGTCCCGGACGCGCAACCGCCCCCGTCGCGAGACGGGGGCGGCGCGGGCTTTCGTCAGCGATCAGAACTTCTGGCCGAACTTCAGGCCGAAGGTCCGGGGCTGGTTGGGGATGACATAGACCTTGTCGGCGCAGACCGCCTCGGCGCACTGCACGAACCGGCTGGTGCTGGCCCGCTCGTCCGTCAGGTTGGTCAGATAGGCCGAGACCGACCAGCTGGCGCGCGAGAAGCCCGCCGACAGGTCGAAGGTCGCATAGCCCTCCTGCTTGCCGAGGATGCCCGCCTCGACCGTGCGCAGGTCCGAATAGGACGAGGTCTGCCCCACGACCGAGCCCTGGACGAAGGCGTCGTAGTCGCTCCAGGTGAACTCGTAGCGCGCCGTCAGGTTGGCCTTGAACTTCGGCGTGATCGGCAGGCGGGTGCCCTTGGGCGCCTGCGGCCCGTCGGGGAACTCGATCGAGCCCGGCGGACAGTCGGTGATCGGCACGCCGGCGCTGTCGGTGGCGCCGCAGTAGTTGGCCGTCAGCTTGGCGTCGGTGTAGGCCGCCGCGGCGTTGATCGTGAAGCCCTCTGACACCGCCAGGGTCAGGTCGGTCTCCGCGCCCTTGATCTCGGCCTCGTTGGCGTTCTTGATCTCGGTCAGGCCGTTGGCCCCCAGGATCGAGAACTGGAACTTGTTCCACTTCTCCAGATAGACCGCGCCGTTCCAGCGAAGGCGGTTCTGGGCCCAGCTGGTCTTCCAGCCGAACTCGTAGTTCTTCAGGTAGTCCGACAGGTAGGGCGGCAGGGTGCCGCGCCGGTTGATGCCGCCGGGCCGGTAGCCTTCCGAATAGGTCACATAGACCAGCTTGTGGGGGTCGATCTTGTAGGTGAGGTTCAGCTTGGGCGTGTTGCCCGTCTCCTTCACCCGCTTGTCGAGGTTGGTGCAGGGCGAACCGGCGATCACCGGCCCCTTGAAGCAGGCCCGCTCGCCTGTCGAGCCGTAGCCCGCGCCATAGCCGTAGAAGCCCACCAGCGAGTTGTCGGCCTCGAAGAAGCGGATGCCGGCGGTGGCCGTCAGGTTGGGCAGGATGTCGAACGACACCTCGCCGAACGCGGCCGTGTCGCGGTCGACGCGCTTCTGCTCGGTCAGCCAGATGGTGCCCGGGTGGCCCGGAACCGACAGCGACTCGCCCAGGGCCGAGATCTGGTAGTCCTGGTGGATGCCGTGCGCCTGGCGCTGGTAGAACAGGCCCGCGACGAAGCGCAGGCGCGCGTCCTGCGGCGAGCTGACCCGCAGTTCGTGGCTGATCCGGTTGTAGCGGTCCTTGCCCTGGATGAACTGCGACGGGTCCACCGGATTGCCGGCGTCGTCGGTCCAGTAGGCGCCGTAGCCGTACAGCGTGTCGTAGAAGTACGAGTAGTCGGTGTAGTCCTGCTCGGTGTCGGTCGTGCGCTGCAGGTACGAACCGGAATAGACGATGTCGAGGTTGCTGATCTTGCCCTCGACCGTCATGGCCGCCTGCCACCAGCGATCGTCGGCGCTTTCCGGATAGTAGTGGCTGACCTGCAGGTCGCCGATGTCGGGGTCATAGCCGAAGAAGCCGCCGCTCTTCTGCACCTGGCCCATGACCTGGGGCGTGATCGTCCAGTTCTCGCCCAGCTCGACCTTCACGGCCGCCCGGGCGCCGTGGGTCTCGACCTCGTTGTAGTTCTGCTCGGCCACGCCGGCGTTGTTGATGGTCACGCCCGAGGTCGGATAGGTGCGCGTCCCCGGCACGTTGTCGATGTAGCCGGCGTCGCGCTTGCTCCACCCCACCATGCGCACGGCGATGGTGTCGGACAGCGGCTGGTTGACGAAACCCTCGGCCACGTAGCCCGTGCCGCCGTGGTCGACCTTGTTGACCTCCAGGCTGTAGCCGGCCTTGAAGCCGGCCGTGCTGGGCTTGTTGGTGATGATGCGGATGGTGCCGGCCTGCGAGCTGGCGCCGTACAGGGTGCCCTGCGGCCCGGCCAGGGCCTCGACCCGTTCGATGTCGTAGATGTGGACGTCGAGCGCGCCCTGGATCGTGGTGATCGGCTGCTCGTCCAGATAGATGCCCACGCTGGGCAGCGAACCGGAGTGGTTGCCGTCGCCGCCGCTGGCGACGCCGCGCATGTAGACCTGGTTGAAGCCCGGCCCCGAACCCTGGAACGACACGCTGGGCAGGAACTTCACATAGTCGGCGAAGTCGGCGACCTCCAGCTGCTCCAGCTTGGCCTGGCCCAGCGCCTGGATGCTGACCGGCACGTCCTGCAGATTTTCCGAACGCTTCTGGGCGGTGACGACCACCTCTTCCAGCGCCACCCCGCTTTCCTGCGCCAGCGCCGCCCCACAAAGCGCGCTGCTCGACATCAGGGCCGTGACCAGAAGGCCCGACCGCATTGTTTTTGAACGCCTAATCGACACGTGTTCGCTCCTTGGCCCCAGAGAGAACGACGTTCTTTCAATGTCGTGAGTCCGACAATCCGGCAAAGCTCGACGACTGCGCAATTCACCGGACTGTTGCAAAAACGGCAGCGCCGTCTTCCGGTGGTCAAATAACAGGCGCGGCGGGATAGGCCGTCAGGACAGGGCCCAGCGCCGCCTTCAGCGGACCAAGCCAGGGTTCATAGTTGCGCCACTGGTCCACCCCGTCGCGGAAAATCGGCTGGCGCACCTGTTCGGAGCTCGCCGTGCGCACGGCGCGGTCGTTCTGGTGGAAATCCAGGCATGTCGCCTCGAACGGCAGGCCGCAATGATCCAGCAACCGGCGAATCTGGCCTTCCGGATCCTCGACCATCTCCTCGTAGATCACCCGGTGCACGCGCCCCGGCAGCACGGCGTCGACGTGCGCCATCAGGTCCACGTAGTCGGCGTAGTAGCGCCCGATGTCTTCCAGGCCGTAGCTGAAGGTCTGGCCCCGCGCGAAATGCTGCTTGAACCCCGAGAAGCAGCAGCCCAGCGGGTGGCGGCGCGCGTCGATGATCTTCGCATTGGGCAGCATCAGGTGGATCAGCCCGGCATGAGCGAAGTTGTTGGGCATCTTGTCGACGAAGAACGGCCGGTCGGTCTTCCGCTGCACCCGGGTGCGCTCGACGTACTCCTCGCCCAGCGCCCGCAGGGCCTCGGCGTCCAGCCCGGCCAGCGCCTCGGGATACAGCCCCTCGCCCCGGCGCCCGCCCAGCCGCTTGGCGATGGCGATGACGTCGGGCAGCTCCATCGTGCCCTCGACCTGCGAGTGGCTGGCCAGGATCTGCTCGATCAGGGTCGAGCCCGAGCGCGGCAGGCCGACGACGAAGATCGGGTCGGGCGCGGCCGCGCCCCAGCCCTTGCGCTCGGCGAAGAAGGCGGGCGTCAACAGCGCCTTGCTGCGCGTCGCGTGGGCCGTGGTCTCGTCGGCGTCGTAGCGGATCTGGACACGACGCAGCTCGGCCCCCTTTGCGTAGTGCCCGAACGACGCCTCGTAGCGGCCGGCGTCCTCCAGCGCCTTGCCCAGGGCGTAGTGCAGGTGGAAGCGATCCTCGTCGGCCAGGTCGTCGCGGGCCAGCTGGCCCTCCATGACGGCCAGGTCCTCTTCCGAAAAGCGCAGGGTCTTGAGGTTGGCCAGGCTCCACCAGGCCTCGCCCAGCATCGGCGCCTGCTCGACGGCCTTGCGATAGGCCGCCTCGCACTCGGTGCGGCGGCCCAGGGTCTTCAGCGCGTGGCCATAGCTCATCCAGCCCTTGGGCTGGTGGGGATGACGCTCCAGCACCTGGCGATAGATGGCCACGGCCGCGTCGTACTCGCCGATCCGCACCAGGGCGGCGGCGCGCAGGTTGGCGTAGGCCGGATGGCGCGGGTCGGCCGCCTGCAGCAGATCGAGCTGCGCCAGCGCCTCAAGGGTCTTGTTCTGGCGATAGAGCAAGGTGGCCAGGTTGTGCCGCGCGGCGGTGAACCCGGGGGCGAAGGCCAGGGTCTGGGTGAGGATCCGTTCGGCGTCCTCATAGCGGCCCAGCCGCGCGGCGACCTCGGCCAGCATGCGCAAGGCGGCCGGCTCGTCGGGACGCGCCGCCAGGTAAGCCCGCAGGCCGTGCTCGGCCTGCGGCAGCTTGCCCTCGACCAGGGCCGAAGCCGCCGCGATCAGCGCCGGATCGCGCACCGAGGCCTTAACCTGGCGATCCCCCGCGGCCTGGGCGCCGACCAGGTCGCCCAGCACGGTCAGGGCCACCGACAGCGCCCGCCAGGCCTCGCCCAGGTTCGCGTTCAGCGTCGTGGCGCGCCGCAGCGCCGCCGCGGCCTCCTGCGTGCGGCCAAGATCCAGCAGGACGAGGCCATGCTCCAGCTGCACCTCCGCGGCCTGGGGCAGGCCGCGCGACAGTGGATCGATCACCGGCAAGGCCGCGGCCGGGTCGCCCGCCAGCCGCAGGGCCGCGGCCAGGATCAGGGTCGCGCCGGGATGACGCGGCGCGGCTTCCAGAATCGCCAGGGCCTGCTCGCGCGCCAGTTCGGGATCGTGCGACAGCAGCCGCGCCGCATGGCCCAGCGCGGTGGCCAGACTGCCCGTCGGCTCCGAAACCTGCCCTTGCATCTCACCCCGCCACGCTTGGTACCGACGGTATCGGAGAACGGCGGGCGGCGGGTGTCAATCAGGCGGCGCGCGGATCAGCGTCGGGATGCACGATATGCCCTCCACCCCCTCTCTCTCAGAGAGAGGGACTTTCAAGTCATCAGCCCCCAGCTTCGTTCACCGCGATGATCACCGGCTTGCCGCGCGACCAGGGCTCCCACCCGGCCTCGAGCGCCGAGGCGATGGCGGTCGCCACCAGCTTCTTGGGCACCTGTTCGGTCTTCAACTGCGGCGCGCCGTAGCGGGGCTGCTCGCCGGGCGGAAACTCGATGACGACCTCGCGCTTGCCCTCGACGTGATGGACGGCGATGGCCATGCCGTGCCGCTCGGTCGGGTCCTTCGACCAGTGGGGCGTGCGTTGCAGCCGCCAGACATAGGTCTCGCCGTCGACCTCGATCTCGAATTCAGGGTTCAGCTTGGTTCGCGCCATGAGGGGGTGTTAGCGCGACGCGAGGGCCGAGGCCAGTCGCCGCTTGACTCATTTCGACGATTAGCTAATCGTCTCATCATGAGCCAGGTGTTCAAGGCCCTCTCCGATCCCACCCGCCGACGGGTGCTGCAGCTCCTTCGCAAGGGGCCGCTCAGCGCCGGCGAGCTCAGCGATCAGTTCGACGTCTCCAAGCCGACCATGTCGGCCCATTTCGCGGTGCTGCGGGAGGCCGACCTGGTGCACGCCGAGAAGTCGGGCAAGTCGGTCATCTACCACCTGAAGCTCTCGGTGCTCGAAGAGGCGCTGCTGGGCTTCGTCCATTCGTTCGGCGTCGGCGAGCAAGCCTCGCCGGCCAAACAGGAGGTTGCGGAATGAAGAAGGAAGTGATCGCCGACCTCGCCTGGGGCGTCGGCATCGTCGTCCTGGCCCTGGCCGCCAGCCTGGCGCGCAAGCTGGGCTATATCGACACCGACACGGTCAACCGGCTGGTCATGGGCGCCATCGGCCTGATGGTCGCCTGGTTCGGCAACCGCATGCCCAAGCGCTTCGTCCCCAACGTCCTGGCGCGGCGGGTGCATAGGGTCGGCGGCTGGTCGATGGCGCTGAGCGGCCTGGTCTATGCCGGGCTCTGGGCCTTCGCGCCCTTCGACGTGGCGGTGATGGGCGGCTCCGGCGCGATCCTGGCCGGGCTGGCCGTGACGATCGCCTATTGCCTGTCGCTGCGGGCTCGGTCCAAGGCCCTATAGCCGGTCGCGCAGCGCGTACCAGGAAAGCCCCGCCACGGTCAGCGGCCAGCGCAGCAGCCGTCCGCCCGGGAAAGGCGGCGTCGGCAGCCGCGACAGCAGCTCCATCCCGGCCGGCTCGCCCAGGGCCGCATCGGCCAGCAGCTTGCCGAACCACGGCGCCAGCATCACCCCCTGCCCCGAATAGCCGGCCGCGACCCGCACCCCCGGCGCCAGCTCGCGCACGTAAGGCGAGCGGTGGAAGGTGATCCCCAGGGTTCCGCCCCAGGCGTGGGTCACCTTCACGTCGGCGAGGTTCGGATAGATCTTCAGCATGTGCCGGCGCACGAAGCCGGGCAGATCCGGCGGGAAGCCCGGCCGGTAGTTCTCGCCGCCGCCGAACAGCAGCCGCCCATCCGGGCTCTTGCGGAAGTAGTTCACAACGAAGCGGCTGTCGGCCACGGCGGCGTTCGAGCGGATGATCGCCTCGCCGCGCTCGCCCAAGGGTTCGGTGGCCAGCACGAAGTTGTTGATCGGCATCACCCGCGCGCGGGCCTCGCCGCCGGCCAGTTCGTCCAGATAGCCGTCGCCGGTCAGGATCAGCTGGTCGCACAGCACCCGGCCCGCCGCGGTCTCCACCACGATCCGGCCGCCCTCGCGCCTCCAGCTCCGGGCCCGGCTGCGCTCGTGGATGACCGCGCCCTTCGAAAGCGCCGCCCGCGCCAGGCCCAGGGCCAGGTTCAGCGGATGCAGGTGTCCGCCGCCGTTGTCGCGCACCCCGCCGTGATAGACCCCCGTGCCCAGGTCCTCGGCCAGGGCGTCCTCGTCGATCGGCTCCAGCTCGTGATAGCCGTAGCGGGCGGCCATGAACTCGATGTGGTCGAGATCCTCGCCCTCGCCTCCGCTCTTGTGGCGCGCGTGGATCATGCCGGGGACGAAGTCGCAGGCGATGGCGTGCTCGGCGATCGTCGCGGTCAGGTGCGAGCGGGCGTCCAGCGCCATCCGCCACAGCGCCGTCGCATCGTCGCGGCCGAGCGTCTTCTCCAGCCAGGCCTGGTCGTTGCGCTGGCCCATGTGCACCTGGCCGCCGTTGCGCCCCGAGGCGCCGGACCCGACCTGCGCCGCCTCCAGCACGACGACGGACACGCCCCGCGTGGCCAGCTCCAGCGCCGCGCCAAGGCCGGTGTAGCCCGCGCCCACGACGCAGACGTCGGTCGTGGTCTCGCCGTCCAGCGCCGGCAGCGGCGGCAGGGCGTGCGCCGTCTCGGCGTACCAGGAGGCAGCGGGGTGGCCGGTGTTCAGCACCGCAGACCTCCACCTCTCCCATCGGGAGAGGGAGGGGCCCATGGCGAAGCCATGGGAGGGTGAGGGGTTTCATGGCCGGCGGCGTAACCCCTCATCCTCCCACCGCTACGCGGCGGGCCCCTCCTTCTCCCACTGGGAGAAGGTGAGAAGGAGAGCGCCACCTCAGACATTCAGCAGCAGGAACTCCCGCTCCCACGGGCTGATGGTGCGCATGAAGGTCTCGTACTCGGCCTGCTTCACCCGGGCGTAGGCGTTGCAGAAGGTGGCGCCGAGAATGTCGGTCAGCGCCTTGGCCTCCTCGAACAGGGTCACCGACTCCAAGAGGCTGCGCGGCAGCTCGATCCCCCGCGCGCTGGCGTCGATCTCCACCGGCGCGGTCGGGGCCAGGTTCTGGGTCATGCCCAGGTATCCGCAGGCCAGCACCGCGGCGATGGCCAGGTACGGGTTGGCGTCGGACGAGGGGATGCGGTTCTCCACACGGCGGTTGTCCGGGTCCGACGGCGGCACCCGCAGGCCGCAGGTGCGGTTGTCGTAGCCCCACTGGGTGTTGACCGGCGCACCGCTGTCGCGGGCGATCCGGCGGTAGCTGTTCACGTAAGGCGCCAGGATGGCCATGATCGCCGGCAGGTAGCGCTGCTGGCCGGCGATGAAGGCGTAGAAGGCCGGCGTCGCCTCGCCCGTCTTCGGATCCGAGAACAGGTTGTCGCCGTCCTCGGTCAGGATCGACTGGTGCACGTGCATGGCGCTGCCCGGCTCGGTGGCCATCGGCTTGGCCATGAAGGTGGCGTAGATGTCGTGCTCCAGCGCCGCCTCGCGGATGGTGCGCTTCATCATGAACACCTGGTCGGCCAGTTCCAGCGGCGTGCCGTGGCGCAGGTTGATCTCCATCTGCGCCACCCCGCTCTCGTGGATCAGGGTGTCGATCTCCAGGCCCTGGCGCTCGGAATACTCGTACATGTCCTCGAACAGGGCGTCGAACTCGTTGACGGCGCTGATCGAATAGCCCTGGCGGCCGGTCTCGGGACGGCCCGAGCGGCCGACCGGGGGCTTGAGCGGATAGTCGGGGTCGACGTTCTTCTCGACCAGATAGAACTCGATCTCCGGCGCCACGATCGGGCTCCAGCCCTTCTCGCGATAGAGCGACAGCACCCGGCGCAGCACCTGGCGGGGGCTTTCCTCCACCGGCCGGCCGTCGGGGTGGAAGGCGTCGTGGATCACCTGGGCCGTCGGGTCCTGCGCCCACGGCACGGCCGCCAGGGTGGCGAAGTCGGGGGTCAGGAAGATGTCGGTGTCCGACTGCACCGCGTTCACCGCCCCCTCGAACTCGGGGAAGTCGCCGGTGATGGTCTGGTAGAACACCGCCAGCGGCAGGTTCATCGACGGGGTACCCAGGAACTTGCGCACCGGCATGATCTTGCCGCGCGCGACGCCGGCCAGGTCGGGCACGACGCACTCGATCTCCTCGATGTTCTGGCTGCGGAACCAGGCCTGGGCCTCGTCCAGCGTCTTGACCCCCCGGGTGACCTTCGGACCGTCGTGGTTCTTCTTGTGCTTGGGCTTCATAGGGGCGCTCCTCGCGCTTGCTGAAGTTTGGGCTGACTGGGAATTGTAACGCTTGGCGGCGGCGTTCCGCTCAAGCGGTGTCCGTGATAGTCTTGGGCATGGCCGAGCCCGATCCCGCCATCTTCGACATCGCCGACGACGAAGCCGAGCGCCGCGCCGAAGAGGCGGCTGAAGCCGACGTCGAGGCCGGTCGCGTTGTGCCGCACGAACGCGTGCGCGAGTGGCTGAAGAGCGTCGGCACACCCGACCAGAAGCCGACGCCGTATTCGTGGCGCAAGTAGTCTGGAGCGATAAGGCGCTGGCCGACATCGAGGCTATTGTCGCCTATATCATCAGCCAGCACAGCCCGATCGCCGCCCAGCGCCTTGCCTATCGCCTCCTCGCGACCGGCGACACGCTTGAAGGCAATCCCGATCGAGGCCGCCCTCTCCCGCGAGGCCGTCGCGAGTTGGCCGTCGTTGCGCCCTACCTGATCCGTTACCGCATCAAGGGCTCGACAGTCGTAATCCTGGAAGTCCGGCACGGCGCGCGCCGGCCGGACTGAGGCGCTGCTCACGCATCGCCCTCCTTCGGCTTCAGCGCCCGCAGCACCGGCTCGGCTTCATCGAGCGACTTCCTGATGATCCCCACCAGTTCGTCGATCTGGGCCTTGGTGATGATCAGCGGCGGGCAGCAGACGATGCTGTCGCGGATGGCCCGCACCATCAGGCCGTTCTTGATGCAGAGGTCGCGCACGATCGGACCGGCCTCGCCTTCCTTGTCGAGGAAGCGATGGTTGGTTCCCTTCTCGCGCACGATCTCGACCGCGCCGATCAGGCCGAGCGAGCGGGTCTCGCCGACCAGCGGATGGTCGTTCAGCGACGCCAGCGCCTGGGCCAGATAGGGGCCGGTCTCGCCGGCCGTGCGCTCGACCAGGCCCTCGCGCTCCATGATCTCGATGTTCTTGAGGGCGACGGCGGCCGCGGTCGGGTGGCCCGAATAGGTGAAGCCGTGGATGAAGTCGCCGCCCTTCTCCCGCAGTTCGGCGACGATGTGGTCGGCCACGCCCACGGCCGAGATCGGCAGGTAGCCGGACGACAGGCCCTTGGCCATGGCGATCATGTCGGGCTTGATCCCGTAGTGCTGGTGGCCGAACCACGCGCCCAGCCGCCCGAAGCCGCAGATCACCTCGTCGCAGACCAGCAGGATCCCGTACTTGCGGCACAGGGCCTCGACCGCCGGCCAGTAGCCTTCCGGCGGGATGATCACCCCACCCGCGCCCTGCACCGGCTCGCCGATGAAGGCCGCGACGTTCTCGGGGCCCACCTCGAGGATCTTGTCCTCGATCGCCTTGACCGCCCGGTCGCGGAAGGCGGCCGGATCCTCGCCGAAGCCGTCGCCGAACTGATAGGGTTGCATCACGTGCTCGACCCCGGCGATCGGCAGGTCGCCCTGCTTGTGCATGTGCTTCATGCCGCCCAGGCTGACGCCGGCCACGGTCGAGCCGTGATAGGCGTTCCAGCGGCTGATGAAGACGGTGCGCTGCGGCTCCCCCTTCAGTTTCCAGTAATGGCGCGCCAGGCGGAAGACCGTGTCGTTCGCCTCCGACCCCGACGAATTGTAGAAAACGTGCGAAAGATGCCCGCCCATCTTCTGAGCGATCTTGGCCGCCAGCTCGATCGGCGGCGGCGTCGCGGTCTTGAAGAAGGTGTTGTAGTACGGCAGCTCCAGCATCTGGTCGTAGGCGGCCTTGGCCAGTTCCTCGCGGCCGTAGCCGACGTTCACGCACCACAGCCCGGCCATGCCGTCGAGGATCTGGTGGCCCTCCCCGTCATGGATGTAGACGCCCTCGGCCCGGGTGATGATCCGGCTGCCGCCCTGCTCGGCGATGACCTTGTGGTCGGCCTGGGCCGGCAGGTGGTGGGCCAGGTCCAGGCGCTTGAGCTCGGCGATGTCGTGATTGCGGAGGGGAGCGGTCATGTCTGGGTTTCCCGTACGACGAGCGGCGAGCCTCTGAGGGCCCGTCCGAAAAGCTGGAAGAAGGTCTGGGACTGAGGGTTGGCCTCCGGCTTCCATTCCGGATGCCACTGCACGGCCAGCACTGGCGCGCCGTTGACGCTGGCCGACACCGCCTCGACGACGCCGTCCTGCGCGCGAGCCTCCACCGACAGGCCCTCGCCCAGCCGGTCGACGCCCTGGTAGTGCACCGAATTGACCACCGCCTGCTGCGCCTCGAACGCCGTGGCCAGCACGCCGCCAGGGGTCAGGTCGACCGGGTGGCGGTGGTCGAACATGCCGTTGAAATCGACCTCGTCGGGCGCGTGGTGGGCGATTAGCTCGGCGCTCGTGGCCATGTCGCGCCGCAGGGAGCCTCCAAAGGCGACGTTGATTTCCTGGAAGCCCCGGCAGACCCCGAACACCGGCCGGCCCAGATCCAGCATGGCCTTGATCAGGTCGCGGGTCATGACGTCGCGATCGCGGTCGAACGGCCCCGGCGCGTCTTCGACGGCCTCGTCGTAGAAGACCGGATCCAGGTTCGACGGACTGCCGGTCAGCATCAGGCCGTCCAGCCGGGCGGCGACCTCCGAGGCCTTCATCAGCCCCGGCATCGACGGCACGAGAAGCGCAGCGGCGTCGGCGTACCGCATCGCGCCTTCGACATAGCGGTTCATCACCGCCTGAGCCGGCTCGATCCCGACGGTGCGGGTGCAGCAGATGACGCCGGCGACGGGTCTCACCTGCCTTCCCCCTTGATGGGGGAAGGATTGGAAAGAACCCAGATCACGACAGCAGCACCGCCGGCGAGCAGGCGTGCCAGGCGATCCACACCGCCTCGCCCAGCCGGAAGTCTTCCTGGTCCCAGCGCGTCAGGTTGGGGCGCTGCACCTTCACGCGGCGGCCTCCCTCGATTTCCACCTCGTAGGTCGACACTCCGCCCAGATAGGCCTCGTGCTTGATGACGCCCGCCACCGCGTTCGTGCCCTTGGGCGCATCGCCCATGTTAGGCGGCTCGCCGTCGTCGGGACGCTTGTGCAGCTCGATCTTCTCGGGACGGATAGCCGCCCACACCGTGCCGCCGCGCGGGCCGGTCACGCCGTGGTCGAGGAAGATGTCGGTCGGCAGCCCCGGCGAGCGGATCACCGCGTGGCTCGGCTCGTCCACCGCCAGCACGCCCTCGAACAGGTTCACGCTGCCGATGAAGTCGGCCACGAAGCGGCTGTTGGGAAACTCGTAGAGGTCATTGGGCGCGGCCACCTGCTGCAGCACGCCCTTGCTCATCACCGCGCAGCGCGACGCCAGCGCCAGCGCCTCGTCCTGGTCGTGGGTGACCATGATGAAGGTGATGCCCACCTTCTCCTGCAGGGTGCACAGCTCAGTGCGCATCTGCTCGCGCAGCTTGGCGTCCAGGGCCGACAGCGGCTCGTCCAACAGCAGCACCCGCGGCCGCTTGACCAGCGCCCGGGCCAGGGCCACGCGCTGCCGCTGCCCGCCCGACAGCTGGTCGGGCTTGCGCTGGCCAAGGCCGCCCAGCTGCACCAGCTCCAGCGCCTCCTCGACCCGCCGGTCGCGCTCGGCCTTGCTCACCCGGTCGACCTTCAGGCCGTAGGCGACGTTGTCGGCCACGGTCATGTGCGGAAACACGGCGTAGGACTGGAACACCATGTTCACCGGCCGCTTGTTGGGCGGCACGTTCGAGATGTCCTGGCCGTCGATCAGGATCCGCCCTTCCGTGGGGGTCTCGAACCCGGCCAGCATCCGCAGCAGGGTGGTCTTGCCGCAGCCCGACGGCCCCAGAAGCGCGAAGAACTCGCCCTCCCGGATGCTCAGCGACACGTTGTCGACCGCCGCCAGCTTGCCGAAGCGCTTGGTGATGTTCTCGAAGGTGATGATGGGTTTGGCTTCGGTCACTTCGTCATTTCCCCCGAAAACGTCAGCGGCCTGTGTTCCTCGGCTCGCGAGGAACCTCCCCCTCTGGGGGAGGCGATCGCGTAGCGATCGGTGGGGGGCGTGACTGCGAGCCCTCCAAGACTGCGGCGGCTGAAAACTTCCCCCCACCGGCCTTCGGCCGCCTCCCCCACGGGGGGAGGTCCCAGTCGGGCGACACTCATTTCCCGTCCCCCCCATGCGCTCCGGCGGCCGCGGCCGGATCGCCCTGCAGCTTCAGCGCCACAGCGGTCAGGATCACAGTCAGCACGATCAGGATGGTCGAGGCAGCATTGACCTCGGGCGTCACCGAGAAGCGCACCATCGAATAGACCTTCACCGGGAAGGTCACGGTGTCCGGGCCCGCCGTGAAGAAGGTGATGACGAAGTCGTCCAGGCTGAGCGTAAAGGCCAGTAGGGCTCCGGCCACCAGCGACGGGGTCATGTGCGGCAGGATCACGTCCTTGATGGTGCGGAACTCGCCGGCCCCAAGATCGCGCGCGGCCTCCTCGAGTTCGCGGTTGAAGCTGGCCATGCGCGCCCTGACCACCACCGCCACGAACGGGAACGAGAAGGTCACGTGGGCGATGATGATCGCCCCCAGGTTCAGCGGCCAGACCAGCCCTTGCGGCCAGGGCAGCACCTTGGCGAAGAACACCAGCATGCCCACGCCCATGCAGATCTCGGGCACCACGATCGGCAGGGCCAGCGCCCCGTCCACCACCGTCTTGCCCGGAAAGCGGAAGCGCCACAGGGCTAGGGCCACCAGCGCGCCCAGCACCACGCTGAGCAGGGTCGAGACCGCCGCGATGGTCAGGCTGTTGGCGAAGGCCTCGATCAGGCCGTCGTTGTTGAAGGCCTTCTCGTAGTATTTGAGCGTGAAGCCCTTCCAGACGATGTTGCGGCGGCTGTCGTTGAAGCTGAAGGCCATCAGGGCGATCAGCGGCGCGTAGAGGAACGCCCCCACCGCCAGCAGCCACAGCCGGATCGGCCAGCGGCGCAGATATTCCAGGGGGCCTGGCGGGGCGCGCTTGGTCATCCCACGCCCTCCTTCTTCTTGCCCCTGGAGAGCAGCGCCTGCACGGCGATGGCGATGAAGGTCAGGTACATCAGCAGGAACGACAGGGCCGCGCCGAACGGCCAGTCGTTGGCGCGCTTGAACTGGCGCTCGATGACGTTGGCGATCATCTGGCTGTCG
>PJUL01000729.1_pt1 | contig 19674 bp, 21 predicted proteins | sample 1512221 | NCBI WGS metagenome assembly PJUL01 (sample SAMN08177667, study PRJNA422409) | Feces metagenome, whole genome shotgun sequencing project.
CCTTGGCCGAACGCCCGGTGTGCTTGCCGGTAGTGACGACAAGCGGGCCGTCCTTGGCCAGCTTGCCCTCTCCGCGAGAAACGGCCTGCTCAACGAGCTGGGCGGTTTCGAGATTCCAGAAAATATCGGCGCCGGTCCCGATGCCCATGGCATCGAGACCGTGGCGCGGGGTGCGCTCCGTCAATTTAGCCTCCGTCTCCAATGCCTTGCCCAGATTGTTACCCTCCGGTGCAAGATTATTGCGTGGGCATTGGACCCCGGCCAAACCAGGGTCAACCCGAGTAAACGTTGTCAGCCGATTGAGCGGCAAAGAAGTTTCGGTTACGCCGTAAAATCAATGGTTCCGAGTGCCCCAACCGCATGACCGCTACGATCGCGCTGGTCGATGACGACCGTAACATCCTCACCTCCGTCTCGATCGCCTTGCAGACCGAGGGTTTCCTGACACGCGTCTATTCCGACGGCGAAAGCGCCCTGAAGGCGCTGATCGACAATCCGCCCGACCTGGCGGTTCTCGACATCAAGATGCCGAAGATGGACGGGCTCGAGCTGCTGCGGAAGCTGCGCGAGAAAAGCTCGATCCCGGTGATCTTCCTGACCAGCAAGGATGACGAGCTGGACGAGGCGCTCGGCCTGGCGATGGGCGCGGACGATTATATCGCCAAGCCCTTCTCCCAACGCCTGCTCATCGCCCGCATCCGCGCGATCCTGCGCCGCACCGAGGCGACCCAGCCCAGCGCCGAAGGCGTGGAGGAGACGCCCGCCGAAGCGCTGGAGCGGGGACGACTCGTGATGGACCCCGCGCGCCATCGCGTCACCTGGAACGGGAGCAATGTGACGCTGACCGTCACCGAATTCCTGATCCTCGAGACGCTGGCGCAGCGACCGGGCATCGTGAAGACCCGCAACCAGCTGATGGATGCCGCCTATCAGGACGACATCTATGTCGATGACAGAACCATCGACAGCCACATCAAGCGCGTCCGCCGCAAGTTCCGGCAGGTCGATCCGGAATTCGATGCTATCGAGACGCTATATGGCGCGGGCTACCGGTTCTCGGACGAATAGGGACGAGCGCGATCTCGCGCTCAAATGGTCCAATCGCGTCAGCCTGACGCCGCGAATCCTCGCGGTGAACATCGTCGCGCTCGCGTTGCTGGGCGGCGGTTTCTACTATCTCGATTCCTATCGCAGCCGGATCGTCGACAGCCGGGTCGAACAAGCGAGCCGCGAGGTGCGGCTGATCGCCCAGGCGCTCGCCTCGACCAAGGACGAGAAGCGGCGCGACCTGCTGGTGCTTAGCCTCGCCCGCGACACTGGCACACGCATCCGCCTGTTCGACGAGAAGGGCAAGCTGCTCGCCGACAGCAAGGTGCTGGGGCTACGTAACGTCGTGCTGCGCGATCCGGATAAGGATCCCTGGGGTCTTGAGGCGGCGCGCATCCTCGACGCGGTGATCGATACGGTGGCCGGCGCCGACCGCGCCCCGCTCTATCGCGAGCGACCAGTCGACCAGGGGCTGGACTGGCCGGACGTGCGCACCGCCCTCTCGGCCCATGGCACGCCGGCAACCGTATGGCGCGCTCCGGACCGCACCCCGGTGATCACGGCGGCCGCACCGATCACCGAGCTGGGCGTGGTGATGACAACGGCAAACGCCCGCGACATTACCCAGACCGTGCGCGCCGAGCGCTTCCGGCTAGGCATGGTGCTGTTGTTCGTTTCGGTCTTCTCGATCCTGCTCTCGCTGTTCCTCGCGCGGACGATCGTGCGGCCGCTACGCCTGCTTGCACGCGCCGCGATTCGCGTGCGGCTGGGCCGGGCTCGCGAAGTGGTGGTGCCCCGCCTGCCCGATCGCAGCGACGAGATCGGACTGCTCGCCCGCGCGCTTTCCGATATGACCCAGGCGCTGCGCGCGCGGATCGATGCGACCGAGGCCTTTGCGGCCGATGTGACGCACGAACTGAAGAACCCCCTCGCCTCGCTCCGCTCCGCCGTGGACGGGATGGCGACAGTGACCAAAAAGGAACATCGCGACCAGCTGCTGGCGATCGTGCGCGACGATGTGCTGCGGCTGGATCGGCTGATTACCGACATTTCCGAAGCCTCGCGCCTCGACGCGCAGCTGAGTCGCGCCACGTTCGAGCCAGTGGACATCGGCGCGATGATCCGCGCGCTGCTCGACCAGCGCGAGGCCCGCGGTATCCCGAACGGCATCCGCATCGCCTTTGATCGCGCATCGGACACCGATCTCGTCGTGCTGGGCGAAGGCGCACGGCTGGAGCGAGTCTTCGAAAACCTGATCGAGAACGCGATTTCCTTCTCGCCGCCGAAGGGACTGATCGCGATCTCCGCGTCGAGCGACGCGGAGGATCTGACGATCCGGGTCGAGGACGAAGGCCCCGGTGTGCCCGAGGAGGCGCGCGAGAATATCTTCCGCCGCTTCCACTCGGTACGCCCCCAGGAAGAAGCCTTTGGCCAGCATTCGGGACTGGGGCTTGCCATCGCCCGTACGATCGTTGAGGGCCACCAGGGAAGCATTTCAGTCGAATCGCGGGAGGATCGATTGAGCGGGGCGCGTTTCGTAGTGCGGCTGCCATTGGCAGGGCGCAATTGATGGCAGGTCTGTCTTCGGAGACGATTCACGCCGCCTGCGTCGCGATAGACGGGCGCGGCGTGCTGATCGAGGCGCGCGATGATGCGCAGCGCACCGATCTGCTGCTCCGCCTGCTCGATCGCGGCGCGATGCTTGTCGCCGACGCCCGCACCGCCTGCCTGCGCCGCGACAAGGAATTGCGCGCCACGCCGCTGGCGGGCACGGCGGGCCATGTCGAGATTCGCGGGATCGGTCCGGTCAGCGTACCGAACCTGGACGAAGTCGCAGTTACGCTGGTCGCCGTCGTGCTCGATGCTGCGCCGCGCCTGCCCGAGGATCGCCGCACGCGCCACATCGCAGGCATCGACGTGCCGGTGATCGCGCTCGGGCCGAACGAGCCGGCAGCCCCGATCAAGGTCGAATATGCGGTGCGGGCGCTCGCCGCATGAGCAAGGCCCGGCCCAAGCAGATCCTGCTCGTCACCGGCATGTCCGGCGCGGGCAAGTCGACGGTGCTGCGCACCTTGGAGGATCTCGGCTGGGAGATCGTCGACAATCTTCCGCTGCTGCTGCTCAACCGGCTGCTCGACACCGCCCCGGCCGAAGTGGACGATGACCGTCCGCTGGCGATCGGCATCGGAACGACGACTCGCGGGTTCGACCCCGAGAGCATCGTCCGGCGTATCAAGAAGCTGCGCGAAGATCACGGTCATGACGTTGGCACGCTCTTCCTCGAATGTTCGGGCGCAGAGCTTGAGCGACGCTATTCGGAAACGCGGCGGCGCCATCCGCTGGCCCAGGATCGCCCGGCACAGGACGGTATCGCCCATGAGCGCGAGTTGCTCGTGCCGCTGCGCCGCTGGGCCAACCGGCTGATCGACACCACCGACCTGAGCGCGAACGAGCTCGCCCAGCAGATCCGCACCACATTTTCGGACGAAGACCGGAGCGGAACGGTGATCTCCGTCGTGTCGTTCGGCTTCGCCCGCGGATTGCCGCGCGATGCGGATCTGGTGTTCGACATGCGATTCCTGCGCAATCCGCACTGGGTTCCGGAATTACGCCCGGGCACCGGCAAGGACGCCGATGTATCGGCCTATATCGCGGCCGACCCTGCCTATCCGGCGGCAATGGAGCAGATCGAGTCGTTGCTGCTTTTGTTGCTGCCGCGTTACCAGTCCGAGGGGAAGGCGTACGTTACGATAGCGTTCGGATGCACGGGAGGCCGCCATCGCTCTGTGCATGTCGCCGAACGGATGGCCGCGCGGTTGCGCGCCGCGGGTTTTTCGCCCACGGTGACACATCGTGATACCAAGACCGCGCCGCAGGACTCGCTGGAGGGGCTACCGGTGACCACGGCAGGGGGCGGAGTTTGAGATGATCGGTTTGGTGCTCGTGACGCACGGACGACTCGCCGAAGAGTTCGTCGTCGCGATGGAGCATGTAGTCGGCAAGCAGGAGCAGATCGCATCGATCTGCATCGGCCCAGAAGACGATATGGAAGGTCGCCGCTCGGATATCGCCGAGGCGATCAAGAGCGTCGATTCGGGACGCGGCGTGATCGTGCTGAGCGACCTGTTCGGCGGCACGCCCTCGAATCTCGCCATCTCGCTCATGGAAGCGGGCCGTGTCGAAGTGATCGCGGGTATCAATCTGCCGATGCTGATTCGTCTCGGCAGCGCGCGCAAGACGATGAAGGTCACCGAAGCGGTGGCCGCGGCGCGCGACGCGGGTCGCAAGTACATCACCATCGCATCCGAAGTCCTGGGAGAGGCTGCCGCTTGAATCGCACGATCCGGACCGTCACGATCGAGAACAAGCGCGGCCTGCACGCGCGCGCCAGCATGGCCTTCGTGACGCTCGCCACCGCCCAGTCGGTCGAACTCACCGTCGAGAAGGACGGCAATTCGGCCTCGGGAACCTCGATCCTCGACCTGATGATGCTGGGCGCCGCCCGCGGCGACACGATCACGATCAGTGCGGAAGGTGCCGGCGCGGAAGGCGCGGTACAGGCGCTGGTCGAACTGGTCGAAGCGCGATTCAACGAGGAATAGCCTCGCGCGTCCGGACTGGCTAAAGGCCATCGATGCCTCGCGAAATCACCGCCTTTTCCAATCCGCTCATCAAGCGCGTCCGCAACCTGCGCGACAAGAAGCACCGCCGCGAGGAAGGTCTGTTCCTGGCCGAGGGCCTGCGCATCCTCACCGAAGCGCATGAGGCCGGGCGGGTGCCGGAATATCTGTTCTTCTCGAAGGATATGGCCGGCCACGCGCTGGTGCGGACGCTGATTGCGGCCACCGAAGACGCCGGGGGCTGGGCGGTCGAGACCAACAACGACATCCTCTCCAAGCTCTCGGGCAAGGACAATCCGGGCGCGGTGGTCGGGGTCTATCCCGACTTCGCGGTTACCCTGGCCGACCTCGATCGCAGCAAATCGGGCATCTGGCTGGTCGCCGAGCGACTGCGCGACCCGGGCAACATGGGCACGATCCTGCGTACCGCCGATGCGGTGGGGGCCGGCGGTCTGATCCTGATCGACGATTGCGTCGATCCCTTCTCGGTCGAGGCAGTGCGGGCCAGCATGGGAGCGCTGTTCACCGTGCCGGTGGCGCGTTCGAGCTGGGGCGACTTCCTCGTCTGGCTGCGCAAGGGGCCGGGCCAGCTGGTCGGGCTCAGCCTCGACACCGAGCATGACTATCGCGCGCCGCACTATGCGGCACCGACCTTCCTGCTCACTGGCAACGAGGCGCAGGGCATGCCCGGCTTCATGGCCGAGGCCTGCGACCTGCTGGTGAAGATCCCGATGCTCGGCAAGGCCGACAGCCTGAACGCCGCGATCGCCACGGCGGTGATGGCCTATGAAGTGCTTGGCCAGCAGCGAAGCTGAACCGGACCTAATCGTTACGGCCATGGATCGTTCAGGCTGATCGGCGCATTGGGCTCCGCATAGAGGGAGTGCATCAATGCGTATTCGAACCATCGCCGCAGCCAGCCTGATCGCGCTGGCGGCCCTGCCCGCCGCCGCACAGACGCAGGCCGAGTATCGCGCCAGCGGCACCGAGCCGTTCTGGAGCCTGACCATCGGCGCGCGGACCATGCGCTTCGAGGCGCCGGGCCGCCAACCGGTCAGCGTGACGACGCCGAAGGTGATCCACGGTTTCGCCGGCGAGATGTGGCAGACCCGGCGGATCAATGTGAACACCAACCACATCAAGTGCAGCGACGGGATGAGCGACCGCAGCTGGTCCGACACGGTGACGGTTACCGTCGACGGCCGCACCTACAAGGGCTGCGGCGGCGAGCCGGTGGCCGGGGCGCAGACCGGGCTGATCGACGGCCGCTGGCAGATCGAGGCGCTGAACGGCCGCCCGGTAGCGCGCGGCACCAGCCCCTCGATCGCATTCGAGAACGGCCGCGTCTCGGGCAATGCGAGCTGCAACCGCTTCACCGGCACCTTCACCTTCGCCCGCGGCCGGCTGAGCACCGGGGGAGTCGCCAGCACCAAGATGGCCTGCCTCGACCGCACCCGTAACCAGCAGGAACAGGCCATCCTCGGCCTGCTCGGCGAGCGGCTGACCGTCTCGCGGAACCGTGCCGGCAAACTGGTGCTGACCGCCCCCCGCGGCCGCAGCATGACATTGGTCCGCGGCCGGCCCTGATCCCGATGCCGTCGATCGCCAGGCCGGCGATCGACGGCGATCCGGGCCTCAGCTCGTCTTCTTCTTGGCGCGCTGCTGCTCGATATAGTCCAGCTCGCCCTTCACGGCCTCGTCGCCGGGGGAGACTTCCAGGCATTTGCGGAACATGCGCTCGGCATCGTCGAGCCGCCCCATCTCGATCATGTCATAGCCCATGCCGAACCAGGCGCGGCGCAGCGACTTGTTCTTGCGATCCCCCTCCTGGCGCTGCGCAGCATCGGCCGCCCGGGCATAGAGATCATAGGAACGCTGCCAGGCCTTTTGCGCCTGATAGGCATAGCCGAGCTCCGACAGATAATGCGGATGCAGCGGCGCCAGCGCCACCGAACGCTCGAGATAGGGGACCGCTGCATCGAGCTGCTTGAGGTCGATCATCGCAAAGCCCTTGGCCCATAGCGCGATGCACCATTGCCCTGGGACCAGCGTGTAATCCTTGCCCGCCTTGCCGGCATAGCCAGCGGTCTCTTCGGGCTCGACATCACAGAGCGGCTTGGGTTTGCCGGCATAGCGTCGTTCATAATCGTTGAGCAGCGGCGTCACCTTGTCCACCGCCTGTTGCGGCTGGCCGCCCTGGATCAGCTGGATGATCTCCCCAAGCGCAGCATCCTGCGTGGTATCCTGAGCATGGGCGGCACCAACCGGTGCCAGGGCGAGCAAGAATGCGAGAGCCAGCTTCATCGAACCCCTCCTTTTCGATAGCGCCGCCAGACTATCTCCTGACGGCGGCCGCGTCACCAAAATCGATCAGTCCCATCCTCGGCCTGCCCTTCCAGCTGATCGCGCACCATGCCGTGCGGATCGAGCGCGAATTGGCGCTGCAGGCGGAAATGCAGCGTATCCTCCAACTCGACCGGATCGAGCCCGTGGCGGCTCATCGCGAGCAACCGTGCGCCGGGCAGCGCCATCAGCAGCGGCGAATGGGTCGCCATGATCACCTGAGCCTTGCCCTCGACCTGGATGCGGTGGAGCAGGCGGAGAAAGTCGAACTGGCGATTGGGCGACAGCGCCGATTCGGGCTCGTCGAACAGAAAGATTCCCGGGCGGGCGCAGCGCTCCTCGAAGAAACGGACAAAGCCCTCGCCATGCGAATGCGAGAGGAAATCCGGTGGCGCGGCGCCGCCTTCGCGGGCGGCGGTATCGAGATAGCGAGCGACCGAGAAGAAGCTCTCCGCCCGGAAGAACCAGCCCTGCCCGATCTTCGGCAGCCAGCTTGCCTTGAGCGCGCCCGCGAGCGCGCCACCACTGCTCTCCAGCGCGCGGCTGTTGTCCACCGCGAGATAGCCCGGGCCGCCCCCGCTCTCGTCGAACCCCGCGATCACGCCGATCGCTTCGAGCAAAGTCGATTTACCGACGCCGTTCTCGCCGGCAATGATCGTCACCGGCTTGTCGAAACCGAGTTCGAAATTGCGCCCGCGGAACAGCGGCAGACACCAGGGATAGGCGCTCCAGTCGACCTCCACTTCGGGATCGAGCCAGATGCGCTTGAGATAGGGCGGCGGCAGACTGGTGTGCCGGTAGCGCGGCACCCTGTTACTCCGCCGCTTCGGCCTCGGGCTCGCCGGCATGGCTGGCAAGCAGCTCGACCGGCGGCACCGCCTCGATATCGCGCGCGCCGGTCTCGATGTTAAGCTCCTTGAGCTTGCGCGCCGAGACGAGCGCCCGCGTCTCGAGGCTGCTGGCGAAGGTGTTGAAGTTCTTCACCGCGGTGTTGAGCCCCGACCCCACGACGCGCAGATCGCTCAGCGCCTTGGCCAGACGATCGTACAGCTCCTTGCCGAGCTCGCCGATCTGGCGGGCTTCCTTGGCAAGCTTCTCCTGGCGCCATACTGCAGCGACAGTGCGCGCGATCGCGATCAGATTGGTCGGCGTGGCGAGCAGCACGCGCTTCTCGAAGGCGAAGTCCCACAGCGTCGGATCATATTCGAGCGCGGCAGAGAGGAAATGCTCGCCGGGCACGAACATGATCACATAATCGGGCGCTTCCTCGAACTGGGTCCAATAGGCCTTGTTGCCCAGCCCATTGATATGCGCCTTCATTGCGGCGGCATGGGCGGCGAGCCCGACGCGGCGCTCCTCCTCATCCACGGCGCCGAACGCATCCTGATAGGCATTGAGCGACACCTTGGCGTCGATCACCAGCGCCCGCCCGCCCGGCACGCGGACGATCGCGTCGGGGCGCAGCCGCCCGCCCTCTTCGCCCACCACGCTGACTTCGGTCTGGAAGTCGGTATGTTCGGACAGGCCGCAGGTCTCGAGCACGTTGCGGAGCTGCTGCTCGCCCCAGCGGCCGCGCGACTTGGGCGCGTTACGCAGCGAATTGACCAGCTTGGCCGCCTCGGCGCTCACCCGCTCCTGGCCGATACGCATCTGCTCGATCTGGCCCTTCAAATCGCCGAACGCGTCGCGCCGTTCGGCCTCGACCTTGGCGACGCCTTCCTCATAACGCTGGAGCCGCTCGTTGACCGGCTGGAGCAGCGCCTTGAGATTCTGGCCGGAGGTCTGCTCGGATTCCTTGAAGCGCTCCTCGGCACGCTTGAGAAAGGCTTCCTGGGTCTCGGTGAGCATCATCTGGGACAGCTCGCGGAACTGGCCGGCCATCGCCTCACGCGCGCCCTTGAACTCGGCGAACCGCTCCTCGAACGCAGCAGCCTTGGTGCGCAGCTCGGTTACCAGCAGGCGGGCATCGTCGCGCTCATCACGCAATATCTCGGACTGGCTGCGCAGCCCCTCGACCTGGCTGGCCCGCTCCTCGGCCGCAGCCAGTTCGGTGATCGCCGCCTTGAACTGCGCCTCACGCGCATCGCGCTCGCCGCGCAACTGCGCCGCCGGGCGCCCGCCCAGGAACATGCCAAGCCCGAGCCCGATGACGAGCGCGGCGACCACAAAGAGAACCGCCAGCAAATCCAACCCGAACCTCCCGAATAGTCACTAAAGTCACGACATTCACGCGCGAGGGCGCCCGAGCGGGCGCGCATCCGCGCACGGATGCCAAGAAAAGGAACATAACTCGAACGCACCAGGTAGGACAGTGCCAATTTCGGGGCGCACAAACAAAAGCCGCGGACGTTTCCGCCCGCGGCTCATGATTTCAGACTGACGCTTTGATCAGGCCGCGGCCTTGCGCGCCTTGTTGAGCTTCTTGAGGATGATGTCGCGCTTCAGGCGCGAAAGGTGATCGATGAATACGATCCCCTGCAGGTGATCCATCTCATGCTGGATGCAGGTGGCGAGCAGACCCTCGAACACCTCGTCATGCCCGACACCCTTCTCGTCGAGCCACTTCACGCGGCAGCGCGCGGGGCGCTCGACATCGGCGAATTGCTCGGGGATCGACAGGCAACCTTCGGTATAGACCGACTGCTCCTCGGCCGGATCGAGGATCTCGGGATTGATGAAGACGCGCGGCTCGCGGATCGGCTTGCCCTCCTCATCTTCCTTTTCCTGAAGGTCCATCACGATGAGACGCTTGGGCACGCCGACCTGAATCGCCGCAAGGCCGATCCCAGGCGCGTCGTACATGGTGTCGAACATGTCCGCGATCAGGTCGCGCAGCTCGTCGGTCACCTCCGCCACGGGTTCGGAGATGAGACGCAGACGCGGATCGGGTACTTCGACGATAGGTAGAATGGCCATGCGGGTAATTTAGGCCCGTACGGCTTTTCGGGCAAGCGAGGGGAAAGCCCGGGGATCTTGTCCAAGCCATTCGTCATCCCGGCCTGGAGCCGGGGTGACGCCGCCTTTGACATGCGAGAAGAAGCGGGATCCCGGCTCAAGGCCGGGATGACTTTGATTTTTATCAATGGCTTCTGGGTTCTAGGCCACCGGCCGCCGTGCCCGCAGCGCCTGGGCCAGCGTGCCTTCGTCGAGATAGTCTAGCTCGCCCCCCACCGGCAGGCCGTGCGCAAGCTGGGTGACGCGCACCGGATAGGTCTCGATTCGCTCCGCGATGTAATGCGCGGTGGTCTGCCCCTCGAGCGTGGCGTTCATCGCAAGCACGACCTCGTCGATCCCGCCCGCGGAAATACGCGCGACCAGCTTGTCGATGCGCAGATCCTCGGGCCGCACGCCCTCCAGCGCCGAGAGCCGCCCGCCGAGCACATGGAAGCGCCCGGGGAACAGGCGCGAGCGATCGAGCGCCCAGAGGTCGGCGACTTCCTCGACCACGCAGAGCGAACGCGCGTCGCGGCGCGGATCCGCGCAGATCTGACAGGGATCGCTGGTGTCGACATTGCCGCAGGTGCCACAGGTGGCGAGGTTGCGGCTGACCGCGCCCAGCGCCGAGAGCAGCGGATCGAGCGCGGTCTCGCGCTTCTTGAGCAGATGGAGCACCGCGCGCCGGGCCGAACGCGGCCCGAGGCCGGGCAAGCGCGACAGGGCCTGGGTAAGCGCTTCGATCTCGGGAGATGCCATGGCGGGAGAGATAAGCGAGGCGGAACGGAAAGCAAACACCCTGCTCCGGTCCGTCCTCCCGGCGAAAGCCGGGATCTCATGCGGCTCTTGTCCCGCGCGATCTCCTGAGATCCCGGCTTTCGCCGGGAGGACGGTTGGGGCTAAGGGCGCTGCATGCGAGTGATATTCATGGGAACGCCCGAATTCGCCGTGCCGGTGCTCGAGGCGCTGGTGGAAGCCGGGCACGACGTCGTGGCGGCTTACAGCCAGCCGCCGCGCGCGGGCGGACGGCGAGGCAAGGCGCTTACGCCCTCGCCGGTGCACGCCCGGGCCGAGGAACTGGGGATCGAGGTGCGCACGCCGCTCTCGTTCCGGAAGGACCCCGAGGCGCTCCCGGCGCTGCAGGCGCTGGACGCCGATGTCGCGGTGGTTGCCGCCTATGGCCTGATCCTGCCGCAGGCGGTGCTCGATGCGCCGAAACATGGCTGCCTGAACGTCCATGGCTCGCTGCTGCCGAGATGGCGCGGTGCGGCCCCGATCCAGCGGGCGATCCTGGCGGGCGATGCGGAGACCGGCGTCGGCATCATGCAGATGGAGGCCGGTCTCGACACCGGGCCGGTGCGGCTGGAGGAGCGGACGCCGATCGACGGCAAGACCGCGGGCGCGCTCACCACCGAACTGAGCGCGATGGGCGCGCGGCTAATGGTCCGCGTGCTGGCCAATCTGGCCGGGCACCCGGCGGTAGCGCAGCCCGAAGCGGGCGTGACCTACGCCGCCAAGATCGACAAGGCCGAGGCCCGGCTCGATTTCACCCGGCCCGCAGTGGACGTCGAGCGACAGGTGCGCGCATTCAACCCGGCGCCGGGGGCGTTTTTCGAGTTCGCCGGCGAACGGTTCCGCGTGCACGCCGCCGATGTCGTCGAGGGATCGGGGACGCCCGGAACCTTGCTGGACGAGATGCTCACCATCGCCTGTGGTAACGGTGCGATCCGCCCGACCTCGGTGCAGCGTGCCGGACGTGGCGTCATGACGGCCTCCGAACTGCTGCGCGGCTTCGCCTTCCCCGAGGGTGCACAGCTTTGACGCGGTTCGCGCTGACGGTGGAATTCGATGGCCGGCCCTTCATGGGCTGGCAGCGGCAGGACCATGGTCCGAGCGTGCAACAGGCGATCGAAGATGCCGCGTTCTCCGTCACCGGCGAGAAGGCATCGGTGCAGGCAGCCGGGCGCACGGATGCGGGCGTGCACGGGCTCGGCATGCGCGCGCATATCGATGTGGAAAAGCCGATCACCGCGTTTCGCCTGATGGAGGCGCTCAACGCACGGGTACGGCCCAATCCGGTGGCTATCCTCGATTGCGTGGAGGTGCCGGACGATTGGCATGCGCGTTTCTCGTGCGTTGCACGCCATTATGAATATAGAATCTCAACAAGGCGGGCGCCGCTCACCTGGGAGAAGGGGCTCGCCTGGCGAGTGATCCCGCCGCTGGATGCCGCTTTGATGGCCGAGGGCGCGGCCCGGCTGGTCGGTCGCCATGACTTCACCACCTTCCGCTCGGCGCATTGCCAGGCCGACAGCCCGCTGCGCACGCTCGACCGGCTCGAAGTGGTGGCCGACGGAGAGAGGATCAGCGTCTTCGCCTCGGCCCGCTCCTTCCTGCACCATCAGGTCCGCTCGATGGTTGGCTGCATCGTGCTGGTTGGCCAGGGCCGCTGGACGCCCGACGACATGACCGCGGCGCTGGAAGCCCGCGACCGCGCCGCGCTGGGCCTCAATGCGCCGTCGGACGGGCTGTTCTTCCTGCGGGCGGATTACCCTACCGGCTGAACCGCGCCGCCAGCTCGACATGGGTCGACCAACGGAACTGGCCAACCGGCTGGATCCAGTCGAGCCGGTAGCCGCCTTGACACAGAATCTCAGCATCCCGTGCAAAGGTGTTGGGATTACACGAGACATACGCCACAAGCGGCGCTGCGGACTTCGCCATTTCCGCCACCTGCTCGCGGGCGCCGGCACGCGGCGGATCGATCACCAGCACGTCGAACCGGTCGAGATCGGCCGTGGGAACCGGACGGCGGAACAGGTCGCGGTGGTCGGCGAAGACCATGCGACGGGCCTGCGCGGCCGCGGCCTTGAGCGACAGGATCGAGTCCCGCGCCGCCTCGGCCGCATAGACCTTGGCGTTCGGGAAGGCGAAGGCGAAGGTGCCGAGACCGGCGAAGAGATCGGCGACCGCACTGGCAGTGCCGGCGACTTCGCGCACCGCCGCGACCAGAGCGCCCTCGCCCTCCGGCGTCGCCTGAAGGAAGTTGCCCTGGGGAAACGGCACCGGGACGCCGCCCAGCGTGATCGTCACCGGATCGGGCTCCCAGCGCGCCGTCGGCCCCAGCCCCTCGTCCATCGAGAAGCGCGCGAGTTGGTGGCGATAGGCGAAGGCGGTGATCGCCTCGGCCGCGGCCAGCCCTTCTGCCTCGAGACCGTCGAGCAGCACGTCGATGCCCTGGTCTGCCATGGCAAGGTGAACGTTGATCCGGCGCGAAGTCGGCAGCAGCGCGGCGAGCAGGCCCCTTAGCGGCGACAGCAGCGCGAACAGCGCCGGATCGAGAACATGGCACTCCTGCAGATCGATCAAATTGTGGCTGCCCTGGCCGGTGAAGCCGAGCAGCACCTGACGGCCGCGGCGCTCGGCATGGAGCGTGGCGCGGCGACGGGTGCGCGGGGGCGAGAGCTGGGGCGCGCGGATCTCGGTCTTGAGCTTGTGCTGGGCCAGTGCGCCGGCGATGCGATCGACGATGAAGCCGCTCCATGCGGTGTCGTCGAGATGCTGGAGCTGGCAGCCGCCGCATTCGGGGAAATGCCGGCAGGGCGGCGCCTGATGGTGTGCGCCGCGGGTGATCGCGCCATGCTCGTCGACCTGGTCGCCGGGCGCGGTGAAGGGAATGTAGCGGCCATCGGCGGTGATACCCTCGCCGCGGCCCGCGACTTTCAGGACGGTGCTCAGAGACATTCGGAGATCGCTTGGGGAAGATGCATCGGCAGCGCATCGGCGATGAAGGCCGGGCCTGCAAGTGCCGCGGTGCGGGCATGGAGCCAGACGGCGCCCTGGGCGGCTTCTTTGTTGCCGGTCGCGACCTGTGCGGCGAGCGCGCCGGCCAGCACGTCGCCGGTGCCGGCGGTGGACAGCCACGACGAAGCCTGGGCGAGTACGCGCACCTCGCCGCGGGGCGTGGCGATCACCGTATCGGCACCCTTGTGGAGGACCGTGGTCCGCGTTTCGGCGGCGGCGGCAAGCGTGCGGGTGATCTTGTCGCCCTCGCCCTCGAACATCCGGTCGAACTCGCCGGAATGCGGCGTGAGCCAGGTCGCGGCGGTGCGGCGCTGGAGCCAGGCGGATGCGGACTTGCCAAGCAGGGTCAACGCATCGCCGTCGAGCACCAGCGGGAGATTGGCACCGAGCGCGGCCTTGAGCAGCCCCTCTGCCCGGCGATCGCGGCCGAGGCCTGGGCCGACCACCAACGCGCCGATCCGGCTCTCGGTGAGGAAATCGGCGAGATCCTCGCCACCCGAGATACGCTGGCGGACCAGCGCGTCGGGACCGCCGGCGCTGTCGTCGGCACAGGCGAGCACGGTGTAGCCGGCCCCGCCGGCCATGGCGGCATGCGCGGCGAGCCGGGCGGCGCCGGGCATCGCGCCCTCGACCACCACGACCAGACCGCGGCTGTATTTATGCGCCCGCGCACCCGGCGCGGCGAGCCGGGGCCGCGCGACGCTGCGCCACTGGCTCTCCACGGGAATGCCGATATCGGCAAGCAGGACATGGCCGCACCGCTCCAGCCCCTTGTCGAGCACATGCGCCGGCTTGAGCGCGCCGAGCGCCAGCGTGGCGCTGATGCCCTTCGGCGCGCCGAGATCGGCGCCCGTGTCGGTATCGAGTCCCGAAGGCAGATCGATGGCGAGCGAGAAGCGCGCCGCCGCGACCAGCTCGGCGAGCACCGGTGCGATGCCGCGCTCGAGCGGGCGGCTGAGACCGGTGCCGAACAAGCCGTCGACCAATATCGGACGTGGACGCGCCTGATAGAGCGAGGCAAGCTCCCCGCCCCAGCGCGCGTGCATTTCGCGCGCCGCCGGCGTGCCGGGCTCACCCGATGCGGCAACGGCTACGTCATGGCCGGCTGCCTTCAACAAGCGGGCGGCGACATAGGCGTCCCCGCCATTATTGCCCGGACCGGCGAGGACGAGGATCGGCGCGCCATGGGCAAAGCGGGCCACGGTGCGCGCTACGGCAGCACCGGCACGCTCCATCACGTCGAGCTGGGGCTCGCGCCGGAACGCCAGTTCCTCGGCGGCGCGCATCTGGGCGGCGGTGACGATCGGTGCGCCGGGCGGGATCATACGCCCGATTTGGCCCCGCGTACGGTCGCAGGCAAGCGATAGCGCGCGCCGCCAACGGCGACTTCGATGAGATCGGGCGCGAGGATCGTGACTACGGCCTTCTCCGCCCCATCGGCGGCGATCACACCGCGGCCATCCGTGGTCACGAGCAGGCGGCGAAACCCGCCATCGGGATGGCGCAAGGTGAGGAACAGACCGTCCTGCGACTGGGTGCGATCGATCGTGCAGGCATAGGAGAAGCTCTCGGCCCCCGGCACGGCGCATTCGATGCGCCCCTCCGCCTTTTCCATTTTCGCGACATGGGCCTCATTGCGAGCCTCGGCCGCCTTGTCGCGAACCTGGGTGTTGCAGGCGGCAAGGGAAAGAAGGGCCGCGAGCGTTAGCGCTCGACGTGCCCTTCCCCTCTCCGCGACCCTCTCCCCGCCAGCGAGGAGAGGGCGTAATCGATCAGATATCGGCAAATACATGGGTTTCGGCGCTGGCTCCCGGGTGCGTTACCGCTCCCTTATAGGCCGGGCCGACATTTTGCGAGAAGCGCCAGAGGGCGCCCGCCTGGTAATCGTTCCGACGTGGGACCCATGCCGCACGGCGCACCGCCAACACGTCCTCGGGAACGTTGAGATCCACCGTGCCGGCTTCGGCATCGATGCTGATCTCGTCGCCATCCTCGACCAGCGCGATCGGGCCGCCATCGGCCGCCTCGGGGCCGACATGGCCGATGCAGAAGCCGCGGGTGCCGCCCGAGAAGCGACCATCGGTGATCAGCGCCACCTTCTCGCCCAGACCCTGGCCATAGAGCGCCGCGGTGGTCGACAGCATCTCGCGCATGCCCGGGCCGCCCTTCGGCCCCTCATAGCGGATGACGACGACCGTCCCCTCCTCGATCGCGTTGGCCTCGACCGCGGCGAAGGCATCCTCCTCGCGCTCGAAGACCTTGGCGGTGCCGGTGAACTGGAGGCGATGCATGCCCGCGACCTTCACGATCGCACCCTCCGGCGCCAGCGAGCCGCGCAGGCCGACCACGCCACCGGTGGGGGTGATCGGGGTCTTCGCGTCGTAGATGACCTTCTGGTCGGGGTTCCAGGTGACTTCGTCGATATTCTCGCCGAGCGTCTTGCCCGTCACCGTCATACAATCGAGATGCAGCAGGCCGGTCTGCGCCAGCGTCTTCATCAGCATGTAGATGCCGCCGGCCTCATGCATATCGCGCGCGACATAGCGGCCGCCAGGCTTGAGATCGGCGATGTACGGGGTGGTCTTGAAGATTTCGGCGACGTCGAACAGATCGAAATCGATGCCGCATTCATTGGCCATGGCGGGCAGGTGCAGCGCGCCGTTGGTCGAGCCGCCGGTCGCCGCGACGATGCGCGCGGCATTCTCGAAGGCTTCGCGGGTACAGATGTCACGCGGGCGAAGCTGCTTCTCGATCAACGTCATCACCTGACGGCCCGCCGCGATCGCGATCTCCTCACGCGACTTGTAAGGAGCCGGTGCCATATTGCTGTTCGGCAAGGACAAACCGATCGCCTCGGCAACACAGGCCATGGTGTTCGCCGTATACTGGCCACCGCACGCGCCATGCCCCGGGCAGGCCGCCTTCTCGATCGCGGTGACTTCCGAAAGCGGACACTTGCCAGCGGCATAGCGGCCGACGACTTCGAACACGTCGATAACGGTGAGGTCACGCTCCTGATAGCGGCCCGGCAGGATCGAGCCGCCATAGACGAAGATCGACGGCACATTGAGGCGGAGCATCGCCATCATCATGCCCGGCAGCGACTTGTCGCAGCCCGCGAAGGTCACCAGCGCGTCATAGCAATGCCCGCGGACCGAGAGCTCGACCGAGTCGGCGATGACTTCGCGGCTGACCAGCGAGGACTTCATGCCCTGATGGCCCATGGCGATGCCATCGGTCACGGTGATCGTGTTGAAGCGGCGCGGCATGCCGCCGGCCTCGTTCACGCCCTGGCGGCACCAGTCTGCCTGCTGATCAAGCGTGGTGTTGCACGGCGCACTGTCATTGCCGGCCGATGCGATGCCGACGAACGGGCGGGCGATCTCCTCCTCGGTGAGGCCCATGGCGTAATAATAGCTGCGGTGCGGGGCGCTCTCGACGCCGACGGAAACGTAGCGGCTGGGGAGCTTGGACTTATCGAATCGGTTGGTCATGATGCGCAAGCCTATGTCGCCAGAAGGCACTTTCGCGCAAGACTATTGCGTAAACTTTTTGTGGCGGGTGGAATAAGGAAACTTGACACGCGTCCCTCGTCGTCACCCCGGCCTTGAGCCGGGGTCCCGCTAACAGGGCCAGCGGAAGAAGCGGGACCCCGGCTCAAGGCCGGGGTGACGGTTGAATAAAGCAGTCACGCGAGAAGCTGCTCAACCAGTTCCGCCAGCAGGCCGGCCCATAGCTCCGTCCCCTCGGCATCCCGGATCAGGTCGTTGCGGATCTCGATCGCCACCGACGGGATACCCTGGCCCTCCGCATGGCGGTTGAGCGTCGCGTTGAGCAGCCGGCCCGAATAGGGCTCGTTGTCGCCGGTGACGAAGCCCCGGTCCCGGAAGAACTCCACCGCCGGACGCGCGGCACGGGGATCGCGATTGTAGAGCACGCCGACCTGCCAAGGACGCGGCGTGCCGCCATGTTCGAGGCAGGGCGTGAAGCTGTGGATCGAGAGGATCAGGCGCGGCCGACGGGCCCGGATATGGTCGTGGATCAGCCGGTGATAAGGCGCGTGGAAGCGGGCGATGCGCCCGGCACGATCGGCCGTATCGTTGCCGGGGATCAGGTGGCCGTCGCTCCGGTGCGGGATCAGGCCAACATGATCGGGCTCGCGGTTGAGATCGATCACCAGCCGGGAGACATTGGCGAGGATCGCCGGCGCATCGAGCCTGGCGGCGAGCAGGCGGACCACAGGCGCAGTGCCGATGTCGACGGCAATGTGATTGTCCAGCAGCGCGGGATCGATGCCGAGATCGATGTCCACGGGCACGGCGTTCGATGCATGGTCGCCGAGAAGCAGCAGGTCCGCGCTACCGGCCAGGATCTCCGCGGCGCTCACCAGACAGGCTTTCGGCGTTCGCGGAACGAGGCCAGTCCCTCGGCGAACTCGGCGCCGCCGAAGGCGTCCTCGAAGTCCCGGTCGGTCTGTTCGCCGCGCAGGGTGCGCTTGAGCAATTTCACCGCTCCCGGCGCATTGCCGGCGATCGCGCTCGCCATGGCGGTTGCCGTGTCGATCGCCTTGCCGGTCTTGAGCTCGACGAGCCCGATCTTGTGGACTTCGTCGGGACGCAGCTTGTCTCCGGTGAAGAGCAGCAGCGAGGCCATGCCCTTCCCCACTTGCGCCTCCAGCCGGGCGACATCCTCACGCGGATAGCCGAGACCGAGCCGCGCCGGCGTGACCGCGAATTCGGAGAGTTTGCCGGCAATCCGGATATCCGCGGCGAGGATGAGCGCCACGGCGGCGCCGAAGCACCCCCCGTCGATCGCCGCGATCACCGGCATCGGCAAGGCGGCAATCGCTTCGATGCCCGCCCGCATCGCTTCGCGGAATTGGGTGCGGAGCGCGGGATCGCCCTGGAGTTGCTCGAACTCGCGAACATCGGCGCCGGCGGAGAAGATGCCGGCGACGTCGGATTTGAGGATCACCGCACGGGCATCGCCCACCTCCGCAGCGGCGGCGGCGAGTGCCTTCCACGCAGCGGTGGGGAGCGCATTCTTCGCCTCCGGGCGGTTCAGCGCGATGGTGGCGACAGGGCCATTGCGAGTGAGCTGGATCATGAAGCGGATCGGCCCGAACGGCGGCGCGCTGTCAAGAGTGGGATATAGCGGCGGTGGATGGGGCGGGCTTTCGCCCGCGCCACCGACAGACGTCCTGCTCCCGGCAGTCGATCCGCTAAGGGTGCTATGCGCCGCAAGCTGCAAACATCAGGCTAAACGAGGTGGTTAACCGCCAAGCGCAATCCCATTCCATCGTCATCCCGGTGACGCTCAAGTGAGATGGCTGGCCAACATCCACCACCCGCGGCCCGCCAACGCGTCGCGCGCAGCATCGCGGCTCGCGGCATCTTCGAACAGCGCGAAGCAGGTCGCCCCCGAGCCTGACATCCGGGTGAGGCCGGCGCCCGGCTGCGCGGCGAGCCGTTCCAACACCTCGTCGATCACCGGCGCGATGGCGCGGGCCGGTGGCTCTAGGTCGTTGCGCCCCTCACGCGGATCGGCCGGCAAGGGCCCGCGATCGATACCGTCCCAGCGCCTGAACACCTCTGCGGTGGAGACCCCCACCCCCGGATTGACAAGCAGCACCGGCGTGGCCGGCAGGCCATGAACCGGCTCGAGCTGCTCGCCCCTGCCCCGCCCTATTGCAGTGATGCCATAGAGGCAGGCGGGCACGTCCGAACCGAGGCGATCGGCGATGTCGAACATCGCGTCGACTGCCACGCCGTGGAGCTTTCCCAACGCCCGCAGAGTCGCCGCGGCATCGGCCGAGCCGCCGCCGATCCCGGAGGCCACCGGCAGGCGCTTGTCGAGGGTGATCGCGTGCGCGCCGCCACCGAACGCTTCCCGGAACGCCCCGGCAGCGCGCGTGACGAGATTGTCG
>PJUL01000735.1_pt1 | contig 19543 bp, 17 predicted proteins | sample 1512221 | NCBI WGS metagenome assembly PJUL01 (sample SAMN08177667, study PRJNA422409) | Feces metagenome, whole genome shotgun sequencing project.
TCATCCCGGCGGGGAACGGGATCATGCACCAGATCAATCTGGAAAAAATGTCGCCCGTGGTCCATGCCGACCGGGGCGTGGCCTACCCCGACACCTGCGTGGGCACCGACAGCCACACACCGCATGTGGACGCCCTGGGCGTAATCGCCATCGGCGTGGGCGGCCTGGAGGCCGAGAGTGTGATGCTGGGCCGCGCATCGATGATGCGGCTGCCTGAGATCGTGGGCGTGCAGCTGACCGGCCAGCGCCAGGACGGCATCACCGCCACCGATGTGGTGCTGGCGCTCACCGAGTTTTTGCGCAAGGCCAAGGTGGTGGGTGCCTACCTGGAGTTCTTTGGCGAAGGCGCAGCCAAGCTCACGATTGGCGACCGCGCCACCATCTCGAACATGGCGCCCGAATACGGCGCCACGGCGGCCCTGTTCAGCATCGACGAACAGACGCTGGAGTATCTGACGCTGACGGGCCGCGAGGCGGCACAAGTGAAGCTGGTCGAGACCTATGCCAAGGCAGCGGGATTGTGGTCAGGCACCCTCAAAGACGTTGTCTACGCGCGCAACCTGGTGTTCGATCTATCGAGCGTGGTGCGCAACCTGGCCGGCCCCTCAAACCCCCACTCGCGTGTTGCCACGTCCGACCTGGCCGCCCAAGGCATCGCGGGCCCCTGGGCCATGCCCGCACCACAGGACGGCACGATGCCCGATGGCGCCGTGGTCATCGCCGCCATCACCAGCTGCACCAACACCAGCAACCCGCGCAACGTGATTGCTGCGGCCCTGCTGGCGCGCAATGCCAACCGGCTGGGCCTCACGCGCAAGCCCTGGGTCAAGACCTCGCTGGCGCCCGGCTCCAAGGCGGTGGAGCTGTATTTGAAGGAAGCGGGTTTGCTGGCCGACCTGGAAAAGCTCGGCTTTGGCATCGTGGCCTTTGCCTGCACCACCTGCAACGGAATGAGTGGCGCGCTGGACCCCGCGATCCAGCAGGAGATCATCGACCGCGACCTGTACGCCACCGCCGTGCTCTCGGGCAACCGCAATTTCGACGGGCGCATCCACCCCTATGCCAAGCAGGCCTTCCTGGCCTCGCCCCCGCTCGTGGTGGCCTATGCGATGGCGGGCACGGTGCGTTTTGACATTGAAAAAGACGTGCTGGCGGTGGTGCACGGGAGGGAAGTTCGCCTCAAAGACCTGTGGCCCAGTGACGCAGAAATCGACGCCGTAGTGAAGACTGCCGTGAAGCCCGCGCAGTACCGCGCGGTGTACGAACCCATGTTCGCCATCCGACACGACGATGGCCAGCGCGTGTCGCCGCAGTACGAGTGGCGCCAGCAGTCCACCTACATCCGCCGCCCGCCCTACTGGGACACCGAGGGCATCGGCGCGCTGGCCGCCCACCCGCGCACCCTGCAGGGCATGCGCCCGCTGGCCCTCCTGCCCGACAACATCACCACCGACCACCTGTCGCCATCCAACGCCATCCTGCCGGACAGCGCAGCGGGCGAATACCTGGCGCGCATGGGCGTGCCCGAGGAGGACTTCAACTCCTACGCCACGCACCGGGGCGACCACCTCACGGCCATGCGCGCCACGTTTGCCAACCCGCAACTGTTCAACGAGATGGCCGTGGTCGATGGCAAGGTCCAAAAAGGATCGCTGGCCCGCGTGGAGCCCGAAGGCCAGGTGATGCGCATGTGGGAGGCGATTGAAACCTATCTGCACCGCCGCCAGCCGCTCATCATCATTGCGGGCGCCGACTACGGCCAGGGCTCCAGCCGCGACTGGGCCGCCAAGGGCGTGCGCCTGGCGGGCGTGGAGGTGGTGGTGGCCGAGGGGTTTGAGCGTATTCACCGCACCAACCTGATCGGGATGGGGGTGTTGCCGCTGGAGTTTGAGGTGGGGGTCAATCGCATCACGCTGGGGCTAGATGGGAGGGAGGTGTATGACGTGGAGGGTGATCTGATGCCCGGTGCGACGGTGATGCTTGTTGTTCAACACAAGCTGGGTGAGGTGGTGAGAGTGCCCATGCGCTGTCGGCTAGACACTGCAGAGGAGGTGTCGGTGTACGCGGCGGGTGGTGTGCTGCAGCGCTTTGCGCAGGATTTTTTGGCGGCGCGGGCTGGGGTCGCCCCCTCTCCCCAACCCCTCTCCCGCGAGGGGAGAGGGGCTCGCGCACGATGACAATCGCTGCTATTTATCTTGCTCCCCTCGCCCCTTGTGGGAGAGGGGCCGGGGGAGAGGGGGCCTACCCATGGACCAACGCCAATTCACCAAAACCCTGCGCCAGAACATGACCGACGCCGAACAGCTGCTCTGGAGGCACCTGCGCGCCCACCGCATGGACGGCCAGAAGTTCCGCCGCCAACAACCCATCGGCCCCTATATCGTGGACTTTGTGCATTTCGGTCTGCGGCTGATCGTGGAAGCCGATGGCGGGCAGCATGTGGATTCGGAGCACGACGCTGCCCGCGACGCCTGGCTGCACAGCCACGGCTTCACCCTGCTGCGGTTTAGGAACAACGACATCCTGCACAACACGGATGCGGTGCTGGAAAGCATCTGGAATGCTGTGCGTGCGGGCACCCCCTCTCCCCCGGCCCCTCTCCCACAAGGGGCGAGGGGAGGAACACCATGAACAACCATCCTTCTCAAATCAAAACCCCTGCCACTTACATGCGTGGCGGCACTAGCAAAGGTGTCTTCTTCAAGTTAGAAGACCTGCCCGCCCCCGCGCAACAACCGGGCCCCGCCCGCGACGCCCTGCTGCTGCGCGTGCTGGGCAGCCCTGACCCGTACGGCAAGCAGATCGACGGCATGGGCAATGCGTCTTCGAGCACCAGCAAGGCCGTGATCCTGTCGCGCAGCACGCGGCCGGGCCACGACGTGGACTACCTGTTTGGCCAGGTATCCATCGACCAGCCCTTCGTGGACTGGAGCGGCAACTGCGGCAACCTCTCGGCCGCGGTGGGGCCTTGCGCCATCCACATGGGGCTGATCGATGCGGCGCGGATTCCGCAGGACGGCACCATCCCCATCCGCATCTGGCAGGCCAACATCGGCAAGACCATCGTGGCGCATGTGCCCATCAGCAACGGTCAGGTGCAGGAGACGGGCGACTTTGAGCTGGATGGCGTGACCTTTGCGGCGGCCGAGGTGGCGCTGGAGTTCATGGACCCGGCGGAGGATGGCGATGACGGGGGAGCCATCTCGACAGCGCCGGGCCGCCCCAAGCTGGCTAGGGCCCCCTCGGGGGGCAGCGAACCACACGCAGTGGGGAGCGTGGGGGCGTTATTCCCGACGGGCAACGTGGTGGACACCTTGGAGGTGTCCGGGGTCGGCAGCTTCGCCGCCACGCTGATCAACGCGGGCATCCCCACCATCTTTCTCAATGCACAAGAGCTGGGCTACGCCGGCACCGAGCTACAAGGTGCCATCAATGGCGATGCGGCGGCGCTGGCACGCTTCGAGGCCATCCGCGCCCACGGCGCCTTGCGCATGGGGCTGATCCGTGACCTGGGCGAGGCCACCATGCGCCAGCACACCCCCAAGATCGCCTTCGTCGCGCCGCCTGCCAGCTACACGGCCTCCAGCGGAAAAGCCATTGACGCCAAGGACATCGACCTGCTGGTGCGCGCGCTCTCCATGGGCCAGCTGCACCACGCCATGATGGGCACGGCGGCCGTGGCCATTGGCACGGCCGCAGCCATCCCCGGCACGCTGGTCAACCTGGCAGCGGGCGGGGGCGTGCGCAGCAGCGTGCGGTTTGGCCACCCCTCGGGCACCCTGCGTGTGGGGGCCGAAGCAGCGCAGGTCAACGGCCAGTGGAAGGTGACCAAGGCCCTGATGAGCCGCAGCGCCCGCATCCTGATGGAAGGCTGGGCGCGTGTGCCTGGCGGTATTTTTTGAGTTTTTTAGCCTCTTCCGCCCATCCGTCAAGCCTTTGTAGCCACAAAAATAATAGCAAATCAAATCCCTTGCAATTCATGAACACCAAACAACAACTCAAGGCCCTGGCCCACGCCCGCCGTGGCGTCATCGTGCCTGGCGCCTTCAACGCCCTCTCCGCCCGCGTGGTGGCCGACCTGGGGTTTGAAGCCATTTACATCACCGGCGCAGGCGTCACCAACATGTGGTTCGGCCTTCCGGATCAGGCCTTCATGGGGCTGACCGACATTGCCGACCACACGGCCCGCATACGCGACGCGGTGGAGCGGCCGCTCATCGTGGATGCCGACACGGGCTTTGGCAACGCACTCAACACCTACCACGCGGTGCGAACGCTGGAGCGCGCAGGTGCCGACTGCATCCAGCTCGAAGACCAGGTCAGCCCCAAGCGCTGCGGGCACTTCAGCGGCAAGGAGGTGATCAGCACCGACGAGATGCTGGGCAAGATCAAGGCCGCCGTAGACGCTCGCCGCGACCCCAACACCCTCATCCTGGCACGCACGGATGCCTGCGCCACCCAGGGCTTTGAAGCGGCAGTGGAGCGCGCCCAGCGTTTTCAGGAGGCGGGCGCCGACATCCTGTTTGTGGAGGCCGTCACCACGCTGGACGAGATCCGCGCCCTGCCCCAGCGGCTGGCCGCGCCCCAACTGATGAACATGGTGATCGGCGGCAAGACGCCCATCACCAACGCTGAAGAACTGGCCGCCCTGGGCTACGGCCTGGTGCTGTACGCCAACGCCGCGCTGCAGGGCGCGGTGGCGGGCATGCAGAAGGCGCTGACCGTGCTGCGCGACACCCAACGCATTGATGAAGACCCCGCCCTGGTGGCGCCGTTTGCCGAGCGCCAGCGGCTGGTGCAAAAAATGGCCTGGGATGCGCTGGAAGAAAAATACTCCTAAAAAATGCCTACAGCGCTTTAACCACAAGCGCCAAAAGCTATTAATTTGATAGCAATCGACAGTCGCTTAATGGATATCCCTTGGGTTGAGGGCTGCATCCATGCCGCACAACAAGGGGGCGCACGGCACAATGGGTCTTCTTGGCACCTTGTGCGCGCTTCCCTTCATGCAAAGCATCCCTTCTGAGAACGTGGTGGACCTGCTGCTCGACGCGGTCTGCGTCGTCCATGTGGACAGCACCATTGAGTTCGTAAGCCCGGCGTTCGAGCGCATCTTTGGCTACGCCCCCGAGGAAGTCATTGGCAAGCGCATGTTCGACCTGGTGCACCCCGAAGACCTGGCAGTCACCCAAAGCCAGGCGCAGCGTGTGATGGATGGCCATCTGCAGCTGCAGTTTGAAAACCGTTATGTGCGCAAGGATGGCTCCATCGCGCACGTCCGCTGGACTGCGCGCTGGTTGCCTGACAAGCAGCGGCGGCTGGCGGTGGCGCACGACATCACCGAGCGCAAGTTCACCGAATCCAAGCAGGCGGTGATCTATGCCATCTCCGAAGCCGCTCACACCACACACAACCTGCAGGCGCTGTTCCAGCACATTCACCAGATCATCGGGCGCCTGCTGCCTGCCACCAACTTCGCGGTCGCGCTCTACGACGCCTGCAGTGATTCATTGAGTTTTCCGTACCACGTCAACGAACCGGGCGCCGCCCCCACGCCCCCGGCGCCAGTGCAGGATGCGCTGTGTGCCGAGGTGATCCACAGCGGCAGCACCCTTCTGTTGACGCCCGATACCCCCGACAACGCCGACCCCCGCGCCGCGCAACTGCGTCGGCAGCTACCCCAGGAACACGCACCGCTCTACTGGCTGGGCGTGCCGCTACAAACCCAGAAAGGCGCCATCGGTGCGCTGGTGCTGCAAAGCTACACCGAGCAGGCCCGCTACACCGAAAAAGACAAGGAGCTGCTGCAGTTTGTCTCCACCCAGGTCGCAGCCGCCATCGAGCGCAAGCAGATGCACGAACGCCTGGAGCACATGGCGCAGTACGACCAGCTCACGCACCTGCCCAACCGCCAGCTGTTTCTGGACCGACTCAAGACCGCACTGGCCCGCGCGCGGCGCGACCAAAGCCTGCTGTCGCTGCTGTTCCTCGACCTGGACGACTTCAAGCAGGTCAACGACAGCCTGGGCCATGCCATGGGCGACCTGCTGCTGCAGCGGGTGGCACAGCGGCTGCTGGAGTGCGTGCGCGGCTCGGACACCGTCGCGCGCCTGGGGGGCGACGAATTTGTGGTGCTGCTCGAAGGCGGCCATGCCCGCGAACACGCCGCCGCAGCGGCCGACAAGATCCTGGCAGCCTTCGGCCAGCCATTTGACCTGGAAGGTATCCGCCTGAGCATCCAGCCGAGCATCGGCGTGGCCATCTACCCCGAGCATGGGGGCGAAGAACACCGGTTGCTGGGCCATGCCGACGAGGCGATGTACCTGTCCAAGAAAAGTGGCGGCAACCAGGTGCGGGTGGCTTCACCCCGGGATGGGCTGGTGCCTTGACGCTGGTTGCCGCACCGCCAGCCTGCTGAGCAGACCCGCCGCGCCCTCTCTCTTTTACTTCCACCCAAACCCTTTATTCCAAACGTTCCACGCCATGCTCTACAACGCGCTCCAGCTCGCCCATGTCCTGTCCATCATCGTGTGGATCGGTGGCATGGTGTTTGCCCATTTCTTTTTGCGCCCCGCAGCGCAGTCGCTGGAGCCCCCGCAGCGTGTGCGGCTCATGCACGATGTGCTGCAGCGCTTTTTCGCCGCCGTGGGGGTGGCCGTGCTGGTGGTGCTGGGCAGCGGGCTGTGGATGATCGGCCGCGTGGCGAAACAAACGGTGCAGGCCGGGGGCAGCTTTGCCATGCCACTGGACTGGACCATCATGGCCACGCTGGGCCTGGCGATGATGGTCATCTTCGGGCACATCCGGTTTGCGCTGTTCCGACGCCTGCAGCGGGCGGTGGCTGCATCGGACTGGCCCGCCGGCGGCAAGGCCCTGGGCAGCATCCGCAGCTGGGTGGGCGTGAATCTGGCCCTGGGCGTGGTGATCGTGGTGGTCACGCTGCTCGTCTAACGGTGGGCGCCCGCAAGCGACCTGTTGGCCACCACACGCCCTGCGCTGTACCCCATTGATGAAACGCATTGCCTGGATCTCTTGTGCGGCCCTGGCCGTGTGCCTGCTCACCGCAGGCGCGGCCAGCTGGTGGGCGCAGCACCGCGTTGACAGTGCCCTGGCACAGACGGCACAACTGCAGCGCCAAGTGACCGAACTCAACAATGCGCTGCTGGGCTATACCCGCTACACCAGCTACCTCACCGCAGGCAAACAGACGCTGGCCGAGCAGATGAAGCTGCTCGCCGCCACCGTGGTCCGCGAAGAAGGAGCCACGCAGATCATCGAAAAATCGGTGCTGGGCATCGCATCCACCGGTGTAGTAGCCATCACCTACACCGCCGAATACGCCTTCGGCTTTGACCTGCGCCCCGAAAGCTACGAGCTGCACGCCACCAACGGCGGCATCGAGGTGCACATCCACCGCCCCGCGCTGGTGGCCGCACCAGCCGTTACCAACCTGCAGCACCGCATCCTCTCGGGCGGGCTGCTGACCGACAACAAGGGCGCTGTAATCAAGCTGAGCCAGGAGGCCGCCAAACGCGCTCGCCAGCAGGGCGAGGCCATGGCGTCCGATCCGGCCGTGCTGGCGCTGTGCGAAAAAAGCCTGACCGAGTTTCTGTACGGTTTTCTGACCAAACAGCCCGGCGTGAAGCAGGTGCCGCGCATCCGCGTGGTCTACAAACCGTCGGCGTAGGGGCCTGCTCCTACCCCAATTCCCCACCCATGGGGCTGACCCTCATGGTCCTGAGTGCATTGCGGCCGGGCGCCACAGAGCGGTACCACCGCACGTACCATGGTGGACAAGGAGTTCTGACTTTGTTCCGTTTTTTCGAAAGCCGCCTTCCCCCCTATCCCCCCGCCGAACCTCACCTGCCCCCCAAAGACTTCATGGCCTTTGTGTGGGATGGCACCCGTGGCCTGCGTGGCTATGTAGCAGCTATGGCAGGCCTGTCTGCGGCCATTGCCATCTATGAAGCGCTGCTGTTTGCGGTGCTCGGCCATGTGGTGGACTGGATCTCCAGCACGGCCCCGGGTGCGCTGTGGGCCGAGCGCAAAGGAGAGTTGATTGGCATCACCGCCCTGCTCCTGGCCTCGGTGCTGCTGGTGGCCGTGCAGACCAGCATCAAACACCAGGTGCTGGCCATCAACTTCCCACTGCGCTTGCGCTGGAACTTTCACCGCCTGATGCTGGGCCAGAGCATGGCGTTCTACGCGGACGAGTTTGCGGGCCGCATCACCACCAAGATCATGCAGACGGCCCTTGCCGTGCGCGACATGATCTTCACAACCACCGACGTGGTGATCGGCATGGGCATCTACCTTGTCACCATCCTCGTGTTGCTGGCCGGGTTCGACGCGCGGCTGCTGGCGCCTTTTGCCGCTTGGATGGTGGCCTATGGCCTGGCCTGCTGGTACTTTGTGCCGCGCCTGGGCAAGGTAGGCAAGGCGCAGGCCGATGCGCGCTCGGTAATGACCGGGCGCATTACCGACGCGTACACCAACATCGCCACCGTCAAGCTGTTCTCGCACACGCGGCGCGAGTCTGAATTTGCGCGTGCCGCCATGGACGCGTTCAAGCTCACGGGCTATGCCCAGATGCGCCTGGTGAGCCGGTTCGAGATCGTGAACCACATCCTGGTGGTGGCCATGATCCTCAGCGCCTGCGGCACCGCGCTGTGGCTGTGGTCGGCGGGCGAAGTCGGTGCCGGTGCCGTGGCCGCCGTCACCGCCATGACCCTGCGCGTGTCCGGCCACGCCCACTGGGTGATGTGGGAGATGACCACCCTGTTCGAGAGCGTGGGCACCATCCAGGATGGCATCAACACGCTGACCAAACCCCGCACCGTGGTGGACGCGCCCGACGCTAAACCACTCGTTGTGACGCAGGGCGAAGTGCATTTTGAGGACATGACCTTTGCCTACGGCAGCGGCCCCGGGGCCCGCCCGGTCATCGACCGGCTCAACCTGACCATACGCCCCGGCGAGAAAATCGGCCTGATTGGCCGCTCGGGCGCGGGCAAGTCCACGCTGGTCAACCTGCTGCTGCGCTTTCATGACGTGCAGTCGGGCCGCATCCTGATCGACGGGCAGGACATCGCCCATGTCACGCAGGACAGCCTGCGCCGCAACATCGGCATGGTCACGCAAGACACCTCGCTGCTGCACCGCTCCATGCGCGACAACATCCTGTATGGCCGCCCCGACGCCAGCGAGGCCGACCTGCACCAGGCGGCCGAGCGCGCCGAGGCGGCGGATTTCATCGCCACGCTCACCGACCTGCAGGGCCGCACCGGCTACGAGGCACATGTGGGCGAGCGCGGCGTCAAACTCTCGGGCGGCCAGCGCCAGCGCGTGGCCATTGCACGCGTGATGCTCAAGGACGCGCCCATCCTGCTGCTGGACGAAGCCACCAGCGCGCTCGACTCCGAGGTCGAAGCCGCCATCCAGCAAAGCCTGGACGGCCTGATGCAAGGCAAGACGGTGATCGCCATTGCCCACCGCCTGTCCACCATTGCCGCCATGGACCGCCTCATCGTGATGGACGCAGGCCGCATCGTCGAAGAAGGCACCCACGCGCAGCTGCTGGGCCAGGGCGGCGTGTATGCGCGGCTGTGGGGGCACCAGAGCGGCGGGTTCCTGGGCGAATCGGAAGAAGACTGAGTCGGCGAGCAAGGTTACGAGCCACATGGGCGACACGCTGTCGCGCACGCGGCTGTGCGGCGGGTGTGTTGTCCCTACGGTGGCGGGTTTCAACCACTGGATGGAATCGCACCAATGATCAAAGTCACCGCCCTGTACCGCTGGCGCGAAGGCGCCACCTTCAATCACGACTACTACCACGGTGAACACATGCGAATTGCCCGCGCGGCACTGCAGCCACTGGGCCTGCTGCGGCTGGAGAGCGACCGCGTGCTCTACCCTGGCGATCCTCGCCCGGGCCAGGCGGTGGCGCTAACCAACGCGTTCTTCAGCGACCTGAAGCAGGCGCAGACGGCTGCCAAGCAGACGGCAGCGGCGCTGATGGCCGATGTGCCCAACTACACCAACATCGAGCCCGAGTCGTACTTGGCGCAACTGAACGAACACAGCTTGACCACGGCGGAGTAGCGCCCCTCCCGCAGCGTGCTGCGGGCTGTAGAATTTCAATCAAATTGGCCTCTAGCGCTTATTCATAAAGCGCCATTAGCTATATAAATAATAGCAATCTACAAATCCGCAGCCCATCCAGCCCGTCCGCCATGATCCCCGAAACGCCTTTGCCACCCACCCCGCTGCACATGCCTGTGCCCACCGGCGATCAGCTCAAGGCCGCCCGCACTGCCGCGGGGCTGAGCCAGGCCCAGGCGGCCGAACTCATGGGCTACCCGCTGCAGACCGGCAGCCGGGGCGGCGTGCAGTCGCGCACCTGGCAAGCGCTGGAGAGCATGAGTGACGAGCGCAACATGCAGGGGCCGGTGTTTGCGATGTTCCTGCTGCTGACCGGCCAGCACCCCGATTTCCACTTGGAACGCAACAAGCGGCCAGACAGCGCGCACGGCCCAGAAGCGGCGGACGGCAAGGAAACTGCCTCCTCCAAATAGTCGCCCCGCAGCGCACCGCCCGTGGCCCGAGAGACTGGCGCGGCCCAGGCCAGTGCCCCGCGCAAGGGCCGCCCCGCCGCGCAGGGGGCGTCCCCCTCCCGCGCAGCGAGAGAGGGGGAAGGCGCGAAGCGACTCAGGGGGTGCCCCCCTTCTTCAATCTACCTTGATGTTCGCCGCCTTGATCACCTGGGCCCATTTTTCCACTTCGGCCTTTTGGAACGCAGCGATCTGCGTGGTGTTGAGGTCGGCGGGCTCCATGCCAAAGCCCTTCAGGCGGATTTGCATGTCCGGCTGGGCCAGGATTTTGCGGATCTCGTCGTGCAGGCGCGTGACCACCGGCGTGGGCGTGCCAGCCGGCACAAAGATGGCCTGCCAGGACTGCACCTGGAAGTCCTTGAGTTCTGCCACGCCGGACTCGGCTACGGTGGGCACGTCGGGCATGGAGGCCAGGCGCTGGGGTGAGGTGACGGCAATGGCGCGCAGTTTGCCGCTCTGGATGTGCGGCGCGGCCACCACCGTGGTGTCAAACATCATGTCCACCTGGCCGCTGATCACATCCTGGATGGCCGGGCCACTGCCTTTGTAGGGGATGTGGGTGAACTTCACGCCCGACTTGTAGGCCAGTAACTCCACGGCCAAATGCTGCGAGCTGCCTGTGCCGGCCGAGGCCGACGACAGGCCGCCTTGCTTGCCCTTCGCCCCCGCCAGCACGTCCTTGAGGGTTTTGTAAGGGCTGTTGGCCGCCACCACCAGCACGACCGGGTTGGTGCCGATCAGCGTGACGGGGCTGAAGGACTTGATGGGGTCGTAGCCCAGCTTGGGGTAGAGGCTCACGTTGATGGCGTGCGAGCTGACGGTGCCGCCCAGCAGGGTGTAGCCATCGGGCGCCGAACGTGCAGCGGCCTCAGACCCGATGCTGCCTGCGGCGCCGCCCTTGTTCTCTACCACCACCGTGGTGCCCAGGGCTGTGCCCAGTTGCTGGCCGATCAGCCGCGCCAGCGTGTCGGTGGTGCCACCCGCAGCAAACGGCACCATGTAGGTGATGGGCTTGCCGGTGGGCCAGGTGCCCTGGGCTGTGGCGGGCAGGCTGACAAGGGTGCTGAAGGCTGCGGCCACCAGGGCGGCGGTGTGGATGAGGGTTCTGCGTTGCATGGTGGTGTCTCCTGGGTGTTTTGTGGATGGTGAACGGAACGGCGATAGAAAAACGGAGCGCAAAAAAGCCGGTGCGGCTGGCGCGTGCAATGCAATGGACGCTCAGGGCAGATCGACGATCTCGACCCAATTGGGGTTCTTGCCCACCGGCACCCGCGTGGGCGTGCCGGGGATGCCGGTGGCCGGGTCGATGGGGTGCAGCGCAATGTGGTGCGACTCCTGCCCCGCCGCGATCAAAAAGCGGCCTGACGGGTTCACCGCAAAGCCGCGCGGGGTTTTTTCAGTAGGCACCTGGCCCAGCGGCTGCAGCTGGCCGGTGGCGGCGTCGACGCGAAAGCTGCTCAGCGTGCTGGAGGTGCGCTCGGACGCATACAGCGTGCGGCCGTCGGGCGACAGGTGAATGTCGGCGGCCCAGGGCTTGCCGTTAAAGCCTGCGGGCAGTGCCGTGGTGCGCTGCACCGGGCGCAGCGTGCCGCGCTCCTTGTCGTAGGCCATCACATGTACGGCGGCATCCAGCTCGTTCAGCACGTACATGGTGCGCTGGGCAGCATCCCACACAAAGTGGCGCGGGCCGGATTTTTCGGGAGCAACCTGCGTGAGCGCGGGTTCATGGGCGGTGAGCCTGCCGCTCTCGGCATCAAAACGCCAGGCCGAAAGGTGGTCGCCGCCCAGGCTGGTGGCAAACACATGGCGGTTGGCCGCATCGGCGTGGATGGCGTGCGCGTGGGGCGCCGTGGGGATGAGTTGCTGGACCGCACCCACCGCGCCGTCCTTGCCAATGCTGTTGACCGTGATCTTGTGGCCGGGGTAGGACGCCGCAAACAGCCAGCGCCCCGTGGCATCGGTGTCGATGTTGGCCATGCTGTCGGCCAGCGGAGCCTCGCCCAGCTTGCGCAGCTTGCCGCTGACGGGGTCGATCGCCAGGCTCACCACCCTGAAAGGCTGCGAGCGCAACGCCACGTACAGCACCTTCTTGTCCGGGCTCACGGCCATCGGCATGGCAGTGCCGCCCAGCGGCACGGTGTCTACCGGCTTGAGCGTGGCAGTGTTGCGGTCCAGTTCAAACACCGAGACATCCTGGCTGTCCGCGTTGGCGACATACACCCAGGTTGCCGCCCAGGCGCCGGGGGTGGACAGCGCGGCAACGGCTGCCAGTGCCAGTTGTGCCACCCGGGTGCGTATGCGTGGTGTAGAGGTCATTGCCGTCTCCCGAAGGGGTCTGCGCGGTAGCAGGGCCTGGACCGCGGGTTGTGTGGGTGGATGGTCATCTGCCGGGCTGTGTGCTGAGGCACCCAGCTGTTGGCGGAGTGGTTGGGTTTTGTCATACGTTATATGTTGTCGTACAACAAGATCAGCATTGTCACCACAAGCCTGTCTTACACACGCAGGGATTACCCGAATTTCGACGAACAATCTGCAAGGATTCCCCACCTGCCTGGCAGAGGAGGAATGCGGTCAGGAAAGAGCTAGTGAAAACCCTCAATCCACCCTAAGATCACCCAAAACTCTCACGGCATGTATTGCCATTTTGCAATCTTAGTTGTACGATGACTAACAACATCACTCAGGAGACATTCCATGACCCTGCGCCGTAGAGCCGCCCTTCTCGCCTGCATCGCTACCCTGACAGCGGCCTCCGCCACCGCACAAAGCGCTGACTGGCCCGCAAAGACCCTGCGCATCGTGGTGCCCTACCCGCCCGGCGGCAGCTCGGACATCATTGCCCGTTCCATCAGCCAGGCGATGTCCGAGGCGCTCAAGCAGTCCGTCATCGTGGAGAACAAACCCGGCGCCAACGGCAACCTGGGCGCCGACTTTGTGGCCAAGGCCGAGCCCGATGGCTACACCATGCTGCTGTGCGACGTGGGCGCGCTGGCCATCAGCCCCTCGGTCTACACCAAGCTGTCGTTCGACCCCTCCAAGGACCTGCGTGGCGTGACCATGCTGGCCTATTCGCCCCACCTGCTGGTGGTGCACCCCTCGGTGCCGGTCAGCAACCTCAAGGAACTGGTGGCGTACTCGAAGAAGAACGACCTGAACTTCGCCGTCACCGCCACCGGCAGCGCCCCCCACGTCGCTGGCGTGGCACTGGAACGCGCCGCCGGTGCTCGCTGGCAATACATCCCCTACAAGGGCGGCGTCACTGCCATCCAGGACACCGTGGCCGGGCAGACGCAGATCCTGATGAACGGCATGCTCGCCACCCTGCCCCACGTGCAAAACGGCAAGCTCAAAGTGCTGGGCGTCTCCAAGGCCACGCGCATGCCGCTGATCGGCGACGTGCCCACCATTGCCGAGCAAGGCGTGCCCGGTTTCGAATCGGGCACATGGCAAGGCATTCTGGTCCCGCGTGGCACGCCGGAAGCCGTCGTGCAGAAGCTCAACAAGGCGCTGATCACCGCCATTCGTGCGCCCGAGATCCGTTCGCGCCTGGCCGGCCAGGGCGCCGAGGTGGTCACCATGACCCCTGCCGAACAAGACCAGTTCTTCGCCAAGGAGCGCGCCCGCTGGGCCACCGTGGTGAAGGCCGCCAACATCAAGCTCGACTAAGAAGGTGTCAGCGAACCCCTCATGCCCGCTCATCCCGCCAAAACACGCCCACTCGTCGTTGCAAATGCTCGCCATAGCCCGCGCTATGGCTGCGCTTTGCGCCTAGACCGGCCGCGTTTTGGCAGCCTGCTCGGACATGCGGTATTCACTCACACCTTCTCCCTCGCCTTCCCATTTCCAACTACCGCCCCGCACTGACATGACTCCCCAAGAACTCAAAACCATCATGGGCTCCGGCCTGCTGTCGTTCCCGATCACGGACTTTGACGAGCAGGGCGAATTCCGCCCCAAGACCTATATCGAGCGCCTGGAATGGCTGGCCCCCTACGGCGCCAGCGCGCTGTTTGCCGCCGGTGGCACGGGCGAGTATTTCTCGCTGTCGGGCCCCGAGTACGGCCAGGTCATCAAGACCGCAGTGGATACCTGCCGTGGCAAGGTGCCCATCATTGCCGGTGCCGGTGGCCCCACCCGTACGGCCATTGCCCATGCGCAAGAGGCCGAGCGCCTGGGCGCCCACGGCATCCTGCTCTTGCCACACTACCTGACCGAAGCGGGACAGGAAGGACTGATCGCCCATGTGGAGCAGGTCTGCAAGAGCGTGAAGTTCGGCGTGATCGTCTACAACCGTGACCGCACCAAACTCACGGCCGAGTCGCTGGCCATCCTGGCCGACCGCTGCCCGAACCTGGTGGGCTTCAAGGACGGCGTGGGCAACATCGAGGTGATGTCCTCCATCTACATGAAGATGGGCGATCGCTTTTCGTACCTGGGCGGCCTGCCCACGGCGGAGGTGTATGCGGCGGCCTACAAGGCGCTGGGCACGCCGGTGTATTCGTCGGCGGTGTTCAACTTCATCCCCAAGACTGCAATGGAGTTCTACAAGGCCGTGGCCAGTGACGACACGGCCACCCAGCACCGCTTGCTCAAATCCTTCTTCATGCCCTACCTGGCCATCCGCAACCGCGTGGAAGGCTATGGCGTCTCCATCATCAAGGCAGGTGCGCGCATCGTGGGCCACGACGGCGGGCCGGTGCGCGCGCCGCTGACGGACTTGAAGCCCAGCGAGATGGAAGAGCTCAAGGCGCTGATCGACAAGCTCGGCCCGCAGTAAGCACGGCCTGACAGATGCCTCCAAGGGCCTGGTTTTCCAGGCCCTTTTTTCAGCGATTCCACACACCACGCGCCTGGCCGTGCACGGGCGTGTGGTGCCAGCGCGGCACGCCAACACACAACACCATCAGGAGACATACAACATGCTCAAAACCCTCATCCTCGCCGCAGCGAGCGCCCTGGCCCTTGTCACGCTGAGCGGCTGCGCCAGCCACGCGACCACCGCCGCGGCGACCCCTGCACCGGCCGCTTCCGAGCAGGCTGTGGCCGCCGCTGCCGAACGCCTGCGCTTGGCTATGATCGACCCCACGCCCGCTGCGCTGACTGCCCTCGTGGCCGACGACCTGAGCTATGGGCACTCGGGCGGCCGCGTGGACACCAAGGACAGCTTCATCGGCGACCTGGTGGCGGGCAAGTCTGACTTCGTGACCATCACCATCACCGACCAGACCATCAAGGTGGTGGGCAACTCTGCCATCGTGCGCCACACCCTCACGGCCGACACCAACGACTCGGGCAAGCCCGGCAAGGTGCAGATCAAGATCCTGGGCGTGTGGCAACAGCAAGGCGGCCAGTGGAAGCTGCTGGCCCGCCAGGCCGTGCGTGTAGCGGCATGATGTAGCCCGCAGGGCCGCCACGCGCGGCCCTGTGTTTTTATTCCGGCGCCCCCCGAAACCCTTCACAGCCCCATGACAGCTACCTCCCAGCCCCGCATCCTGCAAATCGGCCGCCTGCCCTTGCCCGCCCTCGAAACCGAACTGGCCGCGCGCTACAGCGTGGCCTGCCTAGCCGACCAGGCCGACCCGCAGGGTTTTCTGGCGGCGCACGGCGCGGAGTTTTCAGGCGTGGTCACCACGGCGTCCATCGGGCTCCAGGGCGAGGTGATCACAGCACTGCCCCGCCTGCAGGTCATCAGCAGCTTTGGCGTGGGCTTTGACGCGCTGGACATCGGCGCCGCCAGGGCGCGGGGCGTGCAGGTGGGCTACACGCCCGGCGTGCTCAACGACTGCGTCGCCGACATGGCGTTTGCGCTGATGCTGGATGTGTCGCGCGGCATTGCCGCCAGCGACCGCTTTGTTCGCCGGGGCGAGTGGCCCACGGCCCGCTTTGCGCTGGGCACCCGGGTGTCGGGCAAGCGGCTGGGCATAGTCGGCATGGGGCGCATCGGTCGGGCCGTGGCCGAGCGCGCCAGTGGCTTTCGCATGCAGGTGGGTTACCACAACCGCCGCCCGGCCGAAGGTTGCGCGTTGTCCTATTTCGAGTCGTTGACCGCGCTCGCCCAGTGGGCCGACTACCTGGTGCTGACCGTGGCCGGCGGCGCCGGCACGCGTCACCTGGTCAACCGCGAGGTGCTCAACGCCCTGGGCCCGAACGGCTACCTCATCAATGTTGCGCGCGGCAGTGTGGTGGATGAGGCAGCGTTGATCGACGCGCTGACCGAACGCCGCATTGCCGGGGCGGGCCTGGATGTGTTCGAAGACGAACCGCGCGTGCCCGCCGCCCTGATGGCGCTGGACAACGTGGTGCTGACCCCGCACACCGCCAGCGCCACCCACGAAACGCGGCGAGCGATGGCGGATCTGGTGCTGGAGAACCTGCACGCTTTTTATGCCACCGGGGCAGTGAAAGTGCCGGTGCCGGGTTGAGTTGCTGGCAGGCATTCTGGGTGGCTGCTCACCCCCGTCCGTTCGGGCTGAGCCTGTCGAAGCCAGGGCGCTTTTTGCATACAGCCTTCGACAAGCTCAGGGCGAACGGTCCATCTGAGGCAGGCAAATAATCCAGCCATTTTGGTCTCCAGGGATCCTCTGCACGAATCGAGCGGCAAGTGTGCGCTGCGGATCGGGATGGGCTGCAAGGCGTAAAACGCAGCAATAGCCGTAGCTATTGCGAGTATTTGCAACGCCGCAGACCGCCCGAGGCCGCAGATGCACGCGGCGCGGTGATTCGTGCAGAGGGTCCCTAGCGCTTGTCCATAAAGCGCCAGCAGCTATAAAAATGGTAGTGTTCACTGCACGGCAGCGCGCCTGCAGCCGCGCTGCAATTCAACCGCCAGGGCTCGCAACCTTTCACAGGCTTTTTGCAAACACCGCCGGGTCGATCCGTGGCGTGCGCCCGTTCAGCTGAAACAGCCACATCTCGTACAGCGGCAATGACTCGGTCAGCCGCAACGGCACCACCAACTCGGCGGCGGCGCCCAGCAGTGCGGGGTGCGGGAACACCGCAAGCAGGTCGGTCTGGGTGACCAGGTTCAGCATGCTCGAAAAGTCGGCGCAGCGCACAGTCATCGGGGGCGCTGGCATGCGCCGCACACGGTGCGCCTCTGTCAGCACATCCACCGGCCCGCTCACGCTGGGCCCCACGCAAGCCCACGCCGCTCCCTGCAGTTGCGCCAGCGACCGCGCCTGCGCCAGCGGATGGTGGCGGCGCACGTAGATGAGCGGATGCAGCTCATACAGCGGCCACTGCGCCACATCGGGGTGCGCAAACTTGCGCGGCCTGGGCGCTATGACGGCGTCGAACTGCCCTTTCAACAGCCCCGTGAGCAGGCTGCCCTCATCGGCAGTGCTCATGTGCAGCGATCGCCGTGCGTTGGGCAGACACCAGCTGCCATACAGGACAGGCCCGCACACCAGGGCCGCTGAGGTGGTGAGCCCCACGCGCAGTACGCGCCGGTCCGCAGGTCGGGGCGCCATCGAGGGCAGCGCGTCTAGGCACTGCGACAGCGACGAGGCTTGCGCGGCCACGCTGCGGGCCAGTTCGGTGGGCACATGGCGGCGCCCTTCGCGCACCAGCAGGGGCGCGTCGAACTGGCTTTGCAGGGCCTTCAGGCCATAGCTGATTGCTGGCTGCGAAACGCCGCAGGCCTGGGCAGCCAATGCAAAGGAGCCGTGTTCGATGACCGACTGGAGGTATTGCAGGTTGCGCAGATACATAAGCCCCATTTATGGTTTGAGCGCCATTGTGGCTTGTGCGGCTGCGCGGTGCGAACGAAGCTACGCACTCCACCCACCAACGACTGTTTTCATGACCACTGCACAACTCGACACCGTCCGGACCTACCTGGGCCACCTGCATGCCAGCAACACCGAAGGCTTGATCACCTGCTTTGAAGAAAATGGCGTGGTGCATTCGCCTTTCCTGGGCACCATGAGGGCCGACGATTTCTTCAAGAAACTGGCCCAGGCCTCCAGCGGCAGCGTGATCACCGTACTGGATCTGTTTGCCTCCGTGCAACCGGACAGCGGCGACTCCACGCGCGTTGCCGCCTACTTCCGCTACGACTGGACCTTGAGCGATGGGCGCGAGGTGACTTTCACCTGCGTCGACGTGTTCACCTTTGATGCGGGCAGCACCCGCATCCGCGACATGAACATCGTCTACGACACGCACCCGCTGCGCGAAGAAGTGGGCGACAAGTACGCTCCGGACTGACTGCGCCCCACCCTCCGGGTTACAGCAGCGTCACGCCCTTGAGCGTGACAAAACTTGTCTCTCGAACAACGCTCACGAAGTCCTGCAGATACGGCTTGGCCGACACCTGCGGCAGGCTCGCGGCATGCAGTTCGCCTCTCAGCCCTTGCGCCCCCACGGGCCGGGCCGTCACATACCCCCGGTCCAGGTAGCTCTGCACCGCCCATAGCGGCAGCGCCGCCACACCGCGCCCACTGGCGACCAGCTGCAGCATGGCCACCGTCAGCTCGGTGGTGCGGCGCGGGGGGCGCACGCCGGCGGGCTCCAGCACCTGGCGGATCAGGTCCAGCATTTCGTCGGGCACGGGGTAGGTGATGATGGTCTGGTCGGCAAAGTCCTGCGCCACCAGATGCGGCTTGGCCACCAGCGGGTGCGTGTTGCCCAGCAGCGCACGGATCTCAAAGCCAAACAGCGCGTGGTAGTCCACGCCCGCCTCGTCGGCATCCACTTCCGACACGATGGCCACGTCGGCCCGGCCCTGGTGCAGCAGGCCCACCGGGTCGGCATGAAAGCCGCTCACGATGTCCAGCTCCACCTCAGGCCAGCGGGTGCGAAACGCATCCATGGCGGGCATCAGCCAGTCAAAACAGGTGTGGCATTCCACCGCAATGCGCATCTGTCCGCCCTGCCCCAGCACCAGGCGGGCAATGTCGCGCTCGGCCCCTTCCACCTGCGGCAGCATCGCA
>PJUL01000736.1_pt1 | contig 19533 bp, 19 predicted proteins | sample 1512221 | NCBI WGS metagenome assembly PJUL01 (sample SAMN08177667, study PRJNA422409) | Feces metagenome, whole genome shotgun sequencing project.
CATGGCACCTCCTAAGACTGTGTTTATGCACAGTTGATGGCGCTACGCTCAATCGTCAAGAGATGCTCTGAGACTCGTTGCTAATCAAGCAGTTTTGATAGCTGCTGGCGCTTGCTGGATAAGCGCCAGAGGCCAATTTGATGGTTATCTCTTCGCGCTGCCGTCTTCCAGCTGCGCCAGTGCCGCATTGCCGCCCAGCGACAGCAGGCCCGACTTGGCGTACACGCCCAGCTTGCCGCGCGTGTCCGAGATGTCGAGGTTGCGCATGGTCAGCTGGCCAATGCGGTCCAGCGGGCTGAACGGCGCGTCTTCCACCTTCTCCATCGACAGGCGCTCGGGCGCATACGTCAGGTTGGGCGACTCAGTGTTCAGCAGCGAATAGTCATTGCCACGGCGCAGTTCCAGCGTCACCGTGCCGGTCACGGCGCGGGCCACCCAGCGCTGGGCGGTTTCGCGCAACATGATGGCTTGCGGGTCGAACCAACGGCCCTGGTACAGCAGGCGGCCGAGCTTCAGGCCGTTCATGCGGTACTGCTCGATGGTGTCTTCGTTGTGGATGCCCGTCACCAAGCGCTCGTAGGCGATGTGCAGCAACGCGAGGCCGGGGGCTTCGTAGATGCCGCGGCTCTTGGCTTCGATGATGCGGTTTTCGATCTGGTCGCTCATGCCCAGGCCGTGGCGGCCGCCGATGCGGTTGGCTTCGAGGATCAGCTCGACCGGGTCGTTGAACTCCTTGCCGTTCAGCGCCACGGGCTGGCCTTCTTCAAAGCGCACCGACACTTCCTCAGCCTTGACCACCACATCGTCCTTCCAGAACGCCACGCCCATGATGGGGTTCACGATGCGGATGCCGCTGTTCAGGAACTCCAGGTCCTTGGCTTCGTGCGTGGCGCCCAGCATGTTGCTGTCGGTGCTGTAGGCCTTCTCGGCGCTCATCTTGTAGCCAAAGCCAGCCTGCGTCATGAACGCGGACATCTCGGCGCGGCCGCCCAGTTCGTCGATGAACAGCTGGTCGAGCCAGGGCTTGTAGATCTTGAGCGAAGGGTTGGTCAGCAGGCCGTAGCGGTAGAAGCGCTCGATGTCATTGCCCTTGAAAGTCGAGCCGTCGCCCCAGATGTTGACGTCGTCTTCCTTCATCGCGGCCACCAGCATGGTGCCGGTCACGGCGCGGCCCAGGGGCGTGGTATTGAAGTAGGTCAGCCCGCCGGTGCTGATGTGGAAAGCGCCGGCCTGCAGGGCGGCGATGCCTTCGTGGGCCAACTGCACGCGGCAGTCGATCAAGCGGGCCTTCTCGGCGCCGTATTCCATCGCCTTCTTGGGGATGGCGTCGTAGTCGGGCTCGTCGGGCTGGCCCAGGTTGGCGGTGTAGGCGTAGGGCACGGCGCCCTTGAGCTTCATCCAGTGCAGCGCGGCACTGGTGTCCAGGCCGCCGGAAAATGCGATGCCGACCTTCTGGCCGAGGGGGAGGTTCTGGAGAATGGTTGCCATGGAGTGCTTCTCAAAAATGATAGCTGCCAGCGCTTGATGGATAAGCGCTAGAGGCCAAAATCAATCAAATTTCGGCCGAAACATCTCAGCCGAAATGGCAGATGTAGTGGTAAGCCTCGGTCACGCGGATATCGAACTTGGAGTTGCCAGGCACGCTGAACTTTTCGCCTGCCGACGATTTCACCCATGCATCGGTGCCTGCCAGCTTGTATTCGCACGAGCCCGCCACGCATTCCATGATTTCAGGAGCGCCAGTGTTGAACGTGAGCGTTGCGGGCAGCACCACGCCCACCGACTTCTTCGTGCCGTCCGGGAAGGTGATGCCGTGGCTCACGCACTTGCCGTCAAAGTACACATTGGCCTGGGTGGTGACGGACACGCCGTCGATTTTTTCGGTGGTCATGGATGCGCTGGATTGGTTTGGAGGAAACCCGCGATTTTAGGGCAGCCCCTTGCGGCGGTGGGGCGGTTGAACGCAATCAAGGCTGTATGCCTTGGCGTAGTGCCAAAAAAAAGAGCCCCGAAGGGCTCTTGGTTGGTTTTGTTGTAGCACTGCTGCCGCAGTGCTATCAGCGCCAGTACGGGTTGCGGTGGTGCGGATAGTAAGGGCGGCTGTCGTAGCCATATTCGATCACCGTGACAGGCGGGGTGACGTAGGTCGGTGGCTGCTGGTAGACCGGCTGAGCGGGGTACGTGGACGTGACCACCCCAGGCTGGCTGTACACGCCTTGCGACGCATAGGGGTCTGGTTGGGTGGAATAGGTCTGGCCCGTGGGCTGCACGCTGAGCGGAATCCAGCGGCCTGGGTCGTTTTGCGTGCGCGTGGTGTATTGCCGACCAGCGTATTCATAGACCACGTTGTAGCCCACGGTGCGGTTTTCGTAATAGGTTTCGGTAGAGCAGCGCTGCACGTTCTGATACTGCGGCTGGCCGCCTTCGATCTGGTTGCCCAGCACGGCACCGCCCAGTACGCCGATGGCCGTGGCAGCCGCCCGCCCGCTGCCCTTGCCAATCGCATTGCCGGCTGCACCGCCTGCAATGGCGCCCATCACGGCACCGGCGCCAGAAGTGCGGTTGCCGTTGTAGACGGTCTCATTGCCGCAAACCTGCTGTGGAATGCCCACTTGCTGGACGATGGGCGTGGCAGACAGCACTCGGCCCTGTTCTTGGGCGCTGGCGACAGCGGCAATGGCGGCCAAGGTGGAAAAAACGACGATCTTTTTCATGGAGAAGCTCCTTTCGGGTAGATGCATAACGCACCACACTGTCGAAAAGTTTAGGCCCCGAAGGTCAATTCAGGGGAGCGGAGCCGTAAATCTGCGTAAAGATTTGTGCGGTTTCTCCGGTAAATCGCGCGCAGAAGTCAGTGGGCGCGGGCGGCTTTCAGCCACGCTTGCCACTGTTCGGGCGCAAATCCCACCGAAATGTGCGTCTGGCCGCCGTGGTGCCATTCCACCACCGGCCGTTTGATGACGCTGGGCTGCTCCTGCATCAGCGCGGCGGCACTGTCGTTGTCGGTCACGCCTGCCTGGGTGGGCTCAGGCAGTTTTCTCCAGGTGGTGCCCTGGCGGTTCACAAGCTTTTGCCAGCCAGCTGCCGCCATCCAGGCGGGCAGCCGGTCTCCGGGTACGCCTTGTTTTTTGAAGTCGTGGAAACGGACTTCCAGCCCCTGGTCAGTAAACCAGGTGCGGGATTTCTTCACGGTGTCGCAGTTGGGAATGCCGTAAACGGTGATGGGTGAGGTGCTCATGCCCCGCATCATCCACCAACTGGCCCGCCACAGCGATGCGGGGGCTGGGCGACAATGGCGGGCTGTATGCAAACCAAACCCCATACCCTTGACGGCTGGCTCCGCCATTGCGAGCAACTGCACCCCCACAGCATCGAGATGGGCCTGGCCCGGGTCAGCGAGGTGGCACGCCGCATGGCACTGCGTTTTGAGTGCCCGGTGATCACGGTGGCCGGCACCAATGGCAAGGGCTCTACCTGCGCGATGCTGGAGGCGGTAGCACTTCAAGCTGGCTACCGCACAGGTGTTTACACATCGCCCCACCTGGTGCATTTCGAAGAGCGGTGCAGGGTGCACGGCGAGATCGCCAGTGCGTCGGACTTGGTTCCGCACTTCGAGGCGGTGGAAGACGCCAGAAGCCGCAATGGTGATGAAATATCGCTCACGTATTTCGAGTTCACCACCCTGGCGATCCTGCGGCTGATGAGCCATTCGCGGTTGGACGTGGCCATTCTCGAAGTGGGGCTGGGCGGTCGCCTGGACGCCACGAACATCGTTGATGCCGACTGCGCCATCATCACCAGCATCGACATCGACCACACCGAATATCTAGGCCCGGACCGGGAAACCATTGGCCGCGAGAAGGCCGGCATCATGCGCACGGGCCGCCCGGCCATCGTGAGCGACCCCATGGCGCCGCAGAGCGTGCTGGACCATGCCATGGAGATGGGTGCCGACCTTTGGCGGTTTGGGCATGACTTCAATTTTTCAGGCGACAAGCAGCAATGGAACTGGGCGGGCCGGGGGCGGCGTTACGCCGGGCTTGCCTACCCCTCGCTGCGAGGGGCTAACCAACTGATCAACGCCTCCGGCGTCCTGGCCGCATTTGAGGCGCTGCGCGATCGCCTGCCGGTGACGGCCCAGGCGGTGCGCACCGGCCTGTCGATGGTGGAGTTGCCCGGCCGCTTCCAGATCGTGCCCGGCCAGCCCACGCTCGTGCTGGACGTTGCCCACAATCCGCATTCGGTGGCCGCGCTCACCGCCAATCTGGACGCGATGGGTTATTTCCCCACCACACACGCCGTTTTTGGCGCCATGGCCGACAAAGATCTGGCTCCCATGCTGGCCAAGGTCGGCCCGTTAGTGGACCGCTGGTATTTCACCAGCTTGCCCACGCCTCGGGCCGAAACGGCAGCGGCATTGCAGCAGAAGTGGAATGCGGTTCAGATGGTGGCGGGAGGGCAGCGACAAATCACCTCCAGCCTGCATGCCAGCCCGATGGATGCCCTTCAGGCCGCGGTCGCCGCGGCAGACCCGGCTGATAGAATCGTGGTCTTTGGCTCGTTTTACACGGTGGGTGGTGTGTTGACCAACGGAACACCCCGCCTGCACGCCAAGCATCTGGGCTGAAGGGGCTGCTGGATACGGCAGGTCCTTGGTCCACACGAGTCTGAATTTCATGGCATTTTTCAAGTTTCGGTGGCCCGGTCAGAGTGAACAGCCCGAGGAAAAGCCGGTCAAGCGCTCCCGCTCTTCGCAAGCCGAGAGCATCGAGGTGATGCGCCGCCGGGCACGCCACCGCCTGATCGGCGCGGCGGTGCTGGTGTTGGTGGGCGTGGTGGGTTTCCCGCTGCTCTTTGATACGCAGCCGCGCCCGGTGCCCGTTGATATTCCCATCGAAATTCCCGACCGCAACAAGGTCGCTCCGTTGGTGGTTCCCGCGCCTGCGGCAACACCAGCGGCACAGGCACCTGCCGCACAGGCTGCGGCATCGGTGGCACAGGCGGCATCTCGTCCAGCGCCTGCACGCACGGCCACCCAGGCTTCAGCAGGCAACGGCATCACAGACGGCGAAGAACTGCTGCCTGGCGCGCGGCCTGCAGCGTCACGTCCCGCAGCCGCACCGGCGCCCGTGGCGGCTGCAACGCCCGCGCCTGCTGCCCGCCCAGAGGCTCGGCCAGATCCAAAGCCTCCGGTGACTCCCGCGCCAGCGCCCGAACCCAAGCCCACACGGACCGACGATGCCGCGCGTGCGCGGGCGCTGCTGGAAGGGCGGTCTGCCGAGCCGTCCACCGCAGCCGCCGAGGACGGCCGGTTCATCGTGCAGGTGGGCGCTTTTGCCGATGCCGACAAGGCCCGCGAGGCACGCACCAAGGTGGAGCGTGCGGGCCTCAAAACCTACACCCAGGTGGTCGACACCAAAGACGGCAAGCGCACGCGCGTGCGGGTCGGGCCTTTCAGCAACCGTGCCGAGGCCGACAAGGCGGCGGCCCGCATCAAGGCACTCGACCTGTCGGCGTCGGTCCTGACGCTGTAGTCCCGGGTGTGCACGTCGCTGAAGGCTGCTTTTTCTGATGGCTGCGCTCGACTGGGTTTTTGTGGCGGTGCTGCTGGCGTCCATGTTGGTGGGCGCGTGGCGCGGCTTGGTGTTTGAGGTGTTGTCCGTGCTGGGCTGGGTGGCTGCTTTTTTTGCGGCGCAGTGGTTTGCGGCCGATGCGGCGCAGTGGTTGCCGATGGGGGATTCAGCGGGTTCGCTGCGCTACGCAGCCGGGTTTGTGCTGGTTTTTGTAGCCGCCATTTTTGTGTGCGGATTTTTTGCTTGGCTGGGCAAAAAACTGGTGGAAGCGGTCGGCTTGCGGCCCGTGGATCGCACACTGGGCGCCGCTTTTGGCGTGGTCCGCGGCATGGTGCTGTTGCTGGCGGCTGCGGTGGTGGCCGGCCTGACGCCGCTGCACGAGGCGCCATGGTGGCAGGAGTCGCAAGGCGCTCCGGTGCTGGCAGAAATTCTCAGGGGCTTGAAACCGGCGCTGCCGGAAGAATTTGGTAGGCATCTGCCTTCCTGACATCGATGGGGCAGCGGTCACAAGCCGCTGCCAAAGGGTTGCCGCGGGGCTGTTCCCGCAAACGGATGGAAACTTACTATGTGTGGAATCGTCGGCGTCGTCAGTGCAACGCCCGTCAATCAGCTGGTCTATGACGCCTTGCTGCTCTTGCAGCACCGGGGTCAGGACGCAGCCGGCATCGTGACCCAGCAGGGCCGCAAGTTCTTCATGCACAAGGCCAAGGGCATGGTGCGGGATGTGTTCCGCACACGCAACATGCGCGCCTTGCCCGGCAATGTGGGCCTGGGCCAGGTGCGCTACCCCACGGCAGGCAATGCTTACAGCGAGGAAGAGGCACAGCCCTTCTACGTGAACGCGCCCTTCGGCATCGTGCTGGTGCACAACGGCAATCTGACCAATGCACGTGAACTGCGCACCGAACTGTTCCAGACGGACCACCGCCACACCAACACCGAGAGCGACTCGGAAGTGCTGCTCAACGTGCTGGCGCACGAGCTGGAGCGTTCCACCCGGGGCGTGCCGCTGCAGGTGGACGACGTGTTTGCCGCTGTGCGCGCCGTGCACAAGCGCATCAAGGGCTCCTACGCCGTGATCGCGCTGATTGCTGGCCACGGTCTGCTGGCGTTTCGCGATCCCCATGGCATTCGCCCCCTGGCCCTGGGCCGCAGCCAGGATGGCACGGTGATGGTGGGCAGCGAATCGGTGGCGCTGGAGGGCACGTCCCATGTGTTTGAGCGCAACATCGATCCTGGCGAGGCCGTGTTCATCACGCTGGACGGCCAGGTCCATGCCAGCCAGTGCGCTGAAAAGCCGCAGCTCAATCCCTGCATTTTTGAGTTCGTCTACCTCGCCCGTCCCGATTCCGTGCTGGACGGCATCTCCGTCTACCAGGCGCGCCTCAACCTGGGCGAGGCACTGGCCAAGCGCGTGATCTCCACGGTGCCGCCCAATGAGATCGATGTGATCATCCCGATCCCTGAATCCAGCCGGCCCAGCGCCACGCAGCTGGCGCACCTGCTGGGCATTCCCTACCGCGAGGGATTCGTCAAGAACCGCTACGTGGGCCGCACTTTCATCATGCCGGGGCAAGGGGTGCGCAAGAAGTCGGTGCGCCAGAAGCTCAACGTGATTGCCAGCGAGTTCAAGGGCCGCAATGTGCTGCTGGTGGATGACTCCATCGTGCGTGGCACCACCAGCCGCGAGATCGTGCAGATGGCGCGCGATGCCGGCGCCCGCAAGGTGTATCTGGCCAGCGCCGCGCCGCCAGTGCGTTACCCCAATGTGTATGGCATCGACATGCCCACCAGCAGCGAGCTGGTCGCTCACGGCCGCACGGTGGAGGAGATCCGCCAGGCGATCGGCTGCGATGCGCTGATCTACCAGGATGTGGATGGCATGAAGAAGGCGGTGGGCGTGCTCAACGGCGCCATCGCCGGGTTCGATGCTTCGTGTTTTGACGGCGTCTATGTGACAGGCGACATCACCGCAGAAGGCATCGCCAGCCTGAACGAAGGGCGCGTGGGCACGGAAGAGGGCGAGGAAGACACGTCCCGCCTGGCTCTGCCAAACGCCCAAGATAGTTAAAAAGATGAGCGCTTGGCGCTGGTTGTGTAAAGGTTTCAATATAAAAATGTATTGAAACCCTTACCTATCAAGCGCCAAAAGCTCCTGTTTTTGAAGCAACACCATGACAACACCAAAAATACGCACCCGCTTCGCCCCGTCCCCAACCGGCTTCATCCATCTGGGCAACATCCGTTCTGCGCTCTACCCCTGGGCTTTCGCGCGCGCGACAGGTGGGGATTTCATCCTGCGCATTGAGGACACCGATCTGGAGCGCTCCACGCAGGCCGCCGTGGACGTCATCATCGAAGGCATGGCTTGGCTGAGCCTGAACCATGACGAGGGCCCCTTCTACCAAATGCAGCGCATGGACCGCTACAAGGCGGTACTAGCCGAACTGCAGGCCGCAGGCCATGTCTACCCGTGCTACATGAGCGTGGCAGAACTGGACGCGCTGCGCGAAAAACAGATGGCAGCCAAGGAAAAGCCCCGCTACGACGGCACTTGGCGGCCCGAGCCTGGCAAAACGCTGCCGGCCGTTCCGCAAGGCGTGCAACCCGTGCTGCGCTTCAAGAACCCGCAAGGCGGCGTGGTGGCGTGGGAAGACAAGGTCAAGGGCCGCATCGAGATCAGCAACGACGAGCTGGATGACCTCGTGATCGCGCGCCCCGACGGCACACCCACGTACAACTTCTGCGTGGTGGTGGACGATATCGACATGGCCATCACCCACGTGATCCGTGGCGACGACCATGTGAACAACACGCCGCGCCAGATCAACATCTTCCACGCGCTGGGCAAGGAACCCCCCGTGTACGCCCACTTGCCCACCGTGCTGAACGAGCAGGGCGAAAAGATGAGCAAGCGCAATGGCGCCAAGCCCGTCACTCAGTACCGAGACGAGGGTTACCTGCCCGATGCCATGGTGAACTATCTGGCGCGCCTGGGCTGGAGCCATGGCGATGATGAAATCTTCAGCCGTGAGCAGTTTCTGCAGTGGTTCAACCTGGACCACCTCGGCCGCAGCGCAGCGCAGTTTGATGAGGCCAAGTTGCGTTGGGTGAATGCCCAGCACCTGAAAGCCATGGCCGACGACGCGCTGGCGGCATTGGTCGCGCCGCAGTTGCAGGCGCGCGGTGTTTCTGCTGAAGCTCTGGCTGATGGACGTTTGCCCCGCATCTGCGCGCTGTTCAAAGACCGGTGCGACACCACCGTTGCGCTCGCCAATTGGGCTCAGGTGTTTTACGGCGACGTGGCGCCGGTGGATGCCGAGCGGGCCCAGCATGTCACAGAAGCCATTGCCCCGGCGTTGGACGCATTGGCCGACGCGCTGTCCGCTTGCGAATGGGACAAGGCTTCCATCAGCGCCGCTTTCAAGCAGGTGCTTGCCGCGCAAGGGTTGAAGATGCCCCAACTGGCAATGCCCGCACGGGTCTTGACCGTGGGCACGGCGCACACGCCTTCTGTTGACGCGGTGCTGGAACTGGTTGGACGTGAAAAAGTTGTAGCGCGTTTGCGAAACCGCTAAAAATCTGTCTATAATTCAAGGCTCAGATGATGACAACAAATACAAGGTGTTTGTTGTGATTAAGTGGGGGTATAGCTCAGCTGGGAGAGCGCTTGCATGGCATGCAAGAGGTCATCGGTTCGATCCCGTTTACCTCCACCAAATTTGATAACGGTTAGTTCCAAGGTTTTGACCCTATCGTCTAGAGGCCTAGGACATCACCCTTTCACGGTGAGTACCGGGGTTCGAATCCCCGTAGGGTCGCCAAGTTTGTAGCACTTGGCTTGTGTTGATCAATACAAGCGAAAGCTGCCTGCCAGGAGTGGTAGTTCAGTTGGTTAGAATACCGGCCTGTCACGCCGGGGGTCGCGGGTTCGAGTCCCGTCCACTCCGCCAGTCAAAAACCCTTGCAGGTTTTGATATTGCAAGGGTTTTTCTTTGGAGAAAATCCAAAGAAATTTGGGGGTATAGCTCAGCTGGGAGAGCGCTTGCATGGCATGCAAGAGGTCATCGGTTCGATCCCGTTTACCTCCACCAAATTTGATAACAGTTAGTTCCAAGGTTTTGACCCTATCGTCTAGAGGCCTAGGACATCACCCTTTCACGGTGAGTACCGGGGTTCGAATCCCCGTAGGGTCGCCAAGTTTGTAGCACTTGGCTTGTGTTGATAAATGCAAGCGAAAGCTGCCTGCCAGGAGTGGTAGTTCAGTTGGTTAGAATACCGGCCTGTCACGCCGGGGGTCGCGGGTTCGAGTCCCGTCCACTCCGCCAGATCCAAACCGCTGCAGTCGCAAGGCTGCAGCGGTTTTTTCTTTTGTTGTTCATAAAAATAGCTGCCAGCGCTTGATGGTCAAGCGCTGGCAGCTATGGATTTTGTAGTGCTTGTTGAAACCTGCTGTTTCAGCGAGGCGCGAGGCGGATCGCGCCATCCAGGCGAATCACCTCGCCGTTGAGCATGTCGTTCTCAAAGATGTGCTGCACGAGCTTGGCGTAGTCCTGCGGAGTGCCCAGCCGGCTCGGGAAGGGCACGCCGGCAGCCAGGGCGTCCTGCACTTCCTGGGGCATGCCAAACAGCATGGGGGTGCCGAAGATGCCGGGCGCAATCGTCATATTGCGGATACCGTTGCGCGCCAAGTCGCGGGCGATGGGCAGGGTCATGCCCACCACGCCGCCCTTGGAGGCCGCGTAGGCCGCCTGGCCGATCTGCCCGTCATAGGCCGCCACGCTGGCCGTGGAAATCAGCGCGCCGCGCTCGCCCGTGGATTCGGGCTCGTTCTTGCTCATGGCCTCGGCGGCCAGGCGGATCATGTTGAAGCTGCCGATCAGGTTGACCGTGACGGTCTTGCTGAACAGTGTCAGGGCATGGGCGCCATTTTTGCCGACGGTCTTTTCGGCCGGGGCGATACCAGCGCAGTTGACCAGGCCCATCAACTTGCCCAGCGATACGGCCTTGGCCACCACGGCCTGGCCGTCGGCCTCGTTGCTCACGTCGCATTTCACAAAGGTGCCGCCAATGTCTTTGGCCACAGCTTCGCCTTTTTCGACTTGCATGTCGGCAATGACGACTTTGCCGCCCTGAGCGGCCAGCATGCGGGCGGTGCCTTCTCCCAGGCCAGAAGCCCCGCCAGTCACGATGAATACCTTGCCTTGGATGTCCATGTCTTTGTCTCCAGTAAGTGACGTTAACGTAAACGTCAATTATGGCGCATCTCCCGCAGGCGCCGCGGGCGAAAAAAAGCCCGGCGGGGCCGGGCTTTTCGATTGGAAAGAGCAGGGGGTTACTGGAAGCCGACCCGGTCCAGCATCTGCTGCACCTTGGTGGTGTTGGCACCCACGGCACTGATTGGAATGGTTTCGCTCTTGAAAGGCTGGCCACCGGTCATTGCCTTAAGGGCCGGGTTGTCCAGAGCCACGCCCTTGGCGGCAGGCCATTCGTTGTTGCCATTGGCGAAGTAGTTCTGCGCTTCCGGGCTGGCCAAGTACTCCAGGAACTTGATGGCATTGGCCTGGTTCTTGGAGTGCTTGGCCACAGCGCCACCCGCGATGTTCAGGTGCGTGCCCCACGAATCCTGGTTCGGGAACACCACACCCACCTTGTTCACCACGGCCACATCTTCGGGCTTGTTGGAGCGCATCATGCGCGCCAGGTAATAGCTGTTGGTCACGGCGATGTCGCACTCGCCTGCGGCAACGGCCTTGATCTGGTCGGTGTCGCCACCTTTGGGTGGGCGCGCCAGGTTGCTTGCCACGCCCTTGAGCCAGGCCTCCGCCTTCTGTTCGCCCATGTGCTCGGTGACGGCGCCAAACAGGCTCAGGTTGTAGGGGTGCGAGCCGGAGCGGATGCAGATCTTGCCCTTGTTCTTGGGGTCGCCCAGCGATTCGTAGGTGGCGACATCCGACTTCTGCATCTTGACCTTGTTGTAGACGATCACCCGTGCGCGCGTGGACAGGCCGTACCACGCAATGCCGCCATCAGCCGCCGGGGCGCCGCGCAGGTTGGAAGGAATGGCATCGTTCAGCACCTGCGACTTCACCGGCTGGAATAGCCCGTCCACTTCGCCCTTGTAAAGGCGTGCGGCGTCCACCAGCAGGATCACGTCAGCGGGCGATGCTGCGCCTTCCGCCTTGAGGCGGGCAAGGATGCCTGCGTCGTCAGCATCCACGCGGTTGATCTTGATGCCAGTGGCCTTGGTGAAACCGGAGTACAGCGCTTCGTCCGTAGAGTAGTGGCGGGCGGAGTACAGATTGACCACTTGGTCCTGGGCGTTGACAGCGCCAGCGGTGGCGGCCAGCACACAGGCGCTGAGCAAGGCTTTCACGGTTTTCGACATGAGGTGCATCTTTCAGGATTGAACTGCGTCAATGATAAAGCAAACGCGAATTATTCTTAATAAAGTCGTGTTTGGTAAACGGGTTTGCCATGCATCTGACCCGCCGCAAAAAAAGGGCAAAAAAAAGCCCGGTTAAAGAACCGGGCTTTAAAAGGATCCTTGAAACGGGGGTTTCGAGAGGATCCAAGGAGACAACTGGGGCGCTGCAGTCAGTGTTTGCAGCGCATAGGTTGGATTATCAGGGTATTCCCTGCACGCGCGCTAGAGTGGGGACTCCAGAACGCGTTGGTGTTGCTCAGCGCTTGCGGGGCGCTGCGGTCTTGGCAGCGTTGGCAGCGGTGCTGGCCACGGCGTTGAAATTGGCTTCTGCCACGTCCGAAGCTTGCTTCACGGCCTTTTGCACCGACTCGAAAGCATTGTTGGCGGCCGACACGGCGCTCTTCATGACGGCCACTGCGGTTTCAGAACCAGCAGGGGCGTTCTTGGCGGCGCTGTCCACGAGGTTGGTGAACGCCTTCTGGGCATCAGCAGCCTGGCCTTCAAAAGCCTTGCCGAACTCGGCACCGGTACCGGAAGCGATGTCATACAGGTGGCGGCTGTAGGCGGCAGTCTTTTCAGCCAAAGGCTGGAACAGGCCAGCTTGCAGAGCCATCAGCTCTTGTGCGTCCTTCACACCCAGGACAGCTTGCGAGTGGTTGGCGGCTTCGGCCAGCGCGGCGCGCGAAGCGGTCACGTTCAGTTCCACCAGCTTTTCAACGCCTTCGAAAGCCTTGGTTGTCAGGCCGAACAGGGTTTCGAGGTTGGCTTTGTGGGATGCCAGGATTTGTTCTGCGGTCAGCGACATGTCATATCTCCTAAAAGTGGTTGCCCACGGGGGCGGGGTGGCTTACAGACATCTGCGCTGACCCTGACTGAATGAGTCATGTTGCAGTGCAGCATGGATCGAATTTTAGGGACTTGGCCGGGTATTGCAAGCGGTTTTTGTTGCAATGCAGCAAATTAGGGTGCGCCACCAAGATTTCCATGGCTGGCCACAATGGCGACATGCATGCCTACTACGCAGACCAGTTCGTCTTGCCCCTGCTTGAAGGGCACCGCTTTCCGATGGCCAAGTACCGCCTGCTGCGGGACCGGATTGCGCAGCAGTTGCCAGGTGTGGTCATGCACGTGGCGCCACCGGCGCCGGATGAAGACCTCGCGCTGGCACACGCTCCGGAATACATTCAAGCGGTCGCTACCGGAACCTTTGCCCCCGCCGCGCAGCGCGAGATCGGTTTTCCCTGGAGCGAGGCAATGGCAGAGCGCGCACGGCGTTCCGTCGGGGCCACGGTGGCCGCCAGCCGCAGTGCTTTGCAGCAGGGGGTTGCAGGCAATCTGGCGGGCGGCACCCACCATGCATACGCTGACAAGGGCAGCGGGTTTTGCGTGTTCAACGATGTGGCCGTGGCTGCCCGGCGCATGCAGGCCGAGTGGGGTGCGCAGCAGCATGGCGGGCCGGCGCCGCTGCAGGTGGCGGTGATCGACCTGGATGTGCACCAAGGCAATGGCACGGCGCACATTTTTCAGGGGGACGACAGTGTGTTCACCCTGTCAGTGCACGGGGCTCGCAATTTCCCTTTTCGCAAGGAGGCGAGCGACCTGGATGTCGATCTGCCCGACGGCTGCGCCGATGGCGACTATCTGCAGGCGCTGGACCAGGCCCTTCAGGTGCTGGACGCGCGGTGCAAGCCCCAACTGGTGTTCTATCTGGCGGGGGCGGACCCGCATGTGGGCGACCGCTTGGGGCGCCTGGCGCTGAGCCATGCCGGCCTGAAGGCCCGCGACACACGGGTGTTTGAGTGGGCGTGGCAGCGGCGCATCCCGCTGGTGTTTGCCATGGCGGGTGGCTATGGCAACGACCTGGAGGACACGCTCACCGCGCAATTGGCCACCTGGCGGGTGGCCTGGCACTACCACCAGCGCTGGCAGAATGTGCCGCCATGAACACCGCCGCCAGTCCTTCATCAGCATTGCCCGCTTCCGCTGCGCCGTCACGGCCAGCACCCCAGCCGCGCGACGCTTACCCCGTCTTCAGGCCCATCACCACCCGTTGGGCCGACAACGACGTCTATGGCCATGTCAACAACGTCGTGTATTACAGCTGGTTCGACACAGCGGTGAACGCCCACCTGATCGACCAGGGCGTGCTGGACATCCATGCGGGGCAGACCATTGGCCTGGTGATTGAAACCCAGTGCAACTACTTTGCACCGCTGGCGTTCCCGCAAACCGTGGAGGCGGGTGTGCGCGTGGCGCGCCTGGGCGGCTCCAGCGTCCGCTATGAGGTGGGCCTGTTTGCCCAGGGGGAGCCCTTGACCGCAGCCGCCGGGCACTTTGTGCATGTGTATGTGGACCGGGAAACGCGCCGCCCCGTGCCGGTGCCCGACGCATTGCGCAAGGTGCTGCAAGCGCTTTTGGTGGGATAACTTTCGGAGTTCAAAAATGATAGCTTCCAGCGCTTGATGGGTAAGCGCTGGGGCCTGTTTTGATTGAATTTTGAGTGTAATGGCCTGGTCAAGGGCTTCATTTCGTCGCCAATGGCTGACATCTTTTGCAGCTTGGATGGCGTACGGTCGCCGGAGCACGCTACCAACACCGGTTGGCAGCCCCAGCCGTATACGGCGCAGATGTTTGCGCAGTGTTCGCTGACCCATCACCCAGAGAACTTGACCATGAACTACCCCCTGAATCTTTTGGCATCCCCGCTCGGCCGTGGGCTGGCGCATGTGCTGGCCGCCTGTGCGCTGCTGGCTGCGGGCACCGTACAGGCACAGACATACATCAACGCCACCGTGGGCGGCGAGATGGCGCCCGGCGTTTACGGGCGCATCAACATCGGCAGCGGCATGCCGCCCCCGCCGGTGATTTACACCGAGCCCGTCATCATCCAGCGGCCTGCCGTGGTGGTGCCACGCTCGCCGATCTACTTGTATGTGCCTCCGGGCCATGCCAAAAACTGGGGCAAACACTGCCATCGGTACAACGCTTGTGCTCAGCCGGTGTACTTTGTGCAAGAGCCGCCCCCACGCCGCGGCCCCCCGCACCGCGGGCATCATGGCCGCGATGACCGCCGTTGGGATGACGACCACCGCCACGGAGGCAAGCATCCGCACAGGCCGGGCCGCCATGACCGTCACGACCGCCATGACCGTGAAGACCACCGCGGCCGAGGTGATGGGCGCGGTCCGGGGCACCACCGCTAATCGCCGTTGAGCCTGGCGCTGGCGAAGGGCCTGGAAGGATTGCGGTTCTTGCGCTAACGCAGGCATTGCCCAGGCGCATGGGGTTAAGCTCGGGCCCCTATGCCCCAAGTCACCTTTTCTCCTCCTTTCACGCCCCCCAACGATGTTCAAAGCCAGCTGCGGCATGCCGGCTATGCCGTGCTGTCGCCAGCCGATGTAGCGCAGTGGGTGGGCTGTGGATTGGATGATCTGATGGCCCTCAACGGGGATTGGAGTGCCCTGCCGCCGGACGAGTTTCTGAAAGACGGTGGCCGCTATCGCCGCCGCCGCCACGCCTGTTTTGTGGTGCAGAACGGGCAGGTGTCGCAGGTGCCGCACCGGGCGCACTGGCAGCCCGTGGAATACAACGCGCTGCATGGCGGCATGGAGCGCTGGTTTGCGCCCATGGAGCCTGCCACGGTGGCGCGGCCTGCATGGCAGCAGCTGCTGGCAGCCCTGGCGGGCGTGTCAGAGGCAACGTTTGCGCGGCAGGCAGACCAGGAAGCCGGACAACCGTGGTTTGTGGAGGCGCACCAGTTCCGTATCGACACCACCGATGGCATCGGCCGGCCCACGCCGGAAGGTGCGCACCGCGACGGTGTGGACTTGGTGGCGGTGTTCCTGGTCGGGCGAGAAGGGGTCAAAGGCGGTGAGACGCGCGTTTTCGAGGCCAATGGCCCCAGCGGCCAGCGCTTCACGCTGACCGAACCCTGGTCGCTGCTGCTGCTGGACGACGCGCGCATGATCCACGAGTCCACACCCATCCAGCCGCTGGCCGGTGCGGGGCATCGCGACACCCTGGTGGTGACTTGCCGCAGAGGCAACTTTCAGGGCGCAGACGTGGTGGGGCAACAGATGCCAGCAGCCGCTCAGCAGGTCTGATCAGCAGGCGGTTGGGGTGCGGCCTTGCAACGGTCGCGTGTTGTGTGTTGCGGGGCCGACCAGAGCCTCACCCTTCAATTCCACTGCGCCGGTTGGGCGCATGAGTGCCCGGCATTTGATGCGAATCAAGATGCCGGGTATGGTGGCAGTTCACACTCTGATCCAGAGGCCCGGCCACAAGCCTGGCGCATTGATCCATCAACCTCAAGGAGAAGCACCATGTTCAAGCACATTTTGGTTCCTGTGGACGGCTCGCAGACGTCGATGCTGGCCGTGTCCAAGGCCGCAGGCCTGGCCAAGACCTTTGGCAGCACTGTGACGGCCGTGTATGTGATCGATCCGTATCCGTTCACCGGCGTGGGCGCCGACTTTGCTTACGGCCAGGCGCAGTACATCAGCGCTGCCACCTCCGAAGCCAATGCAGCACTCGACGCCACCAAGAAGGCCATGGCCGATGCGGGCGTGCAGGTGACCACGGTGGTGGGGGAGGGCCACGCCGTGCATGACGGCATTCTGCGTGCACTGGAAAGCACGGGCGCTGACCTGATCGTGATGGGCTCGCATGGCCGCCGCGGCCTGGAAAAGCTGGTGCTGGGCAGCGTCACGCAGCGCGTGCTGGGCGTGGTGCACATCCCCGTGCTGGTGGTGCGCGACTGAGCGAGGTTCGCCACAAAAAACGGCTCCTTTCGGAGCCGTTTTTCATTGCAGTTGTCGATACGCTGCGTACAAACCTGAGTTCTATGTCCGCAGACTAGGCATGCTCCGAGCCCAGTGCTCCCGTGGATCTGGCTCCGCCAGTCCACCGGGAGCGTCCCCCTTCAAGGGGGAAGGCGCGAAGCGCCTCAGGGGGTCACTCTATCTTTGCGCCAGAGGCTTCCACGATCCCCTTCCACTGCCCATATTCCTTCTTGAGCAGAGCGCCCAATTGGGCGGAAGACATGGCTTCGGGCTCAGCGCCCTGGGCCTGGATGGCGGCCTTCATGTCGGGGGTGGCCAGCAGCTTGTTGACCTCGGCGTTCAGCGTGGCCACCACGGGGGCGGGCGTGCCAGCGGGGGCAAACACGCCGTACCAGGTGCTCACATCAAAGTCCTTGAAGCCGGATTCCGCCACGGTAGCCACGTCGGGCAGCGACGAGCTGCGCTTGGCCGACGTGACCGCCAGCGGGCGCAGCTTGCCGGACTTGATCTGGCCCATGGCCGAGGGCAGCGACGACACGAGCAGGTCCACATTGCCTGCCAGCGCATCCATCAGCGCAGGGTTGGAGCCCTTGTAGGGGATGTGGCTGAGCTTGACGCCCGCAGCCTGCTCGAACAAATGGCCTGCCAGGTGGATCGATGTGCCGTTGCCGGGCGAGCCATAGGTGATGGTGCCGGGCGCGGCCTTGGCGGCGGCCACCACATCGGCCAGCGACTTGTACTTGGAGTTGGCGCTGGTGGCGATGACCACGGGCGTCCACGCCACATGGGCCACGGCGGTCAGGTCCTTGGTGGGGTCCCAGGGCAGGTTCTTGTAGAGCCAGGGGCCGATGACCAGGTTGTCCTTCTGGCCCATGACCAGGTCATAGCCCGTGGGCGCGGCCTTCACGGCTTCACCGATGCCGATGGTGCCGCCAGCGCCGGCCTTGTTGTCGGCCACCACCGTCCATTTGGCGCCTTCGGTGAGCTTGGTCGCCACCAGGCGCGAGAGGATGTCGGTGCCGCCGCCGGGTGGGAAGGGCACGATCAGGCGGATGGGCTTGGTGGGGTAGGCGCCGGCCGGTGCGGGTGCAGCGGGGGCCTGGGCGTGGGCCGTGGTGCCCACGGCGAACGCGAGCGCAGTCAAGGAAATCAGGGTGCGAATCATGGTGAGCAATGTCTCCGTCGTTTCATGGAATGTGCAGGCAGCTGCAGGCGCGCGCCACCTGGCTGATCTGGGTCAGCGGGCGCCAATGATCGCTGATCACGCGCAGCGCCTGCCTTGCCAATAGCGGGTGGCAGCATCGCCACTGGCGATGGCAACCACGCCGCAGTGTTGAAAATCAAAGGCGCTCAAAAATCGCGGCAATGCCCTGGCCGCCGCCGATGCACATGGTCACCAGCGCATAGCGGCCTTGCACACGCTGCAGCTCATGCAGCGCCTTCACGGTGATCAGTGCGCCCGTGGCGCCGATAGGGTGACCCAGCGAAATGCCCGAGCCGTTGGGGTTCACCTTGGCGGGGTCCAGGCCCAGGTCCTTCGTCACTGCGCAGGCTTGGGCGGCAAAGGCCTCGTTGGCTTCGATCACGTCGAGGTCATTGACGGTGAGGCCGGCCTTCTTCAAAGCCATCTGGGTGGCGGGCACGGGGCCGATGCCCATGTATTTGGGGTCCACGCCCGCGTGGGCATAGGCCACCAGGCGGGCCAAGGGCTTGGCACCGCGCGCCTTGGCGGCGCCGGCTTCCATCAGCACCACGGCCGCAGCAGCATCGTTGATGCCCGAGGCGTTGCCAGCGGTGACGGTGCCGTTCTCCTTGATGAATACGGGCTTGAGCTTGGCCAGGTCTTCCATCGTGGCGCCGGGGCGGAAGTGCTCGTCGGTGGCGTATTGCACGTCGCCCTTCTTGCTTTTCAGGGTGACGGGAACGATCTGGTCCTTGAACAGGCCGGCCTGCGTGGCGCGCTCGGCGCGGTTGTGGCTTTCCACGGCCAGCTTGTCCTGGTCTTCGCGCGTGATGCCCCACTTGGCGGCGATGTTCTCGGCCGTCACACCCATGTGGATGGTGTGGAAGGGGTCGTGCAGTGCGCCGATCATCATGTCCACCATCTTGGTGTCACCCATGCGGGCGCCCCAGCGCATGTTCAGGCTGGCAAACGGGGCGCGGCTCATGTTCTCGGCACCGGCGCCGATGGCGACGTCCGTGTCGCCCAGCAGGATGGACTGGCTGGCGCTCACGATGGCCTGCAGGCCCGAGCCGCACAGGCGGTTCACGTTGAATGCGGGCGTGCCCTCGGCGCAGCCGCCGTTGATGGCCGCCACCCGCGACAGGTACATGTCCTTGGGCTCGGTGTTGACCACGTGGCCGAACACCACATGGCCCACGTCCTTGCCTTCCACGTTGGCGCGCGCAAGAGATTCCTTGACGACCAGTGCGCCGAGCTCGGTGGGCGGCACATCCTTCAGGCTGCCGCCAAAGGTGCCAATGGCGGTGCGCACTGCGCTGACGACGACGACTTCACGGGTCATGGGATGGTCCTTTCAGAGGGATTTGAAGCCAAATTGGCCGCTAGCGCTTGTCCAGTAAGCACTGGCAGCTATAAAAACAGGAGTTTCAACGGTCATGCATCCCGCACATCGGCCACCGGGTTGGTGCCGAAGTCTGCGCGCTCCAGCCAGGCGAGCACGCGGGTGGCGGCGTCGGCAGGCGATGTGAGCTGGCCACCCATCTTGAGGTTGGCGAAATTCTGGCGGTC
>PJUL01000737.1_pt1 | contig 19473 bp, 11 predicted proteins | sample 1512221 | NCBI WGS metagenome assembly PJUL01 (sample SAMN08177667, study PRJNA422409) | Feces metagenome, whole genome shotgun sequencing project.
CCGTCGTCGTGCCCATATAGCCTTTCACCAGCCAGAAGCCGGGATCGTTGACATGGCTGAAGAACACCGAGCCCGCGCCGATCGCCAGCACGACCAGCTCGGGCGAAGCACCCGAGGCGGCGACCACGCCGGGCATGATGCCAACCGCGGTGATCGTCGCCACCGTCGCCGATCCGGCCGCCAGCCGGATGCCCACCGCGACCAGCCAGCCGAGCAGCAGTGGCGAGATCGCATACATCATCACCAGCCGGGCCAGCAGGTCGGAAAGCCCGGCCGTGACCAGCACCTGCTTGAGCGCGCCGCCCGCGCCGATCGCCAGCAGGATCGCGCCCGCCGCACCCATCGTCTCGAACCAGATCGCGTCCTGGATGCGTTCCTCGCTCAGCCGCCGGCCGAACAGCAGCGGCAGCGCGAGCAGATTGGTGATGAGCAGCGCGAGTACCGGATTGGCGGCGGCAGCGAGGAGGGACGAGTTGGCCAGTGCCGGCACCAGCTTGGCGAGTTCGCCGGTGGCGATCAGCACGATCGGCAGCAGCACGATGAACAGCGAGACGGCGCGGTGCGGCGGCACGAGGTCGACCACCGGATCGCTCAGCACCGGCTCGGTCAGCTTGACCCCGGGGGTAACGAATTTGGCAAGCACGGGGCCGGCGAGGATCGCGATGGGGATGGCGATGATCACGCCGTAGAGCATGGTCAGGCCCAGGTTCGCCTTGAGCGCCTCGACCGCGAGCAGCGGCCCCGGATGCGGCGGCACCAGCGCGTGGACCACGCCGAGGCCGGCAAGCGCGGGCATGATGAGCCGCAACTTGGTGCCGTCGGGATCGCCATTGTCCGGCATCGCCTTGGCGGCGGCGACGACGATCGGCAGCAGCAGCACCAGCCCGGTCTCGAAGAACAGCGGCAGGCCGATGACGATCGCAATGCCGAGCGTCGCCCAGGGCGCGGCCTTGGGACCGGTGAGCCTGAGCGCGCCGGTCGCGAGCGAAGCCGCTGCGCCTGACAGGTGCAGCATCGCGCCGAGCGAAAGACCGAGCGCCACCACCAGACCGGTGCCGCCGACGATATCGCCGACACCCTTCTGTACTGCCTTGGCAGTGTCCCCGAGCGGCAGGCCAGCGAACAGACCCACCGCAAAGGCCCCGACAAGCAAGCCGATAAAGGGATGGAGCCGCCAGCGGACGATCAGCAGGATCGCGAGGGCGATGCCGGCGACTGCGGCGATCACCAGCCGGATGTCTTCGCCGCTCACTTGAGCGCGCTCCGAAGCATGCAGTCGTGCACGAATCCTGACATCGTTGTCCTCCCCGGAAGTCCTCGGCTTTTTCTTGCAAGCACGTTGAACTGACAGAGTTGTACGACAGGTTTTTGCAATTCGGCAACGAAAAAGGCTTGCTACCGCTACCAATTGCAGAACATATTGAAACCTGTCCAACCGATTCCACCAAAGCGGAACGATTGGCCGGGATCACACGCAAGTGTCGATCCACGAGCATGATGCCATGCGCCTCGGGGAGAGGATCGATGAAGGTGACCGTTCAGGAAGCGAGTCAGAAGGCGGCGGTTTCGGCCGCAATGCCGCATGTTATCGACGGCACGGGCAAGCCCGTGCATCTCACGCCCACCCAGATCAAGGTGATGCGGGGCGTGCATTCAGGGCAGCTCAACAAGCAGATCGCCTATGAGCTCGGCATCGCCGAGGCGACGGTGAAGGCGCACATGACGGCGCTGATGCGCAAGCTCAACGTGCGCAACCGCACCCAGGTCGCGATCGCGGCACAGAGCCTCGCGCTTACCCAGTCCTGATTCCCGGCCCGGCCCTGCCCGAGCCTTTTGACGTTCGTTCAGCCCTTTTCCGGAGAGCTATGATGACGGCCATTCGCCTGCTTTGCGCGGCCCTGTTGCTGTGCCCGCTTCCCGCGCTTGCCCAATCGACTTCGGTCTATCGCATCCAGCCAAACGATCCGCGCGCAATCACCGTCAAGGGCGCCGGCGACGGCCGGACCGACGACAGCGCCGCGCTCCAGCAGGCGATCGACGCCGCGGCGGCGGGCGGGCATGGCGGCGTCGTGTTCCTGCCCTCGGGCCGCTACCGGATCAGCCGCACCATCTTCGTGCGCTCCGCCGTGCGGGTTTTTGGTGTCGGCGCCACCCGGCCGGTGATCGTGCTCGGTGACAATACGCCGGGCTATGGCAGGGGCGTGGCTGCGATGGTCAGCTTCACCGGCGAGGACCAGTACCGCGTCGGCGCGGTGCCGGTGCCGCCACCCACCAGCGTGCCGGCCAATCCCGACATCTACGACGCGACCTCGAGCACCTTCTACTCGGCGCTGTCCAATGTCGATTTCGAGATCGGCCAAGGCAATGCCGGCGCCGTCGCGGTGCGCTTCCGCGTCGCGCAGCACGGCTTCCTGCGCCATATCGACTTCCATCTCGGATCGGGTCTCGCCGGCATCTACCAGGCCGGCAACGAGTGCGAGAACCTCCGCTTCTATGGCGGGCGCTATGGCATCCTGACCGAGAAGACCTCCCCCGCCTGGCAGTTCACGCTGATCGATTCCGAATTCGAGGGGCAACGCGACGCGGCGATCCGCGAGCATGAGGTCGATCTCACCCTGGTCAATGTCGCGATCCGCAACACGCCCGTCGGGATCGAGATCGATCGCGGCTATTCGGATTCGCTGTGGGGCAAGGACGTCCGCTTCGAGAATGTCGCCCAGGCCGGCGTGCTGATCTCGAACGAGAACAGCGTCTTCACCCAGATTGGCTTCGACAATGCGGTGGCGAGCAACACTCCGGTCTTTGCCCGCTTCCGCGACAGCGGCCGAACGGTGGCGGGGCAAGGCCGCAGCTACCGGGTCAGCGACTTTTCCTATGGCCTCAAGCTGCCCGCACTCGGCGCGATGGGCGCATTCGCCACCGATGTGACGATGGCGCCGCTCGCGCAGATGCCCAAGCGGCGCGCGCCTGCGATCCGCGCCCTGCCTCCGGTCGGCGAATGGGCCAATGCCCGCGACCTCGGCGTGAAGGGCGATGACGAGGCCGATGACACCGCGGCACTGCAGCGGGCGATCGACACGCACCGCGTGGTCTATCTGCCGATGGGCCGCTACCGGGTGACCGACACGCTCCGGTTGCGTCCGGACAGCGTACTGATCTCGCTGCATCCCAGCCTCACGCATCTCTACCTCCCCGATGAAACGCCTGCCTATGCCGGCGTCGGCAGTGCAAAGGCGTTGCTCCAGAGCGCGAAGGGCGGCGACGCGATCGTCTCGGGAATCGGCCTGTGGACCGGCGGGGTAAACCCGCGCGCCACCGCGCTGCTGTGGAGGGCCGGCGCCACCTCGATGGTCAACGACGTCAAGATCCAGGGCGGTGGCGGCACGTTGCTCACCAAGGGCAGCCCGATCGGCTTCGGCGACCCCAAGGCGCGCTTCGACGGGCAGCATCCAAGCATCTGGGTGACCGATGGCGGCGGCGGCACCTTCGCGGCGATCTGGTCGCCCAACACCCTGGCCTCGGCAGGCTTCTACGTCTCGAACACCAAAACCCCCGGCCATGTCTATGAGTTGTCGGCGGAGCATCACTACCGGGTCGAAATCGTGCTCGACAATGTCGAGAACTGGGAGTTCCTCGCACCCCAGACCGAGCAGGAAGTGCGCGACGGCGTCAACGCGATCTCGACGGAGTTCCGCAACTCGCGCAACATCCTGTTCGCCAATTATCACGGCTACCGCGTCACCCGCTCGATCAAGCCGATGGACGCGGCGGTGAAGCTGACCAACTCAAGCGACATCCGCTTCCGCAACGTCCATGTGAACGCCGAGAGCGGCTTTGCCAGCTGCGACGACAAGGGCTGCGGCACCTATTTACGGGCGAGCAAATATCCGTTCGAGAACGCGATAAAGGACGTGACCGGCGGGCAGGAAGTGCGCGAGCGCGAGTTCGCCCGGCTCGATGTCGGTGCGGTTTCGGCAAGCAACACGCCGGTGCCGGTGTCGCCGGAGGTGCGCAAGCTGGCCGATGGCTTCTATTCGATTGCCGGCGCGGCGGTGGATGCCAAGGGCAAGCTCTACTTCATCGATCGGCAGTTCCAGCGCATCCATGGCTGGTCCGAGAAGGAAGGCCTTACGATCGTTGCGGATGCCCCGCTCGATCCTGTGAACCTCGCGGTCGATCGCTCAGGGCACCTGCTGGTCCTGTCCTCCGCCGGGCATGACGCGACGGTATACAGCATCGATCCGGCAAAGCCCGCCGAAGTGCAGGTGATCGCCCCTACCCCCGCACGCACGCAGGATCGCGCGGCGACGCTGCTGCCGGTGAACATGTGGGCGAATGGCGAGTTCGCCGACCGCATTGATCCCGAGACCTACCAGTTCCCGCCGATCGCCGACTTCTTCACCCGCGCGATGGCCACGCCGAAGCCGCGCGAATATGTCTCGCCCGACGGTTCGCTGGTGCTGCCAGCGTTCCGGGTGTGGAACCAGGGGCCGGACGATCACAATGGCTGGCGCTGGTCGGACACGCTCGACACGCATGGCCTTGTCGCCGCGCACCCGGGCGAGCGGATCACCCTGACCAACGGCTCGGAGAACCGCACCTATAGCGGGCTGGTCGGCGCCAACGGCACCGTCACCGATCTGCGCATCGTCGCCGATCGCGGTGGCGAGAGCGTCGCGCGCGACGCGAAGGGGAACCTCTATGTCGCGAACGGACAGGTGTTCGTCTACGACGCCGCCGGCAAGCCGGTCCGCCGCATCGACACGCCCGAACGGCCGCTGCAGCTGGTGATCGGCGGCGCTGACGGGCGGACGCTGTTCATCCTCGCCCATCATGCGCTCTATGCCGTGGGCATCTGACACCGCAGCATCGCGCCAGCATTGCGCCCCGGAAGGGAGGCGGCCAGCCCGGGCCGCCTCCCTTAGTTTCATCAATCGTGGAACGGCTCGACGGTCCTTCGCCGGCCGCGGAGAAAGGCGTCCGCCACCAGCCGCAACGGATCGGCATCGACATCGTTCGCTCCGCCATGAACCAGCTCGGCGAAACGCGCATAGAGACCGGCATATTCCTGGTCGACGGCGCGCTCGGACTCGCCGGGCAGCGTGAGCACCGCACCGCCTTCAGCCAGCCTGAGCGTGCCGGCATCGGTCTCGACCTCGATGTCCCAGCTCTGGGGCCCGGTCTGCCGCCAGTCCAGATCCATCGTCACCGGCGCACCGGCCGCGTCGCGCATCCGCAGGTCCGCGGCGATCGGTGCCTCCCGGTTCTCCGGGAATTCGAGCAGCGCGTCGGTCAGGAAGATAGGCCGCGGCAGGATATGGGTGACGATCGACAGCGCGTTGATCCCAGGGTCGAACACCCCCAGCCCACCCGCTTCCCAGATCCAGGCCTGGCCCGGATGCCAGACGCGCACATCCTCGCGCCAGACGATGCGGACGCTGCGGATGTCCCGCTCCGCCAGCCAGGCGCGTGCCGGTGCGACGCCCGCGGCGAAGCGCGAATGCCAGCTCGCGAACAGCGTGACGCCCGCCTCGTCGGCCTGCCGTTCCAGCGCAGCGACTTCGCTCAGCGTGGCGCCGGGCGGCTTTTCGAGGAACAGATGCTTGCCGTGCGCGATCCCCGCCGCGGCAAGTTCATAGCGAACCTGGGGCGGCGTGCAGAGCGCGAGCGCATCCACCGCGGGACCTTGCGATAGCAGCGCGTCGAGGCTGGCCAGATGCGGCACGCCGTCCACGCCCGCATGATGCGGGCTGACGGTCGCCACCAGATCGAACGCCGCATTTTCGCAGACCGCAGGAAGATGCTGGTCGCGCGCGATCTTTCCCATGCCGATCAGGGCGATACGGATCGGCGCCATGCTCAGAGCGTCCGCACCGCGACATGGCCGGCATCCGTTCCCCGGGCGAGCGGATTGCGCAGCGGCAGCGTGAACGGCGCCGCCTCGATCTCGAACACGTCACCCGGCTCGGTCCGAACGCCGTCGCTGAACGACAGCGTCGCAGTGCCGAAGAAATGGACGTGCACGTCACCGGGTTGGCAGAAAAGCGGATATTTGAAATGATGATGCTCAAGATTGGCGAGGGTATGCGACATGTTCGCCTCGCCCGACAGGAAGGGCTTCTCCCAGAGCGTCACGCCATCGCGCAAGATCCGGCTGGTGCCGCGCACATCCTCGGGAACGGTGCCCACCAGCAGTTCGGGGCCAAGCGACGCCTGGCGCAGCTTCGAATGGGCAAGCCAGAGATAATTGTGCCGTTCGGTCACATGGTCGCTGAACTCGTTGGCCAGGCAGATACCGAGGCGCCACGGCGTACCATCCGGCCCGATCAAATAGATGCCCGCCAGTTCGGGCTCTTCGCCGCCGTCCTGCGCGAAGCCGGGCATCAGGAGCGGATCGCCGGGCCCCGCGACATGCGTGCCATTGCCCTTGTAGAACCATTCGGGCTGCTGGCCGATCGCGCCGGCATCGGGCTTGCCGCCCTCCACGCCTTCGAGGAACATGCGCATGCTATCGGTCTTCTGGGCGGCAGCCGCGGCTTCGCGGTGCATCTTGTCGCGCCCTTCCGCGGAGCCGAGATGGGTCAGGCCCGTGCCGGTCAGAATCAGGTGCGCGGGATCGGGATGATCGATGGGCGTGGTCAGGTTCCCGGCGGCGAACTCGGCTTCCAGGTCGGCGGGGCCGGCAATGCCCAGGCTCTCGACCATCTCAGCCAGCGAGCGACCGCTTTCGATCGCCTGCAGCGCGAGCGAGCGAATGTCGGAAACGCCGGCGACGAACCCGGCGCCATCCGCGCGCGCCGCTATCACTCGCCTGGTTCCGTTCGGCGCCCGATGCTGCAACAACCGCAATGTCCATCTCCCATAATGGCCGCATCGAGCGGCGCTTAATTAGTCCGACATATTATTGGTGCACACCGAACGCAACTTGCAAGCGTCGGGCTGCACGCGGATAAGATTTGCCAACGTGGAGAGGAGCATCGGCCGAATGGCACCGCAGAAGGAGAAGGTAGAGGCGCCCGCGGCAGGGTCCGTGGAGCGACTGACGCCGTCTCCCAAGGGCTCCGGGCGTCGCCTGCGCGGTGCGGTCGCCCATTATCTCGGCACCGCCATCGTCTCCGGCCAGATCGCGCCCGGCGAACGGCTTACCGGCGAAGTCGCCAATTCCGAGGCACTCGACGTCTCGCGCAGCGCGTATCGCGAGGCGGTGCAGGTGCTCACCGCCAAGGGGCTGGTCGAAAGCCGTCCCAAGGCAGGGACGCGCGTATTGCCGCGCAGCCGGTGGAACATGCTCGATCCGGCAGTGCTTGCCTGGGCATTTTCCGGGGAGCCGGATCTCGATTTCATCCGCGACCTGTTCGAGCTTCGCGGGATCGTCGAACCCAATGCCGCACGGCTGGCGGCCGAGCGGCGGGACAAGGCGGACATCAAGGCAATGAAAGACGCACTGACCAGCATGCGCCGCCATACGCTGGCGACCGAGGCCGGCCGCGCCGCCGATCGCGATTTCCACGATGCCCTGCTCCAGGCCACGCACAACAGCACGCTGGTCGCCCTCAGTGCGAGCATCGGCGCCGCCGTGAACTGGACGACGCAGTTCAAAATGCGCGCCCGGGGCCTGCCGCGCGATCCGCTGCCCGACCATGTGCGGGTGTTCGACGCTATCGCCGCGGGGGATCCCGAGGCTGCCAGCCAGGCGATGCGTGCGCTCGTCGATCTCGCGCTCGAGGATACGCGCTCGGCAATGTAGGGCCGCCCTGGCTGGCCAGCGCGCCGCACCACCGGAGACCATCGCGTGAATGTGGCCGTTACCAGCCGACATTCCACCCTATTCGCGGGCGAGCTGGCGATACCAGAGGCGATGCTCGCCGGCCTGTGCGGGAGCCTTCGCCGCGGCGGCCGGCGGCGAAAGGCTGGCCGCCGTGGCAGCCGAGCCCTCCAGCAGCTGGCGCCGGGTGACGCTCAGGCAGCGCTTGCCGGCGCTTCGAGCGGCGCCGGTGCCCCGGCCTTGCCCGGCTTAGCACCCCATAGCGCGTAGAAGAGCACATAGAGCTCGCAGACTGCGGTGAGCAGGAACGACCATTGCAGGCCGAATGCATCGGCGAGCTGCCCCTGCACCACCACCAGCGCGCCGCCGGCGATCGCCATGATCAGCAGACCCGAACCCTCTTCGGTGAGCGGGCCAAGGCCACGAATGCCAAGGGTGAAGATCGTCGGGAACATGATCGAGTGGAACAGCCCGACCAGGATCAGCGACCACATCGCGACCGGACCGTGCGTGAACACCGTGACCAGCATCACCACGAAGGCACCGATCGAGAAGGCGGCGAGCACGGTCTCGGCCGGGATGCGCTGCATGATCGCGGAGCCGAGGAAACGCCCGACCATCATCCCGCCCCACAGGAAGGTGAGGTAGTTGCCGGCCTGCTCGTGCGTCAGGTTGGCGATGTCGGGCTGGCTGACAAAGTTCACGAAGAGATTGGCGACGCCGATCTCGGCGATCAGATAGATGAAGATCGCCGGGATACCAAAGACCAGGTTGCGGTGCTTCCACAGCGAATGCTTGCGCCGCTCCTCACGCGAGACGCGTGCGGTCGCATTGCCCATCGCCGGCAGCGGAAAGCGGGCGATGACGATCGCGAGGACGATCAGCACGACGGCGACCAGGCCATAGGGCAGGATCACCGACTGGGCGTCGGCAAGACGCTCGGCCTGGGTGAGCACGGTGCCGGCATGGGCGGTGCCGCCCTTGGACCGACCGAGAATCAGATAGGCGCCAAAGGCCGGGGCCAGCATCGTGCCGGCGGAATTCATCGCCTGGACCAGGTTGAGCCGCGACGAAGCGGTCTCCGGCTTGCCGACCACCGCGACATAGGGGTTTGCGGCGACCTGCAGCAGCGTGATCCCGCTCGCGATGACGAACAGCATCGCCAGCGTCACCCCATAGGACGGGATGCTCGCCGCCAGCATCATGCCCAGCGCGCCAGCCGCCATGATCAGCAGCCCGATCACCAGCGAACGCTGGTAGCCGATCCGCTCGATCAGCTTGGCCGAAGGGATGGAGGCGACGAAATAGGCGATGAACCACACGCTCTCGATCAGCGTGGTCTGGGTGTAGTTGAGATCGAACACGCTACGCAGGTGCGGCAGCAGCGTGTTGTTGATCACCGTGATGAAGCCCCACATGAAGAAGAGCGAGGCGAGCAGGGTAAGGGCCGGGCCATAGCGCGGCACTCCGGCCCCTTCGTTCGGTGCGATCGGCGCGCTTGATCCCGGCGGCAATGCCATAACTCTCGTTCCTCTCATGCCGCACCGTTCGGAGCGGGTTGCTCTTTGCTTTCTAGTCGGAGTATTGATTAGCCAATCGGGCGTCAACAACCGATGGCGAGCATAGTCGCGAATATGCCCGACGGGAGAGATCAATGAAGCGTATCATCGCTCTGGCACTTGCGTTTCCACTGGCAATACCGGGACTGGCCCATGCTGCAACGGCTGAACGCAAGGCGTTCGGCACCTTGCCGGACGGAAAGACGGTAGAGGCAATAACTCTGTCTAACGCCAAGGGCATGCGCGCGACGATCCTGAGCTATGGCGCGATCCTCCAGTCGCTCCAGGTGCCCGATCGCGCCGGCAAGTCCGAAGAAGTCACGCTCGGCTATGCGGACCTCAAGGGCTATCTCGATATGCCCAATTATTTCGGCGCGACCGTCGGCCGCTACGCCAACCGGATCAAGGCTGGCCGCTTCACCATCGACGGCAAGCAATATCGGCTGGCGCTCAACAACAAGACCAATGCGCTGCATGGCGGCGTGCAGGGCTTCGACAAGCGGCTCTGGACGATCGAGAAGGTCACCGACGGGCCGGTCGCCAGCGTGGTGCTGCGCTATGTGAGCGCGGACGGAGAGGAAGGCTATCCCGGCGCCCTCACCGTCACCGCGACCTATTCGCTCGATGAGGACAATGCGCTCAGCGTCGAATATTCGGCAACCACGACCAAGCCGACGATCGTCAACATCACCAATCACAGCTTCTTCAATCTGGGTGGCGAAGCGTCGCAGCACAGCATCTACGACCAGTATCTCACCATTCCCGCCGATACGACGACCCCGGTCGACGCCACGCTGATCCCGACGGGGCAGCTTCGTCCGGTCGAAGGTACGGCGTTCGATTTCCGCCGCCCGACCCGCATCGGCGAGCGTATCCGCGACGGCCGTGATGAGCAGATCGTCGTCGGCCAGGGCTATGACGAGAATTTCGTCATCGCCCGCGACGTGTCGCAGACGCCGCGCCTCAATGCCCGGGTCGAGGATCCAAGGACGGGCCGCATCCTCGACATCCTGTCGAACCAGCCGGGAATCCAGTTCTACACCGGCAACTTCCTCGACGGGACCGCAATTGGCCGCTCGGGCCATGCCTATCGCCAGGGCGACGGCCTCGCGCTCGAACCGCAGGTTTTCCCTGACACGCCCAACCAGCCGGCATTCGGTTCCGCGCGGCTGAATCCCGGCCAGACCTATCGCAACCTGATCGTCTACCATTTCTCGACCACCGCGCCGTCGGCGCGGGATTGAGCACGAACACAAGGCTTCTCATGACCGATTCTGCCGTTCCCCCCAAGCTGCGCAGCCGCGCCTGGTTCGACAATCCCGAGAATATCGACATGACCGCGCTCTATCTCGAGCGCTATCTCAACTTCGGATTGAGCCTGGAGGAACTGCGTTCGGGCAAGCCGGTGATCGGCATCGCCCAGACCGGATCGGACCTGAGCCCGTGCAACCGCCACCATCTGGTGTTGGCCGAGCGCATCCGTGAAGGAATCCGCGAGGCCGGCGGCATCGCGATCGAGTTTCCGGTCCACCCGATCCAGGAAACCGGCAAGCGCCCGACCGCGGGGCTTGACCGCAACCTCGCCTATCTCGGCCTGGTCGAGCTCCTCTACGGCTATCCCATCGATGGCGTAGTGCTGACGACCGGGTGCGACAAGACCACCCCCGCCTGCCTGATGGCCGCGGCGACGGTGAATATCCCGGCGATCGCCCTGTCGGTCGGCCCGATGCTCAATGGCTGGCATCGCGGCGAGCGCACCGGATCGGGCACGATCGTGTGGAAGGCACGCGAGATGCTCGCCGCCGGCGAGATCGACGATGAGGGCTTCATCAAACTGGTGAGCTCTTCGGCTCCGTCGACCGGCTATTGCAATACGATGGGCACGGCGACGACGATGAACAGCCTTGCCGAGGCGCTCGGCATGATGCTGCCGGGCAGCGCCGCCATCCCTGCCCCCTATCGCGACCGCCAGGAAGCCGCCTATCGCACCGGCAAGCGCATCGTCGAGATGGTCGCCGAGGATCTGAAGCCCTCCGACATCCTGACCCGCGAGGCATTCCTCAACGCGATCGTGGTCAATTCTGCGATCGGCGGGTCGACCAACGCGCCGATCCACCTCAATGCCATCGCCCGCCACATCGGCGTGTCGCTCGACATCGCCGACTGGCAGGAGCACGGCCATGACGTGCCGCTGCTCGTGAACCTGCAGCCGGCCGGCGAATATCTGGGCGAGGACTATTACCGCGCGGGCGGCGTGCCCGCCGTGGTTGCCCAGCTCATCGGCCAGGGCCTGATCACCGAGGGCGCACGCACCGTCAACGGCAAGACCATCGGCGAGAATTGCCGCAATGCCGAGATCGAGGACGAGGCGGTAATCCGGCCATTCGAACGCCCGCTTTCCGAAGCCTCGGGTTTCCTGGTGCTGCGCGGCAACCTGTTCGACGCCGCGATCATGAAGACCAGCGTGATCGGCGAGGAATTCCGCACGCGCTATCTGTCGGATCCGAAGAACCCCAATGCCTTCGAAGGCCCGGTCGTCGTCTTCGATGGCCCGGAAGACTATCATGCCCGGATCGACGATCCGGCGCTGGGGATTACCGAGCACACACTGCTGGTGATGCGCGGTGCCGGCCCGATCGGCTATCCGGGCGCTGCGGAAGTCGTGAACATGCGCCCGCCGGCCTATCTGATCCGCGCAGGCATCCATGCGCTGCCCTGCATCGGCGATGGCCGCCAGTCGGGCACCTCGGCCTCCCCTTCCATCCTCAATGCCGCCCCGGAGGCGGCGGCCATGGGCGGCCTTGCGCTGCTCAGGACCGGAGACCGGGTGCGCGTCGATCTCGGCCGCTGCACCGCCGATGTGCTTCTCTCCCCGGAAGAACTGGCCGATCGCCGCACGGCGCTGCAGGCCGAGGGCGGCTATGCCTATCCCGCGGCCCAGACGCCGTGGCAGCAGATCCAGCGCGCGATTGTTGGCCAGCTCGACACCGGCGCGATCCTGGAAGGGTCAGAGCAATTCCAGCGCATCGCCCAGACGCAGGGGCTGCCGCGCGACAATCATTGAAGCCCTGCCTGGCGGGAAGAAATGCTGCCGGCATCGCTTCCCGCCACCAGCCCCGGGTAGAACTCGCCGGGTTTCTGTGGATATTTTGACCGTATCGATCAAAAAATTCTCGAAATCCGGTTTTCGTCACATCTCTTGCACATAGCGCGCCTAGGCGCCGCCCGGCGGGACCAGTCCGCACGGGAGTAGATATGCCGATTGATCGCAGGACCTTCATCCTCGGTGCGTCCGGAGTTGCCGCCGCCGAGACCGGTGCCGCGAGCAGCCTCGCACGATCGGCCACGAAGCGCGGCGGCTCGATCGAGGACATCGAGCACGTCGTGATCCTGATGCAGGAAAACCGCTCCTTCGACCATTATTTCGGCATGCTGCGCGGCGTCCGCGGCTTCGGCGATCCGCGCCCGGTCACGCTGCCCGGCGGCAAGCCGGTCTGGGCGCAGCGCCGCGCCGATCGCGACGGCGGCCAGATCGCCTGGCCGTTCCGGCTCGATTACAACAGCAGCAACGCGCGCTGCTTCACCGGGCTCGACCATAGCTGGAAGGACAGCCAGGCGCGCTGGCGCAACTGGGACGTATGGGCCGACCAGAAGGGCCCGCTGACCATGGCTCACCTCACCCGCGAGGACATCCCCTATTATTATGCCCTCGCCGACCAGTTCACCATTTGCGACAGCTATCACTGCTCGCTGCAGGGCCCGACCGGCCCGAACCGCCTCTACCACTTCACCGGCACCAACGGCCTAAGCGTCGGCCAGGAAGGCGAATATTGCGTCACCAATGGCGGCAGCGATCCCAATCCGGGTGCCGACATGGCGAAGGACGACGATAGCGAGGGCCTGCCCTGGCGCACCTATGCCGGCCGGCTCGAAGACGCTGGCGTCTCCTGGAAAGTCTATCAGGAGCTGGCCAATTATTCGGACAATCCGCTCGGCTATTTCAAGGAGTTCCGCAAGCTCGACCCGGCTTCGTCGCGCTACAAGCGTGGCCGCGCCTATGTCGACTGGATCGACAGCGTCTCCCCGGCGAACCCGGAGAAGACGCAGGCGAAGCACCTGATTGCTGCCTTCGCCGCCGATGTCGCCGCCGACCGGCTTCCCGCCGTCTCGTGGATCGTCCCGATGATGGAGATGAGCGAGCACCCCGACGCGCCCGTGCCCTTCGGCGAGGTGCTGATCTCCAGCCTGGTCGCCGCGCTCGCCGCCAATCCCAAGGTCTGGGCCAAGACCGTGTTCATCCTCAACTATGACGAGAATGACGGCTTCTTCGACCATGTCCCCGCCCCGATGCCGGCGATCGCCCCGCAATATGGCGCGAGCAATGTCGACGTGCGCAGCGAGACGTACCAGGGCGAACCGGTCGGCCTCGGCCCGCGCGTGCCGATGATGGTGATCTCGCCCTGGACGCGCGGCGGCTGGGTGAATTCGCAGCTGTTCGACCACACCTCGGTGCTGCGCTTCCTCGAGAAGCGCTTCGGCGTCGCCGAGCCCAACATCTCGCCTTGGCGCCGCGCGATCTGCGGCGACCTGACCTCGATCTTCGACTTTGACATGCCGCAGCGGGCACGGCTCGACACGCGATGGGCGGCCGCGCTGCCGTCGGTCGCGAGCTATGTCGAGGAGACCGAAAGGCTGTGCAAGACCGCACCGCCGCCCAAGATCGCCACCGGCAAGGCCGTCCCCACCCAGGAGCCCGGCACCCGCCCCGCCCGGCCCCTGCCCTATCGGTTCAATGTCGAGCCGGCCTGGTCCGATACCGGGCTTACACTGCGCTTCGTCAACGATGGCCCGGCCGGCATCGTGTTCGGCGTGCAGGACGAGACCGCCTTCCCCGGCTGGCGCTATTTCACCGTCGCCGCCAATTCGCGGCTGGAGGAGCAATGGCCGCTTAGCCCCGACCGCGCCCATGCTTTGGTCGTCCGCGGCCCCAATGGTTTCCAGCGCGAATTCCGCGGGAACGGTGCCGTGCAGATCGAAGCAGAGATCGTCTGGCAGGACGCCGCCGGCACGCTCCGCCTCGTCAATCGCAGCAGCGCGCCCGTGACGCTCGCCAGCCACTGCGCGCACAGCGACGCGCGGGCCAGCCACGCCCTCGCGCCCGGCTCCGAAGTGCAGGCGCCGGTCCCGCTTGCCGGGCATCGTTGGTACGACCTGCTGCTGACCGGTCCCGACGACACGCGCCTGCACTTCGCCGGCCATGTCGAGACCGGCAAGCCCGGCATCAGCGAACCGGTCGCCGCCTTCCCGCATCGAGCCTGACCAAAACCGTCATCCCGGCGAAAGCCGGGATCTCGTGCGGCTCCTTCCCCGCGCATCGCCTGAGATCCCGGCTTTCGCCGGGATGACGATCGGTTCGTCGCGAGGGCGCCTGCCACTGTCATAACTCTGTTGCGAACCACCCCTAGCAGCACCGCCGGACAGGGCAGGCGAAATGGAATCGGGCGCGGCGACGGACGACAAGATACTGAGCCCGCGCTTCCTCGTCCTCGCGGCGATGGAGTTCTGGGAGCGCTTCGCCATGTCCGGCATGAAGTCGCTGCTTGTGCTGATACTGGTCGACCACGTCCTCTCGGGCGACCTGTCGCAGGTGCTCGGCGCCACCGCGATTCGCGACGCCAGCACTGCATTGTTCGGCCGGGTCTCGGCCACCGGGCTCGCCTCGCAGCTTTATGGCTATGCCAACGCGCTGATCTACCTCTCGATTCCGCTCGGCGGACTGGTCGGCGACCTGATCGGCAGCCGACGCCGGATGGTGGCGAGCGGTGGCGCGCTGATGCTGCTCGGGCTGACGCTGATGCTCGCCGATCACAGCTTCCTGATCGGCCTCGTTCCCTTCGCAGTCGGCACCGGGCTGCTCAAGGGCAACCTCTCCGCCCAAGTCGGCCTGCTCTTCCGCGACGAGGCGCAGCGCCGGCGCGGCTATGCGCTCTATCTCGGCTTCCTCAACGCCGGAATCATCTGCGGCCCTCTTGTCTGCGGTGCGCTCGCCGCCTTTGCGGGGCCCGGCTATGCGATCGGCGCCGCGGCCGCTGCGCTGCTGATCGGCCTGGTCTTCTACGCCCGCAGCGCCACCGAACCCGACCCCGCCCGGGCAAGCGCGGCGGCGACCGGCACCCGCACCGATCCGGTCCTCGCCACTGCCTTGCTGATCGTCGCGCTGGCGGCGGTCTATCTTTGCTATTCGGCCTATGACCAGCTCAGCAACATCTTCCTGGTCTGGTCGCGCTCGCATCTCGACCTCAGCCTCGGCGCCTGGACGATGCCGGTCGCCTGGTTCCTCTCGCTGGATGGCGCCTTTACCCTGGCGCTGATCGCCGTCTCGCAGCTCGCGATGCGTGCGCTCGAACGGCGCGGAATCACGATCAGCGCCGTCACCCAGATTCTGATCGGCTGCCTGTTCTGCGCGGCCGGCTACCTCGTCCTCGCGGTGGGCGGCGTGCTCAGCGGCGGCGCGCCGCTCTCCTTCGTCTGGGCGCTCGCCTACCTCCTGCTCATAGACGCGGCGATCGTGCTGATCTGGCCCTCGGGCCTCAGCCTCATCGCCGGAATCGCGCCCGGCCGGCTGGTCGGGCTGTGGATGGGGCTATTCTATCTCCACGGCTTCTTCGCCAGCCTGTGGGTCGGGTTCAGCGGCGTATTTTACGAGCGCATGGCCGCCGGCCAGTTCTGGCTGCTCCATGCCGGCGTCGCGGGGGCCGGCGCGCTGCTCATGCTCGCCGCCGGCCTGCCCCTGCTCCACGCCATCCGCCGCCGTCAGGCGATCACCACCTCGGCATGTGCGAAGGCTTTGGCATAGTCGTTCTCCAGCGGCTGGTCGGTGACGAGGATGTCGACATCGGCAAGCCCCGCGGTCTGCACCAGCGCATAGCGCCCGAACTTCGACGAATCCGCCGCCAGTAGCACGCGCTTGGACGTCGCATAGGCGATCCGGCTCATCTCCGCCTCGCCCGGATGGAAATCCATCAGCCCGCGCTCGATGCTGATCCCGCCGACCGACAGGATCGAGAGATGCGGCGAGAAGTCGCGCACATAGTCCTGCGCCGCATGGTCGGAAAAGGCGCGATAGTCGTAATCCATCTGCCCGCCGGCCAGGAACAGCCGGTTGTTGTTGATCCCGCCCAGATCATTCGCGACGCGCAGCGAATTGGTGATGACCGTCAGCGAGCGCCGCTCGACCAGCTGGCGCGCGATGAAGCAGCTCGTCGTGCCGGAATCGATGAACACAATCCCGCCATCGGGCACGAACTCGGCGGCCGCGGCGGCGATGCGCTGCTTGGCGTCGGCATTCTCCTCCATCCGCTGGTGGAGCGGCCCTTCGAGCACCGGCGCGGCTATGCGTGCGCCGCCATGTTCGCGGATGATCACGCCTTGATCCTCGAGCGCACGCAGCTCGCGGCGGATCGTCTCGTCCGACACCGCGAGATCCGTCGCCAGCGCCGTCACCGACAGCGTTCGTCCGCTGCGCAGCCGTGAGATGATCTCGCGCTGGCGCTGTGACCTCTTCTCTATCGCCCCCTCCATCGCCGTCTCCGCTGCTTGCGCGGAGAGCCATGCTGGCCGTTCAATAATTTGCAAGCAGGGATATAGCGGGGCCGGCCGAAACCGGCCCCGCTACATCAAACTCAGAAGCCGACGCGGGCGGTGAGCCGCACCGAACGTGGCGCCTGATAGTTGACCGGCGAGCGATAGTCGGTGTTGATCGAGCCATCCCCCTTCTCGCCGAAGTTGTTGTACGAGGTCACGGCCTTGCTGTTCAGCACGTTGAAGACGTCGAGCCGGAGCGACGCATCGACATTGTACGGCAGCGGCAGGTGGAACGCCGCGCTCATGTCGATCTGGGTGCGCCAGTCGCCATTGAACGCCGTGCCGCGCGGGATCAGCTTGCCCTGACAATAATAGCCATAGCCATGATAGGTGTTGGCATAGGGATCGACGCTGAGCGGCACTGCGCCGATGCAGCTATAGTGCTGCGGCGACTGGATCACCGCATTCGCGCCTAGGTCGATCGCGTCGGACAGGCGGTAGCTGCCATAGGCCTTGAAGTTATGCCGGCGATCGCTGGGCAGATAGCCATAGGCGCCGTTGACGAAGCCCGGCGAGTCGAAGTCCGCGGTGCGGTTGATCGCCAGCTGACCGTTCTCCGAGCGGACGCCGCCCTCGTAATTGCCCTTGTTGAACGCGAGCGTGTACGAGGCCGAGAGGCTCCAGACCTGGTCGAAGGTGCGATCGAAAGTGAGCGTCATCGCGTCATAGTTGCGGCTCGGCTTGGGATAATGGAGATCCGCCGCCTTCAGCGTCACTGTCGGAGTCGAGCCGTCGGGCAGCGAAGCGAGCTGCACAGTCACGTCGCGACCGGGATTGGCGATGACGAACTGGCGGCCGCCCGGGAACGACGCCTGGCACTGCGCCGCCGTGAAGCCCTTGGTCATGCAATAGGCACGCGCGCCAATATCGACCGAGATGTCCTCGATCACATTCTGCAGACGGCGGTGCGTGAAATAGGCACCGATCCGCACATGGTCGGCGAACTGGTGCTCGGCGCCGAAGATGAACTCATTGTCCGACTGCGGCTTGATGTTGCTGGCGATCTGGTTTGCCGGGTTGAACGGCGATCCGTCGGCCGAGACCTCGCAATTGTTGATCTTGGTATCCGGACATGCCGTGGTGTTCCGGACGGTCAGCAGCGGCGCGCCTGCAGTCGGGATGCTGCCTGCGCCGCTCACGCCGGTGAACAGATTATAGCGGGTATAGGTGATCAGGCTGCCTGCGACGTTCAGGTTGATGTCGCCTGCCATCGGCAGATAATATTTCGCATAGGATCCGAAGACCTTGGTGCGCCCGTCGCCGGCGGGATCGAACGACGCGCCGATACGCGGCGCCCATTGGTTGCCCGTCTCGAAGAAGGACTTGCCGTTCACGCCCTGGTTGCTGAACCGGTCGTTGCGCACGCCCAGATCGAGCCGCAGCCGGTTGTCGAACAGCGACCACTGGTCCTGGATGTAATAGGCCTCGTTGCGAACATGCGCGGTGCCGTTCTGGGCATAGACGCGCGTGGTGTAATATTCCGTGCCGACCGGCTGGCCGATGGTAGCGGCGTTCTCCGCGGTGACCTTGTAGATCTTGTACGCGCCGCCGCCGATCGTCTCGAAGGTCTGGACCTGCGTGTCCTTCTCATGGTCATAGCCGACGCGGACATGGTGGCTGCCGAGCAGGTGGAACTGCAGATCGACATCGCCGCGATAGAATTCGCGCTCGTTGTTGGTCTTGCTGTAGGCGTCGGTCACCTTGTTCAGGCCGATCTGCTTGCCGGCATTGCTGTCCCGGTAGTCCGTCACCTGCGGATTGGTGACGTCGAGCGGCATGTTGCCCGAGCGCAGCTTGTTGACGCCATAGGCGCCCGACACCGTCAGCCAGGGCGTGATCGTGCCGGTATAACGGCCGACATAGTTCTTGCCGCCAGCGCGCCCGTCGGTGCCGCCATTCTTGCCGCCCAGCTTGTGGCCCGTGAGATTCCAGAAATGGGTGCGGGTGCGGGTGTCGTTGGTCGTGTCGAAATAGGTAAATTCGAGGTGATGATCGCCGGTGATATAGCCGTCGATCTTGCCGCCCCAGAAGGGACTGGTGTTGGTCACGCTGGTGGCGAAGTCCTGCGTCGCCTGCGGCGTCATCGAGCGGATGTTCCGGAAATTGTAGAGGCCGTAGATGAACAGGTGATCCTTGATGATCGGCCCGCTCGCCTGGAGGATCAGCTCCTGCCGGCTCGCCGTCGCATGGCGATTGTCGATGTTGATGGTCGACGGCGAAGTGCTGTGCCCGTCCTCCGGCTCCCAGATACCCGTGACGCTGGCATGATACTGGTTCGAGCCCGACTTGGTGGTGGCGACGACATAGCCGCCGGTCGCGCGGCCAAACTCGGCGGGAGCACCGCCGGTCTTCACTTCCACCGTCTCGTAAAAGTCGAACGGCACTTCGGTCGGCTGGCCGCCCGAGACGAAGTCGGTAACGTTCAGGCCGTTGATGTAGAAGGCGTTCTCGGTGAACGCCGCGCCAGCGATAGAAACCTGGTTGGCGAAGCCGCCGTTCGAGGGC
>PJUL01000738.1_pt1 | contig 19468 bp, 18 predicted proteins | sample 1512221 | NCBI WGS metagenome assembly PJUL01 (sample SAMN08177667, study PRJNA422409) | Feces metagenome, whole genome shotgun sequencing project.
CCGGCTTTCGCCGGGGTGACGGTTAGGTTAGGGACAGGGTCCATGGCAGAGGATCGGAGCGGGCAAACCGCGGTCATGTTCATTTCCGAGCGCACCGGGGACGACCCGGAAGGCTATGCGGAAGCGGCAGCACGGATGGATGCGCTGGCAGCGCAGCAGCCTGGTTATCTTGGCGTCGACCATGTCGGCGACCCGAACGGCCACGCGATCACGATCAGCTATTGGGCCGATCCGTGGAGCGCCCGCGACTGGCGCAGCAACGAGGAACACCGGCAGGCGCGCAACGCCGGGCGCGGGCGCTGGTACAAATCCTACATGCTCCATGTCGCGGAGATCGGACGCAGCTATAGCTGGGAGCGGCCGTGAAGTTCCGGCGGGTCGACGGCACTTTCGGGCTGCTGTTTACCGTCATGCTCGTCATCGCCGCGGGCAATACCGCGCTACAATCAGTGCTGCCGGCGCTCGGCCGCTCGCTCCACGCCCCCGACAGCGCGGTCGCCGCAGTCTTCTCGGTCTCCGCCCTGTTGTGGGTGATCGCCGCACCCTTCTGGGCCAACCGGTCGGACCGGCATGGCCGGCGCGCGATGGTGCTGGTGGGCATTGCCGGCTTCACCGTATCGCTGGGGCTATGCGGGCTGTGCCTGGCGCTGGGGATCAATGGCTGGCTGGGGCCGGTGGCGACCTTCATCGCCTTTGTCGCCGGGCGAGTGATCTACGGCACGTTCGGATCGGCCGCGCCGCCGGCGGTGCAGGCGATCGTCGCCGGACGCACCAGCCGCGAGGAGCGCACCGGCGCGCTGACCCTGCTCGCCTCGGCCTTCGGGCTGGGCACGATCCTCGGCCCGGCGATCGCCCCCTATCTGGTGATGGGGCATCTCTGGCCGGGCGGCCCGCTGATCGGACTGGCCGGCCCGGCCTTTGCCGCCAGCGCCATCGGGATGGTGATCTGGATCGCCGCCGCGCGCGGGCTGCCTCGTGATGAGGGCCATGCGCACGGCGCGGCGATCTCCTATCCCTCGATCGGCGGGCAGGGGACTGGCGCGACGGTGACCGCCGCGACTGCCGACGAGATCAGCGAGAATGTTCGCTATTTCGATCCGCGCATCCGCAGCTGGATCATTGCCGGGCTTGTCATCGGCCATGCCCAGGCGATGGCCGGCCAGGCGATCGGCTTTCTCGTGATCGACCGGATGCAGTTGCCGCCAGTCGAGGCACTGCATCCGACCGGGCTGGTGCTGATGATCGGCGCCGGCGCCTCGCTGCTCGCGCAATGGGGACTGATCCCGATGCTCGACCTGCGCCCGCGCGCGCTGGTGCTGGCGGGCGCGGGGCTGGGGGCAGTGGGGTGCGTGGCGACCGGTACTGCGACGACGCTCTACGGCATCGCGATGGGCTATGCGCTGATCTCGCTGGGGATGGGCTTTGCCCGGCCGGGCTTCACCGCGGGCGCCTCGCTGGGCGTGGGTGCGGAGGCGCAGGGTTCGGTGGCAGGAAAAGTCACCTCGGTGAACGGCGCGGCGTTCGTGCTGGGACCGTCGATCGGGGTAGGACTGTACGAGGTGTGGCGGCCGCTGCCGTATTTAACGGCGGCGGGGGCGCTGGGGTGTTTGCTGGCTTATGCGTGGGTGGCGACAAGAAAAAATCCTCTCCCGGAGGGAGAGGGGGACCGCCGCCGATAGGCGGTGGTGGAGAGGGAACGCCGCAGGCGATATCGCTTGCGGCAAGCCCCTCCACCAGCTTCGCTGGTCCCCCTCCCCCTCCGGGGGAGGATCTTGAAGATCAGTCCGCGCCCTTGGGCCCACGTCCCTGCAGCATGCCAGGAGCAATGAACCCAAGCGGCTGGATCGCCGAGGCCTGCTGCTTCAGCCGGCCCGACATCGCCTGGTATTCATTCTCCATCTCGGGCGTGACCGTGGCGCGCGAATCGGCGAGGGCCTCCTCGAAATGCGCCTGGGTCACTTCCCGGGTCTGGAGCGACTGGCGCAGCGCGACCAGGCCGGCGCGGCGGACCACGTCTTCCAGATCGGCACCGGTATAGCGCTCGGTCTGCTCGGCGATCGCCCCCAGATCGACGTCGCTGGCCAGCGGCATCTTCTCCGTCTGGATGCGCAGGATGCGCTCGCGCCCGGCGGCATCGGGCACACCGACATAGACCAGCTCGTCGAACCGGCCCGGGCGCAGCAGCGCCGGGTCGATCAGGTTCGGCCGGTTGGTCGCGCCGATCACCACCACCGACTGCAGCTCCTCGAGCCCGTCCATCTCGGACAGGATCGTGTTGACCACACGTTCGGTCGCCTGGGGCTCGCCCATGCCACCGCCACGCGCCGGCACCAGCGAATCGAGCTCGTCGATGAAGATCACGCAGGGCGCGACCTGGCGGGCACGGGCGAACAGCCGGGCGATCTGCTGCTCGCTCTCGCCATACCATTTGCTGAGCAGGTCGCTCGACTTGGTGGCGATGAAATTCGCCTCCGCTTCGCGCGCGACCGCCTTGGCGAGCAACGTCTTGCCGGTGCCCGGAGGCCCGTAGAGCAGGAAGCCCTTGGCCGGGCGGATGCCGAGGCGACGGAACGCGTCGGGATCCTTTAGCGGCAGCTCGACGCCTTCCTTCAAGCGCATCTGGGCATCGTCGAGCCCGCCGACATCTTCCCAGCGGACGCGCGGCGCCTCGACCATCACTTCGCGCATCGCCGAAGGCTGGACGCGCTTGAGCGCTTCCAGGAAGTCCTCACGCGTGACGGCCAGCGTATCGAGCACCTCGGGCGGGATCGTGCCCTTCTCCAGATCGAGCCTGGGCATGATCCGGCGCACCGCCTCGATCGCCGCCTCGCGGGCGAGCGCCGACAGGTCGGCCCCGACAAAGCCGAAGGTGGTGCGGGCGAGCTCGCCGAGATCGACCTTGTCGCCGAGCGGCATGCCACGGGTGTGGATGCCGAGGATCTCACGGCGGCCCCGCTCGTCCGGCACGCCGACCACGATCTCGCGGTCGAACCGGCCGGGACGACGCAACGCCTCGTCGATCGCATCGGGGCGATTGGTCGCGGCGATGACGACGATGTTGGCGCGCGATTCGAGCCCGTCCATCAGCGTGAGCAGCTGGGCGACGAGGCGCTTCTCCGCTTCGCCCGAGACCTGGCCGCGCTTGGGCGCGATCGAATCGATCTCATCAATGAAGACGATCGACGGGGCCGCCTTGGCCGCTTCTTCGAAGACCTGGCGCAGGCGGCCTTCCGACTCGCCATAGGCCGAGCCCATGATCTCGGGCCCGTTGATCAGGAAGAACTGCGCGTCCGATTCGTTCGCGACGGCGCGGGCGAGCCGCGTCTTGCCGGTGCCGGGCGGCCCATGGAGCAGCACACCCTTGGGCGGATCGACGCCCAGGCGCTGGAACAGCTCGGGATAGCGCAGCGGCAGCTCGACCATCTCGCGGAGCTGGTCGATCGTGCCGGCCATGCCCCCGATATCGTCATAGGTGACATCGGCGCGGCGGCCGTCGCCCGAGGCTTCCTCATATTCGGGGCGCAGCTCGACCTCGGTATTCTCGTCGATATGGACGATGCCCTTGGGGCTGGCCGAGACCACGGTGAGGCGGATCTCCTGCAGCGCATAGGCCGGGGCGCGGAGGAACTGGGCGACCTGGGGCGGGATATCCGCGCGCTGCTGGCCGGCGGTGGCGACGGTGTCGCCCTGCGCCAGCGGGCGCTGGAAGAAGACGCGCTTGAGCGCCTCGCCGCTGCCCTGGAGGCGCAGATTCTGCTGGGCAGGTGCAAACACCACGCGAGTCGCGGGCTTGGATGCGGCTTTGCGCACCTCGACGAAATCGCCCGAGCCGACGCCGGCATTGGCGCGCTGGAGACCGTCGATACGCAGAAGTTCGAGGCCCTCGTCCTCGGCATAGGGCAGCACGGCGAGCGCCGGGGTGGCGCGCTTGCCGACGATCTCGATCACATCGCCTTCGGTAAGGCCAAGCCGCGCCATCAGGGCGCGCGGCAGATGCGCGAGGCCCCGGCCGCTGTCCTCCGGCCGGGCATTGGCAACTTGCAGCTTGATCGGCTGCGCTTCTTCGTCCGCCATGTTTCTGTTCTCCGCAGGCGTTGTGGCGGGAACATGGGGTGCGCCTTTCCCTGCCGCAACGGCCTGGACAGTAGCGCCTGCGTATGGCTGGACGCGAATCGCGCGGGCAAAAAAAAGGCCGATCGCGAGGACCGGCCGGGAAAGTTTTAGGAGAGGATGCCTGAAAGGCACGTGCTTTGTGCAGTGCGGCCGGTTTTTGTGCAAGTGCGAAAAGAAACATTAACGCGTGCATCACTTGCAATCGCGCGTGTGTAGAACGATAGTTGGTGCAGAGTGTGAAAACCCGTTGGCGATGCACGAATCGCACGCCAAGGGTCGTGACGCAGCGCAACAAAAAGAGAGCGAGATGCGACGACTACCACCGCTTACGGCTATCGAGGCTTTCGTGCAGGTAGCGCGGCTCGGCTCGATCAAGGCAGCTGCGGAGGAGCTGGCACTGTCCTCTCCAGCACTGAGCCGCCGCGTCCAGTCGCTCGAGCGCTTCATCGGCAAGCCGCTGTTCGAGCGGCGCCACCAGGCGCTGCGGCTCAACGACGATGGCGACCGGCTGCTCGGCATGATCGCACCGGCGCTCGACACCATGGCCGACGCGGTCGAGACGATGACCAGCGGCACCGAGCTGCTGCGCCTGCGCCTCGGCCTGTTGCCGCTGTTCGCGACGCAGCGGCTGATGCCGCACATGAGCGACCTCAAGCGCCGGCATCCGGAACTGCACCTCGACGTCGATACCGGCGGGCATGCGGTGGCCCGGCTGGGCGACGGACTCGACGCGGCGATCGTGGTGGCGCGCGACATCGACCCGACGCTCTACGCCAAGCGGCTGGACCGCAACCGCGTCTATGTGATCGGTGCGCGCGCACTGCTGGAAGGGGCCGATCCGATCACCCGGCCGGAGCAGCTGTCGAAGCTGACCGCGCTTGTGCACCGCGACATGGCGGACACCTTCACGGCGTGGCGCGCCGCGGCCGGGCTTTCGGAGCAGGAGATCGAGCCGGCAGCGATCGACCATTTCGACTCGGGCACGCTAATGCTCGAGGCCGCCGCGCAGGGACTGGGCGTCGCCTTCATGCTCGAATCGCATTTCGAGGCGGCGCGCGACGACCGGCTGGTCCAGCTCTTCGACCTGACGGTGGAGAGCGATTACAGCTACTGGTTCGTCTGCCGGCCGCGCGCGCTGACCACACGGCCGGTCAAGCTGTTCCACGACTGGCTGATCAACGTGCTCGAAGCCGATCGGGTCGCCTAGATACAAAAAGCCCCTCCGGATCGGGAGGGGCTCTTCGTGCGATCAGGCCTCGGTGCGGGCCTTGACGATCTTGCCCGGGGTGCGCGGCGGCTCGCCCTTGGGAAGTGCGTCGACATGCTCCATGCCTTCGGTGACCACACCCCAGACGGTGTACTGGCCGTCGAGGAAGGTCGCATCGTCGAGGCAGATGAAAAACTGCGAGTTGGCGCTGTTCGGATCCATCGTGCGCGCCATCGAGCAGACGCCGCGGGCGTGCGGCTCGCGGCTGAACTCGGCCGGCAGGTTGGGCAGCTTCGAGCCGCTCATGCCGGTGCCGGTGGGGTCGCCACCCTGGGCCATGAAGCCATCGATGACGCGGTGGAAGATCACGCCGTCATAGAAACCCTCGTCGGCGAGGGTGGCGATGCGCTCGACATGCTTGGGCGCGAGATCCGGGCGCAGCTGGATGTGCACATCGCCGGTATCGAGGGTCATGACGAGCTTGGTGGGTTCGGACACGCAGAATACTCCTGAGAAGGATTTGGACTGCACCTAGTGGTGCGCGGGGCGACTTGCAAATCGCGGCAGGCAATGGCAGCGGCGGGACGGGGCCAAACGAAGGAGGTCGAACCTTGAGCGAGACCGAACTTCAAGTAGATAACGCCGCGCCCGAGCCCCAGCTCGACGAAGACGACCGGCTGCGCCCGGAGTTCGTCGATGCCGTGCTCGAGGCCGTGCACGACGGCGACTCCGCTCGCGCGCACCAACTGGCCGAGCCGCTCCATCCCGCCGACATCGCCGACCTGGTCGAGCTTGCGCCGTCCGAGGAGCGCCCCGCGCTCGTCGCCGCCATCGCCGACCTGATCGATGGCGACGTGCTGGCCGAGATGAACGACTGGGTCCGCGAAGCGCTGGTCGATTCGCTCACCGCTACCCAGGTCGCCGATCTTGCCGCCGAACTCGATACCGACGACGCCGTCGCGATCATCGAGGACATGGATGTCGAGGATCAGCGCGAAGTGCTGCGCGCGCTCGATCCCGACGATCGCGCCGCGATCGAGGAAGCGCTTTCCTATCCCGAGGAATCCGCCGGTCGCCTGATGCAGCGCGAGCTGATCGCGGTGCCCGAGCATTGGACCGTCGGCGACGTCCTCGACTATCTCCGCAAGAACGAGGACCTCACCACCGATTTCTGGGAGATTTTCGTGGTCGACCCGGCGCACAAGCCGGTCGGCACCTGCCAGCTCTCCTGGGTGCTGCGCACGCCGCGCGTCGTCTCGATGGGCGATGTGATGAAGCGCGAGCAGACGCTGATCCCGGTCGACATGGACCAGGAGGAGGTGGCGCTGCGCTTCCAGAAATACGCGCTGATCTCCGCCGCCGTGGTCGATCCCAGCGGGCGGCTCGTGGGCATGATCACGGTGGACGACATCGTCCACATCATCTCCGAGGAAGCGGGCGAGGACGCGCTGCTGCTCTCGGGTGCCGGCGAAGGCGACATCAACGAGCCGGTGATCGACTCGTACAAGGGCCGCGTGCGCTGGCTGCTGACCAACCTGCTCACCGCGCTGGTCGCGGCGACGATCATCAGCCTGTTCGAAAGCACGATCCAGAAGATGGTGGCGCTGGCCGCGCTGATGCCGATCGTCGCCGGCGTGGGCGGCAATGCCGGCACCCAGACCATGGCCGTGACGGTGCGCGCGCTCGCCACCAACCAGCTGACCCAGTCGAACACGCTGCGCGCGATCCAGCGCGAGATCTCGATCGCCCTGCTCAACGGGGTGACCGTCGCCTGTGTGATCGGAACCGCGGTGGGAATATTCTATCACCATGCCGCGCTCGGCGGGGTGATCGCGGCGGCGATGATGACCAACATCTTCATCGCAGGGCTTGCCGGCGTGGTCGTGCCCGTCACGCTCGACCGATTGAAGGCAGACCCGGCGGTGGCCAGCTCGATCTTCGTGACCATGACCACCGACTCGATGGGCTTCCTCGCCTTTCTCGGCCTCGCCAGCGCAAGCGGTCTGGTCGGTTGATCGGAGCGGGCCGAACGCCCAGATTGGTGCCGTGCCACTTCACCTGACCAAGGTCGCCTTTGGCTGCGACTCCGTAGAGTTTCTCGCCCAGCGCCTCGCTTCCCGCGGCGAGGCATGGGGGCTTACCACCCGCTATCTGCCCAAGCGCCACGAGGAGATCGGCGGGGAAGGTTCGCTGTTCTGGATCCTCAAGCACCAGCTGGTCGGCCGCACCCCGATCATCGGCTTCGGCGAGGCCGAGGGCGGACGCACCGCGATCCTGATGGAGCCACGGCTGATCCTGGTGGCCAACCGTCCCAAGCGCGCCCATCAGGGCTGGCGCTATCTCGAAGGCACGGACGCGCCGCCCGATCTGGGCGAGGCAGGCGCAGGAATGGACGAACTGCCGCCCGCGCTGATGGGCGAGCTGGCGGGACTGGGGCTGATTTGAGCGGAAGGGCCCACGGGCGGGAGTCGAACCCGCCAAGACTTCGCCAAGCGAAGCCCACGCCGACCGTGTCAGGACCGTGGAAACGAATAGCAGCCTGCGCTCTGTTCCGCAAAAGGCTTCAATTCACCAGCAGCGGGTAGGCGTTCCGGAACGCCGCAACCTTGGGCTTGTCGTACCGCACGATGTAGGGATAGGTCGGGTTCCGCCAGAAAAAGTCCTGGTGATAGGCCTCCGCCGGATAGAAATTGCCGGTTTCCAGCTTCGTCACGATCGGCTTGGCAAAGGCCTTCGCCCTGGTCAGCTGCTCGATATAAGCGGCTGCGACCTGACGCTGCTCCGCATTCTGCGGGAAGATCGCCGAGCGGTAGCTGGGGCCGGTATCGGGATATTGGCGGTTGAGCTGGGTCGGATCGTGCGCGACCGAGAAATAGACGCGCAACAACGTGCCGTAACTGACCTTCTTCGGATCATAAGCGATGCGCACGGCCTCGGCATGGCCGGTCTTCTCGGTCGAGACCTGGGCATAGGTCGCAGTCTGCGCGGTGCCGCCGGCATAGCCGCTCGTCACCGAATGGACGCCCTTTACCGACTGGAAGACCGCTTCCATTCCCCAGAAGCAGCCGCCGGCAAGCACGGCCACCTGCTCGCCCTTGCCCGGCTTCACGTCGAGCGCAGGAACGGGGACGGGGACCGCACGCTCGACGGCGGCGGCAGGCGAAAGCATCACCGCGGCTCCAAGGAGCGCGGCAGCGGGGAGCGACCATTTGAGCATGGCCGGAATGTCGTATGCCCCGAGGCTCAGCGCAAGGCCGCGCAGGCTTCCTGAATTCGAGTACATGCTTCGGTAAGCAGCGCGTCCGAGGTGGCGTAGCTGATACGCAGCGCCGGGGAGAAGCCGAAGGCCGCGCCGTGCACCGCCGCAACCCGCGCCTCGGTGAGCAGATAGCCGACCATTTCCTCGTCCGTGGTGATCACCTGGCCCTTGGGCGTAGTCTTGCCGATCAGCTGGCTGAACTCGGGATAGACGTAAAAGGCGCCTTCCGGACGCGGGCAATGCATGCCGTTGATCTGGTTGAGCATCGACACGACGAGGTCACGGCGGCCCTGGAAGGCGGTCACGCGCTCCTTGAGGAAGCTCTGGTCGCCGTTCAGCGCGGCAACCGAAGCCGCCTGCGAGATGCTGCACGGGTTGGAAGTCGACTGGGACTGGAGCTTGCCCATCGCCTTGATCAGCCATGCCGGACCACCCGCATATCCGATGCGCCAGCCGGTCATCGCATAGGCCTTGGACACGCCGTTCGCGGTCAGCGTGCGATCGTAGAGCGACGGGCAGACCTGCGCGATCGTGGCGAATTCGAAGCCGTCGTAGAGGATGTGCTCATACATGTCGTCGGCATAGATCAGCACATGCGGGTGCCGCTCGAGCACTTCGCCCAGCGCCTTCAGCTCCGCAGCCGAATAGGCGGCACCGGTCGGGTTCGACGGCGAATTGAGCACCACCCACTTGGTCCTGGCGTTGATCGCGGCTTCAAGCTGCTCGGGCTTGATCTTGTAGCCCTGCTCGGCACCCGCCGAGATGAAGACCGGCTTGCCGCCGGCGAACTCGACCACGTCGGGATAGCTGACCCAATAGGGCGCCGGGATCACGACTTCGTCGCCCGCGTCGATCGTCGCGCAGAAGGCGTTGAACAGGGTGTGCTTGCCACCCGAGTTCACGCTGATCTGGTTCTCGGCATAGGTGAGGCCGTTGTCGCGGCCGTACTTGGCGATGATCGCCTGCTTGAGCTCGGGCGTGCCGTCGACATTGGTGTACTTGGTCTTGCCGGCGCGGATCGCCTCGATCGCGGCTTCCTTGACGAAATCCGGCGTATCGAAATCGGGCTCGCCGGCACCGAGGCCAATCACGTCGATCCCCTGGCGCTTCAGCTCGAACACCTTGCTCGTCATCGCGAGCGTGGCGGAGGGCTGGATACGATTGAGCGCGGCCGAGGTCTGCATGAAAGGCGCCTTTTCCGGGAGGGGAGACGCCGGGCCTATAGGACTCGGTCTGCTTACTTCGCAACCGTTACGGCTGAAACCAATCCGCGCAGCGCATTGCCGACATAGAAACCGCCTTCGAGATCGGCCGGGGTGAGGTCGCCTTCCACCGCACGCCCGCTGTCGAGCAGCTCGGCGCGCAGCACCCCCGGCAGCAGCCCGCGGGCGAGCGGCGGGGTGACCAGCATGTCGCCCCGCTCGACGAAGATCGAGGTGAAGCTGCCCTCGGTCAGATAGCCGGTCTCGTCGGTGAGAAGCACTTCCCAAGCACCGGACTCGCGGCGCGCATCGTCATAAAAGCCGCGGCGGCTGGTCTTGTGGGCGAGGCGGAAGTCGTCCCGCGCGACTTTTCGCGGTGCGATCGCGACTTCGACGGGTCCCACCGGCGTCTCGGGCATTGGCGCGATGCCGATGGCGATGGCACCTGAAGGCGCGAGCAGCAACCGCACGCGTGCCGGCGCGCGCAGACGGAAGGTCGCCGCCTGCAATTCGTTGCGCGCCTCATGGCGATCGAACTCGAAACCGAAGGCCCGGGCGCTCGCCTTCATCCGCGCGAGATGGCGCTCAAGCAGGACCAGCCCGGCAAGCGGATCGAAGCGCATCGTCTCGATCAGGTCGAAGGGCTGTTCGCCGGCCGTGACGAAGGCGCCCTTGGCGAGGCACTCGTCCCATTCCTCGACGGCGTTCGAATCAGCGACCACGCCCGATCCTAACCCGAGCACCGCGCTTGTCGCCCCCTCTTCTATCGTCAATGTGCGGATAGCCACGTTGAAACTGGCGTCGCCATCCTTGTCGATCGCGCCGATCGCGCCGGTATAGATGCCGCGCGGGCCATGCTCGACCTCGGCGATCACCTGCATCGCGCGCAGCTTGGGCGCGCCGGTGACCGAGCCGCAGGGGAAAAGCCCCTCGAGCACGCCGATCGGCCCTGGCACGTCCCCGGGATAGGCGGTGACGGTGGAGACCATCTGGTGGACGGTGGGGTAGCGCTCGACCTGGAATAGCGACGGCACCTTCACCGTGCCCGGCTGGGCGATGCGGGTGAGATCGTTGCGCATCAGATCGACGATCATCAGATTCTCGGCGCGCTGCTTGGGATCGGCGGCCAGCGCGGCGGCGATCGCTTCATCCTCGGCCGGAGTCGCCCCGCGCCGCGCGGTGCCTTTCATCGGGCGCACGGTGATGCCGTCCTTGTCCTCGTTGTAATCGAAGAACAGCTCGGGCGAGAAGGACAGGACCCATTGGCTGCCGGTGAAGACCAGGGCGCTGTGGCCTGCGGCGGCACGGCGGCGGATCAGCGCATAGAGCGCCGCGGGGTGGCCGGCGAAGGGCACATCGGCGCGGAAGGTGAGGTTGGCCTGATAGATGTCGCCGGCCTGAATATAGTCAGCGACTCGATCGAACTGGCCACGATAGGCGGCGGCATCGATCCGCGGCACCGGCGCACCGGCCCAGGAACCCGCCGGATCGGGGAGCAGGGCATCGACATCGACTTGCTCGACCAGCGGGAAGATGCCGAACCACAGGCAGGGGCCGGTTCCACGCCGGGCGACGGCGTGCGGCTCGATCCCGGGCGAGGCTTCGTAGGAACAGAAACCGGCGAGATTGAAGCCATGATCGAACCACAGCTCCATACCCCGGAAAGCGCGCTCCATCTCCTCGGGCGAATCGGCACGCACCGCACCGGCCGGCGAGTGGAACAGCCGGGCGCCGGCGCCGCCGGGCCGGGCATCGTCGAGCAGGACGAAGGGGGTGTCGGGCAGGGTCATGCCGGGCCCGGCATGCAACCGCTTCGCACGGACAGCAAGCCCGTGTTGCGGCGTGCAGCCGTGCCGCCTATCTCCGCGCCATGGCAAATCCCCCGATGCGCGCCGCGGTGATCCCGGTCACGCCGCTCCAGCAGAACTGCACGCTCCTGTGGTGCACCGAGACGATGCGCGGTGCCTTTGTCGACCCGGGCGGCGACCTGGACAAGCTGCGCGCGGCGGCGACCCAGGCGGGGGTGACGATCGAGAAGATCCTCATCACCCATGGCCATATCGACCATTGCGGCGGCGCCGGCGAGTTCGCCAAAGAACTGGGCGTACCGCTGGAAGGGCCGCATGAAGCGGACCGGTTCTGGATTTCGCGGCTCGACGAGGATGGCCGGAAATACGGGATTCGTGGCACCGTGTTCGAGCCCGACCGCTGGCTGGAGCAGGGCGACCAGGTGACGGTCGGCAACCTGACCCTCGACGTCTATCACTGCCCCGGTCACACGCCCGGCCATGTCGTTTTCCACCATCCCGAATCGAAGTTCGCGACGGTGGGCGACGTGCTGTTCCAGGGATCGATCGGCCGCACCGACTTTCCGCTGGGCAATCATCAGGACCTGCTCGATGCGATCGTGGAACGGCTGTGGCCGCTGGGGGACGACACGACGTTCGTCCCCGGGCACGGGCCGCTCAGCAATTTCGGGCATGAGCGCAAGACCAACCCGTTCGTCGCCGACTCGGTGCTGGCCAGGGGCTAGGCGCCGTTCGCTCAGCGTTTCGGGCCGACCTTGAACACCGTCACCGGCGCCTCGCGATACTGGCTGCCGACATAGATGCCGTAGCCGGCCAGGCCGAGCATGGTCAGCAAGGTGAGCGCGATGCCGATTCGGCGGCCCAGACCCCAGCCGTCCATGCCGAAGGCGTGCAACACGCGGCCGAGGATCAGCGCGAAGCCGACGCCCCACAGCCAGATACTGGTGCCGGCGGCAAGCTCGACAAGCGCCAGCAGGACGAGAATCAGCGGCACATATTCGGCGAAGTTGAGCTGTGCGCGCATCCGGCGGGTGAGTCGATCGTCGCCGCCATCGCCGATGAAGACCTTTTCGGCGAGTCGCAGCCGGCTGATTCGCAGCGCGAGCCAGAAATTGACCACGGCGGCAGCGCCGGCAGTGCAGAGCGTAACGGGCAAGATGATCATATAAGGTGTCCCCTCCAGAGGGTTCCTCCTACACTCCCTTGCGTCGCCCGCAAGAATCGCTATAGGCGCGCACTCGCTTTCGTGACCGTCCGCTGGTCCGGCGAGCGCCGGTAATTCCGTCGCTTGCCCGCTGGGCCGTGCAGTCGTATCGCGATTTTGACTTTTGTTTCGTTAGAAGGTGCCGAAATGGCCGTTCCCAAGAGAAAGACTTCGCCGTCGCGGCGTGGCATGCGTCGCGCTCATGACGCCCTGGTGCCGCAGGCATTCCAGGAATGCCCGAACTGTGGCGAGCTGAAGCGTCCGCACGTGCTGTGCGGTTCGTGCGGCCACTATAACGGCCGTGAGATCGTCTCGGCCGAAGACTGATCGGCAACGATCGGGCTGAGATGCGCGGGGGCATGCGGGTATGACGAATTCCTCTCGAATCGCCGTCGATGCGATGGGCGGTGACGAGGGAATTGCAGTCATGCTCGCCGGCGTCGCGCGTGCGCGCCGTCGATTCGAGGGCATGGAGTTCATCCTCGTCGGAGACGAGGCACAGATCCGCGAGGGTCTGAAGAACCACCCGAACCTGACGGCAGCCTCCGAAATCGTCCATGCACCGGACGTCGTCGCCTCGGAAGAGAAGCCGAGCGCGGCGATTCGGCGTGCCAAGAGCACGTCGATGGGAATCGCCATCGACCTGGTGAAGCAGGGCAAGGCCGGCGCCGCGGTTTCTTCGGGCAATACCGGCGCGCTGATGGCGATGGCCAAGCTCTCGCTGCGCACCATGCCGGGGATCGACCGGCCGGCGCTCGCCGCGCTGATGCCGACGCTGGGCGAAAACGACACGGTAATGCTCGACCTGGGCGCCAACACCGAAGTCGACGCCCGCAACCTCGTCCAGTTCGCCGTGATGGGCGCCGCCTATGCGCGGACCGCGCTCGACCTGCAGAATCCGCGAGTCGCGCTGCTCAACATCGGTACCGAGGACATGAAGGGCACCGACTCGATCCGCGAAGCCGCGGCCGAGCTTCGCAAGGCCGAGCATCTCCGCCTCGATTTCCAGGGTTTCATCGAAGGCAACAAGCTGTCGCGCGGCGATGTCGACGTGATCGTGTGCGACGGCTTCTCGGGTAATATCGCCCTGAAGACGGTGGAAGGCACCGCGCGGTTCGTCGCGGACCTGCTCAAGCGTGCTTTCTCCAGCTCGACCCGCTCGAAGATCGGCTTCCTGATCTCCAAGCCTGCGACCGAGCTGCTGCGGACCCATCTCGATCCCAACAACCATAATGGCGCGGTCTTCCTCGGCCTGAACGGCATCGTCGTGAAGAGCCATGGCAGCGCCAACGAACTCGGCGTCGACACCGCGATCGGCTTCGCGGCGAAGATGCTGCGCGACGATCTGAATCGCCGCATCGCCGAGGATCTCGGGAATTTCGAAGCAAAGGCGGCGTAGACACAGTAAGATGACCTTGCGTTCCGTCATCATCGGCACTGGCTCCGCCCTGCCGCCCCGCCGCGTTTCCAACGCCGAACTCGCCCAGGAAGTGGATACGAGCGACGAGTGGATCGTCGAACGTACCGGCATCCGCTTCCGCCACATCGCGGGACCGGACGAGACCACCGGCACGCTGGCCGCCGAAGCCGCCAAGGCTGCGCTCGCCAATGCCGGCATCGCCGCCGCGGACATCGATCTGATCGTCCTCGCCACTGCGACGCCGGACCAGACCTTTCCCGCCACCGCCACCAAGGTGCAGGCGCTGCTGGCAATCCCGGACTGCGTGGCGTTCGACGTCGCCGCGGTCTGCTCGGGCTTCCTCTATGCGGTGCAGGTCGCCGATTCGATGCTGCGCGCCGGGGTCCACAAGCGGGCAATGGTGATCGGTGCCGAGACGTTCAGCCGGATCCTCGACTGGGAGGATCGCGCGACCTGCGTGCTGTTCGGCGACGGCGCCGGCGCGATCGTGCTCGAAGCGCAGGACAGCGCAGGCGAGGGCGGGCGCGGCATCCTGGCGACCAAGCTCCATGCCGATGGTCGCTACAACGACATGCTCTATGTCGATGGCGGACCCTCGACCACCCAGACCGTCGGCAAGCTGCGCATGAAGGGCCGCGAGGTGTTCCGCCACGCCGTGGTGAACCTCGCCAACGTGATGCAGGAATCGCTGGCCCTGGCCGGCCTCCAGCCCTCCGACGTCGACTGGGTGGTGCCACATCAGGCCAATGCCCGCATCCTTGATGCGACCGCGCGCAAGCTCGACTTGCCGGCCGAAAAGGTGATCGTCACCGTCGACCAGCATGCCAACACCTCCGCCGCCTCGGTGCCGCTCGCGCTTGATGCGGCGGTGCGCGACGGGCGGATCAAGCGGGGCGATCTGCTGGTGCTGGAAGCGATGGGTGGCGGCTTCACCTGGGGTGCCGCCGTCGTCCGTTTCTGATTGCTGCGAAAAAACGCAGATAATCATTCCGGAACCTCAATGTTCCCGTTTGCTGTGTCGAAACAATCTGATACGACTGACTCGACACAGACCAACTCAAGGGGGAGTTGCCAGATGACGGCCGCGGGAACGCTTACCAGAGCCGATCTAGCCGAATCGCTGCACCGCGAGGTTGGTCTCTCGCGCGCCGATGCGGCACGGCTGGTCGAACAGATCCTCAGCCATATGTGCGAATCGCTGGCCAAGGGCGAGAACGTCAAGATTTCGGGTTTCGGCAGCTTCATCCTTCGTGACAAGGGCGAGCGCGTCGGCCGCAACCCCAAGACCGGTGTCGAAGTGCCGATCGCGCCGCGCCGGGTCCTCACCTTCCGTGCCAGCCAGATGATGCGCGACCGCATCGTCTCGGCGAGCTGAGAGCGCAGCAGCCCATGCCGGGGGCCGAAAAGGCTGCTGGCGCCCTTCGGACGATCGGCGAGCTTGCCCAGGAAATCGGGCGGCCGCAGCACATCCTGCGCTATTGGGAAACGCGTTTCCCACAGCTCCGCCCGCTCACCCGGGCGGGCAATCGCCGGTATTACCGGCCCGAGGACGTCGCGCTGGTCCGGCGGATCCACGACCTGCTCTCCAACCAGGGCTATACCATCCGCGGCGTGCAGAAGCTGCTTGCCACGGAGAAGGGCACCAAGGTCGCACGCACTGCGGCGGGTACCGCGCCGCGCTCCGGCGACGACAAGCAGGGACTGAAGGCAGTGCGCGATTCGCTTGCCCAGGCGCTCGACGAAGACGGCGGCTAGCCGCTCAGTTGTAATCCGGCCCCAGTGTCGGATCGAGATCGCGCGGACGGGTGAAGCGGACCAGCTCGCCCTTGCCGGGCTTCACATCGGCCCAGTCCGCCACATCGAAGCGCATCTCGGCGAGACTCGCGGTGGGATATTTCTTCTCCACCGAATCGCGCAGCGCATTGCCGCCCGAGAGGAGCAGTACCAGTTCCTCCAGCCCCGGATTATGCCCGGAGAACAGCGCCGTATCGGCGCCGGCTGGCAGCGCATGGACCAGATCGAGCAGCGAGGCGGCCGAAGCCAGATAGAGGCGCGGGTCCCAATGCGGCGCGAGATCGCTGCCATAGCCGGTGGCGACCTGCGCCAGCGTCTCGACGACGCGGACGGCGGGCGAGGCGAGGACGTGATCGAATGCCAGCCCCTCGGCCTTCAGATACCGCCCCATCATCGTGGCGGCGCGCTGGCCCTTGGGATTGAGCGGGCGATCGAAATCGCGGGCAACCGGGTCGTCCCAGCCCGATTTGGCATGGCGGAGCAGCGTGAGCGTCTTCATGGATTCCCCGTCAGGCGTTCGCGGGGGCCTCTTGCCCCAGCTTTGACGTCAAGGAAAGCCGAACGCGCTCAACTGCCTGATCCAGCGTGACGCGCGTCACCCGCGTGCCGACGGGAAAGGCATCGAGCAGCCGCGACGGACTGGCCGCGGCGAGGAGCACGAAGGTACCGCGATCGTCCGCCCGGCGAATCAGCCGGCCGAACGCCTGGGCCAGGCGGGCGCGGACGATGCGGTCGTCATAAGCGCTACCGCCCCCGGCAAGCCGCCGCGCGGCGTGGAGCACGGTCGGCTTGGGCCAGGGAATCCCTTCCATCACCACCAGCCGCAACGAATCGCCGGGCACGTCGACTCCGTCACGCAGCGCATCGGTGCCGAGCAGGGAGGCGCGAGGATCGTCGCGGAAGATGTCGACCAGGGTGCCGGTGTCGATCGGATCGACATGCTGGGCGAGCAGGGGCAGCCCTTCGCGCGCCAGCCGATCGGCGATTCGCGCATGGACGGCGCGCAGCCGGCGGATCGCGGTGAACAGCCCGAGCGTGCCACCCTCTGCCGCCACGACCAGCCGGGCATAGGCATTGGCGAGCGCCGGCATGTCGCCGCGCTTCACATCGGTGACGATCAGCACTTCGGCCTGTTCGGCATAGTTGAACGGGCTCACCGCCTCGAAGCGCTGGGCCGGGCGCATCAGATGGACCGCACCGGAGCGCGCCTCGGCCACGTCCCAATCGCCGCCGGCACGCAGCGTTGCCGAAGTGATCAGCGCGCCATGCGCCTGCTTCAACACGGTCTCGGCAAAGGGCTTGGACGGATCGAGCCAATGCCGGTGGAGCCCGACATCATATTCGCGCCCCTCGCCCCGATCGACCGCCAGCCAGTCGACGAACGCCGAATCGGCTGGGCCACCGATCCGGGCGATCAGCGCAAGCCAGGCACCGACGGTATCGGCACGCCAGCCGAGCGAGGCGACCGCGCCTTCGATCCGGGCGCGGGCAGGGCCGTCCATCCAGTCGGGCGCCTCGGTGAGCACCGCTTCGAGCCGGCGGCCGAGATGGACGAGCGGGCGGAGCAAGGCATCGAGCGCTTCGCCGGCGGGCCCGGCAGCCTCTACCAAAGCCGCATCGGGCTCGGCCAGTTCGGTCTCGAGCCCATAGCCGGCCTCCGCCGCACCATTCACGTCGCGCGCATAGACCAGACCGCGCACGGCGGCGAGGAGATGCTCGACCGGGCCGAAGGGCTCGCCTTCGTTGAGGCGCTGGAGCCAGCCATCGCTGGGCAGCGCACGCGCGGCCTCGACCGCCTCGGCGATTGCCCGGCCGCCTTCCTCATCATAGCTGGCAACGTCCGACAGGCGCGCGGCGAGGCCCCGGCGGCGGCCACGCGAACCCGATTCGGGGCCGGTGACCCAGCGGCGGATCTCGATCGACTCCTGCCCGGTGAGCGCTGCGGCGAACATCGCATCGGCGGCATCGAACAGGTGATGCCCCTCATCGAAGACATAGCGGGTCGGGCGGCTCGCAGTCTCACGGCCCCGCGCCGCGTTGACCATCACCAGCGCATGGTTGGCGATGACGATGTCGGCGTCCGCCGAAGCCCGGGCGGCGCGCTCGATGAAGCATTTCCGGTAATGCGGGCAGCCGGCATAGATGCACTCGCCACGGCGATCGGTGAGCGCGGTCGAACCGTTGCGGCGGAACAGGGTGGGAAGCCAGCCAGGCAGGTCACCGCCGACCATGTCGCCATCCGCCGTATAGGCCGCCCAGCGCGCCACGAGCTGGGCGAGGATCGCGGCCCGCCCGGCGAAACCGCCCTGCAGCGCATCCTCCAGATTGAGCAGGCAGACATAATTCTCGCGGCCCTTGCGGGTGACGATCTTCTTCTTGCGCGCTTCGGGATCGGGGACGAGCCGTTCGCCCTCATGCCCCAATTGCCGCTGCAGCGCCTTGGTGAAGGTGGAAACCCATACCGCGCCGCCGGCCTGTTCGGCCCAGAGCGAAGCCGGGGCAAGATAGCCAAGCGTCTTGCCGATGCCGGTGCCCGCCTCGGCCAGCACCAGATTCGGCGATTCGCGCATGTCACGCGGGGCAAAGGCGCCGGCAGCCGCGGCGGCATAGTCGCGCTGGCCCTGGCGCTGCTCGGCACCGCGGCCGGTGAGTCGGGCGAGGCGATCGGCAACCTCGGTATCGACCAGGGTTACAGTGCGCGGCGCCACGCGAGGCGGTTGCTCGGTCCATTCTGGCAGTTTGGAGAACAGCCAGCGCTCGGCCTGCCCCGGCTTGGCGATCCGCTGGCTGAGCGCCGGCGACCACGGCCAGCGCAGCCGGAACAGCGATTGCACCGCATTCCACGCACCTTCGCGCTCGGCCCATGCCCCTTCGGTGACGGCGAGCAGCTTCAAGGCGGCGGCGCGCAGGAAAGGGGCGATGTCCGCGTCCTTTTCCGGTGCCTCCAGCCCGACGGCGCGGGCCAGGCCCTTGGGCGTGGGCACCATGAAGCGGGCCGGGTGGAGGAAGGCGAACAATTCGAGCAGATCGAGCCCCGACAGCTCGGCATAGCCGAGCCGCTGGCCGATCAGCGGGGCATTGAGCAGGATCACCGGCGTATCGGCGGCGATACGGATCGCCTCACCCCGGCTAATCGCACGGCAATCGCCGTCCGGCGTGGCGATCCAGACGCCCCCATGGCTGGCGTGAAGGGCGGGATAGGGCAGGGTCATACGCCGAACCCCAGCGCCTTCACGAAGCGCTCAGCGTCGGGGATGCCGCGCAGATCCTCTTCGCGGACATTGTCGCTGCCGCGCCGGATGGTGAGCGCCACCCAGGCGCGTCGGCCCTTCCGCTCGACGATCACGGCGTCGATCAGTTCGGACAGTGCCAGCTCGCGGAAGATGCCGCCGGAGCCCCACTCGCGCCAGACGATGCGGTGATCGGTGACCAGCACCGCGCCGAACGCGAGGTCCACCCAC
>PJUL01000739.1_pt1 | contig 19450 bp, 18 predicted proteins | sample 1512221 | NCBI WGS metagenome assembly PJUL01 (sample SAMN08177667, study PRJNA422409) | Feces metagenome, whole genome shotgun sequencing project.
CGGCATCAGCTGCATCATGCCGCGCGCGCCGACGCCCGAGCGGGCGCGGGGGTCGAAATTGCTCTCCTGGCGCGAGATCGAATAGACGAAGGCGGTCTCGGCCGCGCCGGGGATCGGCGTGAAGTGATGGTCGAGCAGGGGATAGCCGCGCTCGGGCAGGATGAAGCCGCGCTGGGCAGCCGTGCGCACCGCGCGCATGGCCAGGTCCTGGTCGCCGGTGTTGCGGGCGAAGTCGACCAGCAGGGCCTCCTCGGCCGCGGTCGGCAGCTGGTCGTCGATATAGAGCACCAGGGCGCGGAAGGCGTCGTTGGCCCCGACGTCGCGCAGCAGCTTGGCGGCGCGCACCAGCTCGCGGCTTTCGAAGCGGGCGCGGTCGGCCTCCGTGATCACCGGATCCTTGTCGAGCCGGATCTCCTTGATGCCGGCCTTCTCGGCGGCCAGCTGGCCGTAGAAGGTGGTGATGTACTTGGCGCCGTCGCCATAGAAGGCCTGGGCGGCGATGGCGTCGCCCTGGGCCTCGGCCGCGCGGCCCTGCCAGTAGAGGGCGCGGCCGCGGGTGATCGGCGAGGCGCCGATCTCGGCGATGCGGCCGAAGTGGTCGGCGGCGGCGTCGGCGTCCTTGAGGCGCGAGAGGGCGATCCAGCCGGCGAAGAACTCGGCCTCGGCCGCGTCGGCGCCGCCGGGCAGGCCGGCGTTGGCGGCGGCGTAGGCCCCGCGGCTGTCGCCGTTCTTGATCGCCGACATGACCAGCTGCTTGCGCTCGCGCCAGATGGCGCCGGCGACTTCGTCGGACGGCGGCGGGGCGGGGAAGTAGCGCACCAGCTCCAGCGCCATCACGTCCATGCCCTTGCGGCGCAGGGCCGAGGCGCGCTCGAAGGCCACGCCCGGCGACAGCTGCTGGGCCGGGGGGAGGGCGGCCACCAGATCGTTGGCGTTGCCGGCGCCCGAGCGCAGGGCGATGCGGGCCAGGGCGGCGGCCTGCTGGTCGGCGGGCAGCAGGGCGATCATGTCGCGCGCGGCCGGGCCCTGCTGGCCATAGAGCAGGACGTCGGCGCGGCGAGCGTGGTCGTCGGCGGTGAGCACCGCGCCGAACCGGGCCAGCATGGCCCGCTGGGCGTCGACCTCGAAGCTCTTGCCGCGCCAGAACCGGCGGATGAGGTTGGTCGCGTCCTGGGCGCGGCCGCTGGCCTGGTAGGCCGATGCGAGCGCCATCGCGCCCTCGGCGGTCAGCGGTTCGGATCCGCCGAACCAGGCGATGGTCTGGGCGGGCGTCAGGCCCGAGGTCGAGAGGGCCTTCTCGGCCGGCAGGTCGCGGCGCGAGGCGCGGGGCCAGCCGACGAGGTCGCGGCGGGCCTGGTCGAGCTCGAAGAAGCTCATGCTCTCGGCGCCGACGTCGGCCAGGGCCCAGAGGGCGATCTTACGGGCCAGCGGGTCGGAGATGCTGGTCATGGCCGCGCGCACGGTGGCCGCCGAGCGCTGGCCCATGACGGCGGCGCGCAGATTGGCCGCGTCGCTGTCGGACAGGCTGGAATTGTTGGCGGTGTAGGGCGTGCTGATCAGGCCGGGACGGGCCGAGCCGGTATAGGGCTGGGGCGCGGTCGGCAGGCCCTCTTCGTCGGTCTGGCCAGTCTGGGCGTCGGCGACGCCCGAGATCAGGACCAGGCTGGCGCAACCGAGGAGAAGCCGACGAATCCCAAAAGCCAAAACGCGGTCTCCTTCACGAGCGGGCCCTGGGCCCCTATCTTGTCTACGACGGCTTCGAGGGCCGATTTGGGGCCGGAACCGAGACGATGCACGCTCTATAGCCCGGTTCGCCGCCGGATCGACCCGTCCAGGCGGGCGTAACCCTCGAAAAGGTCAGCTCGGCCAGTTGCGGTCGGGCGGCGCCCGGACATATTGTCCGCCCCCACGTTTCAGCCGCAACTCTCGCGGCGTCTGCTCACGGCAAATTGCAAGTCATGGTCCATTCCCCGTTCAAGGGCGTCATCCCGGCCCTGGTCACCCCGTTCCAGAACGGCGAGGTCGACGAGAAAGGCTTCGTCGCGCTGGTCGAGCGCCAGATCGCCGGCGGCGTGCACGGCCTGGTGCCGGTCGGCACCACGGGCGAGACCTCGACCCTGTCGCACGACGAGCACAAGCGCGTCGTCGAACTGTGCGTGAAGACCGCCCGCGGCCGCGTGCCGGTGATGGCCGGCGCCGGCAGCAACTCGACCGACGAGGCCATCGACCTGGTGCGCCACGCCAAGACCGTCGGCGCCGACGCCGCCCTGGTGGTGACGCCGTACTACAATCGCCCGAGCCAGGAGGGCATGTACCAGCACTACAAGGCGATCAACGACGCCGTGGAGCTGCCGGTGTTCGTCTACAACGTGCCGGGCCGCACGGGCGTCGACATTTCCAACGACACCCTGGCGCGCCTGTCCAAGCTGCCCAACATCGTCGGCATCAAGGACGCCACCGGCGACCTGACCCGCATCAGCCTGCAGCGCATCACCTGCGGCGAGGACTGGGTCCTGCTGACCGGCGATGATCCGACCGCGCTGGGCTACATGGCCCACGGCGGCCATGGGGTGATCTCGGTGACCTCGAACGTCGCCCCGGACGCCTGCGCCACCTTCATGAACGCCTGCTTCAACGACGATTGGGAGACGGCCCGCTACTGGCAGGACCGCCTGATCAAGCTGCACAAGGCGCTGTTCCTCGACTCTTCGCCGGGCCCGACCAAGTTCGCCCTGGCGCAGCTGGGCCTGTCCACGGAAGACGTGCGCCTGCCGATCACGCCGTGCAGCGAAGCCGTGCGTCCCGCGATCCTGGAAGCGATGCGCGAGGCGGGTCTGGTCTGATGACCAAGCCGATCGCCGAGAACCGGCGCGCCCGGTACGACTACTTCATCGAGGAAACCTTCGAGGCCGGCATCATGCTGACCGGCACCGAGGTGAAGAGCTTGCGCGTCGGCCGGGCCAACATCGCCGAGTCCTATGCGTCGGTCGAAGGGCGCGAGATCAAGCTGATCAACGCCGATATCCCTCCCTACGGCCACGCCAACCGCTTCAACCACGAGCCGCGCCGGCACCGGAAGCTGCTGCTGCACCGCAAGCAGATCGAGAAGCTGATCGGCGCGGTGCAGCGCGACGGCCGCACCCTGATCCCGCTCAAGCTCTATTGGAACGAGAAGGGCCTGGCCAAGCTCGAGATCGGCCTGGCCAAGGGCAAGAAGAACCACGACAAGCGCGAGACGGAAGCCGCGCGGGACTGGGCGCGCGACAAGGCGCGGCTGATGAAGGGCGACCGGGGGGATTGATACTCCGTCCCATGAGGAACCTCCCCCCGTGGGGGAGGTGATCGCGAAGCGATCGGTGGGGGGAGTGGTTGCCGACCCCGCCGACGTCCCGGAAGCTGAAAACGGCCCCCCACCGGCCTCCGGCCGCCTCCCCCAGAGGGGGAGGTTCCTTGGTTCAGATGCTCCCCCTTCAGGGGGAGGGTTTTGATCCTGGCCCCAACCTTGCTCCTCCTTCCGCGAAGGAGTCCGACCATGTCCGATATTGGTGCAAAACCGGCCAAGGCCGCGCGTCCGCTGTCCCGTGGCGGGCCGCTGGATGCGTTGCGGTTCTTCGCGGCCTTCTTCATCGTGGTCTATCACTACGCCGAGCAAGCGCCGGTCTCGCTGTTTTCGATCCATCCGGCGTTTGGGCGCGGCTATCTGGCCACCGACTTCTTCCTGATGCTGTCGGGCTATGTGCTGGGCCGGGCCTATGGGCCGCGGTTCACCGCCGGCCAGGTCGACGACCGCGCCTTCCTGCTCAAGCGCGTGGCCCGGGTGTGGCCGGCGCACCTCGTGATGATCGCCGCCTTCGTCGCCCTGGTGCTGGCGACCTCGCTGCTGGGCCTGCCGGCCCGCAATCCGCAATGGTACCAGTGGGACCAGCTGCCCGCGCAGATCTTCCTCATCCAGACCTGGGGCTTCCAGGGGCCGTCGGGCTGGAACATGCCGACCTGGACGCTGTCGGCCCTGCTGGTCTGCTACGCCCTGTTCCCGACCATCTGGCGGGTGTTCGGCAAGGTCCGCTCGCCGTGGCTGGCCCTGGCGATCGGCCTGGCGATCTTCGTGGCGGTGGACGCCTTCGCCCGCGCCGCCTTCGGCCTGCCGTCGTTCCACCTGCACCTGCGCAACGGCCTTTACCGCGCCATTCCGCTGTTCCTGATGGGCGTGCTGATCGCCCGCCTGGCCCGCGAGGTGGTGATCGGCCCGAAGCTGGCCGACGCCCTGGCGGCCTTCGCCATCGTCGGCTTCGTGGCGCTGAACGTGGTCGGCGAATACGCCTATCCGAGCCTGGCTCTGCTGGGCCTGCTGATCTTCGCCGCCAGCGGCTCGGCCCAGAACGGCTGGACCTGGGCCAAGACCGGCGGGCGCCTGTCGTTCTCGCTGTATCTGACCAACCAGTTCGTCGGCGTGGTGTGGTTCGCCCTGCAACGCATGCTCGACCAGAAGGTCGAGCTGCACCAGGCCGCCCACTGGGTGATCTGGGCCATGGCCTTCCCGGCCGCCATCGCCTTCGCCTGGGTGTTCGAGCGCCTGGTCGATGCGCCGCTGCAGGACTGGCTGAAGCCTTACCTGGAGCGGTTCACCGCCGGCTGGGGCAGGAAGGCCGAGCGGAACCCCAGCGCCCAGACGATGGTTACGACCCTGCCTTGAAAAAGAGGCCCTGAAATCGCCTTGCCCCTAACGGCGAGATAGGCGACGAGGGATAAAACGCGCGTTCCAAACACTACGCGCATAGGGAGTCGTAACTGTATGCTCAGGACCGCCATTCTCGCCGCCGTCGCCAGCGCCGCCTTCGTCGCGCCGGCCATGGCCGCCGACATCACCGGCCTCTGGCTGACCGAGACCAACGGCGGCCAGGTCGAGGTCAGCCGCTGCGGCAACAGCCTGTGCGGCAAGCTGGTGACCTCCGACCACATCAAGACCGACCCGTCCAAGAAGGACGTCAAGAACAAGGACGCCTCGCTGCGCACGCGCCCGCTGAAGGGCATGCAGATGCTGTGGGGCTTCAGCGGCGGTCCCGAGAAGTGGACCGGCGGCAAGGTCTACAACGCCGACGACGGCGGCACCTATTCGGGCACCATCACCATGACCTCGCCCGACAAGCTGAAGCTGAAAGGCTGCATCGTCGCGCCGCTGTGCAAGACGCAGGTCTGGACGCGGTTGAAGTAGTAATCAAGGAACCTCCCCCTTTGGGGGAGGCGGCCGAAGGCCGGTGGGGGGAAGTTTTCAGCTTCCAGCGTGTCGGCCGATATCGCAGCCACGCCCCCCACCGATCGCTTCGCGATCACCTCCCCCACAGGGGGAGGTTTTCTTTCACAGCGGCTTACACACCTCTTCCAGCCAGGCCCGCACCTCCGGCTCCAGCCGCGGGCCGATCTCGCGTAGCACGCGGGCGTGGTAGGCGTCGAACTGGGCGGTTTCCTCGGCGGTCAGCAGGGCCTTGTCGACCAGGCGGCGGTCGATGGGGGCGAGCGTCAGGGCCTCGAAGCGGTGCATCGGGCGATCGCCGCCACCGACGGTCTCGGCGGGCATGACGACTTCCAGGTTCTCGATGCGGATGCCGTATTCGCCGTCCTTGTAGTAGCCGGGCTCGTTGGAGACGATCATGCCGGGCTGCAAGGCGATGGTGTTGGGCGCCTTGCTGATCCGCTGCGGACCCTCGTGCACGCCCAGATAGACGCCGACGCCGTGGCCGGTGCCGTGGTCGTAGTCCAGCCCGTAAGCCCACAGCGCCATGCGGGCGAGGGCGTCGATGGCCGAGCCGGTGGTGCCGGCCGGGAAGCGCAGGCGGGCGATGGCCAGGTGGCCCTTCAGCACCAGCGTGTTGCGCTGGACCATCTCGGCCGTCGGCTCGCCGATGGCCACGGTGCGGGTGACGTCGGTGGTGCCGTCCAGGTACTGGCCGCCGCTGTCGACCAGCAGCAGCGAGCCGAGCGCGGCGCGCTCGTTGCTGCGCTCGGTCGGGCGATAGTGGGGCAGGGCGCCGTGGCCGTTGGCCGCGCCGATGGTGTCGAACGACAGGTCCTTCAGCACGCCGGTGGCTTCGCGGAAGCTTTCCAGCTTGGCGACGGCCTCCTTCTCGTCCGGCGGGCTCGTCTGGCCCTCGGTGGCCAGCCAATGCAGAAAGCGGGTCAGGGCGGCGCCGTCGCGGCGATGGGCTTCGCGCGTGCCGTCCAGCTCGACGCTGTTCTTGCAGGCGCGGGGCAGGGTGCAGGGGTCCATGCCGCGCACGACCTTGGCGCCGGCGGTGGTCAGGGTGTCGAAGTACCAGGCCGAGGACTGGGCCGGATCGACCAGCACCGACTTGCCGGCGAGCTCGGCCAGGGCGCCTTCGAGGGCTTCTGGGGCCTCCAGCGAGACCTCGTTGCCGAGCCAGGCGGGCAGGTCGTCGGTGACCTTGGCCGGGTCGAGGAACAGGCGGGCGCTGCCGTCGGCGCGCAGCACGGCCTGGGCCAGCGGCAGGGGCGTGCGGATGACGTCGCCGCCGCGGATGTTGAACAGCCAGGCGATCGAGGCCGGGGCGGTGATCACGGCTGCATCGGCTCCAAGACCGGCGCCGACGCGGGCGCGCTTGGCCGAGCTTTCCTCGCCGGCGTACTGGGTCGGGTGGGGCACGACCGGAGCCTGGGGCTGGGCCGGGCGATGCGCGCCCCAGGCCTCGTCGAGCGGATTGGCGGCGACCGGCTTGAGGGTCGCGCCGGCGCGGGCGGCGGCGGCCTTCAGGGCCTCCAGCGCGGCGGGGCTGTGCAGCCGGGCGTCGTAGCCGATGACAGCGCCCGACCTGGCGGTTTCCAGATAGGCCGGGACACCGCCCTCGACGAGGTCGCGGATCTCGAACACGCCCTGGTCGACCTGCTCGCGGACCTGAAGCGTGTAGCGGCCATCGACGAACACGGCGGCGCGGTCGCTCATGATGACGCCGGCGCCGGCCGAGCCGGTGAAGCCGCTGGCCCAGGCCAGGCGGTCGTTGGCGGCGGGCAGGTATTCGTTCTGGTGCTCGTCCTCGTGCGGCACGAGGAAGCCGTCCAGACCCTGGCGGGCCATGGCCTCGCGGATCAGCGGAACGTGGCGCGGGCCAAAGCCCGGATCGGTGGATTCATCGAAGGTCTGGCGCATGGGCACCGATTTAGGCCCCATGCGCCGACCTGAAAAGGGGACTTATTGCAGGCGGTCGGGGTTGGGCGACGGCGCCGTGCCGTCGGTGGTGGCCCCGTTCGCAGGGGGCGCGTTGGCGGCCGCGTTCTGGGCGGCGTCGGCGGCGTTCTGGGCCTGGGCCTCGGTCTGGCGGCGGACGGCGTCGGCGGCCGCGGCGGCGTCACGGGCCGAGCTCTCGGCGGCGGCCTGGGCCTGCTGGGCGCCGGTCTGGAGGCCGACCTGCGCGCCTTCGATCAGGCCGGCGGCGCGGCCCTGCTCCTGGGCCTGGGCGATCTGGTCGGTGGAGGCGTCCATTGGCCGCGAGGTCAGCATGAAGGCCACGGCGATCACCGCCACGATGGCCACCACGCCGGCCACCAGCCAGCCCAACGGGCTCGACTCGCGGCGAACTTCCACGACGCGCTCAGGCTGTCGCTGGACCGGGGGAAGGGAAGGATCGGTATAGGTCATGGCTCTCGTCCTGGAACGTTGTTGTTCGAGGAAACGTGGAGCCAAGCGGAGGTGTTCCGCTCTGTCTCACCTCTCCCATAGGGAGAAGGAGGGGCCCATTGCGTAGCAATGGGAGGGTGAGGGGGTAAAGCGGGTGAGGTTGTAACACCTCACCCTCCCACGCCTGACGGCGCGGGCCCCTCCCTCTCCTTACAGGAGAGGTGTTGTTAGTTACGGCCGCTCGAGCACCAGCGTCGCCCAGGCGTCGCGGTGGATGCGGGTCTTCACGCGGAAGCCGCGCGACAGGTAGGCGGCCTTGACCATGCGTTCCTGGGTGCGCAGCAGGCCCGACAGGATGACCGTGCCGCCGGGGACCAGGGCGCGCTTGATGTCCTGCACGAGGCTGATCAGCGGGCGGGCCAGGATGTTGGCGAAGACGAGATCGTAGGGCGCGTTGTCGGCGACCAGGCGGTGGCCCAGGCCCGAGGCGTGGACGAAGCGGGCGTTGGCCTTGTTGACCAGGGCGTTCTCGCGGGCGATGCGCACCGACGGCTTGTCGATATCGGTGCCGACGGCGAGCTTCGAACCGGTGCGGGCGGCGGCGATGGCCAGCAGGCCCGTGCCGGCGCCGACGTCGAGCACCTTGTTGAACTTCTTGGCCTTGATCAGGCGGTCATAGGCCTGCAGGCAGCCGACGGTGGTGCCGTGGTGGCCGGTGCCGAAGGCCGCGCCGGCCTCGATGCGCAGGTTGACCGTGCTGGCCGGCAGGCGGCCGCGGTCGTGCATGCCGTAGACGAAGAAGCGGCCGGCGCGCACCGGCGGCAGGCCCGACAGCGCCATGGCCAGCCAGTCGGCGTCGGCCAGGGTGTCGCGCACGACCTTCAGCGGGAAGCCGCCCAGCAGCTCCAGCAGGCCGGCGTCTTCCTCGTCGGTGGTCGGGAAGGCGTCGATGCGCCAGATGTTCTTGTCCTCGTCCTCTTCCAGGATCGAGTAGGTCGCGCCTTCGAGGCCGGGCATGTTGTCGATGGCGTCGGCGGCGGCTTCGGCGTCGGCGCGCGCGCCGCGGGCGACGATCTGCTGGTGGGTGTAGTCGGTCATGCCGCTCCAATAGTCGGACGCGCGGCCAAAGGCGAGACCGTCCGGCGTCCGAAAGCGGGGGCGGGGCTCCAAATTTCCGGCGCGGGGTCGGGCGGCGCCAGTCGCCAGGTCAGCGGCGGCTCCTGCCGAAGGCGCGGCTCGCGGCGGGCTTGCGGCGCGCCGGCTCGTCCGAAGGCGGGTCCCAGCAGGCGCGTGGCGGCCGCGCAGGCCAGGGCCCAGGCGATGCCGTTGCGCTCCAGGATGAAGCTTTCCGAGAAGGTGGTGATCAGGAAGATGACCAGGAACAGCGTCGCCCAGTAGCCGTCGCGCACATTGTCGAACCGGAAAAGGGCGGCCAGCAGCGGCAGGCCCAGCACCAGGGCCGACAGGCCCACGCCGATCCAGCCCAGCTGGGCCAGCACGTCCAGCCAGCCGTTGTGGGCGGTGGGCACGTTCCAGCCGGTCTCCTTGCGGATGAACAGGGCCGGCACGGAGTCGTCGCGCCAGAACACCGCGTAGCCGTAGCCGGTCAGCGGGGCCTTGGCCGACTGGCGCATCAGGGCGTCCCAGATCTCGGTGCGGCCGGTCAGGGTGGGGTCCTTGCCCAGGGCCTTGAATAGCAGCTCGGGCGCCAGCCACATGACGATGGCCGCGCCGCCGATGACCGTGACGCCCAGCCAGACCATGGTGATCGCCGTCGCCGGCCCGCGCCGCATCATGCCCAGCAGGCCCGAGCCGACGAGGCCGATCAGCAGCACCATCAGCGAGGTCTTGGACTTGCTCATCACGATCATGAAGGCGCACAGCACGATGGCGCCGATGAACAGTCTGCGATGCCGGGTTCCGGCCAGGATGGCGGCCATGGCGCCCAGCGCGCCGTAGACCATCATCGCGCCCATCTGGTTCTTCTCGAACCACAGGCCGCGCCAGTCGCCGGCGTTGATGTCGTGCTGCACGCCCATCTTCGGATAGGCGATCGCGGCGAGCAGGCCGCCGGCGCCGAGCACCAGGAAGGTGGTCGCCAGGATCTCGGCCATGCGGTGGCCGTCGAAGCTGGCGGCGAAATAGAAGCCGAAAAGGGTGGTGAAGGCCGCGGCCAGGGCGCGGCGGTTGGTGGTGCCAGGATCGAACGACCATGAGGCCGAGGCGAACACCCAGAACACCAGCAGGCTGAGGATCCCGGCCGGCAGCCAGAACTTCGCGAGCCGGGGCGCGCGCCACAGCACCAGCGCCAGGATCAGCGCATAGACCGGCAGCCACATCAGGCGAAGGATCGGCATGTCCTCGCCGCCGGCCTGTTCCGGATCGAGAAACGGTCCGATCAGGGCGTTGGACAGCATGAACAGCACGAAGCCGCAGGCCCAGGCTTCCAGCGTGCGCAAAAGCCCGCCTTCCTCCTCGATCCTGTCCGGCGCCGCGGCGTCCATGGTCGTTCCCGTGTGGCGCGAAACGGCACAGTTACCGGTCGCATTGACGGGAGGCTGCAAGGGGAGGGCCGGTATGGTGGCGTCCCTCTCCCCCTTGCGGGAGAGGGTGGCCTCGCGGAGCGAGGTCGGGTGAGGGGTCTCTCAGAATTCTATGGATAGGGCTTTCGACCCCTCATCCGTCGGCCTGCGGCCGCCACCTTCTCCCGCAAGGGGAGAAGGATCAGTACCTAAGAGCCAGCTCGGTTTGCGTCGCCGCCGGCGGGCCGGCCACCACCTCTTCCGGCAGGCGCGTGTCGAGGATGTCGCCCGAGGTCGAGGCGAAGCTGCGCCGCGGGGCGTCGGCGGGTTCGGTGGGGGCGGTCGGCTGGTCGTCGAGCATCGCGGTGGTGGCGCCCGAGGCCGAGACGATGTCGGCGTCCGTCGGTTCGGGCTCGTAGCTGGCGGGTTCGATCAGGCCCATCTGCGCCATGTCGGCCGAGGTCAGCACGACCGGGGCCTCGTCGACCGGCGGGCGCAGGAAATCCTGGCCGATGACGTAGTCGGGAACCTTGCCGGCGGGCCAGACCATGGGCGCGGCCTCGGCGTACTGGCTGCCGTGGGCCTCGGCGAAGGGCTGGGGTTCGGGCTCCTGCGGGCCGATCTGCATGGCGACGCCGGCGATCGCGCCGAGGGTCAGGGCGACGGGGAGGCCGACGATGGCGGCCCGTGTCTTCAAGAGGTCGAGCGGCTTCATGTCCACATAGCGTTCGAGCCGGGGATTCGTTCTAGGCTGGGGTTCGATTCCGGGCGGAAAGGCGCGAGCGATCATGAGCAAGACCAGGGGCGGCGGCCTGCTGCGGATCCGCGAGGGCGGCCACGCGCGGGTGACCTATGTGGAGCTGTTCTTCGACCTGGTGTTCGTGTTCGCGATCACCCAGCTGTCGCACGGGCTGATCGGCCACCCCAGCCTGATGGGCCTGCTCGAGACCGGCCTGCTGCTGATGGCCGTCTGGTGGGCCTGGATCTACACCGCGTGGGTCACCAACTGGCTGGATCCCGAGCGGCCGCCCGTGCAGATCATGCTGTTCCTGGTGATGGCCGCGGGCATGGTGATGACCATGTCGATCCCCACGGCCTTCGAGGGGCGGGGCCTGCTGTTCGCCCTGGCCTATGTGGGCGTCCAGGTTGGGCGCAGCCTGTTCACGGCCTGGAGCGTGCGTCACGACCGCGGGCTGCGGCTGAACTTCCTGCGCATCACCGCCTGGCTGTCGGTGTCGGGCGTGCTGTGGATCAGCGGCGGCCTGCTGCACGACGAGGCGCGCCTGGCCTGCTGGGCCGCGGCCATCGCCATCGAGTACGCCTCGCCGGCCGCCGGCTTCTGGACGCCGGGCCTGGGCCGCAGCAAGACCGCCGACTGGACGGTGGAGGGCGCGCACCTGGCCGAGCGCTGCGCCCTGTTCACGATCATCGCCCTGGGCGAGTCGATCCTGGTGATGGGCGCCACCGCCGCGGGGCTGGAGTGGACGCCGGTGGTGGCGATCTCGTTCGCCTCGTCGTTCGTCGCCAGCATCGCCATGTGGTGGATCTACTTCTCGTTCACCGCCGAGGCCGCCAGCCAGGCGATCAGCCATTCGGACGATCCTGGCCGGGTGGCGCGCATCGCCTACACCTACAGCCACCTCCTGCCGGTGGCGGGGATCATCGTGGCCGCCGTCGGCGACGAGTGGGTGATCCACCACCCGGTGGGCCACGCCGACCCCAAGATCTCGGCCGCCCTGATCGGCGGGCCGCTGCTGTTCCTGCTGGGCGGGGTGCTGTTCAAGCGGGCGGTGTTCCGCATCTGGTCGCCGTCGCGCGGGGCGGGCATGGCGGCCCTGCTGCTGCTGATCCCCGTCTCGCCGCTGGTCTCGCCGCTCGTGCTGTCGCTGCTGACCACCGGCGTGCTGGTGCTGGTCGGCGGCTGGGAGAGCCTGGCGATCCGCCGGCGCGGGCATCAGCTGCGCGGGTGACGCAGCGCCGCAACGGCGCCGCAAGACTCGTCTATAGGAGCGCGCCAGAAGCGCCGCGCTCCTTCCCGCGCGGCCGCAACCGGGACATCCAGTGATCAACGCGCGTTTCCCCGACACCAGGGCCCTGATCTTCGACTGCGACGGCACCCTGGTCGACAGCCTGGGCCTCTACGCCGTCGCCTGGCCGGCGGGCCTGAGGTCGACCGGCCATGCGATGGAGGCGTCCTGGTATCTGGAGCGGGGCGGCTTTTCCGGCGACATGCTGATGGACGCCTTCGAGCAGGAGGTCGGCCAGACGCTGGACCGGGGGCAGGTGATGAAGGCGGTCTGGGCCGCCTACAGCGCCGGGATCGACAGCCTGGCCGAGATCGAGGCCGTCACCGCCATCGCCCGCCAGTTCCACGGCCGCCTGCCCATGGCGGTGGCCTCCAGCGGTCCGTCCGACTTCGTGCGGCTGAGCCTGAAGTCGCGCGGACTGGACGTATTGTTCGACGCCATCGTCACGGTCGAGGACGTGGCGGCGGCCAAGCCGGCCCCGGACCTTTTCCTGGAAGCCGCGCGCCGGCTGGGCGTGGCGCCGGAGGACTGCCTGGTGTTCGAGGACAGCATCCAGGGCCTGCAGGCGGCCGCTGCGGCCGGCTGCAAGGCGATCGACGTGCGCGAGCTGATCGGCGAGGCGGTCTAGCGTCCGTACGCCGCCTCGGTGGCGCGGATCAGGCCGTCGATGACGCCGGGTTCGGTCGAGGCGTGGCCGGCGTCCCAGACGATCTCGAAATGGGCCGAGGGCCAGGCGCGGTGCAGGGCCCAGGCGCTGGCCAGGGGTGTGACCACGTCGAAGCGGCCCTGGACGATCCAGGCCGGGATGTGCCGGATCGTGTCGATGTTGTTGAGGATCCAGCCGTCCTCGGGGAAGAAGCCGTCGTTGACGAAGAAGTGGCTCTCGATCCGCGCAAAGGCGATGGCGAAGTCTTCCTCGTTGAACTTCGGCGGCCGGGCCTCGGGGCCGCGCAGCGAGATGGTGTCGCCCTCCCACTGGCTCCAGGCGTTGGCGGCCTCGGCCTGGACGCGGCGGTCGGGGTGGACGAGGCGCCTGTGATAGGCGGCCATCAGGTCGCCGCGCTCCTCGACCGGGATCGGGGCCAGGAACCGCTCCCAGGCGTCGGGAAACAGCATCGAGGCGCCGTCCTGGTAGAACCAGGCCAGCTCCTTCCGGGTCAGCAGGAAGACGCCGCGCAGCACCAGGCCCTCGACCCGGTCGGGATGCTTGATGGCGTAGGCCAGGGCCAGGGTCGAACCCCAGGAGCCGCCGAACACGGTCCACTTCTCGATCCCCAGATGCTCGCGCAGCCGCTCGATGTCGGCGATCAGGCTCCAGGTGGTGTTGTCGTCCAGGCTGGCGTTGGGTCGCGAGCGGCCACAGCCGCGCTGGTCGAACAGGGTCATGCGCCAGCGCGACGGGTCGAAGAACCGCCGCATGGTCGGGTTGATCGCCCCGCCCGGGCCGCCGTGCAGGATCACCGCCGGCTTGCCGCGCGGCGCGCCGCATTCTTCGTAATAGATCTCGTGGGCGCTTCCGGTGGGCAGCCAGCCGAAGGAGAACGGCTCGACCTCGCGATAGAGGCCGCGACGGCCGATGGAGGACATGGCTGCGAGTGAAGCGTGACGGTCCATGGCGCGAGCCTAGGCGCTTTGCTTGCCCGTGTGAACGGCGCTTTGTCGGTTGTGCGCGGCGGGTGATCGATGGCGCCGGCAAGCTTGACCTTGGGCAACCCCGGCGATAACGCGGTCGAGGGTTGCAGTTCTGGGGCGAGTTGCGAGTACGATGCGTCGGCGTCAAATCATCGGGGGCCTGGGCGGCCTTGGCCTCGTGGCGCCGTCTTTGGCCCTGGGGGCTTCGCCGAAGGCGACCCCGGGCTCGGTCGCGCCCGACTTTTCGGTCCTGACCTTCGACCACGAGGTCGCCAAGCTCAGCGACATGAAGGGCGACGTCGTGGTCCTCAACTACTGGGCCACCTGGTGCGGTCCGTGCCGGGCCGAATTGCCGGCGATGGACCGGGTCATGCAGGAGAGCGCCGGCCGGGGCCTGCGGATCTACGCCGTGCTGTCCGACAGCAACTGGGACCGGCGCGCCGTCCAGCGCGTGGCCGACAAGCTGTCGTTCCCCATCGGGCGCAAGCTGATCGGCAAGGGCTACGGCACGATCGACAAGGCCGTGCCGACCAGCTTCGTCATCGACCGCAAGGGCGTGATCCGCCACGCCAAGGCCGGCTCGTTCACCTATGAGAGCTTTTCGAGGCTGGTGAATCCGCTGCTGGCCGAGCCGCGTCCGGTCGAGGTCGCCTAGCCGCCACGATTCCCGCTATGGTGCGCGGACATGAGCACCACGCCCGAAGACCTGACCGACGACGACCTGCTGAACCTGCTGACCGACGATCAGCTGGCCGAGCTCGACAACTCCATCGCCGAGATGTTCGGCGCCGAGGGGCTGGATCGCGCCGAGGCGCTGCTGGTGCTGGCCCGCGTCTACTCGATGCGCGCGGCCGAACGCGACGAGGCCTCGGCCCTGGCCCTGCTGCAACTGGCCGCCGCCATGCGCCGCCGCGCCGAGCGGCTGATGCAAAGGCCGCAGTAGGCTTCCGCTTACAAGTTTATCAACGTCGGGCGCCACAGCCAATCGTTATGGCTGTAGGTGCAGCCTGCATGATTGATCGTTGCGTCGTCGAAACCCAGGAATACGTACCCGTTGGTTTGAAATCCGGATATGTCCTTGATCGTCCGATCGCGGGAGAAAATGCATTGCAGGATGAACTTGTACTTGTTCTCGGTTGAGGTTCTCTTCGCGCGTATGTGCGTTGTTCCAATGAATTTGGGCGCATGACTGCCCGCTTCGGAAATGACCCGGCGCCCCACGGCTTTATCGTCGATCTTCAGCCGAACCTGCATGATGACGGTGCGATTGATGTCTGCGCTGAGTTTGTCGCTGGTCGGCTGGATGAAGTCAGCCGTGATGGCCTTGAGCAAGCTTCCTGCAATCATCGCCGTTTTCCGACTCTTGGCTTAAGAGGGCGTACGTCTTCTCGGCAAAGCTAGGTACCTGCCCGAAGGACTGCAATCACCTCTTTCCGGCCATGTCGGCGCCCGCTCACCCCATCTTCAGCGTCCCTGCGTCGATCGCCTGGGTGATGCGCACCTGGCCCTTCTCGTCGCGGATCTCGACCGTGACCTTGGGGGCGGGCGGCGACCAGTCGATGGTGATCAGGCCGAAGTTGCGCTCGCGCAGCACGGCCGAGGCGCGCAGGGCATTGGGCGGGGTGACCGGCCACACCTCGGTCAGGCCCGACGAGGTGACGTCCCACATCGGGTAGGGGACGTTGAGGTCCAACTTGGAGACCTCGGCGTAGTGGGTGTCGCCGCTGACGAAGAAGAGGCGCTCGGCCTTTTGGCGGCGGATGGCTTCGAACAGCCGCTGGTGGTCGCGGGCGTAGTTGATCCAGCTTTCCCAACCGGCGAAGTCGGCCAGCACCTGCAGGCTGGAGCCGAAGATCCGCAGGTCGGCCGGCTGGGCCAGCTGGGCCTCCAGCCAGGTCCACTGCGGCTCGCCGATCATGGTGGCGTCGTAGTCGGGGATACGGTCGTAGGGGCCGGGCGTCTCCTTGCCCTGCAGGCCGCGGGCGACGGCCCAGGCCTTGTAGCCGCCCTTGAAGGTCTTTTCCGCCAGCGGCGTGCGGTTCCAGCGCAGGTCGGGCAGCAGGATCTGCACCCGGCGCCCCTCGGGGCCGAAGACGTAGGCGGCGTAGACGCCGTCGCGCGTGCGGCGCGGCGAGTTCGAGGGCTCGCCCCAGAAGTCGCAGAACTGGCGGCGGCTCTCGGCCTTCATCGGATAGTCGCCGCCGGCGTCGTTCTCGCCGAAATCGTGGTCGTCCCAGATGGCGACGACGGGGATCTCGTCGCGCAGCCGTTTGAAGTGCGGCTTGGCGGCCAGCATGGCGTACTTGGCGGCCATCACCTTGGGATCGCGGGTGTCGGCGTAGATGTTGTCGCCCAGGAACATGAAGAGGTCGGGCTTGGTCGCGAAGATCGCTTCCCAGATCGGCTGGTCCTTGTCCTGCTTGGCGCAGGAGCCGAAGGCGATGCGGGTGAGCGGCTTGTCGAGGGCCGGGTGGGGCGCGTCGACGACAGCCTTGGGGACCTGGGCGGCGGCGGGCGCGACGGCCAGGGCGGCGGCCGACAGGCCGAGCGCCGAGCGGCGGGAGAGATCGGTCACGGGCGTTTCCCCTGGGCTCTTCGAAGGTCTTTTTAGGCGAAGCTTGAACGAAACGCGGCCGGGAGTCGCCTCCCGGCCGCGCGGTCTGGACTGGAAGAGGGCCTAGAACGCCTTCTTGATCGTCACGAAGCCCTGGCGCGGCGGGGCCGGCAGCAGGGTCATGGTCGTGCCGGCGGTGTCGCGGTTGACGAAGCCGCCCGAGCCGACGGTCGAGATGTAGTCCTCGTCGGTCAGGTTGGTGATGTTGGCCTGGATCTCCAGGCCCTTGCTCCAGCCTTCGCCGTCGAAGCGGTAGCCGAGGGTCAGGTCGGCCACGGTGTAGCCGTCGACCTCGCCGCCGACGTTCTCGTAGGTGTAGTAGCGCTCGCCGGTGTAGCTGACGCCGAGGCGGGCGAAGAAGCCGCCCTGCTCGAACTTCACCTCGCCCTTGAACAGGTTCTTGGGCGTGTTGACGACGGTCTTGCCAGCCGTGCGGGCGGCGATGGTGCCGTCGCCGTTGGTGACGTCGTCCTCGTATTCGGAGGTGTTGTAGGTGTACGAGCCGTAGACCGACCAGGCCTCGGTCAGGCGGTACTCGCCGGCCAGCTCCACGCCCTGGGTCTTCACCGAGCCGACGTTCGACAGCACGGCGGGCAGGCCCAGGATCGGCGAGGCGGTCGAGGCGCTGAGCAGGCGGTTCTCGAAGGTCACGTCATAGACCGCGGCCACGCCCTGGAACGCGCCGTTGCGATAGCGGACGCCGCCCTCCCAGGTCTTGGAGCTTTCCGGCTCCAGGGTCTTGGCGACGTAGTCGACCACCGTCTGGCTCTGCGAGGCGAACGGACCGGCGGTGGCGGCCGAGACGTAGGCGGCCATGTTCTCGGTGTAGCCGCCGAACAGCTCCAGGCCGTTGCCGAAGGCGTAGACCGCGCCGACCTGCGGCAGGAAGCTTTCCTCGCTCTTGATCGTGCCCGACAGCGGGTTGCCGACCACGGTCTCGACGCTGTTCTCGACCTTGATGGCCTTGAAGCCGAAGTTGATCTTCAGGGCGTCGGTCACGGCCCAGCTGTCTTCGATGTAGCCGGTCAGGGTCTCGGTCTTGAACCGGTACTGCCATTGGGTGGCGAACGGGTTCTGCTGGAAGTCGAGCGGATCGCGCGACGGACGCGAGACGGTCTCGGCGTAGAAGCGGCGGGCCTGGTTGAAGTGGTTGGTCTCGGTCCAGAAGCCGCCGCTCAGCTTGTGGGCGCCCAGGTCGACCGAGAGGCTGGCGATGAGGCCGCCGCGATCGATGTCGTATTCGGTGGTGCGGATCGACAGCGGGGCGGCGTCCGAACCCGCCGTGCCGAAGCCCGGGCTGGCCAGGTAGGGCGTGTACCACAGGCCCTGGCCCTTGTTCTTGTGCTGGTAGGCGGTGGCCTTGAAGTCGACGCGGTCGCCGAACGGCAGGGCCAGGATCGCGCCGTAGAGGTCGTCGTCACGCACGCCGGCGCCGGCGTAGTAGGCGTCGTCGACCGTGGCGAACGGGGCGGGCAGGGCCGTGCCGGTCTGGTAGGCGCGCGCCGCGGCGATCGCCAGGTTCCAGTTGGGGATCAGGTTGTCCCAGTCGCGGCCGAGACGCTTGATCATCTCGAACGACATGTCCTGGTAGTCCTGCTCGCGGCGCTCCGAGCGGGTGTAGAAGCCGGTCAGCGAGCCTTCACCGATCGGCAGGACGGCCTTGGCGTCGTACTGGCGCTGCTTCTGCTCGCTGCCGCCCTTCCACTTGTCGGTCTTCTGGTCGGCGACCGAGAAGAAGGCGCGCAGGCCGCCGATCTGGTCGATGGCGCCGGTCTCGAAGCGGGCGAACACGCGGTGCATGTTCTGCGAGCCGCCGGTCAGGTTCAGCTGGCCGCCCATCTGTTCGGACGGATTGCGCGAATAGAACTGCAGCGTGCCGCCGAGGTTCGAGGTCGAGGCGGTGCCCAGCGAACCGGCGCCCTGGGCCAGTTCGACCCGGCCGATGTTCTCGCTGGCGATGGCGCGGCTGATGTGCAGGCCGTTGTGGTTGCCGTAGCTCATGTCGCCCAGCGGCACGCCGTCGCGGGTGAAGCCCAGCTGGTTCTGGTTGAAGCCGCGGATCGACAGGCTGGTCGACCACTCGTAGGCGCCGAACGGGTCGGCCGACTGGAACGAGACGCCCGGCAGCTTGTCGATCGCCTTCAGCGGGCTCGTGCCGGCGGCCTGGGCGGCGATGCTGTCCTCGTTGAGGATCTGGACCTGGCGGCTCTGGCCCTGGCCGATGACGATGACCGCCTCGACCTCGGCAGCGGCGTCGGGCGCCGGTTCGGGCGCGGGGTTCTCGGCGGCCAGCACGGGCGCGGCGAAGAGAAGGGCGCCGAGGGCGGCGCTGAGCAGGAGGGCGGACTTCATCTGAACTATCCCCTAGTGCGCCGGGGGCGGGGAGGCCGCCGGGGCGCGTCTGGGGCTGTTCGCCTAACGTGGATCGGCGACGGGGCTGCGACGGTTATTTGTCGCCTGGTCGACAGTCCGGCGACGAACGTGTGAAGGGGCCGAGATTGCGCAAACCGGCCCCAGCCGCTATTTGAGCGGCCGATCCCCGCACCCCGACCCGAGAGACGAAAAGCCCCTCATGGCGCAGCAATACATTTTCCAGATGCAGGGCCTGACCAAGGCCTATCCCGGCGGCAAGAAGGTCTTCGAGAACATCTGGCTGTCGTTCTATTCCGACGCCAAGATCGGCGTGGTCGGCGTCAACGGCTCGGGTAAGTCGACCCTGCTGAAGGTGATGGCCGGCCTGGACAAGGAATTTTCCGGCGAGGCCAAGGCCGCCGACGGCGTCAAGCGCGGCTACCTCCCGCAGGAGCCGCAGCTGGACCCGACGCTCGACGTCTGGGGCAACGTGATCGCCGACTGCGAGGACAAGAAGGTCTTCGACAAGTACAACGCCTTGGCCGCCCAGCTTGGTGAGGAATACACCGACGAGCTGATGGAGGAGATGACCAAGCTCCAGGAGATCATCGACGCCAAGGATCTGTGGGACATCGATTCCAAGATCGAGATGGCGATCGACGCCCTGCGCTGCCCG
>PJUL01000740.1_pt1 | contig 19445 bp, 18 predicted proteins | sample 1512221 | NCBI WGS metagenome assembly PJUL01 (sample SAMN08177667, study PRJNA422409) | Feces metagenome, whole genome shotgun sequencing project.
CTCACCACCCAGCCCCTGGGCGCCGCCCTGCCCGCAGCCACCGACACCACCCCCAACTCCGGCCGCGGCTACCACCGCTGGCGCGCCAGCCCGCCCGCCGTGCCCGAGCCCCACGCGCCCGCCCCGCGCGAAGCCTTCCAGCGCTACACCTGGACGCAGCTCGAAGGCGACACGCCCGGCAGTTGGAACCTCTCCGCCCTCACCACCGACCGCGCCGCCGCCCGCACCCGTGGCGAGCGCTTCGCCTTCCGCATCCAGCCCATGCGCGGCTACGGCACCGGCGTGGCCGACATGCCCAAATACCTGTCGGCAACGTCCACCCAGCCCGACTGCACCGCCCCCCACCCCGCCTGCACCTGGCTGGCCGACGGCAACACCTACGTGCCCAACTGGAACCACCCCTACGTGCTCTCGCGCATGCAGGCCCTGCTGGCCGAAGTGGCGCGCACGCTGGGCAGCGACACGTCCGACATCGCCTGGGTGGACGTGGGCCTGTACGGCCAGTACGGCGAATGGGCGCTGTCCGGCACGCAAATCGACTACGAAGGCGCCACCGCCAAGGCCCTGGGCATGCTCCCCGCCAGCGACGCCACCAAGCGAACCATCGCCCGCATGCACTTCGAGGCGTTCCCCGCCGTGCAGCAGCTCATGTTCATCCCCCGCGCCAACATCGACACGCTGCGCTACGCCTTCAACGAACAATCCATCACCGCCCTGCCCGTGGGCCTGCGCTGGGACTGCCTGGGCCAGGACGGCTACATGAAGCAATGGACCGACCGCCCGGCCGACTGGGCGCTCGTCAAGGATCGCTGGAAGACCGCCCCCTGGGTGGCGGAGTTCTGCCCCTTCGGCGCGGGCAGCGCCAACCCCTCCGCCGCCACTGCGCTGCAGCAGGTGCGCGACTTCCACGTCAGCACCGTGGGCAACGCCAACCTGAACTCCGCCTGGGCTGCTTTCTCCCCCGCCGAACAGCAAGCCCTTGCCGCAGTGGGCCGCGAAGCGGGCTACCGCCTGGCCGCCAGCCAAGCCAGCGTGACACAGCCCACAGCCACCACCCTGCGCCTGGCGCTGCAAGTGGACAACCTGGGCAACGCCCCGGTGTATGAGCCCTGGACACTACAGGCCCAGATGCGCGACACCAGCGGCCGAGTGCTGGGTTCGCAAGTGCTACTGAGCGCGCAGCAGTTGCAAGTCATCACTGCGGACAACCCCTTGCGCATCGACACCACCTGGACATTGCCCCCAGCCGCCACCGCCATGCCCGGCATCTATGTGCTGCACCTGGCCTGGGTGCGCAGCCCGGCACTGGGGGGACAGGCGCTGCGTTGGAACATGGCGAGCGTCGAGGCCGACGGCAGCGTCCGCATAGGAACGCTGCGGCGCAACTGAGAGCGTATTGCGTGCAGGTCACCTACCCGCCGCTTGAGCGCGCAAACCGCACAGCAGGTGCGCGTGCACTGCACCCGCCTTGAGGTGCCGGTGCATTTGCAAACCCACCGCGGCCAGCGCCTCATCGGCGCACAGCGCAGGAGCCTCCAGGTAAATGAAGCCGTCTTGCGCCAGCGCCTGCGCAGCGGCTTGCAGGGCCGGGGCAAACAACTCGGGCTGGCCAAAAGGTGGATCGAGCAACACCAAGTGCAGGCTGTGGGGTGCCGCCTGGCGCAGCGCCGCAATGCCGTCACCGCGCTGCACGCGCACCATCTCGGCCTTCAGGCGCTGGCGGGTGGTTTCAAGCTGTGCGGCCAGGGCCGTGTCGCTTTCTGCCAGCAGCACCTGCGCCGCGCCGCGTGATGCGGCCTCGAACCCCAGCGCGCCGGTGCCCGCAAAGGCGTCCAGGCAGCGCCAGCCAGCCAGGTCCTGGCCCAGCCAGTTGAAAAGCGTTTCGCGCACGCGGTCGGGCGTGGGGCGCAGGCCGGGGCGCTGGGCCACGGGCAGGCGGGTGCGCTTCCACAAGCCGCCAATGATGCGGATTTCGCCTGCGCCTTTGGCGGCGGCAGTGGGGTTCGCGCTGGGTTTGCCCTTTCCGTTCTTTGGGGGAGCTACCGGTGCGGCCGCCGCTGCAGCCTGGGCCTTGCGGATTTCGGCGGTGATGGCGCTGCCCCGCAGGGTCGAGCGGCTCATGGCTGCTTGCCCCCCACCACCACGGTCACCATGCGGTCGGGCTGCAGCTTCTTGGCCATGGCGGTGCGCACGTCGGCCACGGTCAGGGCGTCCACCTTCTGGGTCCACTGGTCCAGGTAGTCGAGCGGCAGGTCGTTCCAGGCAATGTTGGCCACGTTGCCCAGCAGTTTCTTGTTGCTGTCGATGCGCAGCGCAAAGCCGCCGATGAGGTTGTCCTTGGCGGCACGCAGCTCGGCCTCGGTGGGGCCTTCGGCCACAAAACGGGCGATCACGTCGCGCGAGACCTGAACCGCCTGGGCGGCCTGGTCGGGCCGGGTCTGCAGACCGACGGTGAAAGCGCCCGCGTGCAGGCCGGCGGCAAAGTAGCTGTAGACGCTGTAAGACAGGCCACGCTTCTCTCGCACCTCGTTGGTCAGGCGCGAGACAAAACCACCGCCGCCCAGGATGTGGTTGCCCACCAGCAGCGCGAGGAAATCCGGGTCCTTGCGCAGAAAACCGGGCTGGCCGATCAGCACATGGGCCTGGGCCGAGGCGAACGGAATGTTCTGCTCAGCCGGCGCCGTGAGCGCCGCGATCTCGCCCACGGGCGGCAGCGGCGCGCAGCCGGTGCTGGCCGGCAGGCGCGCCAGCAGCGTGGCCACCAGCGTCTGCGCCTGGGCGCGCGACACGGCGCCCACGATGCTGACCTTGGCGCGGCAGGCGCCGATGTACTGGGCGTGGAAGGCCTGCATGTCGGCCACGTTGATGCGTGCCAGGGTCTCGTCGGTGGTGCGCACGCCATAGGGGTGGCTGCCATAGACGGCCGAGCCAAATGCATACGCCGCCACCGTGGAGGGGCGGGTCAGCGATTCCTTGATGCTGGCGCTCCAGCGTGCGCGGTCTCGCGGCCACACGTCGGCCGGGAAGCTGGGCTCGCCGATCTGGCGCGCGGCCAGCCGTGCGGCCTTGTCGAGCAGCGGCGGGTCGGTCAGCGAGCGCAGCGTGTAGTGCAGCGCGTCGTTGTCGGCGCCCGCCTCAAAGCTGGCGCCCAGGTCGGCCCAGGCCTCGCCCAGCCCGTTCTCATCCAGTGCGGGCTCACTGCCCTGCGCCTTCACGCCCTTGCTGGCCATGGCCGCCACGGCGCTGGCCAAGCCAGACTGGCCTGCCGGGTCGCGGCGCGTGCCGGCGTCAAAGTCGATCTGCACGTCCACCATCGGGATGACGGGGCTTTCGACCAGGTAAACCTTGGCGCCGCTCGGCTCCGTCCAATGCTGGATGGGCAGCAGCGCCCAGGCAGAATTTGAATAAAAAATGGCTCCAGCGCTTACCAGTACAGTGCGAGCAGCTATATTTTTGATAGTCATCATGTGCAATGGCCCGGGTGCGGGTTCAACGGATGGCAGTGCCGGGCGGCAGCGTGGGGCGCGGGCGGGGGGCATCCAGCGGCTGGGGCAGCAGCGTGGCCACCGTGAGCTGGTCGTCGCCAAAATATTTGGCGGCCACCGCCTGCACCTGGGCGGGTGTCACGGTGCGCAGCAGCGCCAGCAGGCGTTCGTTGGCGTCCAACGGAAAGCCCTGGATCCAGTTGCCGCCCAGCTCCTGCGCCTGGCTCATCACCGAGTCGCGCTCGTACACGGTAGAGGCGATCCACTGGGTTTTCACACGGGTCAGCTCGGCCTCGCTCACGCCGTCCTTGGCCACGCGAGTTACCTCGGCGCGCAGGGCGTCTTCCACTTGCTGGGCGGTCTTGCCGGCGGCGGGCACGCCACTCAGCATGAACAGGCTGGGCCCACGCCCCGTCACCATCGCACCGCTGCTGGCGCTGTCGGCCACGCGGTTTTCGCCCTGGGTGAGCGCGCGGTCGAGCCGCGCACCGTCGTAGCCGTTGAAGACGGCCGAGAGCACCATCAGCGCGAGGGCATCGCGGTCAGCCTCGGTCAGGTTCTCCACACGCTGCAGGCTGGGCGCACGGAAAGCCAGCGCCACATAGGCCTGCTCGGCCGGGGCCTTGACGGCAATGCGGCGCAGGCCCTTTTGCTCGGGCTCCGTGCGCGGCTTGCGCGCCGGCAGCGCATGCGTGGGCAGGCTGCCGTAGTACTTTTCAGCCAGCGCGCGCACCTTGGCCACGTCCACATCACCCGCCACCACCACGGCGGCGTTGGTGGGCGTGTACCACTGGCGGTAGAAGGCGCGTGCGTCGTCGGGGGTCAGCGCATCCAGGTCGCTCATCCAGCCCACGATGGGGCGGCGGTAGGGCGAAGCGGTAAAGGTGGCAGCAAACAGCTGCTCGGCCAGCATGGCGCGGGGCTGGTCTTCGGTGCGCAGGCGGCGCTCTTCCTTGACGACCTCCAGCTCTTTCTTGAACTCTTCGTCGGGCCACTGGTTGTGGGCAAACCGGTCGGATTCGAGCTTCATCACGTCCTCCAGCCGATTGGACGGAATCTGCTGGTAGTAGCCGGTGTAGTCGCGGCTGGTGAATGCGTTCTCACGCCCGCCCAGCGCCGCCACTCGGCGCGAGAATTCGCCGGGCGGGAGCGTCTTGGTGCCTTTGAACATCATGTGTTCGAGCACGTGGGCCACGCCGGTCACGCCATCCACCTCGTCCATGGAGCCCACGCGCACCCAGACCATGTGCACGGCCGTAGGCGCGCGCCGGTCGGGCTGCACGATGAGCTGCATGCCGTTCTTGAGCGTGAACTGCTGCGCGCCAGAGGCGCTGGCAGCAGGCTCGGCAGCGGGTGGAACAACCGGCGTGGTGGTCGCAAGGACACCCGCGGACGAGAAGCAGGCCAGCAGGGCCAGTAGGGTGAAGGCGCGTTTCATAGAATGGGGTGATTCTAAGAACCCGCCAATGTTCAGTTTTTTCAAGAAAAAGCCCGCCCCCGAGTCCAACCCGGCCCCGGACACTGCCCCCCCGCTGACGCCCGAGGCGCCCACTGCCCCCGCGCCCCAGACACCTGCCGCCCAGGCCCCGGCAGCTGCAGCGCCAGCGCCCTCCGCCTTTGGGTGGCTGAAAAACCCGTTTGGCACCAAGCCCGCGGAGCCACCCGTGCCGACGCCGGCGGCCGCGCCTGCGACGGCGCCCGTGGCCGCACCCACCCCCACCCCCACCGCCCCTGCGGCGCTGCCAGTGCCCGCGCCGGTCGCTGCACCAGCGCCAGCACCCGTGGTGCCTTTGACGCCCCAAGCGCCCCAAACGCCAGCGCAGGCCCCGGCCGCTCCAGCCCCGGCTGCGCCGGTGGCCAGCCCGACACCGGCACCTTTCGTGCCCGCGCCAGTGGCGACGCCACCGGTACACGCACCCCAACCTGCCGCGCCCGTTCTGGCGCCCGCACCGGTCTCCATGGCACCTGCCACTGCGCCCGTTCCCGAACGCAAAGGCTGGCTGGACCGCCTCAAGACCGGCCTGCGCAAGACGGGCACAAGCATCACCACGGTGTTCACCGGCACCCAGATCGACGATGCGTTGTACGACGAACTGGAAGAAGCGCTGCTGATGGCAGACACCGGCGTGAAGGCCACCACCCACCTGCTGGCCGACCTCAAGCGCCGCGTGAAGGAGGCCAAGGCCACCGAGCCCGCCGCCGTGAAGGGCCTGCTGGCCGATGCGCTGGCCGACCTGCTGCGGCCGCTGGAAAAACCCCTGGTCATCGGCGAGCACACGCCCACCGTGATCATGGTGGCCGGCGTGAACGGCGCAGGCAAAACCACGTCCATCGGCAAACTGACCAAGCACCTCGCCGATGAAGGTGCTGCCGTGTTGCTGGCCGCAGCCGACACCTTTCGCGCCGCCGCCCGCGAGCAATTGGGTGTGTGGGCCGACCGCAATACGGTCGAGATCGTGAGCCAGGAAGGGGGCGACCCCGCCGCTGTGAGCTTCGACGCGGTGACGGCCGGCAAGGCGCGCGGCAAGGACGTGGTGCTGGTAGACACCGCTGGCCGCCTGCCCACGCAGCTGCACCTGATGGAGGAGCTCAAGAAGATCCGCCGCGTGGTGACGAAGGCCGACGCCACGGCGCCCCACGAGGTGTTGCTGGTGATTGACGGCAACACCGGCCAGAACGCGCTGGCCCAGGTGCGCGCGTTTGATGACGCCCTGCAACTCACCGGCCTTGTCGTGACCAAGCTCGATGGCACTGCCAAAGGCGGCGTGCTGGCCGCCATCGCGCAGGAGCGGCCGGTGCCGGTGTATTTCATCGGCGTGGGCGAGAAGCTGGAAGACCTGGAAACCTTCAACGCCCGCGAGTTCGCCCAGGCCCTGCTGGCCTGAGTCTGCGGCGCAATCCCAAGCGCGGTTAGGCCTCAGGCCTCGGCCGTCACAGCCCTCTCTACCGCAGGGGCTGCTGCACCTGCTCATCCACCCACTGCGCGTATTCAGCGGACGCCTGCAGCGTCTGAACCACCAGCTGGGGCAGCGTGTAGGGATGCTGGGTGCGCAAGAACGCCAGCAACGCAGGCACCGCGGGAAGCATGGTCTTGCACGCCAGGCGGAACTCCCTGTCTTCTTGGGCAGCACCCTGCCAGCGGAAGTACGCCGTGATGGGTTCGACCTGAACGCAGGCCGCCAGCCGCGCCTGGAGCACGGCCTGGGCCAGTCGGCGGGCCTCGGGTTCGGTGGCCACGGTGGTCGTGACCATGCCGATGTCGCGCAAAGCAACGGGATGGGAAACGGGATGGGACATGGGGGTCTCCTTCCAGGGCTGTCAGGGCCGATTGGGCCCGTTGCCTAAACGTCCACGGGTTTCGGAAAGGCCGCAGGCGGGGACGCGCAGTCTGACACAGGGTGGGCTGCGCCACCACCCTGTCATTCCCCATCCCAAAGTGCCGGTCGGTGCTGCACAGGTGCGAGCGGGTCAACCCGCCCTCGGTAGGGTGGGCGCACGGCCTGCGCCTGCATAGAGTCTGTGGCGTTGGGCTGGAGGAATCTCTCCCTACGCCGAACAGGCCAATCCCGGCTTGTGCGCCTTCTTTCGTGCCCTCTTGCTGACTTTTCCGCCTTGCACAACGCAGCGCCCCGGAGACTCTTTGATGACGCCGTCCCGCCTCCCCTACTTTCATCCACGCGCGTGTCCGGGTCACCGCTCCTGGTTCCGCCACGGGGCGAAGTTCATCGTAGGGGCTGCGGCCAGCCTGCTGCTCACTGCCTGCGGCGGCGGTGGAGACTCAGCCACTCCAGAACCCCCAGAACCACCACCGCCTGCGGTGGTCCAGCACCCAGTCGGCGGCACGGTCTCGGGGCTCAGCGGCGCGCTGGTGCTGGCCAATGTCGCAGCTACACCGCCTCAGGAACTGGTCATCACCACCAATGGCACCTATTCCACTTCTGTCCCCCAGGGCCAGGCCTACCAGATCTTGGTGCGCACTCCACCGGTGGGACAGTCCTGCACGGTGGAAAACGGCACGGGCACGGTCAACGGCCCGGTCACCCAGATCAGGGTGGTGTGCACCACCAACACCTACCCGGTGGGCGGCGTGGTGAGCGGGCTGACGGGGTCGGTGACCTTGCGGCTGAATGGGAGCGCGGATCTGATCTTGCGCACTAACGGCGAGTTTCGGTTTGTTGATGCCCTCCCTCACGGCACCGCCTACACAGTGGTGGTGCATGCCCAGCCACTGGATCAGGTTTGCAGGCTGGAAGACGCCACTGGGATTGCTGAGGAGCTTGTCACGTCGGTGAAGCTTATGTGCCAGACCGTGGTGGTGGAACCGCCGCCGCTCCCGCCTCCACCGCCGGTGCCGGCCACACCCACCGGCCTGGGCGTTGCTTACAGTGCCAAGGCCTTGAACTTCACCTGGAATGCGGCGGCGGACGCCACCAGCTACACCGTGCAGGAAGATCCCGACGGCCCGGGCGTACAACCGGCCACGACCATCGGCACGGTATCGGCCACCGCTCTGGCTTACGCCATTCCCACGTTGCTGCACCAGCGGGTGAGCGCCACCTACACCGTCCAGGCCTGCAACATCAGCGGCTGCAGCGCCGCGTCTGCTCCCCTGGCGGCGGACATGGTTCGCGCTATTGGCTACTTCAAAGCCTCTGCCCCCGCAGTGGAAGGGCGCTTTGGCAACCGGGTGGCCCTCTCCGCCAGCGGAACGACACTGGCCGTGGGCGCTTATGGCGAGGGGAGCAACACAGGCGCCGTGTATGTCTTCACCAAGACCGGCAGCACTTGGTCGCAACAGGCGCGCATTGCCGCTCCGAATGGCGAAGCCAACGACTATTTCGGCAACGCCATTGCCTTGTCGGCAGACGGAAACACCCTGGCCATCGGGGCCGATGGCGAAAGCGGCGACCAGACGGGCACCTTCGCGGCCATGCCGCCCAGCAACAACCTGGCCAGCAGCGCCGGGGCGGTGTACGTGTACACGCGCACCGGCACGTCGTGGGCACAGCAGGCCTTCATCAAGGCCCACAACGCCGATGCGGGCGACTTGTTCGGATCGTTTGTGGCGCTGTCCAACGATGGCCACACCCTGGCTGTGGCGGCCTACAACGAAGACGGCGACCTGACAGGGGCACACGGGAACGCGGCGTACTCCGCGTCCGGGGCGGCCTATGTGTTCACCCGCACGGGCACCACCTGGGCGCAGCAACGCTATCTCAAGGCGTCCAACGCGGGCGCAGGCGATTTTTTTGGCATCTACCTCAGCCTTTCGGGGGCAGGCGACACCTTGGCCATAGGCGCAATGTTTGAGGGAAGCGCCTCTGCAGCCACCCCGGCGGACGATTCGTTGGTCAGCGCTGGCGCGGCCTACGTGTTCCAGCGCAGTGCTGGTATCTGGGTTGAACAGGCTTACCTGAAGGCGCCCAGCCCCCAGGCGCAAGACCGCTTCGGCGTGGCGGTTGCCTTGTCAGGCGATGGCAATACCTTGGCCGTCGGCATGGATGGGGACAGCAGCAACCACACCGGCGCATTCGCCGTGCCACCTGCCGCCAACACGCTGGCCTTGAACTCTGGCGCGGTGTTCGTCTTCACCCGCTCCGGGAACATGTGGTCTTCACAGGCTTATCTGAAAGCCTCCAACACCCGCACGCCCCATCGGTTTGGCAACAACCTCGCCATAGCGGCAGACGGAAACACCCTGATAGTGCCCTCCTACCGGGACGACAGCGCCGCAGCTGGCTTCAACGGCGATCAGGCCAGCACCGCAGCGGCGGACGCCGGCTCCGTGATGGTGTTCCGCCGCAGCGGAACAACCTGGAGCCAGCAGGCATACCTCAAAGCCCCCAACCCGGGCGCAGGCGACCGCTTCGGCGGCCGCGTCGCCATTTCTGCGGATGCGAGCACTTTGGCAGTGGGGGCGGCGACGGAGGATGGTGGCTCAGCAGGCGTTGGGGGCAACCAGGCAGACGAGAGTCGAACCAACGCAGGTGCGGTGTATCTATACTAGGCAATGTCTTTTATTCCCTTTTAAATCAATCACTTGCAAAGAAATTCGGTCTACTCCTTTTCGTTACAGCCGATACAGAACCCTCCGGGAACTTCTGCCTTAGCACTCTCCTCTATAGAGTGCTAATATTCAAGGCTTAGAGGAAAGGATTCCCGGAATGAACATTCAATCTGGAACCGCGACGACCACCCTGGCGCCCGCCAACCCCTGGGCGCTGGTGCCGCCGCTGGGCAATCTGGACGCCTACATCTCGGCTGTCAACCGCTTGCCATTGCTCACCCACGAGGAAGAGCAAACCTATGCCCGCCAGCTTAAGGATTCGAACGATTTGGACGCAGCCGGGCGGCTGGTGATGTCGCACCTGCGCCTCGTGGTGTCTATTTCCCGCCAGTATCTGGGCTATGGCTTGCCACACGGCGACCTGATCCAGGAAGGCAATGTGGGCCTGATGAAGGCCGTGAAACGTTTCGACCCCGACCAGGGTGTGCGCTTGGTGAGCTACGCCATGCACTGGATCAAGGCCGAGATTCACGAATACATCTTGAAGAACTGGCGCATGGTGAAGGTGGCTACCACCAAGGCCCAGCGCAAGCTGTTCTTCAATCTGCGCTCCATGAAGCAAGGCTTCAAGGCAGATGCCGCAGCGGCCGACGCTGCAACGCACCGCGACACCCTGTCCGACAGCGAGATCAATGCGGTGGCCGAGCAGCTCAACGTGAAGCGCGAAGAAGTCATCGAGATGGAAACCCGCATGTCGGGTGGCGATGTGCTGCTGGACCCGGCGCCTTCCGACGATGGCGAGCAGGCGTTTGGCCCCATTGCCTACCTGGCCGATGCTTCGCATGAGCCCACGGCCATGATCGAGTCGCGCCAGCGCGATTCGCTCGCCAGTGATGGCATTGCGACGGCGCTGGAAAGCCTGGACGAACGCAGCCGCCGCATCGTGGAAGAGCGTTGGCTGAAGGTCAATGACGATGGCAGCGGTGGCATGACGCTGCACGAGTTGGCGGCCGTTTACGGTGTCAGCGCAGAGCGTATTCGCCAGATCGAAGTGGCCGCGATGAAGAAGATGAAGAAGGCATTGGCCGAATACGCCTGAGATCGCCTGACCTTAGCCGGGCTCGCGTTAATATCCCTCCGCTGCAGAAGCCGCCTTGTGGGCCCCAGTTCTGGGGCCCACGTCGTTTTGGCCCCTACAAGGAGGAAAGTTACCCATGTCCGACCCCGTGTCTCGCCGCAATGCCCGCCGCTCCGTATTCCGCCGCACGTCGCTTTTGATCGCGCTGGTGGCAGCGGCCCCCTGGGCGATGGCCCAGAGCAACGCTGCTGGCGCCAGCGCCGCTGCCAACTGGCCCAACAAGCCGATCAAGATCATTGTCGGCTTCCCGGCAGGGACCTCGCCAGACCTTACCGCGCGCACGTTTTCCGAGCCCCTGTCCAAGGCGCTGGGACAACCCGTGATCGTGGAAAACAAGGTGGGCGCAGGTGGCAACATCGGCGCCGACGCAGTGGCAAAGGCCCGCGATGACCACACCATCGGGCTGATGATCAACGGCAACATGACGATTGCCAAGCTGCTGAACCCAGCCGTTCCCTACGACCCTCTCAAAGACCTCGCTCCGCTCAGCTTGATCGGCACGTCGCCGCTGGTGCTGACAGCGCCAGTGAGCCAGCCCGGTGTGGCCGCAAATGCCGACGCCAGGGATTTCTTCGTGGCCGCGCGCAATGCGGGTGACAAGTGGAGCTACGGCACACCGGGCGTAGGCACCGTGGGCCACATCGGCACCGAGTTGCTTAAGTCCCGCAGCAACATCAACCCCGTGCATGTGCCCTACCCCGGCTATCCCCAAGTGGCCAACGCCATATTGGGCGGCCAATTGCAGATGGCGCTGATGCCGCCCGCCCTGGCACAGGCTCAGATCAAGGCGGGCAAGCTGCGCGCCATTGGCGTGACCTCTGCAGGCCGCAGCCCGCTGGCGCCGGACATTCCCAGCCTGTCCGAGGCCGGTATCCGGGGTTTCGATCTGGAAATCTGGAACGCTTTTGCAGCCCCGTCCACCATGCCCAAGCCCATCCAGGCCAAGCTGGCCGCTTTGATCAGTGAGATCGCTCGCAGCCAGGACGTGCGTGGCAAGCTGTTCCAGCAAGGTTGGCAGGTGGCCGGCACATCGCCGGAAGGCTTGGCGAACCGAATCAAGGCAGACACCAATCTGCTCGGTGGCGTGATTGCCATGCGCGGCATCAAGGCAGAGTGATCTAGCGCTGGCGATGAAAAAAGCCGCCAGCGCAATCGGGTTGCGCAGCGGCTAATTAGCTGGTCGATGCCTGTGAATCAGCGCATCACGGCGCCTGGGGAATTAACGCCGTCGCAGCGGGGTTCTCTCTTCCTCAGCCAGCTTCGCTGAGCAAGGTTTTCACATCCGCCGCAAGCGCCTGCGCCCCACTGCCATAACGGTTGTACACGCGCAGCCGTCCGGCCGGGTCGTACACATAGCTGCCTGCGGAGTGGTCCATGGTGTAGCTGGTGGGCGTCTTGCCCTCCACCTTTTTGTAGTAGATCTTGAAGTCCTTGGCGACGGCCGCGAGTTGTTCTGGCGATCCGCGCAGTGCCAGGAAACTTGGGTCGAAGTTGGCCATATAGGCCTTGAGCACCTCGGGGGTGTCGCGCTCTGGGTCTACCGTCACAAAAATGCCTTGCAGCCGGTCGCCGTCCTTGCCCAGCATTTGTTTGACCTCGGCCAACTCCTGCATGGACGTGGGGCAGACGTCTGGGCACTGCGTGAAGCCGAAAAACACCACGACCACCTTGCCCGCAAAGTCCTTGAGATGGCGCTCTTGGCCGTTGTGGTCAGTGAGCGGCAAATCCCGAGCGTATTCGGCGCCCGTGATGTCCACACCACGGAATTCGGCCTTTTTTTCAGAACAAGCACTAAAAATGCCCGCAGCGCTTATGAATAAAGCGCTGAAAGCTATTGTTTTGAGAGCATTTCTTTTGATCATGGGGTTCACAGCACGTAGTGGTCCACCAGAAGTGCCGCGAACAGCAAGCTCAGGTGGATGAGTGAAAAGCGGAAGGTCTTGCGCGCCAGCGCATCGGAGTAGTTGCGCCACAGCGCAAAGCCGTAACCGCAGAAGCCAGCACTGAGCACTGCGGCCGCAGCCAGGTAGATCCAGGAACTCATGCCATAGACAAAGGGCATGAGGCAGCCCGCAAACAGGATGAGCGTGTACAAAAACACCTGCAGCCGGGTGAACTCGTTGCCGTGGGTCACGGGCAGCATGGGCAGTCCGGACTTGCGGTAGTCCTCCACACGGTACAACGCGAGCGCCCAGAAGTGCGGAGGCGTCCAGAGGAAGATGATCAGGAACAGGATCAGCGCCTCAGGCCCCACATCATTGGTCATGGAAGCCCAGCCCAGCACCGGCGGCATGGCCCCCGAAGCGCCACCGATGACGATGTTCTGCGGCGTGAGCGGCTTGAGAATCACCGTGTAGATGACGGCGTAACCCACAAAGGTCGCAAACGTCAGCCACATCGTGAGCGGATTGACCCAGAAATACAGCAGTGACGAACCCGCAGCGCACAGCACGGCGGAAAACAGCAGCGTCTGCACGTTGGACAATTCCCCCTTGGCAGTGGGGCGCCAGGCGGTGCGCTTCATCTTGGCGTCGATGCCCTGCTCCACGATGCAGTTGAAAGCCGCGGCAGCACCAGCCACCAGCCAGACGCCCACACAGGCCAGCGCCATCAGGCCCAGTTGTGCTGCGGTAGGCATGCCCGGAACTGCCAGCACCATGCCAATGAGGGCGCAGAAAACGATCAGCTGTACCACGCGCGGTTTGGTCAGTGCGTAGAACTGCCGCAAGCGCGACGGGGGGGCAACCAGGGCGGGGGCAACACTCATGCGGATACTCTCGGTGCACCAGTTGGCGCGGAAATCTCTTGGGGCGATGGTGCTGTGCGACTGGACACCAGGGCCCATGTCAGCACCACCACCATGGCAGCAGCGCCACCGGTATGCAGCACGGCAGCCACCAGGGGCCAGCCCAGCACCACGTTGGACAACCCCGTCAACAATTGCGCCACCGTCAGCGCCAGCAACCATCCTGCCTGAGCAGGCAACACCGCAGCCTTGCGCAGCCGCCATACCAGCGCCAGCAGAGCGGCCAGCACCAGATAGGCCATCAAACGGTGGGCGTAGTGGATGGCGGTCAGCCCGGCAAAACTGATGTGGCTGCCGTCCTGCAGCATGCCCAGTTGGCGCCACACCTGAAAGCCCTGGGCAAAATCCATGGAGGGCCACCAACTGCCCTGGCAAGTGGGGAACGTGGTGCAAGCCAACACCGCATAGTTGGTGCTGACCCAGCCACCCAACACCACCTGCAAAGCCACCAGCACACCCGTCCAGATAAGGCCGCTGCGCAGCGCGGGCGAGATGCGCACCGGCGACCGCCCCTGAGCCCAATGTGTGTGGCGCACAGCCTGCACGCACAGCAGAGCCAACAACACCAGCCCGCCGATAAGGTGCAGCGTGACGATGGCGGGGAACAGCTTCATGGTCACCGTCAGGGCCCCGAAAGCCCCTTGCAGGCACACCCAGAACAGGGTGAACGTAGGCCACCACGGGCTGATGGGCGGTGCTTGTGCTCCGGCTTCCGCCTTGTCATCGCGTGCACGGCGGTGCTGTACCCACGACGACACGGTGATCACGATGATGAGCACCCCAACGCCTGTCGCCAAGTAACGGTGGATCATTTCCACCCACGCCTTGCCGTGCGTCACAGGGCCTGTGGGCATGGCCTCCTGCGCCGCCGCGATCTCCAAGCGGGCGCCCACAGGGCTGGCATTGCCGTAGCAGCCTGGCCAATCCGGGCAACCCAGGCCGGAATCGGTGAGGCGGGTAAACGCGCCGAACAGCACCAGGTCAAAGGTCAGGAATAGCGTCAGCACGGTGAGCGCCTGCAGACGACGCACAGGTGAGCTGCGGCGGTTGCGCAACCACACCCAGGCCAAAGGGCCCAGGGCGATCACCACGCCCAGAAGCATGAGCCGGGCCAGCGGTGCCAGGTCGTACAGGGGTTGGGTGGTGTCCATCATGGCTTGGCGGGGCGCCCAGCATCGTCCCAGGATGCCGATGCGCGCAGGAGCCGCTCCAGGTCGCGCTTGGCTTTGGCCGCGCCATTGGAGTCCATGGCCGCAGGAAAACGCATCATCCAGTTGCCCATGGGATCCACCACGTACAGGTGGTCAGGCACGGCTTGGCCGTTTGCGGGGGTAAGCCAGCTCGCCAGCTCGGTGGGATTCACGCGCAAAACGGTGGCTTTTTGCAGCGCGGTAGTCAGTGCCGCGGGAGGGTTGGCAGCGTCGTTCACCAGCCAGACCCAATCAAGGCGGTCTTTCTCTCGGCCCAGGCTTTCTCGCAACTGGCGCTGAAGATAAAGGTGCTTCTGGCAGGCGGCGTCACAGTCGCCACCACCCACACTCACCAACAACCACTGCCCCTTGAGCGATGGCAGAGCCACCTGCGAGCCGTCCAGTGCAACGGCGTTGATCTCGGGCATGGTGTGCTGGGGGTCGATGAGCTCACCGTAGTTGCGCCGCCCCTCCGGGCGCACGACGTAATAAGTGAAATACGACGCGATCACGGGCGCCGCACAAATGGCCAGCACCGCCAGCATCTTCCAGCGCCCATAACGGGTGCGCTGCGCAGTCGCCATAGCATCGCCCGCCGACGGCAGCGTGTGCACCGTCAGCCCCAGCGGATGGTCTGCCTCTGCTTCAGGGGGCAGGCTGGCTGCGCGGGCGAATGAACCGTCGGACGATTTGGAACCAGACATAAAGAAGTGCAATCAGGCCGCAGAGCCCGAACCATTGAAATGCGTAACCGTAGTGTTTGTCGACGCCTGCGCCGACCACGGGCCAGTCGCGTTGCAGGCCGTCACCGGGTGCACCCGCTTCGCTGGTCTGCTGCACCGTCAGGCTGGCAAGCGCCAGTCCGGTCTCGGCGCGAAAAGCTGCCAGGTCGAGATTTTGCCGGATGCGCGAAGACCCCTGGACGCTATCGCCTCCCTGGAACTCATACAGGCGTGAGGGCGCTGCTGCCACACGCCCCTGCACACGCACCAGGCCTTCTGGCGTAGCAACGGATGGCAGTTGCGCGCGGTCTTGAAAATTGCGCGGCACCCAGCCACGCTGCACCAGTACCACCCCGCCGCCTTCGGCAAGTTGCAGCGGCGTGAGCACAAAAAACCCCGGGCGGCCCTGCATTTGACGGTTGTCCAGGTACACCGTGTGCGCGGTGAGCCAGCGACCTTCCAGCACCACAACACGGTGCACCAGTTCCTCCAAGGTCGGTGGCGCATTGGCCCCTTCGGCATCTATCTTGGCGTCCGCTGCCCCAGATTGCCCCTGCACGCCTGATCCTCCCATCAGCGCTCGGCCATCCACCGCAGGCAACACTGCACGGGTGTCCAGCATTGTCTGCAGCGCCTGCTTTTCGGCCGCGCGCGAGAGCTGCCAGCGCCCCAGGGACGCAGTCACAGCCATAGCCATCAGCGCTGCGAGGGTGATTATCCAGAACCGCAGGCCCACGGAGCGGTGAAGTAGGGTCACGGGATAATGCACTCCATGAAATATCTCGTTGTGTTGGCGTTCATCGGCATCCTGGCCAGTCTGGCCTCAGCGCTGTTCTTCATGATGCGCCGGGGGAAAAGCGACCAGGACGACAAAGCCAAAGGCAGCCATATGGCACGTGCCCTGGCGGTGCGTGTGGGGCTGTCGATCGTACTGTTCCTGTGCATTCTGATCGCCTGGCAGCTAGGCTATATCCAGCCCACCGGTTTGCCTGCTGCACGCTGACCCGCCAGGTGGCATCGCCGCGAGAGCCGCGCGCCGATATCGCAAGCAGCGTTGCCATGACAGGCATGGCGCTCAAGAAAAAAGCGCCTTGCGGCGCTTTTTCGGGATGCCATCGCTTGGGTTACATCCAGTAAACCAGCACGTACAGGCCCAGCCACACCACGTCCACAAAGTGCCAGTACCAGGCAGCGCCTTCGAAGCCGAAGTGCTTGTCTGCGGTGAAGTGGCCTTTTTGCAGGCGCAGCGTGATCACCAGCAGCATCAGCATGCCCAGGAACACGTGAAAGCCGTGAAAGCCCGTCAACATGAAGAAGGTGGAGCCGAACACGCCCGAATTGAGCTTGAGGTTCAGGTCGGTGTAGAGGTGGTAGTACTCATAGCCCTGAACCAGCAGGAACACGAAGCCCAGCAGCACGGTGGCCCACATGAAGGCAATCGTCTTGCCGCGGTGGTTTTCGCGCAGCGCATGGTGGGCAATCGTCAGAGTGACACCCGAAGTCAGCAGCAAAGCAGTGTTGATTGTGGGAAGCCAGAAGGGGCCCACGGTTTTGAATGGCTCCACGATGCCTGCGGGCGACGCCGTGGCACCGGCCACCACGCTGGGCCACACGGCCTTGAAGTCGGGCCAGAGCAGAGCGTTGTCCAGGCTACCCAGAGCGGGCACCGAGTGCGAGCGAGCCCACCACAGCGCCGTGAAAAACGCTCCGAAGAACATCACCTCGGAGAAGATGAACCAGCTCATGCTCCAGCGGTAGGAGAGATCAATCTTGTGGCCATACAGCCCACCCTCGCTCTCGCGAACGGCATCGCCAAACCACTGGTACAGCGTAAAGAGCCACCACACCAGGCCCAGGGCCAGCGAATACTTGCCCCAGTCATGCCCGTTGATCCATTGGCCTGCACCCAGGATGACAAAGAACAGGCCAGCGGCGGCCATCACCGGATGGCGCGACTCGGCCGGCACATAGTAGTAAGGGGTTCCACCGTGGGTTGATGCACTCATTTCAGCTCCTGAATCTCAAAATCTTTGTTTTCAGCTTTGTCTATGGTCTATGTATTGGCTACGTGGACCCACAACCAATTCCAAACTCACACTACCCAGTTGACCAGCCCAATCAGAGCCACTACCAATAAAAAAACTGCCACCAAGCCCACCACAATGACATGCAAGGGGTTGAGCTTTTCGACATCCTGCTGGTACTCGCTGCCTTTGCGCAAGCCCACCAGCGACCATGCCACCGCGCGCACCGTGCGCAGCAGAGAGCCTTTACGCTCGTGCGGCTTGGCCACTGGCGTATCCGCGGGTGCCTTGCTCATGTACCTGTCCGTGTAGCCGCATCCACAGGCACAGTGGGTGTCACCGCTGCAGTGGACTCCGGCGCTGCCGGTGTCTTGCCGCCCACTTCAAAGAAGGTGTAGGACAAGGTGATCGTGGTCACATCTTTGGACAGGCGCGGATCAATCACAAAGGCCACCGGCCACTCTTTCTTCTCACCGGGCTCCAGCACATACTGGTTGAAGCAGAAGCACTCCAGCTTGTTGAAGTGGGCTGCCGCCTGGCGCGGGGCATAGCTGGGGATCGCCTGTGCGGCCATGCGGCGGTTCTGAATGTTCTGGAACTCGTACATCACCGTGGTCAACTCGCCCGGGTGCACTTGCACCGAACGCTGCGCGGGCTTGAAATCCCACGGGCCACGCGCATTGGCGTCGAACTCGACGGTGATGGTGCGGCTCCGGTCCACCTGCGTGTTCGCTGGCACTTTCACATCCCTGCCTGCGACGCCATTGCCAGGCACCTGCCGCTCAGAAAGCGAGAGGATGTTGATACCCGTCATTTCGCAGATGTGCTTGTAGATCGGGATCAGCACATAGCCGAAGGCAAACATGCCGACCGCAATCACGATCAGCTTGCCAACCATCTTCGCGTTTTCGCGGTGCAGGCTCATGGCGGGTGTTGACTCGGCTCAGCGGGAGAGGAAGAACACCTTGGCCATGAACCCGACGAAGAACACCACCGCGATCGACGCCAGAATCAGCGCCATCCGCAGGTTGCTCTTTTTCTGCTCGGGTGTCATGGGCATGGTCCTCAGCCAATCACACGGGTGGCCGTGGCGTCCAGCTTGGGCGGGGTTTCAAAGGTGTGGAACGGCGCAGGCGATGGGACTTCCCACTCCAAGCCTTCAGCACCATCCCATGGCTTTGCAGGGGCTTTCTCACCCTTGCCACGCATGGCGGGCAGCACCACGGCCAGGAAGAAATACACCTGCATCAGGCCGAAACCGAAAGCCCCGACAGACGCAATCGCATTGAAGTCAGCGAACTGCATGGGGTAATCGGCATAGCGACGTGGCATGCCAGCCAAGCCCAGGAAGTGCATTGGGAAGAAGGTGATGTTGAAGGTGATCAGCGAACCCCAGAAGTGAATCTGGCCGCGTGTTTCGGAATACATCACACCCGTCCACTTGGGCAGCCAGTAATAGACGCCTGCGAACATGGAGAACAGCGAACCGGCCACCAGCACATAGTGGAAGTGGGCTACCACGTAGTAGGTGTCTTGCAGTTGGATGTCGATGGGCGCCATGGCCAGGATCAGGCCGGTGAAGCCACCCATGGTGAACACGAAGATGAAGCCCACGGCGAACAGCATAGGGGTTTCAAACGTCATCGAACCGCGCCACATGGTAGCGATCCAGTTGAAGATCTTCACGGCCGTGGGCACGGAGATCAGCATGGTGGCGTACATGAAGAACAGCTGGCCGGTCACGGGCATGCCGGTCGTGAACATGTGGTGGGCCCACACGATGAACGACAGGATGGCGATCGACGAGGTGGCGTACACCATGGAGGCGTAGCCGAACAGCTTCTTGCGCGCAAACGCGGGCACGATCTGGCTGATGATGCCGAAGGCTGGCAAGATCATGATGTACACCTCGGGGTGACCGAAGAACCAGAAGATGTGTTGGTACATCACCGGGTCACCACCGCCAGCGGGGTTGAAAAAGCTGGTGCCGAAGTGGCGGTCCGTCAGCGTCATGGTGATCGCGCCAGCCAGCACAGGCATCACAGCGATCAGCAGGTAGGCGGTGATGAGCCA
>PJUL01000741.1_pt1 | contig 19401 bp, 16 predicted proteins | sample 1512221 | NCBI WGS metagenome assembly PJUL01 (sample SAMN08177667, study PRJNA422409) | Feces metagenome, whole genome shotgun sequencing project.
CCACGGGTGCGCAGCCAATCGACAGCAGCTTCCATGTCGCCATTGGTTTCGGCCAGAGCCTTCTTGCAGTCCATCATCCCGACGCCAGTCGAGTCGCGGAGCTGCTTGACCATTGCAGCAGTGATTTCCATGGGTTCACCTCATGCCGCCCTGTTCGGGCGTTTTAAAATTGAATTCGGTCCGGAAACCGGACCGCCAAATGCCTTGGGGAAAGGCGCATCCGCCTTTCCCACCGAAAGCACGTCTCGATGACGCTTAGTTGACGGCAGCTTCGCCTTCGGTCGGCAGATCTTCAGCCGGAGCTTCAGATGCAGAGCCGAGATCGGCGCCGAGAGCGCTCGAAGAGCGACCGATACCGTCGATGGCAGCGCGCGAGATCAGCGAGACATAGAGCTCAAGAGCGCGGCTGGCGTCGTCATTGCCCGGAATGGCGTAATCAACAGTGTCCGGATCGCAATTGGTGTCGACGATGGCGATGACCGGAATACCCAGACGACGGGCTTCCTTGATCGCGTTGGCTTCCTTGTTGGTGTCGATCACGAACAGGAGGCTTGGAACGTTGCCCATGTCCTTGATGCCGCCGAGGTCGCGCTCAAGACGCTCCTGCTCGCGGGACATCATCAGGCGCTCTTTCTTGGTGCGCAGAGCCAGGTCGGCGTCGCTCATCGATTCCAGCTCGCGCAGGCGGGCGATGGAGTTCGAGATCGTCTGCCAGTTCGTCAGCGTGCCGCCGAGCCAGCGGGAATTGACATAGTACTGAGCCGACTGCTTGGCAGCATCTGCCACCAGCGGAGCGGCCTGACGCTTGGTGCCGACGAACAGCACGCGGCCGCCATCAGCAACAGTGTCGGACACGAGCTGCAGAGCGCGGCTCAGGGCCGGAACGGTCTGGCTCAGGTCGAGAATGTGGATGTCGTTACGAACGCCAAAAATATAGCGTTCCATCTTCGGGTTCCAGCGATGCTTCTGGTGACCAAAGTGAACGCCAGCTTCGAGAAGCTGACGCATGGAGAATTCTGGCAGTGCCATGATGGGCTGCTCCTTAACCGGTTGATGCCGCCACGAAGCCTTGCGACGGATACCCGCCACCGGATGGAATTCCAACAAAGGAATGCCTGCTTCGTGTGTGTGATCACGCTAGACGAGGTGCCAAGCGCGTGGGCGATATAGGCGAACATTGCCTTTCGCGCAAGTCATTGCGGGCTTGCCCGGAACATAGCTCGATAAAAATCTCACGAACTTGTCAAGCAACCAGCATATTCTGGATGCTATTGTACTCTCATAGACCCGCTGCAAAATGCGGGGACAAGGGTGAAAGCCCCAAGCGGGAGAGGATGAGCAAAAGCTCTTCTCTCCCGCGTCTTTTATGCGAACCGAACGTCGGTCACGCCATCGAGCGCCTTGATGCCGCCAGCCACTTCGGCAGTGACAGCATATTTACCGGGCAATTCAATTTCATATTCACGCGCTCCGCCATCGCGGATCACCACGAAATTGACGGTGCCATTGCCACCGCGCTTGAGCTGCGCGCTGGTTGGTCCGAGCGCCTTGGCATCATCCATGAAAATGGTCAGCCGTCGGTCGATGCGCTCGGCCTGTCCTTCAATCGGCTCCGCCGAAATCAGGCGCAGACTGATCCCCTCCGCCCGCTCATCGGCGCCCACTTGCAGGATAACCGAATTGCCCGGCTGCAAGATCGCCCCAAAATCATTGATCTGCTCGGAAAAGGCGATGCATTCGAACGTCCCGCTCTGATCCGACAGCGTCAAGATCATCATCGGCGTACCTTTACGGGTTCGCCTGTCGTTACGCGACGATATGGTGCCGGCGAGCCGCCCTGCTCCCGCCCCGTCTTTCACTGCCCGCTCGAAATCACTCCAGCGCTGAACGCGAAGCTTCTCGAACAGGTCCGCATAAGCATCCAGGGGATGAGCCGACAGATGGAAACCAATGGCCGATAGCTCGCGGTCAGCGCGCTCGGTCGAATTCCACACCGCAACGCCCGTCGGAAGCCGGAACGGCTCCTCCTCGCCATCATCGAACATGGACCCCTGCCCGCTGCTGCGATCCGCCGTGAGTGACTGCGCCGTGGCAATGACCGATTCAACCGCGGCGAACGCCACTTCGCGGCGCGGCGCCAGCGCATCAAACGCCCCGGCATTGACCAATGTTTCCAGCGTACGCTTGTTGAGCACGCGCGGATCGACGCGCTTGGCGAAATCGCCCAGATCCTTGAACGGCACATTGCCACGCACGTCAACGATATGCTCGGCCATGGCACGCCCAACGCCCTTGACCGCCGAAAGACCGTAGTGAACCCGGCCCTCTTTCACCGAAAAAACGACTTCGGACTGGTTCACGCAGGGCGCGACAACCTCGATCTTCTTCTTGCCGGCCTCGCGGCGGAAGTCGGAGAGCTTGTCCGTCTGCGCCATATCGAGCGTCATCGAGGCCGCATAGAACTCGTGCGGGAAATGCTCCTTGAGATAGGCCGTCTGGTACGACACCCAGGCATAGGCCGCCGCGTGGCTCTTGTTGAAACCGTAATTGGCGAACTTGGCGAGCAGATCGAAGATTTCGTCTGCCAGCCCTTCGCTCACACCCTGCGGCCCTGAGCCTTCACGGAAACGGACACGCTGCGCATCCATTTCCGCCTTGATCTTCTTGCCCATGGCGCGGCGCAGCATATCCGCTTCGCCCAACGAATAGCCCGACAGAAGCTGGGCGATCTGCATCACCTGTTCCTGATAGACGATGATGCCATAGGTTTCGTCGAGCACTTCGGACAGTGCAGGATGCGGATAGACGACCTTTTCCGTGCCGTGCTTACGATTGATGAAGCTGGGAATATTGTCCATCGGACCGGGCCGATAGAGCGCGTTCATAGCGATAAGGTCTTCGATACGGTCGGGCTTGAGCTCCATGAGCGCCCGTCTCATGCCCGCCGATTCAAACTGGAAAATGCCGTAGGTATCGCCGCGGGCGTAAAGCTTGTAAGTCGCCGCGTCTTCAATCGGAATGGCATCGATGTCGAGCTCGATACCGCGCTTCTTCACCATGTCCACGGCATAGCGGATCGTGGTCAGCGTCTTGAGGCCGAGGAAGTCGAACTTGACCAGCCCGGCCGGCTCCACCCATTTCAGATTATATTGCGTAACCGGCATGGCCGAGCGCGGATCGCGGTAAAGCGGCAGCAATTCCTGCAAGGGACGGTCGCCAATAACGATACCGGCAGCGTGGGTCGACGCGTGGCGGAACAGTCCTTCGAGCGCCTGCGCAATCTCGACGAGTTGGGCGACGGTCTCGTCCTCATCGACCATCTGCTTAAACTGCGGCACTTCTTTCAGCGTGCGTTCAACCGACCATGGATCAGCAGGATTAGCCGGAACGAGCTTACAAATACGGTCAACCTGACCATAGGGCATCTGCAACACGCGCCCGACGTCGCGCAGCACGGCGCGCGCCTGCAACGTACCGAAAGTGATGATCTGCGCGACCTGGCTCGTGCCGTACTTATCCTGCACATAATCGATAACTTCCTCACGCCGATCCTGGCAGAAGTCGATATCGAAGTCGGGCATCGACACGCGCTCAGGATTGAGGAAGCGCTCGAACAGCAGATTATAGCGCAGCGGATCCAGATCGGTGATGGTGGTCGCGTAAGCCACCAGTGACCCCGCGCCCGAACCACGGCCAGGCCCCACCGGAATGTCATGCCCCTTGGCCCATTGGATGAAGTCGGCCACGATCAGGAAATAGCCCGGAAACTTCATCTTCTCGATGATAGACAGCTCAAAATCGAGCCGTTCCCGATATTCGGTTTCCGTCTTGCCGGGCGCGATACCCGTCACCTCAAGCCGCTTGTTGAGGCCATCGACGGCAATCCTGCGCAATTCACTGGCTTCAGCCGCGACCACCGCATCTTCAGTGTCATGGGAGCCAGCGGCAAATTTGGGCAGGATCGGGCCGCGCGTCCTCGGTCGATAGGCAATGCGCTTGGCGATTTCGACGGTGGAATCCAGCGCCTCGGGCAGATCGGCAAACAGTTCGACCATTTCCGCGCGCGTCTTGAAATAATACTGGTCGCCGAGCTTGCGTCGTTCTGTCTGCGCGAGAACCGAACCGCCGGCGATGGCGAGCAGTGCGTCATGCGCCTCAAATTCCTTGGCGCTTTTGAAAAAAGGTTCATTGGTCGCTACCAGCGGAATGCCCTTGCGATAGGCATAATCAACCAGACGCGGTTCGACACCTGCCTCCATCGGACGGCCATGGCGCTGCAATTCAATATAGAACCGGTCTCCAAACAGCTCCGCCAGCGTGTCGAGACGTCTGGTCGCATTGGCGTCCTGACCATTGGCGAAGGCCATGTCGATGGCGCCTTCGGGACCACCAGACAGGCAAATAACGCCTTCGAGACCATCGCGGTTCATCCAATCGAGGCTGGCATGGGCAATGCCATCGCTGCTTTCGAGATAGGATCGTGAGACCAGTTGGGAGAGGTTTGAAAATCCCTGCTCTGACTGCGCCATCAGAACAATGCTGGACTTCCCGGACCATGACGTGTGTCCGCGCTCGCTGATCCGCTCCTCGCGGGCGGCAAAATCGACAGCAAGCTCGACCCCGATCAGGGGCTGAATGCCTTTTTTGGTGGCTTTCTCGGAAAACTCCAGCGCGCCGAACAGATTATTGGTGTCGGCTATGCCGAGCGCCGGTTGGCCATCGGCAGCGGCCATCTTGAGGATGGTTTCGAGCTGCAGCGCTCCCTCCAAAAGGGAGAAAGCAGAGTGAACGTGAAGGTGAATGAAGCCGGGGCCGCGCATGAGCATCTCCTGCGTCGACTCTGTGGCAGTGGTGCAGCAAGGTCAAACCACAGAGCGTTCAATCCACAGGGATCACACGAGTTTGGTCAGGATATCCATCCAGGTGAGCGAGCCGATGGTGAACACACCCAGGGTAACGAAAGCGGCGAGGTCCTTAGCAAAATCGAGCATTTCTGTCTCCTTTGTTTCTGTATTGTTCTTATATGTTCGATTTTTGTTCTCGTCCAGTCGGTAACAATGGTGAAACCGGGGACAGGGAATATGTGGTTAGGAAATCGTTAGGGAGCGTATCAAAGCGGTTAAGATTCGCGGGCACGCATTGCCCCACTCACAAAAGGAAAGACCGCCCCGACGAAGTGCCGGAGCGGTCTGATTTCTGCTGTCGCTGCTTTTCGGTTGGAAGCGCGTCTAGAACGGCACGTCTTTTGAGTCCGTGCTTTTCTTGGCAGCGGTCTTTTTCGGCGCAGCTTTTTTGGCGGGAGCTTTCTTGGCGGCCGGTTTTTTGGCAGCAGCCTTTTTAGCTGGAGCCTTCTTCTTGCCACCGCCGGATTCGGCCTTGGCCGCAATCATGGCGATCGCCTGTTCCAGCGTCACCTCTTCGGGCTTTAAATCCTTGGGCAGCGTCGCATTGACCTTGCCCTGGTTGACGTAGGGGCCATAGCGTCCGGCCCGCACCGTAATCGGGCCGCCATCGTGCTCGAAGGTCTGAATAGCCGCAACCGCCGCACCGCCACCACGCTTAAAGCCGCCGGCGGCTTTCTGGGCGATGAGGTCCACTGCGCGGTTGATGCCGACAGTGAACACTTCTTCGACATCCGGCAGGTTTGCGTATTTGCCGTCATGCAGGATGAAGGGGCCATAACGGCCAAGGCCAGCCGAAATCGGCAGGCCGGTTTCGGGGTGAAGACCGACTTCACGCGGCAGCGACAGCAATTGCAGCGCCTTTTCCAGCGTCAGCGAACCGGGCTCCCAGCCCTTGGGGAGCGACGAGCGCTTGGGCTCCTTGCCGTCACCAAGCTGCACATAAGGCCCGAAGCGACCGGACTTAAGGTGCACTTCCTCGCCGCTTTCGGGATCGGTTCCGAGAACGCCATCGCCAGCGGCGGCGTCGCTCGACTGGCCAGAGGCGGCATCGGAAAGCTGCATTGTGTGCTTGCATTCCGGATAGTTCGAGCAGCCGATAAACGCCCCGAATTTGCCCAGTTTCAGCGACAGCGTACCGGTGCCGCAGGTTGGGCATTTGCGAGGATCGCCGCCATCCGCCTTGGCGGGGAAAATGTGGTCTGCAAGCAGATCATTGAGCGCGTCCAGCACTTCGGAAACGCGCAGATCCTTGATCTCTTCGGTGGCTGCAGTGAAATCCTTCCAGAAATCACGCAACAGCACCTTGTAGTCGAGGTCGCCTGCCGAAACGTGATCGAGTTGCTCTTCGAGCCCGGCGGTGAAGCCATATTCGACATAGCGCGCAAAGAAGCTTTCAAGGAACGCCGTCACGATGCGCCCACGATCTTCGGGGTGAAGCGCCTTGCCTTCGAGCCGCACATAATTGCGGTCCTTGAGCGTGGTCAGCGTCGCGGCATAGGTCGATGGCCGGCCAATGCCCAGCTCTTCCATTTTCTTGATGAGGCTGGCTTCGGAATAGCGCGCGGGCGGCTGGGTGAAATGCTGCTCGATATCCACCTTTTCGAGGTTCGGCTTATCGCCGACCTTGAGCGGCGGCAATTCGCGGCTATCGCTGTCGTCGTCCTCGCCATCCGTCTTGGCCTCGACACCATAGAGCGTGAGGAAGCCTGGGAAGGTGACGACAGAACCGACAGCACGAAGGGCAACGGCGCGGCCGGGGACATTTACGGCAATATCGACGGTGGTACGATCAATCTCGGCGGACGCCATCTGGCTGGCCAGCGTCCGTTTCCAGATCAACCCATAGAGTTTTGACTGATCGGCATCGAGGTTGAGGCTTTCCGGCCGCTTGAACATATCGGTGGGACGAATGGCTTCGTGCGCTTCCTGCGCATTCTTGGCCTTGGTCTGATAGATGCGGGCCTTTTCCGGCAGATATTCGGCGCCGAAATATTTGCCGATCACCGAGCGCGCCATGGCAATGCCTTCGGGCGCCATCTGCACGGCATCGGTACGCATATAAGTGATCAGCCCGTCTTCGTAGAGACGCTGGGCAATCTGCATGGTGCGGTTGGGCGAGAGGCCAAGCCGCGAAGATGCATCCTGCTGGAGCGATGACGTCGTAAAGGGCGCGTAGGGGTTACGCTTGGTGGGCTTCTTTTCGACATTGGCGACATTGAACTGACCGGCTTCGATCAGCTTTTTGAGCGCCGCAGCATCTTCGCCATTCTTGACGTCGAGCTTGTCGCTCTTTTTGCCATCCACCGAGGACAGGCGAGCCATAAAGCTCTTGCCGGACTGGTTGAGCAGGGCCTCTACAGACCAATATTCATCGGGCTTAAAACGCTCGATCTCGCTTTCGCGCTCGGACACCAGCCGCAGAGCGACCGATTGCACGCGCCCCGCCGAGCGCGAGCCCGGCAGCTTGCGCCAAAGGATCGGCGACAGCGTGAAACCGACGAGATAATCGAGTGCGCGGCGAGCCAGATAAGCATCAACCAGCGGCATATCGATTTCGCGCGGCTTGGCCATTGCGGCGGTAACGGCATCCTTGGTGATGGCGTTGAACACCACGCGCTGAACCGGAACGTCCTTTTTCAGCGCCTTCTTGGCGCGCAGCACATCAAGAATGTGCCATGAAATCGCTTCGCCCTCGCGGTCAGGGTCGGTTGCCAGGATCAGTCCGTCAGCGCCCTTGAGCGCGCCAGCAATATCGGCAATGCGCTTTTTTGCCTGCGTGTCCACTTCCCAGGACATGGCGAAATCTTCGTCAGGACGAACCGAACCATCCTTAGCCGGCAAATCGCGGATATGGCCGAAGCTGGCCAGAACTTCATAGTCCTTGCCCAAATACTTGTTGATTGTCTTAGCCTTAGCCGGACTTTCAACGACGACGACCTTCATTCGGAGATCCGATCCGCAACTGCATTCAAAGAGCGCGCAACATGGTGAAGGCAAATGGCACTGTCAACGGGGCCTTCCAAACACCGGATTGGTAGGCCAGTGCAAAAGCCCATGATATAGACCCGCCATGACTCGCATTGACCGCCCTGCCCTCCGTGTTTCCAGCCATCAGCGCCGCGCTGCCGCTTTGGCCGAATTCGTGCGCCGCCACTTCCCTACGCGCGGCGGTAATGAATATGGCGAAGGCATGCTGGATAGTGTCGGCCTCGGCCGCCTGCTGCGTGAAGAAGACGAACAGGATTGATCATGTCGCTTGCTCTGGTTTCCGATTTTGATCTTTCGGCCCGCAATACGCTTGCCCTCGCAGCGCGCTCACGTTTCGGCATAACGATCACTGACGCAGCCATGCTGCCACTGCTGTTTGAAACCGCTCAAGCCAGTTCACTGCCGGTCCGTATTCTGGGCTTTGGCAGCAATGTCGTGCTCGCGCCTGCATTCGACGGCATCACGGCGCTGATTGCGCTCAAGAACAAACAACTCGTTTCCGAGGACAGCGAGAGCGTGCTCATTGAGGCCGCAGCAGGCGAAATCTGGCATGATCTCGTGCTCTGGACAGTCGAACAAGGTTTCGGCGGTCTTGAGAACCTTGCGCTTATTCCTGGCACGGTCGGCGCGGCCCCGGTGCAAAATATTGGTGCCTATGGCGCGGAGCTGGCCGATGTTTTCGACTCCCTCGTGGCCTATGATCGGGCAACAGGCACCGAGCGCACTTTCAGTCGCACCGACTGCGCCTTTGGCTACCGCGACAGCGCCTTCAAGCATGAACCGGGGCGCTACGTGGTCCTTTCAGTGCGTCTGCGCCTGCCTAAGGCCTGGACCCCAAACCTAAATTTTGCGGGTCTTGCCGATCTTTCGGATAACGCTTTATCTCCCCAAGCAGTCATGAACCGGGTGATCAAACTGCGCACCAGCAAATTGCCCGATTGGCGGACCAGCCCCAATGCGGGCTCATTCTTTCAGAACCCAATCGTGTCAGCGGCAGAGACAGAAAAAGTCCTCGCCGAATTTCCCGCAGCCCCAAATTTTCCGCAGGCCGATGGTCGCATAAAGCTCTCTGCAGGCTGGCTGATTGAAAAGGCCGGTTTGAAAGGCTTCCGGCTTGGGCCCGTTGGCATGTCCGAGCGACACGCGCTGGTCGTGGTCAATCATGGTGGCGCCGATCAGGGCGATGTCGCTTCTCTCGCGGCACATGTGAAAGAGACGGTAAAAGCCCGGTTCGGGGTGCAATTGCACGAAGAACCGATTTTTATGTAGCGACAGCACAGGCTCAGGTTGAACCAAAGTGATGGTTACTACGGCCTCAATTGTGCCGTAGCGCCACCAATTGCCCGCTCGACCATTCCACTTGTCCGGCCAGATCAAGCTCCAGCAGCAAGACCTGCATGGCGTGAGGGGCGATCCCGGTCTGGCCAATCAATTCATCGACATCCACCGGCGTCGAAGACAGCGCATCAAGCAGACGCGCCCGGTCCGTATCAGCGGGTGGCGCTGTGTCCATGGCCATGCCGTCCGGTTGCCATTCGGGGTCGAACAATACCGAGCGCGCCGGGTCCGCGTTGCCAAGGCCCTCAACAATATCGTCGGCGCAGGTAATGAGCCGAGCGCCCTGCTGAATCAGGGAATTTCCGCCTTCCGCACGCGGGTCGAGGGGAGAGCCAGGCACCGCAAAAACCTCGCGGTTTTGCTCCAGCGCCAGCCGCGCTGTAATCAACGAACCAGACCTTTTCGCCGCTTCCACCACAACCACACCAAGCGACAGACCCGAAACCAAACGGTTACGCCGTGGAAAATCGCGGGCGCGGGCTTCCCAGCCCAGCGGCATTTCTGTCAGCAGCGCACCGCCATTATCGAGAATATCGTGCGCAAGCGGGATGTTCTCGTCAGGATAGATACGATCAAATCCGCCGGCCAGCACCGCGACTGTCCCGGTTTCCAGCGCGGCGCGGTGGGCGGCGCTGTCAATGCCCCGGGCCAGCCCCGAAACCACGACATAGCCCTTTGACCCAAGTTCCGAGGCCAGAATGCGGGTCATTTTGAGGCCTGCCGTCGAGGCGGTTCGTGCGCCGACAATGCCAATGCTGCGCTGCCAATCAAGCCCATCCCCGCCAGCCATGGTCAGCATTGGCGGCGCGCCGGAAATGAAGTTGAGATGATTTGGGTAATCGGGCTCCCCCTGAGCCACCAGCCTTGCGCCATAGCGGGACAGGCCGGCCATTTCGTCTTCGGCCCGTGCCTGGCTGATCACCTGCAGGACCCGCCCCGCCGTTTTGCTGAGGTCAGGGATTGCCGCAATAGCGGCTTCAGCCGAACCGAAACGGTTGAGCAATTGGCGGAAGGTAACGGGGCCTATATTGTCCGTTCGGGCCAGTCGTAGCCAGGCTATGCGTTGGGCGGGCGTAAGTAACCTGTTCCCCCGCCCTTGCTGCATCAGCCCGCTTTCTTGCTGCCGCCGATTGTGGGCTCGGTCCCCTTGAACAGGCGGGCTATATTCTCCCGATGCTGGAAAAACAGCAGCAGCGCCAATCCAAGCACGACCAGCGCCAGTCTTTCGCTCCCCAGAACATAGGCGAAAACCGGGGCCGTGGCCGCAGCTGTTAGCGCCGCCAGCGAGGACATTTTACGGGCAAAGGCGATCAGCAGCCACACGGCGCAGAAGATAAGCCCGACCGGCCAGCTCAGAGCCAGCAGCGAACCGATCATTACCGCAACGCCCTTGCCACCCTTGAAGCCCAGCCATACCGGGAAGCAATGGCCCAGAAAAGCGCCGAGCGCAGCCAGCCGCGCCGCATCTTCGCCCCAGAAATAGCGGGCAATCAGGATGGGTACCACGGCCTTGAGGGCATCGAGTACCAGCGTTGCTGCTGCAACCTTCTTGTTACCGGTGCGTAGCACATTGGTGGCACCGATATTGCCCGAGCCGATATTGCGAATATCGCCCAGTCCGGCGGCGCGCGTCAGGATGAGGCCGAAAGGGATCGAGCCAAAGAGATAGCCCATCAATGCGGCGAGCAGCAGCGGCAGAATGTCCATAGGCGTATCGCGCCTCCCGTTATGCGCAAGAGTTAGCCTTGTGGCGGGTGTTGCGACAAGGAAAAAGCAGAGCCTGCCCACAATTTGGCAAAGCCGGGCCAATCGCCTACATAGAGATCAACTTCCCAAAGCGCTGACACATGGCCAAAACACCAAAAATAAAAAACACCTCCGGCCCCAAGCGTCCGCGCAAGGTTGCCCCCTATGAATTGCCGACGCGCGAACAGCTTCTTGAAGCGCTCGCGCAGCAGGACGACATCAAGGGCAAGCGCGATCTTGCCAAGGTCTTTGGCATTCGCGGCGATCTGCGCAAACCGTTCAAGGCCATGCTCAACGAGCTGGAAGGTGAGGGCGTCATCACGCGTACCCGCAAGGCTTTGCGGCGTACCGCGGCCCTGCCCCACGTCACGGTTCTTGATATTCCGAACGACGCCGACCCTGAAAATCTCCATGCTTTTCCGGCGCAATGGAATGACGAGGAAGGCGAAAAACCACGCGTTCGCGTGCTGGTGGATTCAAAATCCCGCGTCGCTCCGGCTCCCGGCGACCGCATTCTGGCCCGCATCGATGCCGGCGAAGATGTCATACCCGACTATTCCGCCAAACCGATGAAGGTGCTCGACAAGCCGCGTCGCGCCCATATCGGCATTGTCCGCATGGATAACGAAGGCGCGCGCCTCATACCTGTCGATCGCAAGCAGAAGGAAATGCGCATTCCGCTAGGCGATCTCGGCAATGCATCAGACGGTGATCTTGTCGAGGTCGAGGTCAAGCTCTCCGGGCGGCTGATGATCCCGCGCGCCCGCGTGACCGCCGTTATCGGCAACCCGAAATCGGAAGGCGCGGTGTCGCTGATTGCCATCCATAATCTGGAAATTCCGCATGTCTTCCCCGCCAGCGTCATCCGCGAGGCCGACGAAGCAAAGGAAGCCAGCCTCAAGGGCCGCGAAGACTGGCGCGATCTGCCCCTGATCACCATCGATCCTGCAGACGCCAAGGATCATGACGATGCCGTGCATGCGGCGCTCGACGAAGATCCCAACAATCCCGGCGGCTTCGTCGTCACCGTCGCCATCGCCGACGTTTCGGCCTATGTGCTCCACGGCACTGCGCTCGACCGTGAGGCTTATCTGCGCGGCAATTCGGTGTATTTCCCCGATCGCGTCGTGCCCATGCTGCCCGAACGCATTTCAAACGAGCTTTGCTCGCTGAAAGAAGGCGTGCCACGCGCCGCGCTGGCCGTGCGCATGGTCATGGGCGCCGATGGGCGCAAGCAGAGCCATTCCTTCCACCGTATCCTCATGCGCTCCGCCGCAAAGCTGAGCTACCAGCAGGCGCAGGCGGCCATCGATGGCAAGCCGGATGATCAGACTGGGCCGCTGCTGGGGCCGATTCTCAAGCCGCTTTGGGCCGCCTACGCAGCCATGGCAAAGGCCCGCGACCAGCGCGGTCCGCTCGATCTCGACTTGCCGGAGCGCAAGATCATCCTTGATGACAAGGGCTTCGTGCGTGACATCCGCATTCCCGAACGTCTGGACGCCCATAGGCTGATCGAAGAAATGATGATCGCCGCCAATGTTGCGGCGGCGGAAACCCTGGAGCAAAAGCGTAGCGCCCTGCTCTATCGCGTCCACGACGAGCCTTCGTCGGAGAAACTGCAGGCGCTGCGCGACTTTCTTGGCTCGCTCGATATTGCGGTGAAAAAATCCGACAATGTCCGCGCCTCCGATTTCAACGGCATTCTCGGTCAGGCCCGCAAGGCGGGCAATATCGAACAGGTCAGCGAAATGGTGTTGCGCAGCCAGGCTCAGGCCGAATATGCGCCGGAAAATTACGGCCATTTTGGTCTCAATCTCGACCGCTATGCGCATTTCACCTCGCCCATTCGCCGCTATGCCGACCTTATCGTGCACCGCGCTCTGGTGCAGGCGCTGGGTCTTGGAGATGACGGCCTGACCGAGCAGGAAGCCACAAAACTTGCAGGCATCGCTCAGCACATTTCGGCCACCGAGCGCCGCGCAATGCTGGCTGAACGGGAGACCTCGGACCGGCTTCTGGCGCAATATCTGTCCGAACGGATCGGCGCGAAATTCCTCGGCCGGATTTCCGGGGTGACACGCTCCGGCCTGTTCATCAGGCTGACCGAAACCGGCGCAGATGGTTTCATCCCGGCCTCGACACTGGGCCAGGATTTCTACCGTTATGTCGAAGAACGGCAGGCCATGATTGGTGAGCGCTCAGGCGAGACCTTCACTCTGGGTGACCGGGTAGAGGTGCGCCTGCTCGAAGCTGCACCGGTCGCGGGCGCGTTACGCTTTGAACTTTTGTCAGAAGGCAGGCGCGGCAATCCGCCATCTGGCCGGCGCCTCCGCAAAGGACCATCTAGGAGCTTCGGCCCCAAGGGTCGGAGAAAGAGGTAAGAGATGACAGACGAGGCAAAAGCTCTCGATGACCGTCATGTCGGGCGCGCCATGTGGCGCGGCACGCTCTGCCGCTGCCCCCATTGTGGCCAGGGCAAGATGTTCCGCGCCTATCTCAAGGTGGCCGATCAGTGCAATGTGTGCGGCGAGGAACTCAACCATCACCGCGCCGACGATTTCCCGCCCTATATCGCCATTACCATTGTGGGTCACATCATCATCTTCCTGATGCTGCATATGGACATGAGCTACAAGGTCGAACCACTGACCTATGTATGGACAATGATTCCATTGGCCATCGTGCTGCCGCTGGCCATGCTGCCCTCGATCAAGGGTTCCATTGTCGGCCTGCAATGGGCCAATCGCATGTATGGGTTTGGAGCGGGTCAGAAGGACTGATCGACGCTTGACAAGCGGCTACAAATCCGTAGTTTGCGCCCAAATTCCGGCGCTGCCCCGTAGCGGCGCCTTTCGCTTTGTGAAGGACCACGCATATGGCCAAGGCCGCCACCATCAAGATCAAGCTCGTCTCGACGGCCGATACCGGCTTTTTCTATGTGACGAAGAAGAATGCCCGCACCCAGACTGAAAAGCTGGCCTTCAAGAAGTACGACCCGGTCGTGCGCAAGCATGTCGAATTCAAGGAAGCCAAGATCAAGTAATCTGGCTCTTCCTTCCTGGAATGAACAAAACCCCGCAAGCGATTGCGGGGTTTTTGTTTATTGGGCAGAGCTCTGCCCTGCCATTTGGCGTGATGCAACAATGATCGTCATTGCCCGGCTCGTCCGGGCAATCCAGCTTGGGGATGGATGAATCACCCGGTCAAGCCGGGTGATGACGGTGCCGATAGTGCGTATTTGATAAGGAAAGAGTGGCTGGTCCGGAGCGGCATGTCGAAGAGGCCACTCTGTCCGCATCCGGACCAACCGCCCTACGGAGGCTCAGGAGTTGCGGCGGACCTGAGAAATGACCGTAGGGACCATTGGCATGTGGATAAGCCCCCCATGCCGATGCACAGGTATTTACGCCGGGCAGAGTAAAACGCCAAGTATCCAAAGCTGTTTCAGAGAAACAAGCCTTTGTTAATTATAACAAATAACCCTAATAGCGCCAATTTTACCGAGCGCGTCAGGCCGCGTCGAAGATAACGCGATTGCGCCCTTCGCGCTTGGCCCGGTAAAGCGCCACATCGGCGCGTTTGATCAGGCTCTCGGGTGTATCGGCAAGGCTCTCGTTCAATGACACGCCGACAGAAACGGTGACCGAAAGCGGTCGCGGCGCCCCAACATCGAACATCTTCTCGGCAATCGACTGACGGACGCGCTCGGCCACGGAATCGGCCTGCGCGAAGTCGGTATCGGGCATGAGCACCACGAATTCCTCGCCACCAAAGCGGCAGGCCAGGTCGACACCCCGAATATTGCGCCGCAACCGCGCCGAGAACTCGCGCAGCACAGCATCGCCAATATCGTGGCCATAGCTGTCATTGACCGCCTTGAAGTGATCAATATCCAGGATCATCAGCGCCAGATCACGCTCCTGCTCCTGCGCCTTGCCGAGCAGCACATTGAGGTGCCGTTCAAAATAGCGCCGATTATAGAGCCCGGTGAGCGGGTCGGTCACCGCCATAGCCATGGTATTGTTGACGCTCTCGCGCAATTCCATCGCATAGCGGTGGCGGCGGATCTGCGTGCGCACCCGTGCCATCAGTTCATTGCGCTCAACGGGTCGATAAATGAAATCGTTGATCCCAAGATCGAGAGCCCGCACAACGCGCGGCTTATCGGCCTCATCCGCCATCAGGATGATGGGCAGGTTTCGCGTCTGCTCGACCGTACGCACCTGCGAGCACACACGCAGAGGATCAAAGCCATCGAGGCTCATGCTGATCAGTGCCAACTCATAGCTGGCGCCGGACACCTGAAAGACAGCATCAGCCGGTTGGCTCAGAATATCGACCTTATGCTCGGGCTCCAGATAGGCCTTGATGCGTTCGGCGTGGCGCTGGTCGCTATCGATGATCAGCACCGATCCGCCCGCCGCCGAAATCGAATCCATGGCGCGAATAGCGTCTTCGATGGCGATCTGCTGGCCCGTCAGCGCGCGGGCGCGCAGCTCATCGGTCAGCGACTTGAGCCGCACAAGGCTCTTCACCCGCGCCATCAATTGCATGTCGTCGACGGGCTTGGTCAGGAAATCATCGGCGCCGGCGTCGAGCCCCTGCACACGGTCAGAGGGTTGATCGAGCGCCGTGATCATCAGAACGGGAATGTGGTGAGTCTTGGGATCGGCCTTGAGACGGCGGCAAACCTCAAAACCGTCCATTTCGGGCATCATGACGTCGAGCAGGATGATGTCGAAATCCTGCTCCTGACATTTGGCCAGCGCCTCCGCGCCGGAATGCGCGCTGGAGACTTCATAATATTCGGCCGTCAGCCTTGCCTCGAGCAAACGCACATTGGTGGGAATGTCATCGACAATGAGAACACGCGCCGTCACACCACTACTCCGGAAATACGCACCGGCCCGCCGACACCTCAGTGCCAGCGTTGAACCCGCCAGAACGCCTCCGCAATGCGCGGCGGCTTAATCAGGCCGGACCAATGTAATTGGCAATGGTTTCCAGAAAGTGAGACACCGAAATAGGCTTGGAAATATAGCCCTCGCAGCCGCCCTGCAAAATGCGCTCCTCGTCGCCCTTCATGGCAAAAGCCGTAACGGCCACCACAGGAATATGGGCAAGCTGGTCATCGTCCTTGAGCCATTTCGTGACTACAAGACCCGACACTTCGGGCAACTGAATATCCATCAGGATCAGGTCCGGCATATGCGCCCGCGCCAGATCGAGCGCTTCCATGCCGTTGCGGGTCTGGATTACGGTATAGCCGCGCGATTCCAGAAGATCGTTGAAGAGCTTCATGTTAAGCTCGTTGTCTTCCACGATCATCACTGTCTTGGGCATTTTTCCTCGCTTCGCGTCGGCCGCATGTTGAGCGGTCCTTCGCTTCTCCGGCTATTTCGGCTAGCATCGAAACTGTTACAAAACACCAAATGAGGCCCCGCCTTGCCCGTTTCCGACCGTTCCACACCGGACGTTTCCGCCCTTGCCGATGCCTGCCTCGGCTATCTCGCGGAAAACCCGGAGGAACTTCTGGCATTCATGCAGCATGCCGGGCTCGATCCACAGAGCCTGCGCGCGTCAATCGGAACCGAGCGCTTTCAGCACGGCCTCATCGACTACTTTGCCGCAAATGAAGCGATTCTACTCGCACTCTGCGTCAATGCGGGCTTTTCACCTGAAATCTTTATGCGCGTCTGGTACCGATTGAACCGGGTGGACTGAATGGAGGCTGCCTGGCTCTGTCGAGACTGCCTGACCCATGGAGCGAGCGCAGCGGCACCGAACCGCTGCCCGTCCTGCGGTTCGCCACGCCTCAGAAGCCATGATGAACTGTTTGCGCTCTCCATAGCCCATGTCGATTGCGACGCCTTTTACGCCTCCGTCGAAAAGCGCGACGATCCAAGCCTGCGCGACAAGCCGCTGATCATTGGCGGCGGCGTGCGCGGAGTGGTGTCGACCTGCTGCTATATTGCGCGCCAGTCCGGGGTGCGTTCAGCCATGCCCATGTTCAAGGCCCGTGAGCTTTGCCCCGATGCCGTGATCATCAAGCCGAATATGGCCAAATATGTAGAAATCAGCCGTCAGATCAGAAAACACATGGACGCGCTGACGCCGTTGGTGGAGCCAATCTCCATCGATGAGGCTTTTCTGGATCTGACTGGCACCGAAAAAACGCACAAGGCCCCGCCTGCCCTGACGCTCGCCCGCTTTGCGCGCACGATCTCCCAGGAAATCGGCGTCACCATCTCCGTGGGCCTCAGCCACAACAAGTTTCTCGCCAAGGTCGCCTCCGATCTCGACAAGCCTCGCGGCTTTGCCGTCATCGGCAAGGCCGAAACGCTGGATTTCCTCGCTCCAAAACCGATCAGCCTGTTTTTTGGCGTCGGCAAGGTCTTCTCGGAAACCCTCAAGAAGGATGGCTATCACACGATCGGCCAGCTTCAGCAGGAAGACCCCACCCGCCTGATGCGCCTTTATGGCGAATCGGGTGCGCGCCTTGCCCGTCTGGCGCAGGGGCAGGATAGCCGACGCGTCTCCATCGATGGCGAGATGAAGACTATTTCGTCCGAAACCACCTTCAACACAGACATCGCCAGCCTCCAGGACCTCTCCACCGAACTGCTCCGGTGCTGCGAACGTCTGTCTGACCGGCTCAAGGCGAAAAATGTGGTGGGCGACACGGTGACGCTGAAGCTTAAGAGCGCTGGATTTAAGTTGCGCACGCGCGCTCGACACCTGATGATGCCGACACAGCTCGCCAATGTGCTTTATGAAACCGGCATGGGTCTATTGCAGCGGGAAGTCGATGGTACGCCTTTCCGATTGATCGGCATTGGCGTTTCAGGCATCGAAGCGGCAGACGGCACCGATCCGGCGGACCTTTTGGAGCCGCTGGTCGCGCGCAAGGCGGCAGCGGAGCGCGCCATGGACCGGGTGCGCACGCGCTTTGGTCGTACCGCCGTTGTCCGCGGCAAGCTATATACATTCCGGCCCGACACCATGTCGGCCCCGGCATCCGAAGAAGAAGCAGAAGATCTCGAAGGCAAGACACGATGACTGATCCGATCGAAAAACTCCGCGAATATGGCTATGAACTGCCCTCTCCCAAGGCGCCGGTTGCCAGCTACGTGCCCGTTACCCGTTCAGGCAATCTCATCTATGTGTCGGGGCAGATTTCCAGCAACGATGCGGGCGTCGTTCAGGGTCGGCTTGGCGACAATATGAATGTCGTTCAGGGCGGCAACGCTGCCGAACTCTGTGCCGTCAATATCATGGCGCAGGTCGTACATATGGCGGGCATTCCGCTGCACGAAATCAAGCAGGTGCTCAAGCTCACCGTGCTTGTTGCCTCCACCCCCGAATTCAACGAGCAGCATCTTGTTGCCAATGGTGCGTCGAACCTGTTCGTCGGCGTGCTTGGCGACAAGGGCAAACATGCCCGCGCTGCTTTCGGTGTCGTTTCGCTGCCGCTGGGCGCTGCTGTAGAAATCGACGCAGTAATCGAGGTTTAAACCCCGCAGCGTCGGCATGAACTGGCCGACAAACGCTTTGGTCAAATGCTCCCGCCCCATCCAATCTCTGCCCGAGAGGAAGAGGTTGATTGGGCGGGAGGACAAAATCTAGAGACGATTTTCTGAAATTCCGTATTCTGCCAGGTGCTTAGCCTCATGATGCGCAAACAGATCTGCCTCGCTCTTGCCCTTCTCGCTACCCCCACTTTTGCCGCCGAAGTCCGCCTGCCGCCGTCAGGCGCGCAATATGATTCCCAGCTCGGCGGGGCGTATCGCCCGCCAGCGGGAACGCAGGTGATCAGCCGCGACCGTGAAGACGCCCCCGCCCGTGGCCTCTACAATGTCTGCTACGTCAACGCCTTCCAGACGCAACCGCAGGACAGCAAATGGTGGCGGCAAAACCACCCCGACCTGTTGCTGAGCAAAAATGGCCGTCTTGTCGAAGACCCAAACTGGCCCGGCGAATATCTGCTCGACACGACCAGCCCCGCAAAGCGCCAAGCCTTGCTTGCCATTGTCGGCAAGTGGATCAATGGCTGTGCGCAGGACGGCTTCGACGCCATTGAGGCCGACAATCTCGATACATATTCGCGCTCCAATGGCGCAATCAGCATCGCGGACAATCTCGCCTTTGCCCATGATTTCGTCGCCATCGCTCACGGCCTCGGTCTCGCCGCCGCGCAGAAAAATGGCGTCGACCTGGGCAGGCGAGGACGCTCAGCAGGATTCGATTTCGCCATAACCGAATCCTGCGAAGTCTATGACGAGTGCGGAACCTATAAGTCCGTATTTGGAGCGCAGGTTTACGACATCGAATATACCGACACCGCCCGGGCGCATTTCGATCACCTCTGCGCCACGCCGGGCAGAAATTTCTCCGTCACGCTGCGCGACCGTAATCTTACAAGTCC
>PJUL01000744.1_pt1 | contig 19358 bp, 17 predicted proteins | sample 1512221 | NCBI WGS metagenome assembly PJUL01 (sample SAMN08177667, study PRJNA422409) | Feces metagenome, whole genome shotgun sequencing project.
GTGGCCATGTCTGGAGCCGCGCGCACCTCGCCACGGCCTTCGATGGAGATTTCGCCGGCAAAGGCGGGCAGGGCAGTGGCCAAAAGGGCGAGAGGGGCAAGAGCAGCGAGTACGCGCATGAAAGACTCCTATTAAGTGTCGGTCTCGGAAGGGAGGTTTCCCGAGTTATTGCGGTCTTATTGCGGCATAGATGAACCGGACTTGAACGAGCCATGTTATCCTGGGGGAAAGGATGGTGGTCGAATGTGGGAAACAGCCAGCTATGTGGTCACGGTGATCGGTCTGCCCATGGCCATTGCCTTTTATATGCTCGACCGATCCAAGCAGCGGGCGCAAGAAGAGGAAGAGACCTATCTTCATCTGTCGGATGAATATGTCGCCTTCCTGAAGCTCGCGCTGGAAAATGCCGATCTGCGGCTTCTCGATCCGGATGCAACTCCGGGTCTCGATGACGAGCAGAAGATGCGCAAATTCGCGCTTTTGGGCATTTTGATTTCGCTGTTTGAGCGTACCTATATCTTGACCTATCGGGCAGGTATGCGCGGTGCGGAATTGCGGCGGTGGCGCTCATGGGAGGACTGGATGGGCGAATGGTGTCGCCGGGCCGATTTTCGGTTGGCCATGGAGGAGCATCTGCCGGGTGAGGACCCGGAATTTGTCGCTTATCTGAAAAAGCTGGCAGCCAGTAATCCCGTTGAAACCTCCGCTGCCTATCGTCATAAAGTATGATTTATATCGCTGCGGCTTGCATTTTCGGGCTGCTCTAGGCTAGTCACTGGCACTGACATGTCAGGGGACTATTGATGAGCGCAGACCATATTCCAGACGGCCTTCTCATTGGCAGAGCCCTTGTTCCCGGTTTCGATCATCCACGTGTGGTGACCGTGCGGAATGGCAAGCTGGTCGACATTACGGCCCCCGGCCTCGCCACCGTCCGCGACATTGCTGAAAGCGGAAGCGCGGCGGAACATGTCCGCAATGCTGCGGGCCGTGAGATTGGTGACATTGGCGCTGTGATTGACAATGCGCTGTCCGGCAATAAGCGGGACGACCTGGCGCGCCTGTTGGCGCCTATCGATCTGCAAGCCATCAAGGCGTCGGGTGTGACTTTCGTCGTGTCGCTGCTCGAACGGGTAATCGAGGAGCAGGCGCGCGGGGATAAATCCCGCGCCGATGCATTGCGGTCCGAAATCCTCGACCTTATCGGCATGGATCTGTCGCAATTGGTGCCGGGGTCGGACGCCGCGATGAAGGTCAAGGCGGCACTGATCGAAAAGGGCGTGTGGAGCCAATATCTGGAAGTCGGCATTGGCCCGGACGCGGAGATTTTCACCAAGGGCCAGCCGATGAGCGCGGTGGGCTATGGCGCCGAAGTGGGCCTGCACCCGATTTCGACATGGAATAATCCCGAGCCGGAAGTGGCGCTTTTGGTGACCAGCAAGGGCGAAATTATCGGCGCGACACTGGGTAATGACGTCAATCTGCGCGACGTCGAGGGCCGTTCGGCACTGCTGCTGGGCAAGGCAAAGGACAATAATGCGTCCGCGTCGCTGGGGCCGTTTGTAAGGCTTTTCGAAGGAGATTTCTCGCTCGAAACCGTCAAGCAGTCTGAGATTGCCCTGCGCGTCGAAGGCGAGGACGGCTTCGTTCTCGAAGGTCATTCCAATATGGCTGAAATCTCCAGAACCCCGGAATCGCTCGTGGCCGCGACCATTGGCGATCATCACCAATATCCCGATGGGCTGGTGCTTTATCTCGGTACCATGTTTGCCCCGGTTCAGGACCGAGACGGCGAAGGCAAGGGCTTTACCCATAAGCTCGGTGACGTTGTCTCCATTTCGACACCGGCGCTGGGTACGCTCACAAATCGCGTGAATCTCTCGACTGAATGTGCGCCCTGGACCTATGGCGCAAGCCATCTCCTGCGCGATCTGGCTCGCGCCAACCTACTCTAATTTCTGCGTTTTCTCCCGACGCGCTTTACCGAAAGGCATCGACATGACCGAATTGCACAAGAACCTGATCGACGGTGAATGGGTGGGCTCGGATGGGGTCGAGAACATCAACCCGTCCAATATCAATGAAGTGGTCGGGGTCTATGCCCGCGCCAGCGCCGAGGAAACCAAGCAGGCTATTGCTGCTGCCAAGGCTGCGTTCCCCGCCTGGTCGCGTTCAGGCATTCTCGAACGCCACGCCATCCTCTCCAAGACATCCCAGGAAATCCTCGCCCGCAAGCAGGAACTGGGCGAGTTGCTGAGCCGGGAAGAGGGCAAGACCCTGCCGGAAGGCATTGGCGAAGTCACTCGTGCTGCTCAGATTTTCGACTTTTTCGCAGGCGAAGTGCTGCGTCTGGCCGGTGAAGTGCTGCCATCGGTTCGCCCCGGGGTGAGTGTTGAAATCACGCGTGAGCCGGTCGGCGTCGTCGGCATCATTACGCCGTGGAATTTCCCCATCGCTATTCCGGCATGGAAGATTGCTCCGGCCTTGGCTTACGGCAATACCGTGGTTATCAAGCCGGCCGATCTGGTGCCGGGTTCGACCTGGGCCATTGTCGACATTCTGGTGCGGGCTGGTCTGCCCAAGGGCGTGCTCAATCTGGTGATGGGCAAGGGCTCTGTTGTGGGCCAGACCTTGCTCGACAGCCCTGATGTTGCTGCTGTTTCCTTCACGGGCTCCGTCGGCACGGGCAAGCGTGTTGCCGAGGCGTCCATCAAGGTTGGCCGCAAATTTCAGCTGGAAATGGGCGGCAAGAACCCGACCATCGTGCTTGATGACGCTGACCTCAAGGTCGCGGTGGAAAGTGTTGCCCAGTCTGCATTTTTCTCGACCGGCCAGCGCTGCACTGCGTCGAGCCGGGTGATTGTGACCGAGGGTATCCACGACAAGTTCGTGGCGGCTCTGGCGGAGCGCACTGCGGGTCTGCGCGTCGGTCATGCCCTTGAAAAAGATACGGAAATCGGCCCGGTGGTCGATCCCGGCCAGCTCAAGCAGGACACCGATTATATCGAGATCGGCAAGGGGGAGGGCGCAACGCTGGCTGCTGGTGGTGAGCGGGTGAAGAGCGCTACGGAAGGCTATTTCCTGCAGCCGACATTGTTCACCGGTGCGACCAACCAGATGCGGATCGCGCGCGAAGAAATCTTCGGGCCGGTCGCTGCGGTGATCAAGGTCAAGGATTACGAGGAAGCGCTGGCGACCGCCAACGATACCGAATTCGGGCTAAGTGCCGGTATCGTCACGACTTCTCTGAAGTATGCGACGCATTTTAAGCGCAATTCGGAAGCCGGGATGGTGATGGTGAACGTGCCGACCGCAGGCGTGGATTTCCACGTGCCCTTCGGTGGCCGCAAGGGTTCGAGCTATGGTCCGCGCGAGCAGGGCAAGTATGCAGCCGAGTTCTTCACCATTGTCAAAACCGCCTACACGGCTGCCGGTTAAGGCCGCAGAGCTTTTGACAGAATGTAGCACGGGGCCCACGCGGGCCCCGTTTTCGTTAGCAGACTGTTCACTTCGAGCGTTGCGTCAGGGCCACTCCGGCTAGGATGAGGGCAACGCCGAGGGCACTGGCCCAAAATGTCATCGGCGCGCCGCGCACGAAGTCGAAAATCACGCCCGACACCATCTGGCCGCCGATGACCAGCAGGGCGGAATTGACGGCCCCGATGCGCGGGATCAACCATGATCCGGCGGTGACGAAAATCACGCCCAATGGTCCACCGAGATAGACCCACCAGGGGGCGTCGGCGGCACCGGGCAGGATGAGGTTGCCGAGGATGAGGCCGAGTGCCGTCAGGAAAACGAAGCCGACAATGTGGTTGAAGAAGGAGGCAATCAGCGGGGTGGTGGACATGGCCAGCCGTCCATTGAGCTGACGGCTGAGGCCAACCAGAAGACCGGCGACGATGGCATAGGCGATGAAGATGGTCATGAGGCGCTCCCCATGCCGATGAAGATGATGAGCAGGCTACCCGACACGATCAGAGCGACAGCCGCGGCGTCGCGTAGGGTAAGGCGGCGTTTGGGCAGGCCGAAGAGGCCCCATTGATCTGCGGCAAGGCTAAAGGCGACCTGACCGGCGAGCCCGAGCGCGAGCGTGCCAGCGAGAGCGAGGGGGGTGTTGACCGTGGTGGAGGTGAGCATGACCGTGGCCGCGCCGGATATGCCACCGAGATAGGCCCAAAGGGGCGCCTTGTTGCGAATGGCCGTTACCGCGGGCTTGTCCCGTAGCCAGAGCAGCGCCAGCACGATGATGGCAGCGACGGTGCCGGTGCCATGGGCCAGCCATGACGAATAGAGCGTGCCGCCATATCGACCGGCTTCGGCATTGATGAAGACCGCAAAGGTCAGGAGCCCACCAGAGGCGAAGGCGGCGAGCAGGTGCAGCGGCTTGGGGCGCCGCGGGGAATAGGATGTCATGAACAACTCGATTCGGGTTGACCGCCAAGAGTTTAGCGCATGTCCGTGATGCTGCGCAGGCCGGATAGACGCTGTTTGGCACCTATTGGTGCGATGTGCGTTATCGTCTGCTGGGCAGCAGGAAACTGGATTCATGCCGAAGATATCGAAGCGGATTGCTATTGTGGGTGGCGGTCCTACAGCGGTCTATACGGTCAAACATCTGCTGAAGACGGCGGGGCGGTTTCAAATCACAATCTTTGAAGCCGGCACGGTTGTCGGCAGCGGCATCCCCTATTCGGAGGACCAGAATGGTCCCCAGATGATGGCGAATATCACCTCAGTGGAAATACCGCCGGTGTTGATTTCGCTCGCAGACTGGCTGCGATCGGCCGACGATAAAGTGCTGCGGCGATTTGGATTGAACCGACACAATATCGGAGAGCGCGATTTTTATCCGCGCATCGTGATCGGCTCCTATTACGCAGACCAGTTGTTGACCCTTAAAAAAGCTGGGGAGCTGGCGGGGCATTCACTGGTTCTAGCGTCGCAAACCCTGGTGCGCGACATAGCGCCGAAGCCCGATGGCTTCGTGCTGACCCTGGAGCAGCAGGGCAAGGAAATCCGAAAAAGGTTCGACATGGTGTTCATGGCGACCGGACATTTGACCGATCTTCAAAAACCGAAGTGGTCAGGACGGCTCTTTCGTTCGCCCTACCCAACGCAGGAGCTGGCGCTAGGCCCGGATCGGGCGGCCCTGGTTTTGGGAACATCGCTTAGCGCTATCGATGCAGTCATTACGCTGGCGACGCGCTATGGCACGTTTAGCGGCAGTGGAGCTGACCTGCGATATCGCCTGCGGGGGGATAAGCCCATGCGGCTGGTGATGGCGTCGCGCAAAGGCATTCTGCCCGAGGCAGACTTTTACTATCCGATCCCCGAAGAACCGCTTTTTATCTTTTCTCGGGCTCGGCTTGAGGCGCTGGAAAAGACCGGCAAGACCGGCTTTCTCTCGCGGGCAATGGCATTGTTCCGGCAACAATTGGCGACTGACGACCCCGAGTTTTACGAGGCTCTCAATCTCACCCGGTTTACGCCGGAAAGCTTTGGAAAGGCCTATTTTACCTTGCGCAAGGCGCGTTATGGCTTTGAGCCCGTCGCGGACAATCTGGCCGAAGCGCGGACGAACCATCAGCGCAAGCATATTGTTATGTGGCGCTATACGCTGATGCGGGCGCATGAGGTGTTCAGCAGAAGCGTGCCATTTCTCGACCGCAAGGATCTGGCGCGGTTCCGTAAGCATCTGGCTCCGGTGTTCAGCGATGCTTACGGATGCGTGCCGCATGTTTCCATAGAACGGTTGCTGGCGCTGCATGAAGCAGGATGCCTTCAAATTGTGGCGCTGGGCGATGATGGAGACATCCGCTACGGACAGGGTCGCTTTGCCCTACGCAATTGTGGTGACGATCAGGACTTTGGCGTTCTGATCGATGCGCGCGGGCAGAGCCCTGAGACTATTGCCAGTCTCGGGTTTGCCAAACTGGATGAGGCGCTACGGACGACGGACTTTTTCCGTCGCAATGGCGGCGTGAGCGAAGACGATCAATTTCGCTTGCCGCTGAAGAAGCCGCTGAGCTCGGACATTTTTTGCCTGTCCGTTCCAATCATGATGCACCGCTACCCATTCGCGCAGGGGCTGGTCGCCTGTGCGGAAGCGGCAGAGGCAGCGACGGCAGCATTATAGAGACGAAATTGTCGAGATGGCTGGGCGATGGTAGGAAAAACCAGATGACTGAATAGGTTAGGCATCAAAAACTTGCTCTGTTCCCATTAAGTTGAGAAGCTGGCAGTCAGGCGTCAATCCTAGAGATTTAATGTGATTTCTCCCGACCGGCTCTCGCATCTGATTGGCTTGATTTATCAGTGTGCCCTGGAGCCGCCGCTCTGGCCTGAAGTCATGCAAGCCATCTGTGACGAACTGAATTTTCGCACCGGGGTAATCAGTATTCTGGCTCTGCCCAGCGGAGAGCCGCTTTTGGCCGCAACGACAGGCTTTGAGGCGCCGTGGCTGGACCGGGTGTTTTTCTACGCCAACGAGTTGGTTGATCTTTGGGGCGGCGATGACGTCATCCGGCACTTGCCGCTGGATGAACCGGCTGTGTTGTCCAACATCAATCCTGCTGCGCTTGCCGAGGATACGGCGCATCCCTTTCACGTGGCGTTCAACAAGCCGCAGGGGTTCGTCGACGCGCTGGCTATCGGGCTGACGCGCGACAGTCATTCCATTGGCACTATCGGGTTTAACCGACATGAAGATGTCGGGCTGATCGGTGCGCGTGAAATCGAGATCATGCGGCTGCTGATGCCGCATCTGCAACGGGCGGCCACGATCAGCCGGGTTCTGGAGGCGCGGTCTATCGCTGCTCGCCAGATCGAGGCGGCTCTGGCCAGTCTGGCAATTCCGGTGGCTTTGGTGTCCAGCGATCTGAGTGTTAGGTTTGCCAATCCGGCGCTCACCGATCTTTTGGCGGCGGCTGAGCGCAATTTTGATATTGTGAACGGTCGCCTGAGACTTCGGTTTGGGCCAGCGCAGAGCCGGCTTGCGGCAACGTTGAACAAGTCTGCCAGCGACGGGCGGATCGATGGAGATTCTGCCTTTGGTATGCCTATCGGCACGCCGCAAGAGCATATGCAAAGTCTGCATGTGCTGCCATTGCCGCGTGAAGGACAGGACGAGGCGGTTTTTGCCCTCATCCTGTCGCCGGTTTCGGCTGCGCTCGACAATGCGGGGGAAATGGTTGCGTCCCTGTTCGGGCTGACAGAGGCGGAACGGCGGGTGTTCGAGCAGATTGCAGGCGGTCGTTCGGTGGAGGAGGCGGCTGGGCATCTGGGCGTTGCCGAGAGCACAATCAGAACGCATCTATTGCGGATTTTTGCCAAAACAAATTGCGGTCGTCAGGCGGAGCTTGTGGCTTTGGCGGCCGCCTTCAGGCCCATGGTGAGACGCTAGGCGATGTCATCTGTTTGGTGGACGACTACGCCGTCGGCCCGATCTTAAGAATGTTCAGCAAGGTCTTTCATCTGTTTGCAGATGGGAGATGGCGGGGAGCCTCTAGCCTTTGGTGAACATATATGAAGCCGTTTCTCACTCTCCTTTTTGCCGCTGCGATGATTTCCGGCGTGCAGGCGCAGGATGGCGCTATCCCTGACGCGCTCGATTTTTTCCGGATTGCTAAACCCGAGCCGCAAAATCCCCGCATCGTCGACCTGGACGAAACCTGGCTGATTACCGGTCCGGTTTCAGAATTCTCAAATGATGCCACCAAGGGCGATAGCTGGCAGCTTCTCGAAGGCCAGGTCATCTTCGCCTATTACCGGTTCGATCCCGGCCCAACGGGGTTGCAGATCCAGCGGGAATATGAGGGCTGGCTGGCCGAAAGCGGCTATGAGCTGGAATTTTCCTGCGCCACCGACCGGGGAACTTGCTTCAGCAATAGCACCAGAGCTTCGGGCAATGAGTTTGGCCAATTGCTCGACAAGCCGACGAACATGCCCAGCCTCGATGCGAACAATATGAGCATCGTCCGCAATTATTTCGCCACCGGCGGGGCCCGCTACAGCTATGCGATCAAGGATATGGGGGATGTGGTTGCCCATGTCGCCGTGGCTCTGGCCGATACGCCTGAAAAAGGCGTTATGGCAATAACCAAGAGCGTGATTACCGGCGGCGGCTCTGGATTGAGCGGGGCATCCAGCCTCCTCACGGAGTTGCGCGAGAAAAGGTCGGTGACGCTCAACAATCTGCTGTTCGATGTGGGCAGCGATATTCTGCTGCCGGAATCGCGCGACCAGATTTTCGAGATCGCCATGATGTTACGCGAAGATGAGAGCCTGCGTCTCGAAATTGTCGGGCACACCGATTCAGATGGTGGCGCTGCCTATAATCTCGATCTCTCCAAGCGCCGCGCGGCTTCCGTGGTGCGGGCGCTGGTGGAAGGCTTCGACATTGAAGGCGGCCGCCTGACATCGAGCGGGAAGGGCCTCAGCGAGCCGGTTGCGTCCAATGGCACGGCAGCGGGAAAAGCCCAGAACCGGCGCGTCGAGTTGCGCTTGCAATAGACGCTATGGGGCATCTGCCGTTTGGCGGCAGCTGCCCGTCACATTTCAGCAGATAACAGAGATTTTGTGCCGGAATGCACATGGGCATAGGCCGTGCTGCGTTTCGGCTGCAGGAGACGATTATGAAACGTCGACTTTCATTGCTCATCTACGGCCTGCTGGCCAGTTTCCTCCTTGTGGGGCAGGCCGCGGCCTCGAACTTCACTATTCGGTTTGCTGAATACAGTTTTGCGCTGTTCTGGCAGCCTAATCAGGACAGTGACATTGAAGCCAAAGTTCTGCGGAACGATATGGTGCTGGTGCATAAATGCGAAAGAGGGATGTGTTTTGTCTCTCACCCGCGGTCGACAAAGAACGGCTATGTGATCGACGCGTTTAGGGCGCGACCTGAACCGTCAGCATTTCCCAGCCGTCCCACCGAGGGATATGGCCGTGTCGAGCGCTTGCTGAATATCCGCTCCTTGCCCACTCAAGGTTCGGTTGCTCTGGGCGAAGTGCATGCGGGAGTGCGCGTCAAACGCGACAATTGCAAGGGCAACTATTGTTACGTTTTCATCGAAGGCGGGAATCAGGGCTGGATCGCCAAGAATGGCATTGCCATGGACCGGGTGGTCAATGTCGAGCGCCTTCCGAACCCGTCGGGTCTGGATTCGGTCTGGAAAGGTGATCCTCCGAATATCGATATCCCGAGGGTCGAACTGTTTCGATAGGCATTTCTAACAGGCGAAGGGGCTGTGAAGCCCTTTGAAATTGACGGCTCTGGCGCTTTGGGTGTCCCGGCATTGTTCGCCGGGACAGGCTCACGCGGTCTGGGCGAACCGTTCGTCGAAAGCGTAGCCGGCGCCACGAACGGTGCGGATGGGGTCGGATTCCTTGCCGCGATTGATGGCGCGGCGGAGGCGGCCGATATGGACGTCGACGGTGCGTTCATCGACATAGACGTCATTGCCCCAGACGCCATCGAGAAGCTGCTCGCGGGAATAGACGCGGCCGGGATGGCGCATCAGATATTCGAGCAGGCGGTATTCGGTCGGGCCGAGATGGACGTCGCGCGCGGCGCGGCGGACGCGGTGGGTGGTGCGGTCGAGTTCGAGATCGCCGACCTTGAGCGCAGCGGTGACCAGATTGGGATTGGCGCGGCGGAGCAGGGAATGAATGCGGGCCAGGAGTTCCGGAACCGAGAAGGGCTTGACCATATAGTCATCGGCTCCGGTGGTGAGGCCGCGCACGCGCTCCTCTTCCTCGCCGCGGGCGGTGAGCATGATGATCGGCACACGGGTGGTTTCCTCGCGGGCGCGCAGGCGACGGCAAAGCTCGATGCCTGAAATTTCGGGCAGCATCCAATCGAGCAGGATCAGGTCCGGCAGCTTTTCGGCGATGGCATGAGTGGCCTCGTCGCCGGTCTCGGCGGTGAGTACGGTAAAGCCTTCGGCCTCCAGATTGTAGCGCAGGAGGATGGCGATGTCGGCTTCATCTTCAACGATGAGAATGGTCGCGGGCATATGGACGTGCTCCGTCGGTTGGCGTCCGGGGGGATGCCAATGGTTGTTCTTAGTTTCCCTCCCCTCGATGGGGAGGTTGGGAGGGGGTATTTGGAGCCACACTATCGGGGCTCTCACCCCCCACCCTTGATCCCTCCCCGCAAGGGGGAGGGTGACGACTGAGGCATCGTAGTGCGGCAGGCTATGCTCAATCAGATACGCTAGGCCTTGATCTGCGTGCGCTGCAATTGCTGGACTTCGGCGGTGAGCTGTTTGCCGGTGGACAGGTAATAGGCGCGCTCGGCGATGTTGGTTGCGTGGTCGCCGATACGCTCGAGGTTCTTGGCGCAGAAGAGCAGATGCGTGCAGGTGGTGATGTTGCGCGGGTCTTCGAGCATGTAGGTCAGAAGCTCGCGGAACAGCGAAGTGTGCATGGCATCGACTTCGTCGTCGCGGTTGCAGACCTCAACCGAGGCATCGGCTTCGCGGTTGGCATAGGCGTCGAGGCTGTCCTTGACCTGACGCAGCACGAGGGCGGTCATGTTCTTGACGCCATTGTAGAAGGTCGGCTGCAGGTTGATGCCTTCGAGCTTGAGCGAGCGGCGGGCCAATTGCTTGGCCATGTCGCCGATGCGTTCCAGATCATTGGCAACGTGAATGGCGGTGATGATGGCGCGCAGGTCCGAGGCCATTGGCTGGCGGCGGGCGATCATGGAGACGGCCATGTCGTCGATCTTGCGCTGCATGTCGTCGATGCGCTGATCGGCAATGATGGTGACATCGGCCAGTTCGCGGTCGAGCTTGAGCAGGGCGCGGGTGCCGTTTTCGATGGCAACCTCGACCTGGCCGCCCATTTCGGCAATAGCCTGGGCAAGGGCCTGCAATTCTTCGCTATAGGCGGTGACGATGTGTTCGGCGCCGGTATTTGGCATTGTTTTTCTCCCAATCAGCCGATGCGGCCCATGATGTAGTCCTGGGTCTGCTTGTTCACCGGATTGGTGAAAATCTCCTCGGTGTCGCCCTGTTCGATCAGGTTGCCGAGGTGGAAGAACGCGGTCTTCTGCGAAACGCGCGCGGCCTGCTGCATGGAGTGGGTGACGATGACGATGGTGTAATTGGCGCGCAGTTCGTCAATCAGTTCTTCGATGATGGCGGTCGCAATCGGATCAAGGGCCGAGCAGGGCTCGTCCATGAGGATGACTTCGGGGCCAACGGCGATGGCGCGGGCAATGCAGAGGCGCTGCTGCTGACCGCCGGACAGGCCGGTGCCGGGTTCGTTGAGGCGATCCTTCACTTCTTCGAAGAGACCCGCCTTGCGCAGCGAGGAGGTGACGATCTCGTCGAGATCGGTCTTGTTCTTCGCCAGACCGTGAATGCGCGGGCCATAAGCCACGTTGTCATAGATCGACTTGGGGAAGGGATTGGGCTTCTGGAACACCATGCCGACGCGGGCGCGCAGTTCGACCACGTCCAGATCGGGCGCATAGATATCCTGACCATCAAGCGCGATCTTGCCGCCGACCTTGGCGCCTTCGATGGTGTCGTTCATACGGTTGATACAGCGCAGGAAGGTCGACTTGCCGCAGCCCGATGGCCCGATAAAGGCGGTGACCGCGCGATCGGGAATGTCGATCGAAATGCCGTGCAGGGCCTGCTTGGCGCCATAATGAACGGTGACGTCGCGGGCGGTGAGGCGGATATTGGGCTCGATCATGTCCATAGGGTCCAGATTGGCGCTCAGGGTCTTGGCGGCGGTCGGCTTAACTTTTCCAGCAAGCAGGTCCATTTTTGGCTCCTTAAGCGCGCTTTTCAAGGCGGGATCGCAGGAAGATTGCGATTGCGTTGAGGGTGATCATGAAAGCCAGCAGCACCATGATGGCGGCGGAGGTGCGCGGCTCGAAGAAATTGCGGTTCTCGTTGCCCTGCCAGAGATAGATCTGGACGGGCAGGGCCGTGGCCTGCTCGATGGGGGTCCCGGGAACCGACGCCACAAAGGCATTCATGCCGATGAGCAGGAGGGGTGCGGTTTCGCCCATGGCCTGCGCTACGCCGATAATCGTCGCGGTGAGGATGGAGGGGAAGGTGACCGGCAGGACGTGATGGAACACCATCTGCGTCTTACTTGCACCCATGCCGAGCGCTGCCTGACGCAGGGCGGGGGAGACGCCCTTCAAGGCTGCGCGGGTGGCGATGATGATAGTGGGCAGGGTCATCAGGGTCAGCACCAGACCACCGGCCAGCGGCGCGGAGAGCGGCAGGCGGAACCAGTTGATGAACACGGCCGCGCCGAGCAGGCCGAAGACGATGGAGGGCACGGCCGCGAGGTTGTTGATATTGACCTCGATAAGGTCGGTCAGCCGCGACTTGGGTGCGAACTCTTCGAGATAGATGGCAGAGCCAACCCCGAGCGGCACGGCGAGAATGATGACGATGAGCATCATCCAGAACGTGCCCATGAGCGCGCCGAGGAGACCCGCGGAAGCCGGAGCCGAGCGGCTGTCGACATTGGAGAACAGCGACCAGGCAAAGCCCTGAGTAATGGTGCCGTTTTCCTCGAACATGTCGATCAGGGCGCGAGCGGGGGCAGAAAGCTGCTGCTGGGCGTCGCCGAGGTCGCGGTTGATATTGCCCTTGACCCAGTTGTCGGTATTGGCCGAGGCCAGCACATCGACATAGGCCGTCTGACCGAGCAGGGCCGGGTTTTCGACGAAAAGCTGACGCACGCGGTGGCGGGCATCGGTTTCGGCAATGGTCAGAATCTGGCGGCTGTCGATTTCGAAACCGGCCGGAGCGGCATTGCGCAGGGCGGCTTCGATGACATTGTTCCAGTTGAGCATGGCGACCTGCCGCTCCCAGCCCAGACGGGCCGAGCGGAAGTCTGCATCGGACTGGCCCGCAGCGCGGACCGGGGCCGGATCAACCTTGAGCAATTCCGGATCGAAGGTGACTTCGAGGTGGAGATTGGACTGGGTGAAGGCCGGGATGCCCTTGCGGAGCACATCGGTGAAGAGCAGGGCCACAAAGCCCAGAGCCAGACAGATGGCGATGATGCCGAAGGTGCGGAACAGGCGCTCGTTGAGGTGGCGGCGGGTGAGACCCGCGCGCACCAGATTGCGGCGTTCGGCGGCGGAAGCGAGCGTGGTGTCGGTCATTATTCGTACTGCTCCCGGAAGCGGCGGACAATGTAGAGGGCGACGATGTTGAGGCAGAGCGTCATGATGAAGAGCGTGAGGCCCAGCGCGAAGGCGACGAGCGATTGCGGACCGGTGAAGTCGGTATCGCCGGTCAGCTGGTTCACAATCGAGACGGTGATGGTGGAGACCGGCTCCAGCGGATTGCCGCGCAGGATGGGGGCGTTACCGGCAGCCAGCACCACGATCATGGTTTCGCCGATGGCGCGGCTGACGGCGAGAAGGAAGGCGCCGACAATGCCGGGGAGGGCGGCCGGCAGCAGCACCGAGCGGATGGTTTCGGACTGGGTCGCGCCCAGGCCATAAGCGCCATCACGCAGGGTGCGCGGCACCTGATTGAGAATGTCGTCGGAGAGCGAGGAGATGAAGGGGATGATCATCACGCCCATGACGAGACCAGCAGTCAGCGCCGAGGTGGCGCTGATGTTGAGGCCAATGGCATTGCCGAAATCGCGGAGGAAAGGACCAACCGTCACCAGGGCGAAGAAGCCATAGACGATGGTGGGAATGCCGGCGAGGATTTCGATGATCGGCTTGACGATCTTGCGCACATTGGCGTGGGCATATTGGTTGAGATAGATCGCGGTCATCAGTCCCACGGGCACGGCGATCAGCATGGCGATGGCCGAGATCATCAGCGTGCCGGTGAGCAGGGGCAGGATGCCGTACTGGCCAGCATCACCCGCATTGGTGGAGCTGAACTTGGGCGCCCAGACGGTGCCGAAGAAGAAGTCGAGCGGGTTGATATAGGTGAAGAAGCGGAAGGCTTCGGTGACCAGCGAGGCGACAATGCCCACGGTCGTCATGATGGCCACGGCGGAACAGGCAATCAGCGCCCAGGAGATGAAGCGCTCAACCTCGTTGCGGGCACGCAGGCGCGGATTGATGCGGCGCTGGGCAAAGGTGAGGCCCAGAACGCCCAGACCGGCTGCGGCAGCAATCATGATGAGGAAAGAGAGGAGCTGGAAGCGCGCCAGATTTTCGCCTGCGGCCTGCTCGAAGGGGCGCAGCTCGCCCGTGACGCCAAAGCCGGAGGCCAGATCGCGGATGCGCTGCATCTGCTGGTTGAGGCCAACCTGATCGAGAGAGGTCAGAACATCGGCGGGGATTTGCGAGACGGTGAACCAATGGGTGACGCCGGGCGAGAAATAGGCCCAGATCGCCAAAATCAGAACGGCGGGGATCAGCGTCCAGAGCGCGACCAGCGTGCCGTGATATTGCCCGCGTGAATGAACGCGGATGCCTTGCGGCGTGGTGAGCGCCCGGCTCTTTGACCAACCCAGTTGGTAGGCAAGGCCAAGCAGGACCAGAAGCAGGCCTGCGACGATGAAAGTGTTCACTTGTCAGGCTTCCTCGATTGGCCCCGGGAGTGGAAACGGGCCGCCGGGGTTTCCGGCGACCCGTATGGTCAGATTACTGCTGGAAGGCAGCGAGAACTTCGGCAGTGACGTCTGCCGGCTGCGGGATCAGACCAGCAGCTTCGAGAATGCCGCCATTGCCCGACACGCTGTCGGCCAGGAAGTATTCGGTGAATTCGGCCAGGCCGGGGATCACGCCGATATGTTCGCCCTTGACGTAGAAGTAGAGCGGACGGGAAACCGGATATTCGCCAGCGGCGACGGTTTCCAGCGAGGGAACAACGCCGTCAATGGTTGCAACCTTGAGGGTGTCGCGGTTCTGGTCGTAGAAGGAGAGGCCAAAGACGCCAACGGTGTTGGGATCGGCAGTCAGGCGAGCCAGGGTCTCGGTGTAGTCACCGGCGATTTCCACCACGACGTCCTGACGGAAAGTGGTCTCGAGTGCCACCTTCTCGTCATCGGTCAGGCCTTCGGGCAGCTCGGCAGCCTTGAAGCCGGGGGTGATGACCTTTTCCTGGAACACTTCACGCGTGCCATGGTTCGAGGCCGGAATGGCCAGTGCGATCGGCTGGTTCGGGAGCGAAGCGTCGATCTGGTCCCAGGTGGTGTAGGGATTGTCGACAAATTCGCCATCGACTGGAACCTTGGCGGCAATGGCCTTGTACAGCTGAACCGGGGTCAGGGCGAAATCGCCACCAGCAGCGGAAGAAGCGAAGACGATGCCGTCGAAGCCGAACTGGATTTCGCGGATGTCGGAAACGCCATTGGCGACACAGGCTTCACGCTCGCTGTCACGGATCGGACGCGATGCATTGGCGATGTCGATGGTGTTGTCACCAACGCCCTCACAGAACTGACGGAAGCCGCCGCCCGTGCCGCCCGAGCCCACAACCGGGGTCTTGAACTCTGGGAAGGTGGCGCCGAATTCTTCAGCGACGATGGAGGAGAAGGGCAGGACCGTCGAGGAGCCGGCGATCTGGATGGTGTCGCGCGACTGGGCGAAAGCCGGTGCGGTGCCGAAGGCGGCGAGCGCGATGACAGCGGCGCTGGCGTAAAGTGCGGTCTTCATGGAAGTTCCCTTTCGGAATTCATTTCAAACATGGCCAGCCGCTTCTTGGGGCCGCCCTGTGACGCGGCAGACCATAGGAGTGCTTGGCGACGGTTTTATTGCAGTTTGATGACTGGTTTATGACGGTCTAAGTCTTTGATTTATAATCAAGTATCCGACGGAACTTCGGGGTTTTATGTTATGTGTCACATAGATGAATGACACTCACAACCCGCCGAGAGCGAGTCTGGAAGAGCCGCCGCGTCGAGGGTAAAGGCCCATTGTGACATCGGGCTGACACTTAGCGGAGCAGGGGACGGACCTCGGCTTGCACCTTGCGCATCAGCGGCAGGAATTGCGCGATCATGCGCGAAATGGGGGAGCGCGCCGTCTGGGCGCCGATATTGAGGGCGGCGACGACCCGGCCATTGGCCTGGCTGAGCGGCACGGCAATGGAACAGAGGCCAAGTTCCAGTTCCTGATCGATCACGGCGAAGCCCTGGGCGGCGATGACGGCCAGTTCGGTGGTGATGCTGCCCATATCGGCCTTGGTGCGGTCGGTATAGGCGAGCAATTCGGAGCGCTCCAGAATGGCGCGGGCGGTATCGTCGGGCAGGGCGGCCAGCAAAGTGCGGCCCATGGACGTGCAATAGGCGGGCAAGCGCGCGCCGGGGGCGAGATTGATCGACATGACGCGCCGATTGGAGGCGCGGGCGACATAGAGAATATCGGTGCCTTCCAGCACGGCGGCGGAAGCGCTTTCACCAGTGGCGTGCGCCAGCTCCTCAAGGAAAGGCTGGATCAGCCGGGGCAGGGGCGTTGCCGCGAGATAGGAATGGCCAAGATTGAGAATACGCGGCGTCAGCTCGAAAAACTTGCCGTCATAGGTGGCGTAACCCAGGTGTACCAGCGTGAGCAGGCAGCGCCGCGCCGTCGCCCGCTCAAGCCCGGTCCGCTGGGCCACGTCCGTAATGGACATGCGCGCGTGCTGCTCGTCAAAGCATTCGACCACGCTGAGGCCGCGAACCAGACCATGAATGATGTCGCCCTGCCGCATGTGCGTGCTCCGAATTTTGTGCGTAGGGCGCATACTATAAGGCGCGGGGTGTGAGGGGAAGGGAGCGGGGAGAATGTCGGCGGTGGGGGGAGGTCGTCCCACTTGAGCCGGCGGCATTCGTTCAAGGACGAGCTTGAGTGCTCACAGGGGATACACGCTATCCGGCTCGGGGCAGAAAACACCATGCTCCCAGGCCAATCATCGTCGATCATGACCGCAAAGAATACATACAAGGGGGACCGAGGGTGGGGAGGCATCAGAGCCTCACAAAACCACCCCCTCCCCAGCCCTCCCCTCAAGGGGGAGGGAGCGATGAAGCCGCAAACCCAGTCCAAATCAAACACCGGCCTGCAAGGGAGAGGGATAGGGGTGGTTCTGTCGAATTCTGACGGCTCTAGCTTCGCGGCGGGGCCGTGCTACAGGCACAAATCTGTGGCGGTTCGGGTGGCTTGGGCAAAGTCCTGTTTGACAGATGCCACGACCCTGCTAATACCGCCTGCGAGGGCCTGTAGCTCAATTGGTTAGAGCCGTCCGCTCATAACGGACTGGTTCCCGGTTCAAGTCCGGGCGGGCCCACCATCTTTCATTCCGACCTTTTATTTTCCGACTGCGCCGGGTGTTGGTCTGTCGCGGGCTGTTGCTATTCCACTGTTACCGATTTTGCCAGATTGCGGGGTTGGTCGACATCGGCGCCGAGGTGGGCGGCGGTGTGGTAGGCGAGGAGCTGGACGGCTATCGCGGCGATGATCGGGGCGATGAAGGGGTGGACTTTCGGCATGACGATGGTGTGGGTCGCCATGGCCGCGTGTGTCTCCATGCCGTGCTGATCGGTGATGAGAAGAATGCGGCCGCCGCGGGCGCAGACTTCCTGCATGTTTGACACGGTCTTTTCGGTGAGCTCGTCCGAGGGCGCTAGCACGACGACGGGCAGGGTTTCGTCGACCAGTGCTATGGGGCCGTGCTTCAGCTCGCCAGCAGCGTAGCCTTCGGCGTGAATATAGGAGATTTCCTTGAGTTTGAGCGCGCCTTCAAGGGCTATGGGGTAAAGGGCGCCACGGCCCAGAAACAACACGTCTTCCGCCTTGGCCAGATCGCGGGCAAGCGCGGCTATGGCGTCCGATGCGGCCAGCGCTTGAGCCACTGCACCGGGCAGGGCGATAAGCGCATCGACAAGCTCACTGAACGTTGCGTCGTCGATGGTGCCTCGCGCCCGACCGGCGACGATGGACAGGCAGGCAAGCGTGGCCAGCTGGGTGGTGAACGCTTTGGTGGAGGCGACCCCGATCTCGGGGCCGCAGCCCAGCGTGAAGATGGAGCCGGACTCGCGGGCGATTGTCGATTCCTCGACATTGACGATGCTGGCGATGTGGTGGCTGTTGGCAGCGCAATAGCGCAGCGCCGCCAGTGTGTCGGCGGTTTCTCCGGACTGGGAAACGAACATGGCCAGCCCGTCCGGCTGCAATGGCGGTTGCCGATAGCGGAATTCGGAGGCGACTTCGACATCGACGGGCAGGCGGGCGTAACGCTCGAACCAGTATTTGCCGACGACGCCAGCAAGATAGGCGGTTCCGCAGGCTGATACGGTCATCCGTTTCAGGGTGGCGAAGTCGAAGGCCAGTTGTGGCTGGATGGCAAGGGACTGGTCTGCGCGGTCGACGTAACGACCGATGACGCGAGAAATGGCCTCGGGCTGCTCATGAATTTCCTTGAGCATGAAATGCCGATAGGGGCCTTTTTCGATGATGTTGGAGGAGGCGTTGCTGAGATGAACGATGCGGTTCACGGCAGCGCCATCGCGGGTGTGAATTTTGGCGCCTTCTGGGGTGACGATGGCCCAATCGCCTTCTTCAAGATAGGTCACCTTGTCGGTGAACAGGGAGAGGGCCAGCGCATCGGAGCCGAGGAAGGTTTCATCCGCTCCATAGCCGATGGCGAGAGGGGAGCCCTGGCGGGCGGCGACCAGCAGATTGTCTTCGCCGTGGAACAGGAAGACCAGCGCAAATGCGCCTTGCAAGCGGCTGACCGTGGCCTGCACGGCGGCGACGGGCGATAGGCCAAGGTCCATCCAGCGGGTGACCATCATGGCGGCCACTTCGCTATCGGTCTGGGTGGCGGGTAGGTAGCCATCGGCGGCCAGCTCGACCAGCAGCGAACGATAGTTTTCGATGATGCCGTTATGAACGACGGCGACCCGGGGCGTGGCATGGGGATGGGCATTGATCTCGGTTGCTGCGCCATGGGTGGCCCAGCGGGTGTGCCCGATGCCGATATGGCCGGAAAGTGGATCGAGGCTGAGTTTATTGGCGAGATTGATCAGCTTGCCGGGGGCGCGGCGACGCTGGATATCACCATGATCCAGCGTGGCGATGCCCGCACTGTCATAGCCGCGATATTCCAGCCGGGCCAGGGCGCTGACCAGTCGATCCGCCACAGGTTCACGCCCGGCAATTCCCACGATTCCACACATCTTGTTCTCCCAGATCGCTTGGTGATTGCGAGGCTATGTGGGTTGGTGCGGGAGGGCATTGATAGTGGTCAATGGCGGGTGGTTTGCCGCTGAAAAAACGAATGCCCGGTTGGGGGACCGGGCATTCGCATGATCACAATGGGGCATTATCGTCTTGCTGTCAGAGGATGAAGTCGGCGAGCCCCAAAGTAATCAATCCGGTCAGCTCGATGTGGAAATCGGCAATCTTATCGCCGTTGATA
>PJUL01000749.1_pt1 | contig 19286 bp, 18 predicted proteins | sample 1512221 | NCBI WGS metagenome assembly PJUL01 (sample SAMN08177667, study PRJNA422409) | Feces metagenome, whole genome shotgun sequencing project.
GCCACCATCAACCGCCTGTGCGGCTCGGGGCTCGACGCCGTGGGCACCGCGGCGCGTGCCATCAAGGCGGGCGAGGCGGGCCTGATGATCGCGGGCGGCGTGGAGAGCATGAGCCGCGCGCCCTTCGTCATGCCCAAGGCAGAGTCGGCCTTCAGCCGCAACAACGCCGTGTACGACACCACCATCGGCTGGCGCTTCATCAACAAGCTGATGAAGGAAAAGTACGGTGTCGACTCCATGCCCGAAACCGCCGAGAACGTGGCCACCGACTTCGGCATCGAGCGCGAGGCGCAGGACCGCATGGCCCTGGCCAGCCAGCTCAACGCCGTGGCGGCCATCAAGGCCGGCCACCTGGCGCGCGAGATCGTGCCGGTGCACATCCCGCAGAAGAAGGGCGACGCCATCATCGTCAGCCAGGACGAACACCCCCGTGAGACCAGCCTGGAAGCGCTGGCCAAGCTCAAGGGCGTGGTGCGACCCGATGGCACGGTGACGGCGGGCAATGCCTCGGGCGTGAACGACGGCGCCTGCGCGCTGCTGCTGGCCGACGAAGCCAGCGCCGCCAGGTACGGCCTCAATCCCCGCGCCCGCGTGGTGGGCATGGCGGTGGCCGGTGTGGCGCCGCGCATCATGGGTTTCGGCCCCACGCCCGCCACGCAGAAGGTGCTGGCGCAGACGGGCCTGACCATCGACCACATGGACGTGATCGAGCTCAACGAAGCCTTTGCCGCGCAGGGCCTGGCCGTGCTGCGCGCGCTGGGCATCAAGGACGACGACGCGCGCGTGAACGCCTGGGGCAGCGCCATGGCACTGGGCCACCCGCTGGGCGCCAGCGGCGCGCGCCTGGTCACCACCGCCGTCAACCGCCTGCACGAGCACGCCGGAAAGTACGCGCTGTGCACCATGTGCATTGGCGTGGGGCAGGGCATTGCCATCATCCTGGAGCGCGTGTGACCGAGATCGAGCGCAACCCCACACCAGTCACCGTCATCACGGGTGCCAGCAACGGCATCGGCCGCGCGATTGCCGAAGCCGTGCTGGCCCAGGGCCACGCCGTGGTCAACCTGGACTACGTGCTGCCCACCTGGAGCCACCCGCAACTCACCTCGTACCAGGGTGATCTGACCAATGAGGCATCGACCCGTGAGCGCGCGGCCGAGATCGCAGCCAAGCACAACGTCACGGCCCTGGTGAACAACGCCGGCGCCACGCGCCCCGGCACCATCGACACCGCCACCACCGCGCAGCTCGACGATGTGGTGGGCCTGCACCTGCGGGCCCCCATGCTGCTGGTGCAAGCGTTCTTGCCCACGCTGCGCGCCAGCGGCCAGGGCCGCATCGTCAACATGTCCTCGCGCGCCGCACTGGGCAAGGGCGAGCGCATCGTCTACTCGGCCACCAAAGCCGGAATGATCGGCATGACGCGCACGCTGGCCATGGAGCTGGGGCGCGACGGCATCACTGTCAACGCCATCGGCCCCGGGCCGATAGCCACCGAGCTGTTCCGCCAGAGCAACCCCGACGGCGCGCCGCAGACGCAGCGCATCCTGAGTAGCATCGCCGTGGGCCGCATGGGTACGCCCGATGAGGTGGCGCGCGCGGCGCTGTTTTTTCTCTCGCCCGACAACGGTTTCGTGACCGGGCAGGTGTTGTATGTGTGCGGCGGCACCACGCTGGGAGTGGTGCCTGTTTAGCACGTGAACTGACAACTTCTTTTACCGCCCCCTGACCGGGGCATCCACCGATGTTCTCGCCCAGGCGCCCGTGCCTGGTTGAGGCCATGGCACGGCCAGCTTCTGGCGCGCCACTGCAATTTTTTTTAACCGCCATCCTGAAGGAGACAAGCCTCATGAACCCGATCAACACGTCTACCCGCCGCCGCTTCACGCTCGGCGCCATCGCCTCTGCCGCCGTGCTGGGCGCAGGCTTGATGTCCAGCAACGCAGCCTTGGCGCAGGCGTTCCCCTCCAAGCCCATCACCATCATCGTGCCCTTTGCGGCAGGCGGCACCACCGACATCCTGGCGCGCATCATCGGCCAGGCACTGACAGGGGAATTGGGCCAGTCGGTGGTGGTGGACAACCGCGCAGGCGCGGGCGGCAACATCGGTGGCCAGGCGGCTGTCAGGGCACCCGCGGACGGCTACACGCTGTTCATGGGCACGGTGGGCACGCATGCCATCAACGCGGCCCTGTACAAGAAGATGCCTTTCGACCCCGTGAAGGACTTTGCCCCGCTGACGCGCGTGGCCAATGTGCCCAACCTGCTGGTGGCCAACCCTGCGCAGCCGTTCAAGACGGTGCCCGAGCTGATCGCTTATGCCAAGGCCCATCCGGCCAAGGTCAACTTCGGCTCGTCCGGCAACGGCAGCTCCATCCACCTGTCGGGCGAGTTGTTCAAGAGCCTGGCCAAGGTGGACATGCAGCATGTGCCCTACAAGGGCAGCGCTCCGGCGGTCACGGATTTGCTGGGCAACCAGATCGGAATCATGTTCGACAACATGCCCTCGGCCATCCAGCACGTGCGCAGCGGCAAGCTGGTGCCCCTGGCTGTGACCACCGCCAAGCGTTCGCCCGAGCTGCCCAACGTGCCCACCATCGCCGAAGCTGGTGTGCCCGGGTATGAGGCGACATCGTGGTTCGGCATGTTTGCACCGGCCAACACGCCCGCGCCCATCGTGGCACAGCTCAACAAGGCCATCGTGAAGGTGCTGAACCAACCCGATGTGAAGAAAAAGATCAACGAGCAAGGCGCCGAAACCTATGGCGAAACGCCTGAGCAGTTCGCCGCTTTCATCCAGGCCGAAAGCCTGAAGTGGGGCAAGGTGGTGAAGGAGTCCGGCGCCAGCGTGGACTGAGCGCGCGCGTTGCAGGTTAAATCAAAAAAGAGAGCTGCCAGCGCTGATGGAATAAGCGCTGGAGCCCAATTTGATTCATATTATTTGAGGTGCGGGGCTCAGGGTTTGCGCACCCTGCAGGCCGCAGACACCACGCGCTGCGACCATTCGGTGGACATGTCTCTGAACAGCACCTCGGCCTCGCCCTCGGTGTAGCGCTCCTGCGCGGTGACTGCGCCCACCCACAGGGGCAGGGCGTAGTAAGTCAGCTGCAGGTACCAGGCCCGGCGCACGGTGCAGTCCACCACCACCTTGGCATAGTAAGAGCGGTAAGTCTTGCCCCGGAACGAGGTGCGCATCTGGTCGCGCGACACGCGCAGGTCCAGCAGCACGCGCTGGTCCATCCCCACGGGTTCGGGCAGGATCTCGATGAGGTTCTTGCTGGTGTCGTCCCGGTCTCCCGTCAGCGTGAACCACTTGGTAGCCGCATCCTGCGCGCTGACGGTGGCCGTGGCCATGCCCAGAACAGCAATAAAGGCGACAACACGCAGCGCAGAAAGCTTGGATGTCATGTTGCGGATGGCTGGGAGCGGGAGGGGCCGGCAAGCCTGCTTGCGAAGCGGCTTGGCACGGGGCTGTGAACCATTATCACTGAGCGATGCTGACGCCAGCCTTTATTCCACCGCGCCGGGGGCAGACACCGGCCCGATCTTGAAAACCCCGCTCACCCGCGCGCACGGCACGCCATCGGCCGTGACCAGGCCTTGTGCAAACACCAATGAGCGCGTGATGCGCAGCGGTTCGGCCTCGCCCTGCACCCAGGCGCCCAGCGGGGCGGGGGCCAGATAGTCGATCTGCAGGCTGATGGTGGGCAGGAAACGGTCGGCCACCTGATCACTTTTGCGGTGCACCGACAGCGGCAGCAGCATGTCGCAAAAGCTGGCCATCATGCCGCCGTGCAGGTTGTGCATGGGGTTCACATGGCGGGGCTCCACGCGAAAGCCGAACTGCACGACGCTGCCTTCATGGCGCAGATACAGCGGGCCGTTGTGCTGGATGAAGGGGCCGCCAGACTGCAGTGCGGTAAAGCCTTGGGGAATCTCGACCGGGCCGCTCATGCGCGGGCCTCCTTTTCCACATCCTGGGCAAAGCTGGCGCCCTGCAGGCTGCTGTGGGTGGCGCCGTCCTCGGGCAGCCAGCCCCGGTACACGATGCGAAAGTCCGCCACGATCTGGTCCAGCGGCAGGTCGTCGAACGCGCCGCGCTGGTGCACGTATTCCATGTGGCGCGCGCCCGATTTGTCGAACGGGTGATAGATCGAATCGTGCTCGCCATCAAACTCCAGCGGCAGCAGCCCAAAGCGTTCGCACAGCTCGATGTTGAAGGCTGGCGTGGCCTTGCGCCAGGCGCCATCGAGCCAGATGTCGGTGTAGCCGTGCCAGATGAAGAGGTCGGTCTTCATCGTCTCGCGCATGCGCTCGGTGCTGAGGTGGTTGCGCACATCGGCAAAGCCCATGCGCGCCGGGATGCCCGCTGCGCGGCACACCGCCGTCAGCAGCGCGGCCTTGGGCACGCACCAGCCGTAGCCGTTGGCCAGCACGGTGCTGGCCGTCATGCCATGGGGCGAGAGGTCGATGCGGTACGGGTCGTAGCGAAAGCCATCGCGCACGGCCAGGTACAGGGCCACGGCGCGTTCGCGGTCGGTGGCGCCGCGCGCGTGGTCGGCGGCAAAGGCCTGCACGGCGGGGGCATCGCTGTCGATGAGGGCGGTGGGGCGAAGGTGGGCGGGGGTGGGTGCTGCAGTCATGGTGCTGGCAGTGTGATGTCCGCTGCGCGACAGCGCTGTCTCCAGCGTGCCAGCGGGGGCCGGGCAAGGTGCAGATGGCGCCGAATTTGCTTCAAAATCAATAGCTGCTAGCGCTGATGGGGTAAGCGCTGAGGGCCATTTTTGCCAAAATTTCCACTGCTGTCACAGAGAAAAACCCGCGGCCGGTAGTGCAGAACAAGGCCGTCAGCAAAGCAGGCTTGGCTCAATGCGCCGGAAAGGCCAGCAGGTATTCATAGCTCTGGCTTGTGGTGCGTGCATCCCCCTCCACTGGCTGGCGCAGGATGGCCAGCAACTGGTTGCTGCCGGCCGCCGGGCGCACGGTGACCAGGCCTTGTGCATCGGTGGTCTGGGCGGTGCCCTTTTCACCCAGCGACACGCGCACGCCCTCGATGGGCCGGCCGTGCAGCAGCACCTGAAACTGCACGGCATCGCCCGCGTGCGGCGTGCGGTGCGACAGCGCCACGATCTCGAAGGTTTGGCCCAGAATTTTCTTGGAGATCACGCCCCACTGGATGAAGGTCTTGTGGAACTTGACTGCGTGCACGCCGCTGGTGGCGCCGGGGTGGTCGTTCATCGGCTTGTTCACCATGGGGCCATCGCCCACCTTGCTGAAAAAGCCGTTGTCGAAATGCGCCGCCAGCAGCGCGGCCTGGCGCTCGGGCACCACACGCAGGCCGCCGGGGCGCGGCTCGGTGCGCACGGTGATCTTGCGGCCGCGCAGGTCGTAGGCGTCCACGCTCTGCAACTTTTCGGCGGGGTAGGTTTCAAGCTGGCCTTCGTGCCCGCCAAACTGCACGGTGTAGCCGCCCTGGGCGTCGGCCTCCAGCCAGACGTTGTGGGCCTGTGAAAACGGGGCGCTGCAGAGCAAGGCGGTGGCAAGGCAAAGGGTGCGGGCGATGGAGTGGTGGTGTGGGGTCATCGAGTGTGAAACGGATTGGTTTTAGAACTGGGCCTGGATGCCGACCTTGAGCGTGCGCGGCGCGCCGGGTGCAAACACCTGCGTGCCGCCAATGACCGATGCGGACGTGGCGTACACCTTGTTCGCCAGGTTGGTGACGGTGGTGTAGACCTTGTAGCGGCTGGCGGGCACGGCGTAGTTCACACCCAGGTCCCAGGTGGCGTAGCCGCCGTAGAACACGCTGTTGTCGGCATTGACCGCGTAGCGGCCCACGCGGCGCCAGGTGAGGGAGCCTTCCCACTGGCTGGCGGGGCGCCAGGCCACGGTGGCGGTGGTGGTGCTGCGTGGCACACCGGCCACTTGTTTGCCGATGAGCGCGGCGTTGCCGTTTTGCGTGACGCGCGACTGGGCGCTGCCCCAGGCGATGTTCACATCCACATCCTTGTGCACGGCCCACAGTGCGCTGGCCTCCACGCCGCTGCGGCGGGTAGCGCCGTAGTTCTCGTACACGCCCGGAGCCACGGCGCGGATCTCGTCCGACGAGGTCAGCCGGTAGGCCGCCACATCCAGCACCAGGCCCGCCATGTGGGTGAGCTTTGCGCCCAGTTCCGTCTGGCGAAAGATGTTCGGGTCCAACTGCGCCGCGCCCAGGGCGTACTTGGCAAAGGTGCTGGGCAGCGCAAAGCCCTCCGACCAGTTGGCGCGCAGCAGCACGCCGGGGGTCACCTGCGAGCGCACGCCCAGCTTGGGGCTGGCATGTGACATGCGCGCCAGCGGGCCGCACGGGTCGGTGGCGGTCTCTGCGCCGTTCTTGGTGCAATCCCCCGTGAAGCGGTCCCACCGCAGCCCGGCGGATGCCTGCAGCAATGGGTGGATCGGGGCGTCCAGTTCGGCAAAAGCACTCAGGCTGTTGAGCCTGGAGGTACGGTCATTGATGGCCGGGTTCACGCGCAGGCGCTGCTGCAGGCCGTCAAAGTATTGGTAGTCGGTGGATTCGCGGAAGGTCTCGAAACCCGCCACCCAGTTCAGCGGCGTGAAGGCGGTGGTGTGGCGGCCGTTGAGGCTGGTGCCTACACCGACCACACTGCGGTCATAGCTTTCTTCGCGCTGGCGCCAGGTGGTGGCATTAACGGGGCGGCTGAACCAGCGGGTGAACGTTTGCTGCGTGGTGTAGGCAAAGCCCAGCCACTTCACCTCGGGTGCCAGCGTGTACTGCACGTCGGCGCGCAGGGTGGCGAAGTTCTTCTTGGCGCCATCGTTCATCGCGCGCGGGTCCACGCCGTAAGGGTTGGTGGCAAACTGCGCCGCCGCCAAATAACCGGGCGAATCGCCCTCGGCATGGTGCAGGCGGCCGGACAGCGCCAGCTCCAGGTCGGGGGTGATGGCCTTGCTCCATCGCGCGGCCAGGGTGCTGCGATCCAGGTCTGACTGCGCGCGAAAGCCGCTGGTGCGGTAGTGCTGAGCAGCGAGGTTCAGCGACTCGCCTTCGCCCAGCTTCAGGCCCAGCGCGGCCTGCGCGTCCAGCGTGCCGTGGGCGCCCAGGCTCACATCCACGTCTTTGTACTCGCCATGTTTGCGCGTCTCCACCGCCAGCAGGCCCGCGCGGTTGAAGTTGCCATACAGCGCCGACACGGGGCCTTTGTAGACCGTGAGTCGGTCGATCTCCAGCGGCACGATCACGTTCAGGTCCACATAGCCATCGGCATGCGACATGGCCTCGTTGAGCGGAATGCCGTCCAGCACCACGCCCACGTCGCCCCCATGGCCACCCCCACCAAAGCCGCGCATCACGATGGCATCGCCCACGCCCGAAAGCTGGTAGTTCTGCACGTTCATGCCGGGCACCTGGCGCAGCAGGTCCTGCGGGTGGCTGATGTGCGCGTTCTGGATGTCCTGCGTTTCCAAGGTGGTGGTGGAATACGCGGCTGAGGCGCCGCGCGCCGTCTGGCCTTTGACTTCGATGTCGCCTAAGGTGGGGGCGGGTTGCTCTGCGCTGGTGCTTTGGGCACTGACTTGGTGCATGCCGACCAGACTCAGCAGGCAGGCTGCCACCAGTTGGTGCAACGGGAAGCGAGAGAGGGTGGTTGGGAGGGAGGACGTCATGGCAGTTTGCTTTGTTGTGTGAAGAAAAAAGCAAACTTCATACCGAAAGACGCCACCCTGCGTGCCCGTACGCCACCCGGCGTATGCGGGCGGTGCTGGGGGATTCAGAACACCGGGCGGCTCAGCCGTGGCGGTGCGGGTGGTGGTGCCTGTGGGGCTCCACCTGCTCCGTGGGTTTGACCATCACCACATTCAGCTGCCCATGGTGCACGCCGCGCTCGGCCATCAGCGTGTCGGCAAAGCGGCGCACGGCGCCCACGGGGCCCTTGAGCATCACGGTCTCGATGCACTGGTCGTGGTCCAGGTGCACATGGGTGGTGGCCAGCGTCAGGTCGTGGTGGTCGTGCTGCAGGCGGGCCAGCCGGTCTGACAGTTCGCGCTCGTGGTGGTTGTAGACGTACGAGAGGTTGGCCACGCAAGGGCCTTCGGCATCGCGCTGCTCCTGCACGCGCGCCAGGTGCGTGCGCAGCACATCGCGCACGGCTTCGGACCGGTTGCCGTAACCGCGCTCGGCAATCCAGTGGTCAAACTCGTGGGCCAGGTCGTCGTCGATGGAGATGGTGAAGCGTTCCATGGGCTCAGCAAAAGGGGGTTGGAGGAGAGCACAGCAATTTCTTCGCCCGGTGTGTTGGGCCGATCACACGCGCCACGCAGGCAGCTCCCAATTGCGCCACAGCGCCAGCCCGCGCAGCCCGGCCGTCAGCAGCACGCAGGCCACCAGCGGAGCCCAGTCCGGCGCATGCAGGTGGCGCAGGGCCACGTCGGCCCAGCCGCCGGCAAAGGCGCACAGCGCATAGGGCCGGTGGTCGCTGAACGCCTGGGGCACCTCATTGCACAGCACATCGCGCAGCACGCCGCCAAACACGCCGGTGGTCACGCCCATCATCACGCTGATGATGGGCGGCATGCCGATGGCGGTGGCAATGTCCACGCCCACGGCGGCAAACAGGCCCAGGCCAATGGCGTCGGGCAGCAGCATGGCACGCTCGGTGGGCTGAAAGTGCCGCTGCCGCATGAACAGCATGGCGCCAATGCACAGCGCCAGAATGCCCCACACGAATTCGGTGTGACGAATCCAGAAGAACGGCCGTTGGTCCAGCAGCAGGTCGCGCAGCGTGCCGCCGCCCAGCGCGGCCACGAAGGCCACCACACACACGCCCACGGCATCCAGCCGCTTGCGTGCAGCAGCAATCACGCCCGACAGCGCAAAGGCCACGGTGGCAGCCACTTCTAGAACAAAGCGCAGGGTGCTGACCCAGGGGGCGTTGAGCAAAGACGGATCCATGTCCGCGATTGTGCCGTGCGAGTTGAATGCTACTGAGTTGATAGCTATTGGCGCTTGATGGTAAAGCGCTAAGCCCTGATTTGACTGTCAATTTCCGTTGACTGGTCCGGTGGGAATGACCTGGCCAAACCAATGCCGCATCACCCCCGCACCAGCATCCACCCCAGGCCCGCCACGCACCCCAAACCCCCCACCGCGCCCAGCCGGCTTGCCCAGCGCTGCGTTGCCTGCGGCCACTGGTTCATGCCCAGCACCAGCAGCCATCCCAGCCCCATCCATGCTGCCAGCACCAGCGCCACACCCGCCGCAGGCCCGGCGGCGGCCACGGCCGTCACGGTCTGCAGCGCCAAGATGGCCAGTGCAATCGCCCATGCGCGCGCCCTTGCGGAACCCTGCGTGCCGTCGCCCCAGGCGCGTGTGGGCGTGGCCTGTGCCCACTGGGCAAGGGCGATCAGCGAAACCAGCGCGGCGCTGGCGCCCATGAGTTCGTGGTTCATGCAGCCTCCGTGGGGTGCTGCGCCGCTGCCGCCGGGCTGGTGGTGCTGCCCGCTGCCCTGCGCGCAGGCTGGCGCAGCGTCCACAGCCAGGGCACCGCTGCGGCCAGCGCACACAGTGCGGCGGCCGTTGCCCACTGCCAAAGCCCCGCTTTGGCCGCCAGCCCACCGTAGGCCCCGGCCGCCAGCAGCCACAGCGCGGCCGTGGTGCGGGGCGCCCAGTGGCGCAAGGTGGCGGCCGGCAAGGCCACAAAAAATGTGAGCAGCAGGCCCAGCATGCCCGACGAGCGCGCGGGCTCGGCGGCGACGATGTGGGCGAGGCGAAACGATTCCACCGCCAGCACGCCACACAGCCAGAACGGCAGGTGCGCTACCTGGGCAGTTGCGTGCTGCCAGACGCGCCAATGCATGGGGTACTGCTTTGGTGCAGCCGCTGTTGTGCCCGATGGCCGGGCCGTCTTGCGCCGGTTGCCATGCACCCGCTGCGGGCCGATGAACCCCGCCATGCCCGCGCAGGCCAGCCCCACCGTGGCCAGACCCAGGGCCATGGCAGGCGCCAACGCGCTGCGCAGCACCAGCCCAGCGACAGCCGCCAGGGCCAGCAGCGCACCGCCGCCGCCCAATGCCACGCGCCACAGTGTTAGCGTGCGCAGCGCCCAAGCGGCCAACGCCGACATCAGTAGCCACGCACCAATCAGCACCCATACCGACCACACCGGCCGCTGCGACAGCGGTGGCAGGCCCGCAGGCCCCCACAGGTGCACCAGCACCGCCACGGTGAGCGCGGCGGGTACGGTGGCATGGAGCGCCAGAAAAAATCGTTGCATGGTGTGCGGGGCGAAGAGCAAGAGGCGCCGCGTTCAGCCCGCCGCTGCGGCGCCGCCCGCAGGGGGCTGTTGCGCCGCCTGGGCCTCGCGCATGCGCTGTTGGCGCGCGTCCAGCCAGATGAGCGTGCCCGAGATGGACAAGAAAGCGGGCGTCATGCCCAAAAAGAAATACAGCCATTTCAGCGCCAGCCCGCCAAAGTCGCCAAAGTGCAGCGGTTCCATCAGGCTGTTGACCAGCGACCAGAAACCCGCCGTGCGCGGGTCATGCACCTTCTTGGGCACGCCCGTGGCGGCGTTGATCTCTACCCGCGCGGTGCTGGCGAGGTGGTTGCTGAGGTTGCCAGTGAAGCCCACCTCGGCCGTGTCGGTGCCCCAGCGGCGCATGGACACATAACGTGCTTCCAGCCCCGGAACGGCCTGCTGCGCGGTGGCATAGAGCGCGTCGAGCGACTGCATGCGCACCGGCTCGGCGGCTTCGGCCGCTGCCTTGCGCGCTGGCTTTGCGGCTGCGGTTGGGACGCTGCTGGTAGTGATGTATTTGGTGCCCTGCTCGAACAGCGGCGCAAGCCCCATCCAGGCGCCTGTGGCGGCAATCAGAATGTGAAAGCCCAGCCCCCAGATGCCCGCGGACTTGTGCAGGTCCGACATCACCACGCGAAAGCTGCGGCCCCAGCGCTGGGTGAACAGCTCGGCCAGGATCTTGCGGTGGATGACGATGCCCGTGGCGATCAGCACGAGCATGGCCGCGCCCAGGAACCCTACGATCCAGCGTGGCCCGAAGAACAGGAACACATGCAGCATGCGCAGGTACTGGCCGAGCTGGCTGTCCACCGGGCCCACCACCGCGCCCGTGTCAGAGCGCAAGACCACCTTGGTGCGCGTGTTGGCCGGCGCGCCGCGCTCGCGCACAAACGCAAAGTAGTTGGGGTTGACCGCGTCGGGCAGCGCAATGGTCTCTACCGTGGCGCCGGGGTAGCGGGTTTGCAGCTGCGTCAGCACCGTGTCGAGCGACGCCGGTTTTTCAGAGCGTGGCAGTTGGGCCAGCGACGGGTTGGCCCACAGGTCGATCTCGTTCTTGAACACCACCACCGCGCCCGAAAAACACACGATGAACAGCAGCAAACCCGTGACGATACCCGCCCAGGAGTGCAGGGTGAACAAGCGGTTGAGTGTGCGCTGGCTGGTCATGGCGTGCGGGCGGCGGGACAGGGCGGGGGCGCTGCGTCAGAAGAAGTACGTCAGCCCCAGGCTGAAGTTGCGCGGCAGCGAGGGCGAGACCACGTTGGCGTTGATCGCGCCGTCGTAATACGCCTTGTTGAACACGTTCTTCACCCCTGCCGTCACGCGGTAGTTTTCACCCACGTAGCTGATGGACGCATCAGCCACAAAGTACGACGGCAGCGTGAAGGGGTACGAGCCAATCTGCTCGCTGACGTAGCGCCCGCCCAGGCCCAGCGTGACGCGCTGGTACTGCGGCAGCTTGTAGGTGGCCCAGGCTGTGAGCGTGTGGCGTGGTGTGAGGTTGAGCGGCAGGCCCACGATGGCGGCGTTGTTGTCGCGCGTGACCTTGGTCTGGGTGTAGGTGTAGGCGCTGGTCAGCTTCCAACCGTTCTTCAGGTCGGCGCCCAGTTCCAGCTCCAGCCCGCGTGCGCGCTGCTCGCCGGTCTGCACGCTGAAGCCCGTGTTCACCGGGTCGGCCGTGGTTACGTTCTGGCGCAACAGGTCGAACACCGCGAGCGCGCCGGTGATCTGGCCACCGGGGGCTTCGTACTTCACGCCCGCCTCCCACTGCTTGCCGGTTTCGGGCACGAAGTTCGAGCCCGCAAAGGTCAGGCCTGACTGGGGCAGGAACGATTCGCCATAGCTGCCATACGCGGCCCAGCCGGGCTTGAATTCGTAAACTAAGCCGGTGGACAGCGTGGTGGCGTTGTCCTTCTGGCGCGTTTGTGTGTTCGTGACGCGGTTGTTGGTGTCGTTGGTAGACCAGTCGCGGCGCAGCCCGACCAGGGCCGTCCAGCCTTGGCCGAACTTGATCTGGTCTTGCGCATACAAGCCGGCCACGGTGAGCTTGGAGGGCGCATCGCTCGTCAGCGCTTCGGGGCAGGTGGCCTGCATGCCGTACACGGGCGCAAACAGGTCCAGCGCGCCAATGCGGCAGGTGCGGCTGGCCAGCAGGCTGGTGCCGCTGCGCACATCCAGCCCGGTTACCAGTTGGTGCTTGACGCCCAGTGCCTCAAAGCGCGACAGCAGCGAGGTGTCGGTGGCCAGCAGGTCGTAGTCCATGTACTGGCGCGAGGCCTGGCGGTTCTGCAACCGCTGGTTGGCCTGCAGCGCCTGGTTGGAGACGAAGTTGCCCGTGCCCTTTTCAGTTTCGTAGCGCACGTTTTGGCGGAATGTCATGGCATCCGACACCTTGTGCTCCAGCGCATAGCCCACGGTGGTGCTTTCCACGTCGTACACGCCAAAGCTCGGGTCGCCCGTGAACATCGTGCGGGACAGCGTGCCGTTGCGGTTGGGCAGCAGCGTGCCGTAGGGCGTGATGCCCTGCTGGCGCATCCATTCGCTGCGGCTGTAGGTGGCAAACAGCACCAGGTCGGTCTGCGCACCCAGGTCGATGGACAGCGAGGGCGCGAACCACCGGTCCTTGCGGTAGACGAACTGCGTGGGGTCGTCGGCGTTGGAGACTTGTGCGTTGATGCGCAGCGCCGTCTTGCCCGATTCGGACAGCGGCCGGTTGATGTCGGCCTGCAGCGTGCGCTGGCCAAAGCTGCCCACCTCCACGCCCACTTCGTTCAGTGTGTCCTTCTTGGGCCGCTTGCTCACCGCGTTGACGATGCCGCCCGGCTGCACCTGGCCATACAGCACCGAGGCCGAGCCCTTCAGCACCTCGAAGCGCTCGTAGCCATAGGGCTGCAGCTTGGCCCACATGCCCGGGCTTTGCACCAAGCCATCGACCAGGATGGATTCGGTGGAGCGAAAGCCGCGAATGTTCAGGTCGTCAAACCCCCGGCGCCCAAAGTTGACCGGGCTCACACCCGCCACCGTCTGCAGCGCCTGCTGCACGTTGGTGATCTGCCGCGACTCCATCTGCTCGCGCGTGACGACGCTGACGGACTGCGGCGTCTCCAGCCGCCGCATGGGCGCCTTGCTGGCCGTCTGGGCCTCGACTGGGGCAAAGCCCATGTCTTTTTCGGTGCTGGCGTTGATGCGGACTTCTTGGAGCTGGGGGGCGGCCGTCGCCGGGTCGGCAACCGGTGCGCTGGCCTGCTGCGCCAGGGCAGCTTGGGCGAGGCACAGGGTGAGCGGGGTCAGGGTGAAGAGGGCGGCCGTCCGGGCCGACGGACGTGAGGACGAACTAGGGCGGGCGAGCGCAGAGCGCGGCGACACCGCACGCGAGGGCTGAGAAGACATGGGAGTCCCGGTGGAAAGAGGGGCGGACAAACGCTGGGGGCGCTGGCTCGCGTGACTTTCGGGACGCTGGCTGGCAGGGGAAGAGGATTTTAATGCGAATTGTTCTCGTTTAAGAATTTGTTAGGAATCAAGTAGCTGACAGTGGCCCCCCGAATGGACTGAAGATGGATGAGGCACTTGGAGACAGCCTTGTTTCGCAGCGTGGCCTGCATCTGGATAACTGCCTTCAGCTCAATCTGGTGGGCGTCAAACCGGTGCACCATTCCTTCTATCCCCGCTTGCCTCCCCGATCTTGCCCCTCCCACTCCCCAAACTCCAACGGCCGAATCCCAAACCGCACGGCGTTCCCCGCATGCAGCGCCCCAAACTCTGCCAGCGCCAACTGCACAAAATGTGCGTGGTCGGACACCCCCACGGAAGCAGGCATCCTGCTTTTCACCGCATCCTCCGTGGGCGCATCCCCCTGCCGCACGATGGCCGCAATCACCTCCGCCAGCGCCTGCCGGTGTCGCAGCCGAAAAATATCCGGCGGCACCAGGTTCTGCTTCACCGCCACGTATTGCTGGCATGACCGCTCATACGCCCACACGAACACATCGCGCAGCAGGTCCACGCGGTTGAGTTCGTACACGCCCAGCATGCCGTCCACATACGCTTGCTGCGGCACGTCGATGAATGACAGCGGGCACAGGTTGTGGCGGATGAAAGGGATGTTGGCGGCCAGGCGTGAGACGCGTTTGTTGACGTCCTCGAACGGCTGCAGGTAGGGCAGGTGCACCATCAAGAAGAAGGCTTGCTCGAAGGGGTCGGTAATTTCGGCAGCCATCTGCGTGACGATGCCGAACAGTTCTTCGAGCCGCTGGGGCAAGGCGATGGGCAGGTACACGCTGCCGCCAATTTCCACTGCGCGGCGGCGGATGCGGCCCACGGCGGTGGGGTCGGCCATCAGGCCGTCGGACAGAAAGGCGTGCAGCGCGATCAGCGTGTCGGTGCAGACCTGTGCGTTTTCGGGCTGGAGCACCAGGTATTCGATGGCCTGCTTGTGGTTCAGGATCATCTGGGTTTCCAGCGCGTTTTTACCTTCGGCGGCCTGGCCGAACTCGATCAGGCGCTCCGTGTCCAGGCGGCTGTAGGTGTTGCCTTCGAGGTGCGATGAGGCCCAGGACAGGTCGATCAGCAGGCGGTTGAGGATGTCTTTGGCAAAGGTGCCCGCGGGGGTCTGGTCAGCCGGTGAGCGGCCCATGGTGTGCAGTTGCTCACGCAGGGCCGGTGGCAGGTAGCCGGTGTGATTGGGGTGGTAGCGCGACAGAAATTCGGTCTGATAACCCACCGGCTTGCGAAGGTGGCGCGGTTGAGAGATGGCGGCGCGGATGTCTGCGCCTTCTGCCGAGGTCGGGACGTCATCTGGGGCGACGGTGGCAGGCGATGGGGCGTTGGCAGGTGGCTGTTGGGCTTGGCGGGAGTGATAACGGGTGGCCCGGCCCTCACCGCGGACGGTGATGCGGCCCTGCTCTACCAGTAGAGCGAGGCGGCGCTGCAGTGTGCGGCGTTCGTAGGTGCTGCTCAGCTGTTGTAGAAGCGCGTCGCTGCCGATGCCGGTGGAGTCGGCCGCCTGTATCAGTGTCGTGAGGTAGTCCAACTCCTGGTCTATGGCGCGGCGAGGCATGGCGAACTCCTGGTTGTCGCGAAATGAAATCGCGACAAAATTATGTCGCAATTCAATTTGCGCGACAAATTTTTTGTCGTGAACAGTTTGCGGTGTTAACGATCAAGCGGCAGGCGGCAGTGGCTGCCAAGGGCAGAGTGGTTGATGGAAACTGCAAAAATGAGAGCTATCAGCGCTTGCTGGATAAGCGCTAGAGCCTCTTTTGACCTAAATTTTTTGATGGCAGGGCGTCATTGATGCCAGCCGCATCTTTCGCCCCATCGCCCTCGGGCGGCACATCCCCCGCCGCCTGCTCAGCCGTCTCCTGCCGCTCCTTCGCCATCTGTTCCGCCAACTGAGCCCGCCCCTCGCGCGCCACGGCAATGAACTTGGCGCGGTCCTGGTGGTGCGGGTACATGCGGTTGGCCAGCGCGATGTTGTGGGTGCGAAAGCGCTGGGTGATGGCGGTGGCCTCTTCGGTCGGCAGTCCCATCAGCTCCAGCACCGTGTGCGCGCTTTGCAGGCTGGATTCGAACAGCTCGCGCTGCACCTGCGTCACGCCCAGGTCGCGCAGTTGGTTCCAGTGGGTCAGGTCGCGTGCACGTGCCACGATCTGCAGGTGCGGAAAGTGCTGGCGCGCCAGACGGGCGATCTTGAGGGACTGGTCGGGATCGTCCACCGCAATCACCAGCACGCGCGCCTGCTCGGCGCCTGCAATGCGCAGCAGATCGAGCCGGGTGGCGTCGCCATAGAACACGCGGTAGTTGAAGGTGCGGGCCACTTCCAGCATGTCCACACTGTGGTCGAGCACCGTGGCGGCAATGCCCCGCGCCAGCAGCACGCGCGAGACGATCTGACCGTAGCGGCCAAACCCGGCGATCAGCACGGGGGCTTGCTGCGGCTCGGAGATTTCCTTGTGGGCGGCTTCTGCGTTTGCCTTGTGCTCTCTCACGCGGGCGTAACGGCGCAGCAGCACGCGGTCCAGCAGCACGAGCAGCAAGGGGCTGATCAGCATCGACAGCGCCACGGCGCCGATGAGCAGCGAGGCAGTCTCGGCCGCGAACACCTTGGCGCCAGCGGCGGCCTGGAACACCACGAACGCGAACTCGCCGCCCTGCGCCAGCAGCAGCGTGAACACCGGGCGCTCTTGATAAGGGATGCGCACCAGCGTGGCCAGCGTGTAGATCACCACCGCCTTGGCGGCCAGAAAACCCATCACCACGGCGGCCATGAGCCAGGGCGAGCGAAGGATCACGCCAAAGTCGATGCTCATGCCCACGGCGATGAAGAACAGCCCGAGCAGCAGGCCCTTGAAGGGCTCGATGTCGGTTTCCAGCTCGCGCCGGTATTCGCTGTCGGCCAGCAGCACACCTGCCAGGAAGGCGCCCAGCGCCATCGACAGGCCCACCATCACCATCAGGTAGGCGATGCCCACCACCAGCAGCAGCGCGGCGGCGGTGAAGATCTCGGGCGTGCGGCTTTTGGCGATGAAGCGCAGCACAGGGCGCAGCAGCAGCCGGCCGCCCAGGATGATGGCTGCGATCACGGCGACGATCTTGAGCACTTCGAGCACCACTTCACCCGCCGTGTGGGTGCTGGTCTCGGCCGCCGTAGCGCCCAGCAGAGGCAGCAGCGCCAGGATGGGAATGGCCGCCACGTCCTGGAACAGCAAGATCGAAAAGCCTGCCTGTCCGCTGGTCGTGCGCATCAGGTTGCGTTCGGCCAGCGACTGCAGCGCAATCGCGGTGGACGACAGCGCCAGCCCCAGCGCGCCGACCAGGCTGATGCGCCAAGGCAGCCCGGCCAGTGCGCCCAGGGCGAACAGCGCCGCGGTGCAGCCCAGCACCTGGGCGGTGCCTGTTCCAAAAATGGGGCGGCGCAGCGCCCACAGGCGGCTGGGCTGCAGCTCCAGCCCCACCAGAAACAGCATGAGCACCACGCCAAACTCGGCAAAGTGCAGGATGTCCTCCACATTGCTGACCAGCCCCAGACCCCACGGGCCAATGGCGATGCCCGCCGCCAGGTAGCCGATGATGGCGCCCAGGCCCAGCGCCTGTGCGATCGGCACGGCCAGCACCGCCGAGGTGAGGTACAAAAAACCGTAGGTGAGCCAGGTGGGTGCGTGTTCCATGAAGCGGCCGGAGGTGCAGGGGGTGGCGGTGGCGTCAGCGCGGTGAAGCCGGGCGGTTGGCAAGTCTCTGTCTGAATGGCGCTGAGGCGTCAAGGATTGCTGCTAATTTGATAGCTATCAGCGCTTGATTCTCTAGCGCTGAGTGCCATTTTGACTTGGATTTTGTTGCCTTGCACCACGCACCCTGTCGCAGCGCTAAGATGCGGGCCCTTCTTGGCTTACGGACGGTGTTCCATGGATTTGCAGACTTGGCTGGCTTTTTTTGCGGCATCGTGCCTGATTGCGGTGTCGCCGGGCTCGGGTGCCGTGCTGTCGATGAGCCATGGCCTTTCGTACGGCGTGCGCAAGACGGGCGCCACCATCCTGGGCCTGCAAATGGGCCTGTTGTTGATCCTGCTGATTGCCGGGGCGGGCGTGGGCTCGCTGCTGCTGGCGTCCGAAGTGGCTTTCAGCATCGTCAAGGTGCTGGGCGCCTGCTACCTGATCTATGTGGGCTTCAGCCAGTGGCGTGCCGGCGACCAATCCCCCGTGCAGGGCGACGAAATCGAGTCGGCAGGCACTTGGCAAAAGCGCTGCCTCACGGGTTTTTTGACCAACGCCACCAATCCCAAGGGCATCATCTTCATGGTGGCGGTGCTGCCCCAGTTCATGACTGACACGCGCCCGTTGTGGACGCAACTGGCCGTGATGGCCGCCACCACAGTGACGGTGGACGTGGTGGTGATGCACGGCTACGCTTTCGGCGCCAGCGCACTGCGCCGCCTGATGCGCAGTGCGCGCGCGGTGCGCACGCAAAATCGCGTGTTTGGCGGTTTGCTGATGGCCGTGGGTGCGGGGCTGTTCTTTGTGAAGCGGGGCGGCCAGCACGCCTGAGCGGTCCGGCAGGGCGAAAGAATCATTTTGATAGCTGCTGGCGCTTGCTGGATAAGTGCTAGAGGCTGATTTGGCTTGTATTTTCAGGAACTCGTCGTTCGTTGTTTCCAAGGAGCTTGTCATGCCAGTCGTTGTCGTTGCGAACCCGAAAGGCGGGGTGGGCAAATCCACCCTGTCCACCAACATCGCGGGCTATTTTGCGAGCCAGGGCCACCCCGTGATCCTGGGCGACACCGACCGCCAGGAATCCGCCCGGCTCTGGCTGGGCCTGCGCCCTCCGGCCGCACGCGCGATTGGGGGCTGGGATACCAGCGCGGACGTGATCAGCCGCCCGCCCAAGGGCACCACCCACGCGGTGCTCGATACGCCCGCGGGCCTGCACGGCTGGCGCCTGAACGATGTGCTCAAGCTGGCCGATAAGGTCATCGTGCCGTTGCAGCCCAGCGTGTTCGACATCTTTGCCACGCGAGCTTTTCTGGACCAACTGGCCGAACACCGCCGCGCCGAGGGGGTGCAGATCGGCATCGTCGGCATGCGGGTGGATGCGCGCACCAAGGCGGCCGAGCAGCTGCACCACTTTGTGGACAGCCTGGGCTTTCCCGTGCTGGGCTACCTGCGCGACACGCAGAACTATGTGCACCTGGCGGCGCACGGCCTCACGCTGTTTGACGTGGCGCCGGGCCGCGTGGCGCGCGACCTGGAGCAGTGGCAGGGGATTTGCACCTGGCTCAATTCTTGAAGGACAGCGTGAAGCACAACGTACAACAAGCCCTCCGGGAAAACACCTGTCACCCGGCAGACAAGGCGCGCCTGGGTGCAGGGCTACATTGCAACGATGAAAATCTTCCGCTCTTATTCCGAAGTCAGCGCCTGCGTGGGCCAGGAGGTCGCCGTGACCGACTGGATCACCATCACGCAGGAACAGGTCAACCTGTTTGCCCAGGCCACGGGCGAC
>PJUL01000750.1_pt1 | contig 19256 bp, 18 predicted proteins | sample 1512221 | NCBI WGS metagenome assembly PJUL01 (sample SAMN08177667, study PRJNA422409) | Feces metagenome, whole genome shotgun sequencing project.
AAATCCATGGGCTATGTCGAAACCGTGTTTGGCCGCCGCCTGTACCTGCCGGAAATCAACTCCCCCAACGGACCCCGCCGCGCCGGTGCCGAGCGCGCTGCCATCAACGCGCCCATGCAGGGCACGGCGGCGGACTTGATCAAGCTGGCCATGGTGGCCGTACAAAAAGAGCTGGACGCCCATAAGCCGGACATCCAGATGATCATGCAGGTGCACGACGAGTTGGTTTTTGAATTGCCCGAGAGTGAAGTGGACTGGGTGCGGTCACACATTCCGCGCTTGATGGCCGAGGTGGCTGCGCTCAAGGTGCCGCTGCTGGCCGAGGTGGGGGTGGGGCCGAATTGGGACAAGGCGCACTGATCTGAAGTGTTTTTGGCCTCTAGCGCTTGTCTGTCAAGCGCTAGAAGCTATCTTTTTGATAGTTCGGCGCCCGCTTCGCCATAGAAAAAGGCTCCCGATGGGAGCCTTTTTGCTGTCCGTCAATTCAGCAGTGCGGTGGAAACACTCCCCATGGCAGCAGCCCCTCGCCAATGCGAAAGACCACCACCATGGGAAGGCCCGCAACTGCGTTCATTCATTACATGGCGCTGAATTCGCCCGAAGGGATCTGGCCGGTGCGCAGGGCTTCTGCGGCTTGGGCGCGCACGGCAGCGCGGTCGGCCGTGGACTTGTAAGTCACCACACGCGAACCAGCGGGTTCGATGGAGCGGGTCTGCGCCACGGTCGCGGCTTCAGCTTGCACTTCAGCACGGGTGCGGTTGGTGTCGAACTTCAAAGCGAATTGCGAGCCATCGGCTTCGTCAGCGTGTGCGCCAAAAGAGGCAAAGGCAGCCACAGCGGCCATCGAGAGGAAACGTGCAGTCTTGTTCATGGTGAAACTCCTGAAAATCAAAAAATAGGGGTGGGTCAAGCGGGTGTCGGTCAGAGCGTCAGGGCAAATCGGCGATTACATCGAGCCGATTTCGCCGTGGGAGATCTGACCCGTGCGAACAGCTTCAGCAGCCTGGGCACGCACTGCAGAGCGGTCTGCAGTGGACGAATACGTCACCACACGCGAGCCAGCGGGTTCGATGCTGCGGGTCTGTGCCACGGTGGCGGCTTCGGCCTGCACTTCGGCGCGGGTGCGGTTGGTTTCAAACTTCGTGGCGAACTGCGAAGCATCAGCTTCGTCAGCGTAGGCGCCAAAAGAAGCGAAAGCGGCAACGGCGGCGATGGAGAGGAAACGTGCGGTGGTGTTCATGATGAAGTCCTTCAGTTAAAAAAGCGTCTCAGAAAAGCCGGGTCAAAGAACCATTCCTGAACCGGGTTCGGTGAGTCGCCTTGCGGGTTCGGCTCATCGATGGGTTGAACTGTACGCCTCCGGTGTTCAGAGAAAAACCACTGAGTCGCGAACTAACTGTTCTGGTTTTGGAAACAATTCAGTATTTATTTCTTAGGGTTTACCCAAGTTTTTGAGGGGCAAATGCGGGTTGGTTCGTAGTTTCTGTCGCTCATCATGTTTGCGGCAGGAATGATGGGTATGGCTATGGGTCTGGCGTATGGGTCTTGTTGCGTTGCAGGGCGGGCGTATCAACCCCGAGTCGGCGGCAGGTTTTGATGGGCACTGAATCACGCTTTCGGGCGCCATCGGTACACTTTTTCGCCCTGTGGCGCAATTGCGCCAACCGCTTCAATGTCTCTTTCACGGCCTACTTGGCGCCACTCACATGACCCATTCAACGCCCTACACCCCACCCGCCATCTGGCAATGGAACAAGGACAACGGCGGCCAGTTCGCCAGCATCAATCGGCCCGTGGCCGGGGCCACGCACGACAAGGAATTGCCTGTCGGCAAACACCCGCTGCAGCTCTACTCGCTGGGCACGCCCAACGGTGTGAAGGTCACGATCATGTTGGAGGAGCTGCTGGCACTGGGCCACGGCGGGGCGGAGTACGACGCCTGGCTGATCCGCATCAACGAGAGCGATCAGTTTGGCAGCGGGTTTGTGGGTGTGAACCCCAACTCCAAGATCCCGGCGCTGCAAGACCGCACTGACCCCGCCAACCCGGTGCGGGTGTTCGAGTCGGGGGCCATCCTGATGTACTTGGCCGAAAAGTTTGGCAGCGCCTTTTTGCCCAAGGATGGCGCGGCGCGGGCCGAGTGCCTGTCGTGGCTGTTCTGGCAGATGGGCAGTGCGCCGTTTGTGGGCGGCGGGTTTGGGCACTTCTATGCCTATGCACCGGTCAAGATTGAGTACGCGATTGACCGCTATGCGATGGAGGCCAAGCGCCAGCTCGATGTGCTGAACCAACGCCTGGCGGCGACCGAGTATGTGGCGGGCAACGAGTACACCGTGGCCGACATGGCGATCTGGCCCTGGTATGGGCTGATGGTGAAGGGCGAGGCCTACGACGCGGGCGAGTTTTTGCAGGTGCATGAATACACCCATTTGTTGCGCTGGGCCGAGCAGGTGGGGCAGCGCCCTGCCGTGCAGCGCGGGCGCATGGTGAACCGGGTGCGCGGTGACTTGGCGAGCCAATTGCATGAGCGGCACGACGCCAGCGACTTTGACACCAAGACCCAGGACAAATTGGCGGCGGGCGCAAAGCCTTGATGGTTGACGCCGCTGGATCAACACGCTGCAAGCGTTGGCGTGATTCTGAAAATTCAAGCCAAAATGGCCGCTAGCGCTTGATAGAAAAGCGCTGGCAGCTATTGTTTTCATAGTCCTCTGCCTGAGTGCAGGCGGGCGACGCGGGGCGCGCGGGCCTCAGGTCAACCCTTCCAGCCGCGTCTTGTAGAGGTGCAGCAAGGTCTGTGCAAAGTTGTCCAGCAGGGCTTGGGCCCACCAGTTGGCGTAGGTGTTGAAGTCAGTGGACAGGCGGTAGCTGATGCGCAGGTGCAGCCGGGTGCCACCGGCCTCGGGGGTCAGGGTGTAGGCGGTATCGTTCAGGTCAAAGTAGGCGCCGCCAATGGCAACATGGTCGTCCAGCGCGCCTGCAGGAACGGAATCCGGCCCGAAGCGGTAGGTCCAGCGCACATGGCGGCCGGGGTCCCAGTCCTGGATCACCTCGTCAAAGTGCACGCCCTTGGCCCACCGGCTTTTGCGCACGCGCTGGCTGCCCTCTTGCACCGTCATGGCCTCCACGGGTGGGGGCACACCGATGCGGTAGGTCCAGGCGGTATCTACTTCATGCGGCTGAATGTTGCGGATGTTGGTAATGCCTTCCCACACCGCAGAGGCTGGGGCGTTGATCCACAGGCTGCGCTCTACCTGCCCCATCTGCGCCGGGGCCCCCTGGGGCAACACCAACGCTGCGGCCAGCGGCAACACGGCAAAGCCGTAGGCGGCATGGCGCGGCCACCGCGTGAGGCGGCACACCAGGCCCATGAACAGCCCACCCGCCATGCCCATGAAGGTGAACAGCGGCACGATGACGATGGCGCAGATCAGCCCTTCGATGAGCACCAACAGTGAGCCGATCACCACCAGGGCCGTGGCCACCGCCGGGGCCCAGGCGTAGTAAGACCAGCTGCGCCGCTGCTGCCGCTCCGCCAGGTACACCGTGACGGCGCCGGTGGCCAGAGGTGCCAGCCAAATGAACGCCCCGACCATGGCCGACCAGCGGCTGCTGGGCGCGCCGCTGAACGCCAGGCGCAGCAGCAGGCCGAACACCATGCCACAGACGATGGGCGTCCACTTGGCGAACGGCAGGCGGGACGGGTTGTCGGCATCGTCCCATGGCGGCGTGGGGTTTGATGGGGGCGTGGCGGGGCTGTCAGACATGGTTCCTCCCTGGGGGTGAATCGGTATGTGTTTTGGAGCGTGGGCCGGTGGGGGCAGGCGCTGGGCTCATCCGCCCCACAGCGCTGGCTTGTTCACCATCAGCACAAAGACCACGGCCATCGCGATGAAAGCGGGGTAGCCCAGGCCTTCCCACCAGCGCTGCAGGCGTGTGTACTGCGCGGGCAGCGGGGTGCCTGCGGCGTGGGCGGCCTGCGCCATGCGGGCCATGCGGATCTGGATGGCCACCACCGGCAGCCAGCAGGCACCGGCCAGCAGGTACAGCGCGATGGACAAGGCCAGCCACGGGGTGCTGAGCGGCCAGCCCGCCATGTGAGCCAGCGCGATGCCGCTGAGCGGCTGCACCAACACAGCGGGGGTGGTGAACCACCAGTCGGCCCGGACCACCAAGCGGCCCACCACGGCCTGCGCGGCCACGCTGCCGCTGCGGTTGGCAAAGAACAGGTAAAAAGCCGAGCCCAGGCCCGTACCCACCAGCAGCACGCTGGAGATGATGTGCAGGGTCTTGAGGGCGAGGTAGGTGTTCATGGTGCGGTTTCCTCGTTGCGGGCCAGCACGATCAGGATGGCGGCAATGGGCAGGTTCTTGAGCAGGGAGCCGAGCGGGTCCAGCCACAAATGGGGCAGCAGCACGGTGGCGGTGGCTGTCATCACCCCCATCAGCCCCAGAGCGGCCCAGGCGCTGTGGCGGCCCGGCCAGCGCCACAGTGCTACGCCCATCAGCAGGTCGGCCGCTGCGCCGCTCCAGATCAGGGCTTGTATCCACGCGTCGTCCGTCAGTCCGGCTTGGCGCAGCAGCGCTTCGCCCTGCGTGCGGTGGGTGATGGCGCTGACCACGGCGGTGCCCAGCCACACGGCCACCAGGCTGGCGCGCAGCAGCTGCGCGGTGGACGCAGGCAGCGGGGCGGCAACAAGGTCTGCGCGCCGGGTCATGAGGAGGCTCCTGATGCGGGGATGGGCCGGTTCCATGCACGCTCCACCAACTGGCTGAAGTGCGTGGCGGTGTGGCCCAGCAGGGTTTGCAGCGGTGCAGGGTCGGCCACGTTGTCGGTGGCCAGCATGGCCAGGGTTTCGCTGCACCAGGGCGACACCGGCACCCAATCGCCCAGCCGTGCCGACAGCTGTGTGAGCGGTGCTGGCAGCCGCAGCGCACGGGCGGGCGTGTGGCCACACTGCGCCCGCAGGCTGGCAATCAACGCGGCCATGGGCAGTGCCTCCGGGCCCACGCAGGGCACCACGCCACGTTGGTGGACGTGGCTGCCGAGCAGCGCCACCACGGCATCCGCCAAATCTTGAACCGCCACGGGCTGCACGCGCGCCGTGAGCACCGGCCCCGGCAACACCAGCACAGGCAGGCGGGCCAGTTGCATGAAGAGGGCGGCACTGGCACCGCCGCGGCCAAACACCACGCTGGGGCGCAGTACCACGCTGCGCATCGCGGTGTCTGCCGCTGCCGTCAGACCCAGCAGGTGGTCGTCGGCCGCGCGTTTGGTGCGGGCATAGCGGGTGGTGCCGGTTTGCACGCCCATTGCAGAGATCTGCACCACGTGTCGCACGCGGGCTTGCCGGCATGCCTCAAACAGCGCCACGGGGGTGTGTTGGTGCACCGCATCAATGGGGCGTGCGGGTGTGTTGCGCAGCACGCCCACGGCGTTGACCACGGCGTCGATGCCCTGCAGGCGTGGCAGCCAAGTGGCGGCATCGGTGTCGCGCGCAAAGTCCATGGACACGCCGCCGGCGTGCTGATGCCGTGGCGAGTGGCCTGTGTGCACGGTGTGCCCTGCCTGGCGCAGTGCGGCGGCAATGGCCCGGCCGATGAAGCCGGTGCCGCCGGTCAACAGCACTTGCAAGGGAGCGGGGTGTGTGGATGGTGTCGAGGGTGTGGACATGGCGGGCCTCGGTGGTTTAACGCACGCATTGGTCCGTGCATTGCTGGGCGGCTGCCCGCTCTGCTGCGCGACGCAGGGCCTTGCCAAAAAACAGGCGCACCGCCCAGGCAGGCACTCGATAGCGGTTGCGCGCCACCATGGGGTACAGCCGGTCCAGCCCCGCGCGCAGCAAGGGAACGCGGGCGGGGGCCATCACCCAGCCCAGGCCCACAGCGGCGTAGGCCACTTCAAAAGCAGCCACACCACTCAGCCATTGACCACCCGCCGTGCGGGCATGCATGCGGGCCAGCAGCGCCTCACGCGTGACCTCTCCTGGGCAGGCAAAGCCGGGGGCTTGCACGTCCTCAAACCGCAGTTGCCCGGCCTGGTTGCGCAGCATGAGGTTGTGCATTTCGGTGTCGCACAGCGGGCAGGCGCTGTCGTAGTACAGGGTCAGGGGATAAAGGTTTGCAGTCATGGTCTCCACCTTTTCTGAAATTTCTGTCAAAAGAGAAATTTATGGGCAAAAAAAGTCATGCGGCAGGGGGTGTGCGGTCGGAGTTGCCGGAGGGCGCTGGGGCCGCAGGCGCATCGCCGCCGCGCACAAACTTCTGCACGGTGGCGCCCATGCGCAGCACTTTCTCCAGCGTGTTGGGGGACAGGCGCAGCATCTCGTCTGCCCAGGTGCCCAGCGACTCCATCAGGTGCAGGGTTTCGCGCACGCGGTCTTGGGCATCGGGGCTCTCCTGGGCAAAGTCAGGCTTGCGCACAAGGTCGCGCAGCATGCGGGTGGTGGGGTCAAATTCACGCGTTTTGCGCTCGCGCACCACGGTGCGGAACAGCTCCCACACATCGCTGCTGGTTTCGTAGTAATCGCGCCGGTCGCCCAGCACGTGGGTCACGCGGATGAGTTGCCAGTTGAGCAGTTCTTTGAGGCTGTTGCTCACGTTGGAGCGGGCCACCACCAGGGTGTCTGCGATCTCTTCCGCGTTGAGCGGGCGGCCGTGGAAGAACAGCAGCGCGTGAATTTGCGCCACCGTGCGGTTGACGCCCCAGGCGCTCCCCATCTCTCCCCAGTGGACGACAAATTGTTGGGCGATGGGCGTGAGTTGCATGGTGAGCAGTCTCGTTATTTCTTTTATTTCTGTCAAGAGAGAAATAAACGGTTTGTTGTAGTCCAGGATTTCCGATGTGCAACGTTGCGCTGCCTTTGTGAAACGTGCCGCAATTTCGCGCCGTTGATCGTGGGCTGATCACAATGGACTGGGCACTGCGGACTTTGTGCGGCTTTGTGAGCCAAGCGAAGCGTCAGTGCCCGCGACTGTGCGTGCGATTTGCCGGCTTGCCATGGCCCCTGCGGCGCACTGCGCAATGGGCAGATTCCGGGATTGCGCCTGCGGCCCATTCCTTGCATCGTCGCCTTATGCGCCTTCGCCACATAGAAGTTTTCAACGCCGTCATGCTCACCGGCAGCGTGAGTGCGGCCGCCCGCCTCATCAATGTCACGCAACCTGCGGTCAGCCGCATCCTGGCCCATGCTGAGCTACAGCTGGGTTTTCCTCTGTTCCATCGTCTCAAGGGCAAACTGGTGCCCACCACCGAGGCGCAGACGCTGTACCCGCACATCGAGCGCTTGTTCACCCAGCTCGACGATGTACAGCGCCTGGCCAGCAGCCTCAAGAGCGACCGGCGCGAGGGTGAATTGCATGTGCTGAGCGTGCTGGCGCTCAGCTATGAGGTGCTGCCGCGTGCGTTGCGGTTCTTTCGCCAGAAGCACCCGGACGTGATGGTCACGATCGACGCGCTGCATTCACCGCAGATCATTTCAGCGCTGGTGCTGCAGGAGGCTGACGTGGGTTTTGTGTTCAGCGCAGTCGCCCACCCATCACTCACGCAAGAGCACCTGGCCGATGGCCAGATGGTGTGCGTGGCACCCAAGGGCATGCTGGGCCCGCAACTGGTGAACGCTGGTGGCGTGCATCTGGCAGACCTGGCGGACTTGCCAGTGGTGCGGCTGGATGTGCGCGACCCGCTGGGCATGCTCGTCAACCACGCCTGCCGTGAGGCAGGTGTGGGCCTGTCCACCGCATTCACGGTGCAGACCTACCACGCTGCGCTGGCGCTGGCCCACCATGGTCTTGCCGTGGCCATTGTGGATGGCTGTACGGCAGCATCGGCCAACCCCAGCAAGGTGGACGTGCTGGCGCTGGAGCCGCAGATCGACGTTCCCATCAAGTCGCTGCGCACGGTCAACCGGCCCAGTTCGCTGCTGGCGAGCGCCATGACGCAGTGCATGCACCAGGCTGTCGTGGAAACCCTGGGTTTGGCGCAGTGAGCAGGGGGCAGCGGGCAGCACGTTGTGCCCGCGTTGCCCTCGCACACGGTGCATGGCATTGCCATTGGCGTGGCATCCGCCGAACTGAAAGCGTCCTCAGGCAGGTGCCAGCAGCTCGGCCACCTGCGCTGCCGTGCCGAATGCCAGGGTAAAACCCAACGCACCATGCCCGGTGTTGAGCAGCAAGTTGTGGGGCGCGGCGGCGTGCCGGCCCACCAAGGGCACCCCTGTGGGGGTGGCGGGGCGCATGCCGCTCCACGGGTGCACATCGTCAGACGCTGTGCAGCCGGGGAACACGGCCTGCGCAGCGTCAAGCAGACTCTGAATGCGTTCTGGCGGAATATGGTGGTTGTGCCCCACCAGCTCAGCCATACCCGCCACGCGCAGGCGCTGGCCAATGCGGGCAAAGACCACCTTGCGCGCAGCGTCGGTCACGTTCACCTGCGGTGCTGTGCCGGGCGCCTGGGCGGTGTCCAGCGTGATGCTGTAGCCCTTGAGCGGGTACACGGGCAGTCGGAAGCCCAGCGTGCGTGCAGCATCGTGGCTGTGGCTGCCCAAGGCCAGAACGAACTGGTCTGCGTGCACATCACCCATGCGGGTGCGCGCTGCCACGATGCGTGCCCCTTCGCGCACAAAGCCGGTGATGTGGGCACCCAGAATGAAACGCACGCCGCGTGCCGTCAGCAGGTCTTGCAGGCCGCGGCACACCTTCAGGCAGTCGGCCGCACATTCACTGGGGGTATAGATGGCACCGGCGATGTGCTGCTGGTAGTGCTGCAGCGCAGGCTCTATGTCTGCGCAGCGTTCGGCCGAAACGGCCTCCTGGCTGCTGCCCCAGGTGCGCTGCAGCTCCATCTGCCGACGGGCCGCCTGCAGGCCTGCAGCCGTGTCGTACAGCACCAGCTTGCCAGTGGCAGAAAAGTCGCAATCGATGTGCTCGGCCTGCAGCATGGCTTCAAAGTGGTGGCGGCTCAGCGCTGCCAGGGCCAGCAGCCGCTCCGTGCTGCGTTCGGACGTGTGCTGGTTGCACGCGCGCAAAAACTCAATGCCCCAGCGCCATTGGTGCGCATCCCACTCAGGGCGCAGCTTGAGTGGCGACTGCGGTGACAGCAGCAACTTGGGCAACTGGCGCCAGATGCTGGCGTCTGCCAGCGGTTGTACGTAGCTGTAGCTCAGCTGTGCGCCGTTGCCGCCGCTGGCTCCGGTGCCAGGCGCTCCCTGGTCAATGACGGTGACTTGCATGCCGCGCTGAAGAAGTTCATACGCGGTGGCCAGGCCGACGATGCCTGCGCCGAGAACACATACCTGCATGGTGTGAAGTGGTGGGTGGATGTGACCACTGTAGGGTGGTGCAGCGCGCCTGAACAATGCCGAAGCGATGGCTGCCCATGCCAGCAAGTTATGGGCTGGCGGCGGGGCGATGGACCACGCGATGCAACGTGCAAACGCGGGCCCGGACCTTGCATCCATCCTTGTGCTTTTCTGGTGCAGTGGCGCACCGAAAAAGAGCCATAACTTTTCATCATGGTGTACCCGTGCAAATGAATTGTTCAAGTGCGGCGCGAGTTTTTACAGTGCCTCTGCGTTCCGCATTTTTCATCTGGTTTCTTCTTTTCCAACCTTGCCATTCCATTTTGCAAAGGGATATTCATGAAGCTCTCCGCCGTTACCTCAGCCGCCATCGTTGCCACCGGCTTGTTGGCCAGCACCATGGCCAGCGCCGACACGCTCAAGAAGATTGCCGATTCCGGAAAGATCACGCTGGCCTACCGTGAGTCGTCGGTGCCCTTCAGCTACCTGGCCGGCCCCGGTGCGCCCATCGGCTTCTCGGTGGACATCTCCAACGCTGTGGTGGATGCGGTGAAGAAGCGCGTGAACAACCCCAACCTCAAGGTGGAGCTGCAGGCCGTGACCTCGCAGAACCGCATTCCACTGCTGACCAACGGCACCATCGACCTGGAGTGCGGCTCCACCACCAACAACACCGCGCGTGCCAAGGATGTGCAGTTCGCCATCAACCACTTCTACACCGGCACGCGCCTGCTCACCAAGAAGACCTCGGGCGTGAAGAACTACGCCGACCTGGCCAAGAAGAAGGTGGCCAGCACCTCGGGCACCACCAACGCCCAGGTCATCCGCAAATACAGCCGCGACAACAACCTGGACCTGGACATCGTCCTCGGCAAGGACCACGACGATGCCGTGCTGCTGGTGGACAGCGGCCGTGCCGAGGCTTTCGCGATGGACGACATCCTGCTGTTCGGCCTGATGGGCAACCAACGCAACCCCGGTGACTGGGAGGTGGTGGGCGACTCGCTGCAGGTGGAACCCTACGCCTGCATGTTGCGCAAGGACGACCCACAGTTCCAGACACTGGTCAACGGCGTGATCGGCGGGATGATGAAGTCCGGCGAGTTTGAAAAGCTCTACACCAAGTGGTTCATGTCGCCCGTGCCGCCGCGCAACCAGAACCTGAACCTGCCCATGGGCAAGGAGCTGCGCGACAACCTCGCTGCGCAGAGTGACAAGCCCGCGATGTAACCGCTGCCAGCCACTCATGTCTTCTGCTCACATCAGCCCACCGCCCCAGGTGGTGGGCATTCTCGGGGGCATGGGCCCTGCGGCCGGCGCCGACTTTGTGCGCTTGTTTGTCGAGGCCTGCACCGACCGCATGGGCGCGCTGGGCATTCCGGTGCGCGACCAGGCCTACCCGGAGCATTGGCTGGCGCAGGTGCCCATACCAGACCGGTCGGCCGCGCTGGCCGACACGCGCCCGGGCGCTCACCAGCCCGCTGACCCGCTGCTGCAGGCCACTGGCCGGCTGGCCGCGCTGGGCGCGCGCGTGGTGGCCATTGCGTGCAACACCGCCCATGCCTGGCATGGCCTGCTGCAGCAGCGCTTTCCCCAAGTGGTGGTGCTGCACGGCGTGCAGGAGGTGGCCAGTGCCCTCACGCTGCGCCAGGTGCATGCCGTCGGTTTGCTGGCCACACAGGGCGCCTATGAGGCGGGCCTTTACCAGCGCGAGCTGGAGCGCCAAGGCATTGGCTGCCTGCTGCCCGAACCGCACGAGCGTGAATGGCTCATGGAAGGCATCTACGACGGCGTGAAGGCGGGCAACTATGCCCTGGCACGCCTGCGGTTTGAAGCGGTGGCATTGGCCCTGCAACAGCGGCATGGCGTGTCCACGCTCATCATGGGTTGCACCGAGATTCCTCTGGCACTGGCCGAACACCCAGGGCTGCCCGGCCTGACGTTGGTGAATCCCTCGGTGGAACTGGCCTCTGCCCTGGCACGACACGCTTATTGCGCCACCAACTCTTTGGGTTGAGCGCCTGCGCCGTCGGCGCAACTACTGCGCGGTCCGGGTTTTTTCAAAGGCCATTCGCCAAGCCGGGTGGCAATTTCTCCATCAAGGTGACAGTCATGGCATTCACGGCGGTCGAGTCGGTCGAGTCGGTCGATTGGCGTCTGCGCGCGCGCAGGCTGGTGGCAGGGCTGGTGTGTGCCCTGGGCGTCTGCACGGTTAAGGGTGTGGCGGCGCAGGCAGCACCCTCTGGGGCTGGCACCGCGTTACAACGCATCCAGGCCACTGGCGCGGTGGTCATCGGCCACCGCGAGTCGTCCTTGCCCATGTCGTACGTGGCCAACGGAACGCCCATGGGCTACAGCGTGGACATCTGCCTGCAGATTGCGCAGGCACTGGGCCGCCACCTCAAGCTGCGCGACACGCGGGTGGAATACCGAATGGTCACATCCAGCAGCCGTTTTGATGCCATCGAAAAAGGCGAGGTGGACCTGGAGTGTGGCTCTACCACCAACACGGCAGCCCGCCGCCAGCGCGTGGCGTTCACCATTGCGCATTTCATTGCGTCTTCACGCATCGTGGTGCAAAGCGACAAGCCGTATGCCCGCATTGAAGACCTGGACGGCAAGACGCTGGCGTCCACCGCAGGCACCACCAACATCGATTCATTGGCGCGCGAGGCGGCCAACAAGTCGGTGCGCGTGCGCATCGAACCGGCCAAGGACCACGCCGAGGGCTTCGCATGGGTGGTGAACGGCAAGGTCGACGGCTTTGCGATGGACGATGTGCTGCTGTATGGCCTGCGCGCCAGCCACACGCGGCCGCAAGACCTGAAGGTGATTGGCAAGCCCATGACCATCGAACCCTACGCCGTGGCCTTCGAGCGCAACAACCCCGAACTGAAGGCGGTGGTGGATGCCGAACTGCGCCGTTTGATCCAGACCCGCGAACTGCACCGCCTGTACGACAAGTGGTTCACCCAGCCCATTCCGCCACAGGGCATCAACCTGGGCATGCGCATGCCGCACCTGCTGGTGGATTCGCTCAAATTTCCCTCCGACTACGTGCCGCAATAGCGCTCTCCCGGCCAGTCAATGCGCGGGCTCGAACACCTCAAACCGGTTGCGCCCGCCATATTTGGCCCGGTACAGCGCGGCATCCGCCGCTTGCACCAGGGTGTCTGAGCCGATCTCGGCATGCGGCACCAGGCTGGCAACGCCCATGCTCAGCGTGATGACAGAGGCGGTGGGCGAGCGCGGGTGGGCCAGGGCGGCATCGCTCAGCCGGTCCATGCACCGCTGTGCCATCGCAATGGCATCTGCCTGGGCCACATCGGGCAGCAGCAACACAAATTCTTCTCCACCGTAGCGGGCCGCCACTTCGTCGGCGCGGCGCGTCATGCCCTGCAGCAACTGGGCCACGTGGCGCAAACATTCATCGCCTGCGAGGTGGCCGAAATGGTCGTTGTAAAGCTTGAAGTGGTCGATGTCGATGAGGATCACCGACAGCGGCATCTGGTGGCGGCCGCAGCGCAACCACTCCGTTGCCAGCCGCTCGTCAAAGCGGCGGCGGTTGCCGATGCCGGTGACTCCGTCGGTGGTGGACAGCAACGCCAACTGCGCGTTGGCGGCGGCCAACTCCTGTTCCTTGCGGACCAAGTGGGTGACGTCGGTGCGCACCCCCGCGATGCCGCCTTGTGGCGTGCGGCGTTCGTCCGTTTGCACCCAACGCCCATCGGGCAGTCGCTGCAACACCGCTTGCTGCGCAGCACGGTGTGCGGCAACACATTGCGCTACCCAGGCGTCCACATCGCCCACAGCATCCAGGTATTGGCCGCGCTCTGCGCCATAGCGGGCAATCTGTTCAAAGGTGCTGCCCGGAACGATCATGGGGGCGGAAAGGGGGTACAGACGCCTGTACTGCGCATTGAACACAGTCAGTCGGTCGTCCGCATCGAACAGCGCAAACCCTTCCGACAGTGACTCCACGGCATCCTGCAGCAACTGCTGCGCTTGCTGGGCAGCAGCCTGGGCGGCCTCCAGCGCCTGGCGTTGTTCGATGAGATCGGTGATGTCCAGCCGCACGGCCACTACGTAGTTCTCGGGCGTGCGGGTTTCGTAGATGTTGATCCAACGCCCGTCGGCCAGGCGCTGCACGAGGTTGGAGGTGCGGCTGCCATGTTCGGACAGCCGCTCTGCCATCCAGGCCTCCTCGCGCCCGTGGGCGGACGGCACCAGCCCCCGGTCCACCGAGTAGCGCAGGATCTGCGCGAAGTTCTTGCCCAGGTACTCCGCGTAGTTCATGTGCGGGTACATGCGCGACAACTGCTGGTTGTAGAGCACCAGGCGATCCTGCTCGTCAAAGATCTCGATGCTGACCGGCAGGGCCTCTACCGCGCGCTCCAACAGCTGGCGGATGCGCTGGCTTTCCTGGCGTGCTTCTTCGAGTTTCTGGCGCTGCGCGATCAGGTCGGTGATGTCCAGCCGCACCACCACCGTCATGCCCGACGGTGTGCGGCTTTCGTGCATGTGCATCCAGACGCCGTTGGGGTAGTGCCGCACCTCCGGGCCAGGGCGGTGGCCGCGCAAGGCCAGTTCGTGCGCCAGCCACAGCTCTTCCTGCCCGCGCGCTTCTTCCGGAATGCCGTGTTTCATGCCCTCGCGCAGCAGTTCTTCATAGGTCTTTCCCAACGATGTTTCCACCGGCAGGTGGGGGCGCAGGTTGGCCATGAAGTCGTTGCACAGCACCAGCCGGTCGTTTTCGTCGTAGATGTCGAGCCCCGCGGGCATGGCGTTGACGGCTTCACGCAGGCGGCGCTCGGCCAGCTCGGCCTGTTTGAGGGCTTCGGTGAGGGCGCGTTCCTTGAGCACGGATTCGGTGACGTCGGCCCGCAGCACCACCATGCCGCCACCCCCCAGCGGCTTTTCGGTGATCCGCATCCAGCGGCCGCCCTTCACGGCTTGCATCTCGGGTGCCGCAGGGGACCTGTGCCGCGCCATGCGCTGAGCCACCCAGGCGGGGATGTCGCCCTGGGCGTCCAGAATCTCGCCCGATTCGGCCGCGCGGCGCAGCACCTCTTCGAACGTCACGCCGAATTCCATGGGCACATTGGTGCCGGGCACCACCGCGCGGTAGCTGGCGTTGCACAACACCAAGCGGTCCTCTGCGTCGTAGATGGCGAGCCCGTCGGGCAGGATTTCGAGGGTGGCCAGCAGTTGGCTGCGCGCGCGTTCGGCAGCGTCGCGCACCTCCCGCACGCGCCGGGCCAAGCGCAGATGTAGCCAGGCCATCAGCAGCAGCGCTGTGCCTGCACTCCCTGCCAGAATGCGGGCGGAGTTGCCTGTCGGGGCTTGCAGCAAGGCTGCCAGCCACAACCCCAGCCCAGCAGCTCCACACAACGCCGCCACCAGCCGGGATGCAAGGGGGGCGACGGCGGGGCGCTGGCTCATGTGCGGTGCGTCTCCGAAGTGAGGGAAGGCTGGGCGCCGAACGCCGCAAGGGGCGGCGTGGCGAGCCCGTGTTCGCAGAAAGTCTAGCAGTGCTCCCTGGTTTTCGATACGCGCAAATGCGTGGAATGCACTGCCTTGGTGCATGTGGCGATGTCCTGCAGCGGGCGCGGCTGGGCCTCGGATGGATACGGCAGCAAGCCCCCTTGCAACCGTTCACGCGAAGCGTGCCGAAGCGCTCAGACCGGTCGGCTACTTCCAGTTCAAAGAGGCCGACGCAGTATTTTCTGCGCGGGCAATGCGAATGTTTCGCAGACCCACTAGACTGCCGTACCTCCGGCGCCGCAGTGCCCGGTGGCCAAGTCTGGCGCCACACCCTGTGAACGCCCTGGCTCCTCTGCCCCCCCCGATCTGGAGAACCCGATGCGCATCAACGACGATCTTCACTCTGACACCCTGGCGCTGGTGCCAGGGCGCTCCACCGAAGCGGGCGCCACACGCCGCACCGCGCTGCAGGCCGCGCTGGGCCTGGGTTACGCAGCCGCGGCCGCACCGGTGATGGCGCAAACGGCCATTGCCACCCCGGCCGACGGTCTCACCGCTGGTGAAGTCAGCTTCACGGTCAACGGCTTCAAGGTGCCCGCCTACCGCGCTGCCCCCGCTGGCAAGACGGGCCTGCCCGTGGTGCTGGTGATCCAGGAAATCTTTGGCGTGCATGAGTACATCGCCGACACCTGCCGCCGTTTTGCCAAGGCCGGCTATCTGGCCGTCGCGCCCCAGCTGTATGCCCGCCAAGGCGACCCGGCCAGCTACACCGAGATCGCCAAGCTGCAGGCCGAACTGGTCTCCAAGGTGCCGGATGCGCAGGTGATGGCCGACCTGGACGGCGCCGTTCAGTGGGCGGCGGCCAACGGCGGCGATGCTGCGCGCGTGGGCATTACCGGGTTTTGCTGGGGCGGGCGCATCACCTGGCTCTACGCAGCCCACGGCCCGGTCAAGGCCGGCGTGGCCTGGTATGGCCGCCTGGTCGGCCAGCCCAGCGAACTCACGCCCAAGCACCCGGTGGACATTGCGCCCATCCTCAAGGCGCCGGTGCTGGGCCTGTATGGCGAAAAAGATGGCGGCATCCCCCTTGACACGGTTGATAAGATGAAAGCGGCCTTGTCCAGCGGCTCGCCGCAGGCCAAGGCGTCCGAGTTCGTGATCTACCCCGACGCGCCCCACGCGTTCCATGCCGACTACCGACCCAGCTACCGCAAGGAGGCTGCCGAAGACGGCTGGAAGCGGGCGTTGGCTTGGTTCAGCACACACGGCGTGGTCTGATCCTTCAGGCCTCCCACTCGGAACCCTGCAGCCGCCCCTTGACCGAGGCGGCTTTTTTTGATCCCGAGCGAGTTTCGCTGCCGTCTTTGGTGTGCATCTGTGGATGCAGCGAAATTTTCAATAAAAATAGGCACTGGCGCTTACCCAGTAAGCGCAAATAGCTATGACTTTGGTAGCAATTATTTTGTCCACTCTGGCCGCAGGCATCGGCAGCGTCTGGCTGGCCGCACTGCTGATGCGGCTGGGCTTGAGCGGGCGCGGCGGCAGCGTAGGCCCGCAGCATTTGTTGAGCCTGGCGGCGGGGGCGCTGCTGGCCACGGCGTTCATGCACTTGCTGCCCGAAGCGTTTGAGAGCCAGGCGGGTGCGCACGACTTGTTTGCCACGCTGCTGGTGGGCCTGGTGTTCTTTTTTCTGCTGGACAAGGCCGAGTTGTGGCACCACGGGCACGAGCACAGCCACGCCGAAGCCGCGCCCCATGGCCATGGTCACCACCACGGCCAAGCCCATGATCAAGGCCATGATCACGGCCACAGTCATGGTCACGAACATACTCCCGCCCATGCCCACCACCATCACCACGCCCCCCGCACAGGCGGCTGGGCGGTGCTCACCGGCGACAGCGTGCATTGTTTTGGCGACGGCATCCTCATCGCTTCGGCCTTCCTGGCCGACATCCGCTTGGGCCTGATTGCTGCCGTGTCGGTACTCGCACATGAGGTGCCCCACCACATGGGCGACCTGGTGGTGCTGCGCCAGACCAGCCCCAACCGCCGCACCGCGCTGGTCAAGGTGTCGCTGGCAGGCGCCGTGACAGCGCTCGGCGGTCTGGTGGGATATTTCCTGGTGGGGCAGCTGCAAGACCTGCTGCCGTACTTCCTGGCCGTGGCGTCCAGCAGCTTCGTGTATGTGGCGCTGGCCGACTTGATCCCGCAACTGCAAAAGCGCCTCACGGCGCGCGAGACCGTCGCGCAGATTGCCTGGCTGCTCGCAGGCATGGCGATCGTGACGGCAGTGAGCGGCCTTGCGCATGGCGCGCACTAGCGAATTTCAAGCGTTTTTGGCCTCTAGCGCTTGATGAGTAAGCGCTGAGAGCTATTAAAAAAGAAGCGTTCAACGGCATGTGGCCTTTAAAAAGGTCCACGGCGCCTCAGGGGGGGCTACCTTCCAAGCTCTTCCCGCACCGCCGCCACCTGGCGGCGCGACACCATCAGCAACTCGGTCGAGCCCTGCAGGCGCACGGCCCAGCCTTCGCCTTCTTCGGCGTCGTAGTGTTTCTCCAGCGCACGTACTGCGCGGCGGGCCACCAGCGCATTGCGGTGGATGCGCATGAACCGCGCGGCAAACCGGCTCTCCAGCTCGCTCAAGGCGCCATCCATGATGTAGCTGCGAGTGGTGGTGCGCACCGTCACGTACTTTTGCTCGGCCTTGAAATACAGCACCTCGCTCAGCGGCAGGCGCTCGGTGCGGCCGCGGTCCTGGATCAGCAGCACTTCGGAGTCCTGGGTGGCGGGCGCACTGCTTGGCAGCGGCACGCGGGTGCTGCGCTGCACCTTGGCCAGGGCCTGCTGCAGGCGTTCGCGGCGCACGGGCTTGGTGAGGTAGTCCACGGCGTCCAGTTCGAACGCACTCACGGCATGGTCGGCATGGGCCGTCACAAACACCACGGCTGGCGGCTGCGGCAGCGTTTGGAGCGTGTGGGCCAGCGCCAGGCCGTCCTGCCCCGGCATGTGGATGTCCAGCAGCACCACGTCAAAACCGCGCCCGCCGGTGGGGCTGAGCAGCGCCATGGTCTCGGCTGCGTTCGAGGCCTCGGCCACCGTGGTGCGCTGGGTGTCTGCGCAGTCCGCCAGCAGCGTGCGCAGGCGGCTGCGCGCCAGGGCTTCATCGTCAACGATCAGGATGTTCATGGTCTTTGGCGGGAGTGTCTGCGGTGGGCATGGCACCACGGCGCGGGCTGCCGCCGTGGCGGGCACGACCGTGGCCCGGCGGCTGCGCGGCTGGGTCCAGTGCCTTGGTGGCGGGGGCGGGCAGGGTGATGCGCACCTGGTAGAGGCCATCCTGCACACCCGCGGTGAATTCACCCTGCACGTCGTGCAGCAAAGCCAGGCGGGCCCGCACGTTGGCCAGCGCAATGCCGTGGCCCTTGGAGGTGTGGTTGTCGCCCGAGGTGTTCTTGCCCTCTTTGGGCGGCAGCGTGTTGGTGATGCGCACCACCACCCGGCTGCCGCGCAGCTCGGTCAGCACACGCAGCTTGCCGCCGCGGTCGCTGGGCTCCACGCCGTGCTTGACGGCGTTTTCCACCAGCGGCTGCAGCAGCAGCGGCGGCAGGCGGGCGGTGTCGGTGCGCGGGTCCAGGTTCCATTGCACCTGCAGGCGTTTGCCAAAGCGCACTTCCTCGATCGCCAGGTACCTGCGCGCCAGGGTGATTTCTTCGGCCAGGGTGGTGGACTCGCCCTGCTCGATGAGCGCCACGCGGAACAAGTCCGAGAGGTCTTCCAGCAGCGCCTCCGCCTTGGCGGGCTCCTCACGCACCAACGCGATGGCACTGTTGAGTGTGTTGAACAAAAAGTGCGGGCGGATGCGCGATTGCAGCTCGGTCAGCCGGGCCGTGGTGGCGGCGGGCGTGCGGCCCCGCGCGCGCAGCACCAGCGCCGCCACCAGCAGCGCCGCCAGCAGCGCACCGGTGGCCGCACTGGCCAGCCAGGGCGGCGAGGCGGCCACGCCCACCAGCGACAGCATGGCGCACGCATAGGCGCCAGCCAGGGCGCCCAGCACCACACCCGCCACATACTGCTGCGCCATCGACAGGCGCTGCAGCACCGTTTTCAGGCTGCAGGCCGTGACCAGCCAGACCAGGGTCGCAGGCAACGCACCACCCGTCAGCAGGGCCAGGCTGGCCAGCCAGTCGGCCGGGCTGCTGGTGCCAAACATGGCGCCCACACCCACCACCAGTTCTACAAACAACACCGCGCGCAGCACCACGCCCACCTGGCAGGCGTCGAACACCAGGGCCCGGCGCGGTGCCGGCAGACCGCCCCGTGCGGCACCCCGGGGGCCGCCGGAATCCGGAGGCGGGGGCTGGGTCGATAAAATTTGCGTGTTTTGCATTGCGGCGCCCGGGTTGTCCGGGTGTCTGAACCATCGGATTATTGCCCTCCTTATGTCCAAAGCCCAAGCCACCAGCGCCGACTCTGC
>PJUL01000751.1_pt1 | contig 19252 bp, 18 predicted proteins | sample 1512221 | NCBI WGS metagenome assembly PJUL01 (sample SAMN08177667, study PRJNA422409) | Feces metagenome, whole genome shotgun sequencing project.
AGGGCGAGAACTTTCTTGTGACGGGCACGGGCCGTTACACCACGTTTGACGCGAGGCATGTATGTACTCCTTGTTCGTCGTTAATTAAACGCCCATACCGGGCAGCATTTGTGCAATAGAGCCCATATTGGTCTCATGCACAGCCACTGCACCACGCAGGTGACGCTTGTTCTTCGTGGTCTTCTTGGTCAAGATGTGACGCTTGAAGGCTTGACCGCGCTTGACGGTACCACCGGGACGAACACGGAAACGTTTTTTCGCGCTGCTCTTGGTCTTCATTTTGGGCATTTGAATGCTCCTTTGTTTGTGCTCGTGAGGCGTTTGCAGACCGATCCGCAAACTTGTTGGCCCCGAGCCACTTATCGAAAGGCTTGCGCCTTTCGTTTGCAGCGTTTTCACACTGCCTTCAAGTGCCCCGCCCTTGCGGGCGTGGCACCCAAACCTCTAAAAATTACAACCTGACCTTACGCTGCAGGGCCGGAGGCCGCAGCGCCCTCGGCAGGCTGCTTGGCCGCAGTCGGCTTCTTACGCCCGGGCGCGATCATCATGATCATCTGGCGGCCTTCCAGCTTGGGAAACTGCTCGATGATGATGGAATCGGCCAACTCGTCGCGAATGCGGTTGAGCAAGGCAAGCCCCAACTCCTGGTGCGTGATTTCACGACCGCGAAACCGCAGCGTGATCTTGCACTTGTCACCATCCGCCAGAAAGCGGCGAATGTTGCGCATCTTGATGTTGTAGTCGCCATCGTCCGTACCGGGGCGGAACTTGACTTCCTTGATCTCGATGACCGTCTGCTTGGCCTTGGCTTCTGCAGCACGCTTTTGTTCCTGGTACTTGAACTTGCCGTAGTCCATGAGGCGGCATACGGGAGGGTTTGCCGTGGCGGCAATTTCCACCAGATCCACATCCAGTTCACCTGCCATGCGCAGGGCTTCCATCAGGCTGACAACACCCAGGGGTTCATTGTCAGGACCGGAAAGGCGAACTTCCGGGGCCATGATTTCACGGTTCAGGCGGTGCTTGCGCTCTTCACGGTGGCGACGATCACGAAATTCAGTAGCGATGGCTATCTTCCTTTAATGAAAATACTACAAAATTTGTAGCAACAACCGCACAAATGACGGGCGCCAGAGCATGCTTTCATCAAAAATCAGGCTTTGGTGGCAATGTCTTGGGCGATCAGCTCAGCGAACGCTTCAACAGACATCACGCCGAGGTCTCGATTGCCCCGGCCACGCACTGCGACGGCTCCTGCGGCCTTTTCCTTGTCGCCCGCGACGAGGATGTATGGCAGCTTTTGCAACGAATGCTCCCGTATTTTATACGTAATCTTTTCGTTACGCAGATCCACCGCCACCCTAAGGTCTTGATTCGGCAGTGCTTTTTCAAGCTTTGCGGCAATTTCGCGACAGTAGTCGGCTTGCGCGTCGGTGATGTTGAGCACCGCCACCTGCACCGGAGCCAGCCACACAGGGAACGCGCCAGCGTAGTGCTCGATCAGCATGCCGATGAAACGCTCCATGCTCCCCACGGTGGCGCGGTGCAGCATCAGGGGGCGCTTGCGGCTGCCGTCTTCGGCCACGTACTCAGCGTCCAGGCGCTCGGGCAGGTTGGGGTCGATCTGCATCGTGCCGCATTGCCACTGGCGGCCCAGCGCGTCTTTCAGCGTGTACTCGATCTTGGGGCCGTAGAAGGCGCCCTCACCCTCGGCGATCTCGAACTCACAACCCGAATGGCGCAGACCGTCCATCAGCGCCTTCTCGGCACGGTCCCACGACTCATCGGTGCCGATGCGCGCGGCCGGCCGCGTGGCCACCTTGTAGATGATGTTGGTGAAGCCGAAGTCCTTGTAGACCTTCTGCACCAGCGCTGTGTAGTTGGCGCACTCCTCCAGCACCTGTTCTTCGGTGCAGAAGATGTGGCCGTCGTCCTGCGTGAAGCCGCGCACGCGCATGATGCCGTGCAGGCCGCCGGTGGGCTCGTTGCGGTGGCAGGCGCCGAATTCGCCGTACCGCAGCGGCAGGTCGCGGTAGCTCTTGATGCCCTGCTTGTAGATCAGGATGTGGCCAGGGCAGTTCATCGGCTTGAGCGCGTACTCGCGCTTTTCCGACTCGGTCGTGAACATGTTCTCGTGGTACTTGTCCCAGTGGCCAGTCTTCTCCCACAGGTGCTTGTCCAGGATCTGCGGCCCCTTGACCTCCTGGTAGCCGTTGTTGCGATACACGCGGCGCATGTACTGCTCCACCTCCTGCCACAGGGCCCAGCCCTTGGGATGCCAGAACACGGTGCCGGGCGAATGCTCGTCCATGTGGAACAGGTCGAGCTCGCGGCCAAGCTTGCGGTGGTCGCGCTTTTCAGCCTCTTCCAGCATGGTGAGGTACTGCTGCAACTCGTCCTTGGTCGCCCATGCCGTGCCGTAGATGCGCTGCAGCATCTCGTTGCGGTGGTCGCCGCGCCAGTAGGCGCCTGCCACTTTCATGAGTTTGAAGAACTTGAGCTTGCCCGTGCTGGGCACGTGGGGGCCGCGGCACAGGTCTTCAAAAGCGCCTTCGCGGTACAGGCTCACATCCTCGTTGCTGGGGATACTGGCAATGATCTCAGCCTTGTAGTTCTCGCCCAGGCCCTTGAAGTAGGCCACGGCTTCATCGCGCGGCAGCACGCGGCGCACCACGGGCTCGTCCTTGGCAGCGAGCTCGGCCATGCGCTTTTCGATGGCGGCCAAGTCTTCCGGCGTGAAGGGACGCTTGTACGCAAAGTCATAGAAGAAGCCGTTCTCGATCACCGGGCCGATGGTCACCTGGGCTTCAGGGAACAGATCCTTGACAGCGTAGGCCAGCAAGTGGGCTGTGGAGTGGCGGATGACATCCAGGCCATCGGCGTCCTTGGCTGTGATGATGGACAGCGGGCTGTCGGCCGTGATCTGGTAGCTGGTGTCCACCACCTTGTCACCGATCTTGCCGGCAAGAGCCGCCTTGGCCAGACCTGCGCCAATCGACGCGGCCACTTCAGCGACCGTCACTGGGCCAGGGAACTCGCGCTGGGAACCATCCGGAAGCGTGATCTGAATCATGGGAGTAACTCTTTCTTTTCAATCGGTGCAATGGGTGTGGGCACGCGCCAGGCCCAGAAAACAAAAAAGCGCGGAACGGGTCCGCGCTTTGGAGGGGTGTGCAATCTCGTGCAGGCGCGAACAGCCAGCCCTAAAGGCCGGTCAACATCTCCGATGTAGTTCGCGGTGTCATAACCAGATTGCCTTTCTCGCTCTTGTGCAGTGAATTTGCTCGGATTTTAACCTTGCCGCCAACAAAAAAGCCCGAAGCATCTGCTTCGGGCCTTCAGCCGGTGCATTTTGCGCCACACCCAGGCGGCGCATTTGCCCCTCAGATCAGTGGAACTGCTCTTCTTCGGTCGAACCCGTCAGGGCCTTCACGCTGGACGAACCGCCCTGGATCACCGTGGTCACGTCGTCGAAGTAACCCGCGCCCACTTCCTGCTGGTGCGACACAAAGGTGTAGCCCTTCTCGCGTGCTGCGAACTCTGGCTCTTGCACCATGTTCACGTAGTGCTTCATGCCTTCGCCGTTGGCGTATGCATGGGCGAACTGGAAGGTGTTGAGCAGGCAGAGGCCAGCCGTAAGCTCAAGATTTGCAACAATTTTTTGGCTTTTTTGACGCCGCTTCTCGGCGCTACCCACCGATCACCCAGCAGGGTCTGCTATGCCCTGCCCCATGGGCCAATGGGATCAACACCCTGCCCGTTTTTCTCCATTCCGCACCCACCGACCACCCAACCCCACCTGAGCAGTGCGGTGTGGTCCTGCCTTAATTTTCACTATTTTTGGTCAAGCCTGAAGGTCTCTCTCAGCCTGCAGTTGCTCGTCCCGCCAACCGGTCCAAAACACCGACTCTTGGTTAAACGCCTCAAGAGAAACCGTGCGGGGCCGGATCAAACTCACTTCGTCCTTGTCCCGAGAGAACACATACCGATCAGCGTGCTCAAGGATGATGCGCCTCAGAAACTGGGCCCTCTCCTCGTCTACAGTTGCTCTGCGAGGCCAGCCTCGACCCTGGATGCAGGTATGCAAGAGATGCTTAGGGCTTAAGGGCAAAAAAATATCCGTGTTCTTAACACCCCATCCACCTCCAAAATCGTACTCGGCAGGCCCTCTGTAGTTAAGCCGTATCAATGGATCGTCCGAGGTCGGCCAAGATAGACCGTCAGGAGCGCGAAGGATGTTCCATTTTTCGGTGGGAATTCGCTCAATAGTCGTCGAGAGAATGTGCCGTATTGTCCATAGCCAAAGCTGCCGCCCCACGACGGTTTCTACCCCAATCGCCCCTTGGCCGTCCGAGCCTCTTTGGACGATGACCCTGGAAGGAAACAGAGCGTCCTTCGCAGGCGCAGCAGGCAATGGCTGCTTGGCCGCAACGCGTTTCTCCAGCTCTTTCACAGATTTTTCCAACGTCTGTTGCATCAGGCCTGGCAGTTCCTTTTGCTGACGAGCGACAAAGCCTCTGAACCATGCAGGTGTCCTCACACTCTGCGAAACAGCAAACCGGACAAGGCGACGCCAATGTTCAGGTGTAAGGCGTTGCTCCCGCACGACTCTGTCAATGGCATCAACGGCAGGATTTTCAAATTCCTGGGCGAGCCAGTGCTCAAACTCGTCCGTTTCTTCCTTGGCAAGAGCGTAGGTGTAGAGATGCTGCCGAAAAGCGATCTTTGACAGCGAGATGTACCGCCACTCGGGCACAGCCTCATGAGACACCAGCAACTGATAGGTAGGAATTCGACCGTCTTGCGCCCATTGCTTCAAGTAGAGCTTGGGCACGAAGTGATTGTTGCGACGAATTTCTTTCAAACGCTCCTCCGAATCCGATCACAAGACTGCATAACTACTCTACTGCCGCCCCGCTCAACAGAACCATAGCCCTGTGAGCGGGGAAGCCGCAGAACGCCTTGACGCCTACGCCGCCAACGAAGCCCCAACGGTGGGCACTGCAGCATTTGCAGCAACGTCTACCGCAGCGAACAAGGTACTGTCAGACAGGTGGGCATACCGTTGCGTTGTCTTGATCTGGGAGTGCCCAAGGAGCTTGCCAACAACGTAGATGGGCTGACCCGCATTGACCAGATTACTGGCAAAGCTATGTCTGAGGTCATGCATCCGTACGTCCGGCAACCCTGCTCGCTTGCGTGCCGTGTTCCAGCAGCAGTACAGATTTGCAAAGGGCTTGCGAGTCTCCGGATTGGGTACCACGTAAGCACACCCTTTCCACTTCCGCAGTTGCTGCAGCACCTCCAGCGCTTTGGAAGAGATAGGAATAGTGCGCGCTCTACCGGTCTTGGACATGGGAATGCGCCAGATACGCCGCTCTAGGTCGAAGTCCTCCCATTTGGCATCGAGGAGTTCTCGCTTGCGGCAACCGAACATCAGCATCAAGGCAACGATGTGCTTGAGCTGTGTGTTGTTGCTGCGCTCAAGGGCTTCATGCAGTCGTGCCGTTTCTTCTCCGGTCAGAAACCGCTCCTTGGCATTGTTGAGCTGAAAGAGCGCTACACCATTGGCGGGATTCTGCGCAGCACCTTGCACACCTTGTTTCTTCGCAAGGTTGAAGATGATTTTCATGAGCACGGGGAGTTTGTTGGCTGTGGCAGGTGCATAGCCCTTTGCGCGAAGTTCCTGGTGTGCCTGCTCCATCATGGTGGAGGTGATGCCGTCCATGTGCATGCTTCCGAACCGGGGCAGGATGTGGTGGTTCAGGAAGCTGATCGTGGACTGGAAGTTGCGGCGGTGAGCGTTGATGTGAGGGAGGTACTTCTCGCGGATGAATTCGGCGAGCGTGGGGACTTGGCGAAGGGCCTTCTTGTCATCGGCTGGGTTCTCGCCCAGAACCACCTTGGAGCGAAGCTTCTCTGCAGCCTGCCGCGCCTTTTCGAAGGAAATGGCTTTGGCATCACCAATCTTGTGCTGGCGCTGTTTGCCGTATGGGTCGCGGTACCGAAGGCTGTAGGTCTTCCCTCCGGTGGCACGGACTTCCAGGATGAAGCCGGTGATGGCGTTGTCGTAGTAATCGGTCTTGCCGCGACCTTCCAGGCAGACGGCTTCGCGAACAAATTGTGCGTCCAAATTCACGTTAGGCATGGGGCATCTCCTTGGATATAGGGTTGAGGAAAACAGCGGTCTGACCGCTTTGGGACAGGAAAACGAAGAGCATGTGATCTCCTTTGCGAGATGCGCACGAAGGCGCGGATTGAAGTAAGGGGTGGTGGTTTAGACAAGAGGACTTCGCATGGGCTGATCCGAGCCCGTGTCGAGAAACACACAAGGCCGCCCTCCCCTGCGCACAGCGGCAGTCGAGACAGGGCATGGGTGGAGCGTGGACTGGGAACCACGCGCGTAGCCACAACAGACCCCGAAAGGGCCTGCTGCTACCGATGCGATTTGCGAGCGCTCCCAGTCAGAGCGCGGATTGGCGAGGGCTTCTGTGGAGGAGCCGACCAGAGACTGTCGAGGGCCAGTGGGGCTTTTGGGGCGCCGCCCGGACGCCTCGGAGGTTTTCGCTCCCTACTGACCACCCGGCGGCAAAAACCCACTTTTCTCACTTCCCGGGGGGAAGCCGGGCCAGCTTTCAAAAATCGGGGTCGTCATACCCGCTCTGGTCTTGCCCTTGGGCACCGGGTCGGGCTTGGATGGGGACCACTGCAGCCACCTCCACTGGACCCACACTACAAGTGGGTTTTGGCTCCACCTTCTTGCGGACGCCTCGAAAGATTTCGTAGCCGTCAAGCTTGGCCAACCAGGTACCTACTGAGAGGTTGCTTTCCAGCAAGTTTTTGACTTTGGCCTTCGACAAAGGCTTTCGACCATTCTCTATGCACCAGCTTCTGTAGAGTTCATAAAACGTCGACCGGAGAATGTGATAAGTCTGGCCAAGCTCGCACTCGTCATACATGAACTCTTCCACTGAACTGGACGACCGCCGCCATTGAGCCATCAACCGGTCATGGACCAGGGACGCAGAGTACCCGTCCTGCTCAACCACCCTCGCGGCAGCTTGCAAGGCTTTGTAGGCGATGCCCGGCATCTCCGTTCGAACAATCCGCTGTGCCAGCAGCGGGTCCAGCGGCAGTCCACTTTTGATCCGACTGTTAGGAAACTCGACAAGGATCCAGCGCGAGTAGAACGCTTCAGTGTGGTCACTGGTCTGGACGAAGTGGTTGGACGTGAACAGGTGCGCAGCCTCATTGCGCAGCGTGAATGGCTTACCGGCAGGCGATCGCCCAGTGAGCTGGTCCCTCCCAATGACTGTTTTGAAGTCCGCAGCCGGTATGAGTTTGTCGTCAGGCAACTCACCGACGACGTTCAAACGTTTACCGGCAAGCGCAGCCACGTAGTACTCCTGGTTCCATTTGAAGGGCGGCAAAGAAGCGCGCAAACCTTCGGGCACCAATTGTTCGTAGATCTGTTGCAGCGTTCCTTTTCCTGCACGCCCATATCGGTCGTACCACAACATCACTTTTTGATGCAAAGGCGCGATACCCAGCATCGCAGCACCCGCGAATTCCTCGACCAACCGCGTCTGCGCCTCTTCCTCTCCCTCCACCTCTGAGCGAAAGGTTTCGTTCATGAAGGCGTCGTAAGCCGGGGTAGGCATGTCCGCCGGTTCAAATGCGAGGGATCTCACTTGCCGATGATGCAACCCCAACGGCTCTTTGTGGATTTTTCCGCTTTTCACACTGTAGAAGCTGCGCAAGCAAGCTATGCCATTGGGCGCCTCCACAAAAAAGTCGGGATCCGCCGCCAGGTCCAGGACATGTTTGCCAATCGCCTCATAGTCCTCGTGACGAAAGCAGTTTTCATTGTCGTCATGCAGTTCAGCGATCTTGCGCCGCAGTCGCCCCGTTTCAAGTTCTTCCCACAAGCGAGAGTTTGAGCGTGGGATGTACAGCGTGCCCATGACAGCAACGGGCTTGTGAGAGCCAATACTCAAGCGTTTCAATACTGCTACGGCATAGCTATGGTGTGTGGGCTTAACTGGTTTGTTATTCCTTTTGAAATCCTTGATCGCTTTATCAAGCTTGGTGAGGGGAACCGCTTTGTTGGCCGCCTTGAGTTCGCCTCGTTTTCTGATCCATGCGGCGAAATTGTTGTCTCGCAGATTCGACAAGGCCAGTAGCGCTTCAGGCTCGAACGGTGCGCCTTGATCACCCAGGGCCGCGCGTTCGATAGCCCGAGATATCACTTCCTCCAATCCCAAAGACTCGTCCACGGTACCTTGCGCCTGCAAAGCATCAGCCGCACTGTCTTCGCCAAGCCCGCTTTCGTCTTCAAGCTCAAATTCTTCGTCAAGCTCATCATCCTGTTCAAACCCACTCAGCACCACAAGCCCGTTTTCATAGCCAACCACATCTCTCACCTCAAGCGGGTTTTGTGTGACATGCTCGATGTCCCAAGCCAAATCTTTTTCCATGCAAATGTCCTTTTTGCCAAACGTTGTTGAAGAGCAAAGACATGTCGCGGTGCAAGCCGCTTCCCATACCTAAGCCCACTTTTCGCTAAAAGACCGCATCAATCTGCAAGCTGTTTTCAAGCATTTTTTTGCCTCCTTTTAGCTTTAGCGGTCCCTGGTGTAAGAAGGCCATTCAAATTACTTTCAGGCATATCAAAATTCACTTTTCCTGTGTTTATTCACAGCCCTGAAATCTTGGTCTGTTGATCCAGCGCGAAAAAAATAAGGCGAGAGATTCCCAAGACGATGCCAAGTGGCACCGCCTCGGGAATTTCGATGGCGTTGAGCTTTGACCTTGGCTCATGCCTCCAACCCTGACGCAGAGCCGGAGTGATCCCCAGGTTGGCAGCAGGCGGGCCGGTTACCCCGGGGTGATGGGGGAGGTATCAGTCCCAGCCCGCACTGCCCAGGCGCTCCGCCTCCCACCCCAGCAGCCCTGCCGCATGGCTGGTGATGGTCAGGGGCAAGAGCTCAACAGGGATGTCCCGGTCCAGCATCGCGGTGGCAGCCGTCAGAACACAGTCTTGATAGGTCATGGAGTTACTTCTTTCTATAGGTGTCGAGTTGGTACACAAGCCCCGCAGCGATCAAGGTGATCACGAGGAAGTGCAGTGGAAAGATGTAGACCAGCAGGCCCAGTCCGACCAGGCACAACCAGCGGGCGCCGGATGCCATGAGGTGCAAGACGAGGGCAGCGGTCAGGGAAGCGGCGATCAAAGCGGCCATGGAGACTCCTTAAAGCAAGGCTGAGGTCATAGGTCCGGTCGAGGGTTTCGCCGGGGGTGGAGTTACCTGCTTGCCCATGAACGGGTCACCCGTACCGCTCTTGTGTCGCCTGATGCGGTGTCAGGCAGCGGCCCGCTTGGATCGACCTTTGGCGTCTTCCTTGGCAGGGCCTGAAGCAACCATGGGTGTCTGCAGGATGGCCTTCCAGTCCGTGGTTTGCACGTATTGGTAGGCATGCCGCTGGTCCAGGGCGGCTTGCACCACACCCAGATGCTTGAGCATGGCCAGCACAAAGCCTGCGTTGTTCACCGAGGTGCCCGCAAACAGTGGGACCAGTGCCGATGCCGCCAGCGTGGGGGCCTTGATCAACAGGGGCTTGATCGCTTCCCATGCGACCCATGACGGGTTGAAGTGGCCTTTGCCGGTGTTGTGGGTGACCCGCAGGTGCAGGCGGTCCTCTGGGTCGGTTCCCAGCTCGTAGGTGAGCGTGGAGCGGCCAGACAGGGATTGGCACTGGTCGGTGCGCAAGGTGGTGATGATGGTGGTATCTGTCATTGGTGGTCCTTGGTTGGGTGGGTCGAGGAACATTCCTCATTTCAGATACGTGGTTTTTCTCAGTTTGGAGAGGGCAAAAAAATGCCACCCGAAGGTGGCGTTGGTGGGAGTGGACGGGGGCGCATCGGCTGATAGCGGGTCTTTCATGAAGAGGGGCTTTCTTGCGCGAAGCGGTCACAAAGCGCTGACAGTTCATTCGGGGCGCCATGGATGCCCCGGGGCATGAACACCACGATGCCAAAGCCGTCATCGCTCAGGATGAAGGTCAGGACGTACCAGTGCGCATACACCTCCAGCGCATCCCAGGAGGGCGTGAAGTCGGGGTGTTCGCAGGCCAGTCCATTCCAGCGGTTGTGCAAGACCGTGAATCCCAACTGCTGCTCCAGATCGCCAGGTCGGTCTTCCTTGTCCATCACGACCACGTGCAGCAGCAAGGCCCAGTTTTGCGATTCGAGGGATTTTTCTGGGGGAAGCCGGTCGCTCAAGAGCGCATTCAGGCCCAGAGCGTTGTCCGTGTTTGCCAAGCGGCTGATGGCCTCGTGGTCACGGTAGGTTTGCATAGGCAGCTTTCCTTTCTGTTGGCTTCGGACATAAAAAAGCGCCCGAGGATTGCTCCAGGGGCGCTAGGTGGGTGGGGGTGGATCAGAGGGGGCTGGGTGGTCAGTTCCGTGCAGTGCTGCTGCTTTACTGTCCCGTGGTGGGGGGGTTGCCGGGATTGGGTGCTTGAGGGGGCTTTTTGAGATCCTGCAGGTAGCTGCCGATGGTGATGGTGATGTATCCCAGGGCGCAGACGGCCCAGAAGATCGCCATCAATGGCTCTTTGCCAAGCCCAATCAGCGCCAGCACGCCCATGACACAGAAGATGGCCAGCTGTTTCTTGGTGACGCGTTCAACGGCGTCCTTGAACAATTGCACGCCTTCGTCCATGTCCACCGCCTTGTGGGCCGGGGTTTGCTGTCTCATGGGATCAGGAGGTTTGGGCAGCGCATCCCGCCTTGCTTGCTCGGCTTCTTGGATGGCCTGGAGTTCGGCTTGGCGCTGCCTTTGGGCTTGCAGGCGGGCTTGCTCGGCCTCCTCAGCGAGTTCCTTGCGGCGGGCTGCGAGTCGTTCATTGAGGTCCATAGGTCTCCTTGTGAGTGGGATGTTGGCGGGCGGCTATTCATCTTCTTGCAGTTGATCGGCAATGGCATGCAGGACAGCACCACCGAGCACGGCACCAGCGGCACCTGCCACGGCCTTGCGCCCTACCCGCTTGGCTTGGTCTTCTGCGGCAATGACGTCATCAATGCAGCGGGCCGCCCGGGCTGCCCTCTCGGACTCCGGGACACGGCGCTCGAAGGTGACCATGAGGGTTTCTCGGTCGGAGATGAGCAGGTGGCGTTGCATCACCTTGGTCATGAAGACCATGCGCCAGCCTTCGGAGGCCATGGCGTTGATGTAGGCCTCCAGCACGCCGGTTTCGATACGGCCTTCTCCGATGAGGAAGGAGCTGATGGCACCGTCTGCTACGTCGATGACCTTGTATTCGTATTCCATGGGTTCTCCTTGGTTGGTTGATTGGGGTTGACCGGGTATTGGGGTGGCTAGAGGGGTGCCGATGCAGCGGGCCAAGTCGTCACTTCATCCAGCGGCCTTGGTTGAAGGCGCCGGGCAACGAGATCGTTCCTTTCTTCTTGTCATAGACGCAGATGTGGGCGGTGTAGCTGGTGGCACTTGCCCGCTCCTTGTCTGCGATTTCCACGACGATGACGCCATCCTTAGTCCAGTTGTCGATGGCAGAAACGACCGCGCTGTACTTGGCACGTTCACGTTTGTAGAAGTCCACGCAGGCTTCCTTGGCCTCTGCGATCTCGGCTTTGGAGGGACCCATGCAGCCGGAGAGGAGGAGTGAGGACGCGAGGGGCATGAGCAGGACGTTGGAGAGGCGGAGTTTCATGGAGGGGAGGCCCTTTCTTTGTTGAGGTTTGAGAGTTGGGAAAGAGGGATAGAAAAAAGGGCTCGGCGCACCTTTCCAATCTCGAATTCGTCTTTCGAGCTATGGCTACACCGGTAGTTGGATGAGCGCAGAACAGAGAGCGGGCAAGTTCTAACGAAGCTACGCCCAAAGAATGCGAAACAACAAATTACACCCAATTCAACATTTTTGATTCTGGCCCCTCAGCTCTCGAAAGACAACCATTACTGTTGGATTCGAGATAGACAAATATGGTCAAGAAAAAAGTGTCGAGTAGGCCGTTGGCCGAGCTGTTGGGTGCTCGAATCGCAGAGTTGCGGAAGTCACGCCAATGGACACAAGCCCAGCTGGCTGAGCGGATGGAAGTCGAACCAGAAACAGTTAGCCGCTTTGAGAGGGGTGCCACCGTCCCGTCGCTACATACACTCGAGAAGCTCGCCTTCGTCCTGCGAGCAAGTATTGGTGATCTTCTGGTTGAAAGCTCCACAGCTCCAGATGATCAAGCAATGCGAATCAGCGCATGGCTGTCAGAACTGAAGCCTGCAGATCGAGCGTTGGTGACAGATGTGATGCAGCGCCTTTGTGACCGATTGCGTTAACAGAATCGATGGGCACTTTGCGAGCGGAGATACTCTAAGAATGCCCATATTACGGGCGCTTCCAATTAGCTCAAATCGACTCAGAACAAGGTTTGCTGATTGGCATCAATGAATCTTCAAGCCACTCTCGAATCAGCAGATATGGACTGGGGACTCATGCCCGCCCTGAAAACCGCTCGGTAGATTGCCGACGCGCTGAATGTCCCGCTCGCTTACTTCTAATGCGAGGACGATGGAGTTGCCAGCTTGCGTCTCACACTGCCGAAGTGCAAGTCAACGACGCGCAGCTAAGTTGCCTCTAAATGCCTTGATGAGATGCGAGAAGGCTGCATCCTGGCTTAAGCCAGCGCCACCTGCTTTTTCTAGTTTACGCACCGATGCCCACTTTGTGGCGATGCTACCGATCAAGAAAAAGACGTCACGGCTGCCTTTGCGCCGGTAAAAGACGCACATTCATGGGCAAGACCTATGTCGGAAGGGACGATCAAAGCATCAATGTGGCGACAGCGGTCGGCTCTGAGGTTAAATTTTCTGTCGTTCTGAGCGGCTTCGCTATAGAGTCGATGCAGGGAGCCAAATATGAGAATTTCTAAGCTGACCATCAAGAACTTTCGCTCATTGCGAGACGTAACTATTGAGCCGGGTCGATTCAACATCCTTGTCGGCCGAAACAATCACGGCAAATCGAACCTTTTCGAAGCTATTGAATGGTTTTACTCAGGAAAAGGTGAACTTGCAGACCTCCGTCATGCGGGAGCCAAAGAGGATGAGGAAATCGTTGTCGAGATTGCCTTCTCAGGTGTTCAAGCGGGCCTTCAGCAAATCTCGAACAAAGACAATCAGCAAAAGCTGAGAAATATCATTGGCGAAAATGATGTCTTCAGCGTTCGTCGTACTAGCAACGATACCAAGGCACGCTACGTCTACAACGATAAGGAAGTGAAGTGGCAAAAGCAGCCAGCTGGCGTCGACAGTGCATTTAACAACTGCATACCTCGCTTCGAGTTCGTCTTGACTGACAAGAACCTCAAGGAGGTTTCCGCCTTTAAGTCCACCACACCCATTGGTCAAATGCTCAGCAGTGTCGTTTCGGAGGCACTGGAGCAGGATCTCCGCTACGTCGAATTCAAGCAGAAATTCGGAGAGCTTTTTGAGTCGCCTGACTCAAATGTGCGGAAGCTCCTGCAGCAGACCAGCCAGCGTGTTGCCGACCATTTGAAGCAGCAATTCCCCGATTGCACTGCCGTTGAGTTCAACGTTGAAATTCCTCCCTTCGAGGATTTCTTGAGAAGTTACTCGACAACTATCGATGATGGTGTGCTTACGCTCGCTGAAGACAAGGGCGATGGAATGCAACGGGCGTTGATGCTCGCCATCATTAAGGCGCATGCCGATGCGCGTCGTCATGAAGCCCTTGGAAAAGCATTCATATTTTTCATTGATGAGGCCGAACTTCACCTACATCCAGCCGCGCAGCGCCAACTCAAGCACGCACTATCGAGCCTAACCGAGGAGGTCGATCAGGTCTTCATTACAACCCACTCTTCAGTCTTCCTTTCGGACACGCACGCTGGGCAAACGGAATTTGTCGTCGAAAAGGAAGATGGTGCGACTTCCGTATCCCCAATGACGAAAAAGGAACGCCTTCGAACAGTCTATGAGCTCCTAGGAGGAAAGCCGACGGACCTTTTGTTGCCTGCGAACTTCCTAGTCGTTGAAGGTCCGAGTGAGGTTCTTTTCATCGAAGCGGTTTGCGCTAGGTTCTATATCGACAAGCCTAGGATTCATGTGGTAGCTGCGAACGGGGATGACGAGCGGCAGGCCCAGTACCTATCAGCGCTGATGAAATGCTATGCCCCGTTAAAGGACTCGCCCGTCTATCGTCGGTGCGCGGTTCTGCTGTTCGACGCTCCTACGGGTGAGGAAAAGCAAGCAAGGCTTACCTCGTTCCTTGACCAGCATACTGACATACGTGACAACAACCGAGCCCACACGCTTCCAACTACTGGGCTGGAAGACTACTACCCCGCGGCGCTTCGCGGCCGGTACCCCAATCTGATGAACAAGACAAAACTTGCCAAGACACTCGGCGCAATCATCGACCAGAATCAGTTTGAGCAGGAGATGCCTGTTATTTTCTCAGCTCTGACCGCCTGCTGGGATAAGTCGTATAAAACTTAAATAAAAATATCTGGCCACACTAATCTCGACTGCTCCTAGGGTGAGAAAGATGGGTGTATTTCCAACGAACCTATATAAGCGAAAATAAATGGATCTGACCACCAAGCGACTACAGATTGAATCGATCACAGATGAAGTAGGAAAGCTTCACCCATTGCTGGAAAATATTTTTCCAAAAATGCCTAACGTTAAGGGCGTTGAATATACGCACGGACAATACGAACGCGGAGCAGATTTTATTGTTGAAGTAGAAAATCCGACAACGCGAAGAACGAATCACGTCGGAGTAGTGGTGAAATGCGGAAAAATTGGTGGAGGGAAGGTTTCAGACGTTGAAGAGCAGATTCGCGAATGCGCGGAAGAACGTGCATACCATGTAATGAAAACCGTTCGATGTGCCGAAGTTTGGGTTTTTACATCAGGAGGGTACAGTGAACGCGCCAAAGAGAAAATGCAAGAGAGATTCAAAGAAAGAAAAATAGAATTCTTTGGACCGTCCGATATTGCAGATTTTGTAGATGATTATTATTCATACTTTTGGCAAGATTTACCGCATGAGTTGGGCATATATCTTCAGGCATTACGAGGCAAAATCAATGCGCTAGACAAAATGTCCGGCATTGTCACTAGCAGTGACGCAGGAAGCATGTATATTGAACTCGACACGTATGAGCGGATAAAGAAAACATACCATCAAAATACAAGATCGACTCCCGAAGTCAAGAATGTTGAATTTTTTCAAGAGGTCGAAACATCGAGAGTTGCGCTTCTTGAAGCAGAAATGGGGTTTGGAAAATCAAAAGTAGCACGAAGACTAGCACTCTCATATTGCGATGCAACAAACTTCTTCGCAACCAAGACGGTTCCTGTATTCGCCAGTTTCAGGCAACTTATTGACATTTACAATGGAAATATTCATGACTTAATCACGGCCGAACTCAGCATTGCAGCCTCTTGCCTTGAAAATAGCGAAATAAAGATTTTAGTAATCCTTGACGGCATTGACGAATGTAGTAATGCAGAACGGACTACCGCAGAGCTTTTTGATGACGCAATACAGCAAATTAAGGCTCAGGAAAATTACAAAGCGGTTATTACAAGCAGACCGTTAAAGTCTCTCGTTGACAAAGCGGCTCTGTACAGCGAGGCGAGAGTCTTCGGGATCCGACCGTTGAGCTTAAAAAAGATTGTTGGATTTCTGGAAACTACATGCTCCAAAGCAAATCTACCTGCACGGTTATTCGAAGACTTGAAACGCTCGCCACTCTTCAAACAACTACCACACTCACCTATCGCCGCCGCCCTTTTTTCAAACCTATTAACTCAAAGTCAGCAGGAAGTTCCGCAAAGCCTAACAGAATTATATTCGAAGAGCATGGAACTCATGTTGGGCCGCTGGGAGCAGAGAAAGGAGTTGGCAACCGAAAAAGAATTTAAAACCTCCCAACTCATTGCAGAGTTACTCGCGACGTTCTATGTTGAAAACAAGCTTATCTACGTTGCTAGAAGCGAAGTAGAAGAGATGATCGCCGAATATCTCAAAAAAAGGAACATAGGAATATCGCCTTCTGCAATCCAGAATATTTTATTTGAGCGCTCTAATATTTTTTCAATTGATACAGACTCCGATACTGTAAGTTTTCGACACCGATCATTCTCGGAATACCTCTGTGCCCAAAAGAAGGCCAAAGACCGGTCTCTAAATGTTGCTGAATCTGCCTTAGATCCTTATTGGACCAATGTTTTCTTTTTCTATTCCGGAACACTGCTGGACTGCCCCGAGGTACTTGATGAACTGAATGCGCTTAAACCCGCTGGGGAAGTGGACCAATGGATGAAGCTTATATCTGTTCCAAGCTACCTAATGGCAGCTTATCAAACCGAGTTTGAACGAGTCGAATCCAATTTACTTTCAGTTCTTCAAAATGCTGCAGAGCTATTTCTTCAAGTTAAGGCCGGGAATACAAAGACACGCTTAAAAGAATTATCCGAAATGCACCTCCTTTATTTATTTAAGGGTTTGATCTCAGACATGCTAGGCTACGAATTTTTCAAGCCCGGATTTACGAAGGTCCGGCTCAGAATCGAGGCGGAAGACCACGATGAACAGCTAAAGTATTACGCGCTATTCTTTTTGGGCTGCGCAGAAGTTCGATGCGGCAACACAGACTCGTTTGATTATCTTATTAAAAATATTGGAGCGTCGCGGCTTCCGCTCTCCCTTTCTTTCGCCATAAAAGGGGAAATGGAGTCAAATGTAAGCCTTGAGAAAAAAGCACTGCTGAAGTACCATCTCGAAAAAGTCCGTCGCTTGCTGAGTCTTGGCTCAAAATCTACAACGGCAGAGCGAATGGCAATGCAGGCCAAAATTGACAACCTTTATGAGCGCCCCCTGAGTATTAGGGTTGCCACCCCTCAGAAGTGAATTGCTGCCAATTCCCAGATATTCTGCAGGATACAGCGATCAAGCGATCAAGCGATCAAGCGATCAAGCGATCAAGCGATCAAGCGATCAAGCGATCAAGCGATAGCTTAATCCCATAGTGAGGCGCGCGTGCTGTTATTTGACTCCAACTATCTGCAGAGTATTCGAGTAGCGCTTGAAAATACAACGAAAGTCGACGTGGCTGTCGCTTTCTGGGGTGCAGGAGCGGATAAAATTTTTGCGAACAAAAAAGCCAAGATCCGGATAGTTTGCAATTTGCAATCTGGAGGTACAAATCCCGAGCCTATAGCCCTTCTGAGAGCGCGAGCAAATGTAGAAGTTCGTCAGTGCTCTGTTCTTCATGCCAAGCTTCTTCTGACGGACCGCGACATGATCATTGGCTCTGCAAATTTCTCGACAAATGGCCTCCACTACGAGTTTGATGAACTTCGAGCCTGGAAAGAGCTAGGCGTCACCACTCAAGATAAGGTCGCAATTAACGCGGCCAGAAGTTGGTTCGAGGAGTTGTGGACGCAGTCATATTCTGTCGGAGACGCTGATATTAAACGTGCAGCCTCAGCTTGGAAGCGCGCTCGCCGCTATCGAGCAATACAACGCAACCCTGCAACATTTAATGTGCTTCCTAACCGGTCCGAGATGGTAGACCGTCCAATCTATCTAGCCATATGGGGTGCTCACGCCAGTCTAAAGGGAAAACAGGAATTTAAGAGACTCAAACGTGAGCAAGGACCGCGAAAAGACTCTGGCGATCTTGACTTCTACGAAGACTGGCCTGAACTGCCTATAGATGCTTTATTGATAGACGTTCATCTAGGTCCACGTCAAAAGGTAACTATAGGCGGCATGTATAAGCGAGTTCCCAGTTTGGACAAATCCTTCACTCGCAAAGACAATAAAGCTGGTTCCATTCAAATTGTCGCCTTGGCAGACGCAGCGTGCGAGTTGCCGTTTTCATTCAACGCAGCTTTCCGTAACTCACTACGCAAGCGGTTAAAAAGCGCCAGCATGCGACATGTCCTCGAGATTGATACGTTCCCACGGTTGTCCGACTTGCTCGAGTAAATTGATTGTTTTAACGGCAACTATTGGCAGACTAGTTCACTAGTGTGCGGTCAGCATTTTTCTTCAAGTAGCCTACGCAAACGCTGTTCACACTGCGAAGGCACGATCCAACCAATGTATGAAGTCGAATCAGTAAGCGTGACCTAAATGCATCGAACACCAGCCCTCCAAATCCAAAACGGCAAAGAGCACAGGCAAAACAAAAAGCCCCCGGCTCAGTGAAGAACCAAGGGCTTCCACGGCCGTGAGTAGCGACTACTCAAACCGCGCTAGCAGCGCATTTGCCCGTCAGATCAGTGGAACTGTTCTTCTTCGGTCGAACCCGTCAGGGCCTTCACGCTGGACGAGCCGCCCTGGATCACCGTGGTGACATCGTCAAAGTAACCTGCGCCCACTTCCTGCTGGTGCGACACAAAGGTGTAGCCCTTCTCGCGTGCTGCGAACTCTGGCTCTTGCACCATGTTCACGTAGTGCTTCATGCCTTCGCCATTGGCGTATGCATGGGCGAACTGGAAGGTGTTGAACCAGTTGATGTGGATGCCCGCCAGCGTGATGAACTGGTACTTGTAGCCGAGTGCCGACAGGTCTTCCTGGAACGAAGCAATCTGCTTGTCGTCAAGGTTCTTCTTCCAGTTGAACGATGGCGAGCAGTTGTACGACAGCAGCTTGCCGGGGCAGGCGGCATGCACAGCTTGCGCAAATTCACGGGCAAAGCCGATGTCTGGCACGCCGGTTTCGCACCACACCAAGTCGGCATAGGGCGCGTAGGCCACGCCGCGGCTGATGGCTTGCTCCAGACCGTTCTTGACGCGATAGAAGCCTTCTTGCGTGCGCTCGCCGGTCAGGAAGGGCTTGTCGTTGGCGTCGTGGTCGGATGTGATCAGGTTCGCGGCTTCGGCATCGGTGCGGGCCAGCACGATGGTGGACACGCCCATCACGTCAGCGGCGAAACGGGCCGAAATCAGCTTTTCGCAGGCTTCTTGCGTAGGCACCAGCACCTTGCCGCCCATGTGGCCGCACTTCTTGACGGCAGCCAGCTGGTCTTCGAAGTGAACGCCGGCAGCGCCGGACTGGATCATGTTCTTCATGAGTTCAAAGGCGTTCAGCACGCCGCCGAAACCGGCTTCCGCGTCAGCCACGATGGGCAGGAAGTAGTCGATGAATTCCTTGTCGCCGGGGTTGATGCCACGGCCCCACTGGATTTCGTCGGCGC
>PJUL01000752.1_pt1 | contig 19213 bp, 19 predicted proteins | sample 1512221 | NCBI WGS metagenome assembly PJUL01 (sample SAMN08177667, study PRJNA422409) | Feces metagenome, whole genome shotgun sequencing project.
GTGCGTACGATGCCGCGGTTTTCACCTTCTGCATCGATGAGCTGGACGTCGGGGCTGGTGATATCCTCGTTGGCAAGCGGCCCATCTTTCTGGGGCGCAACGGGTCTCATGGGACGGCGAATGGCAAGCTTTCCTTATTCTATTATCAGGCGGGGCTGAAATCGGCCCTAAAATCGTGGTAGCGGCTCAATAAGTCAACTGGCGCTGCAAGCGAATTCTTAGCTGTTGCGCGCAGGAAACGCCAATGGTTCCGTCAGAGAAAAGCCGCATGTTGCCCAAGAGTTCCCTCAATCGATTTCGTCTCTCCGTCGGCAGAGATTCTGAACGGCGCGAAATTGCCGTCGAACAGCGTCAGGGCAGCGCGCCGGGCCTGTTGTGGCTCAATGGTTTCCGCTCGGTCATGACGGGCGCAAAAGCCATGACGCTGGATGCACTTGGCGCCGAAAAAGGCCTTGCCGTCACCCGTTTCGATTATTCCGGCGACGGCCAGTCCGGCGGGAGCTTCGAAGATGGCACGATCAGCCGTTGGCTTGAAGAGGCGGAAGCAGCTCTCGCTCTTACTCAAGGGCCGCAGATTGTCTGCGGTTCGTCCATGGGCGGCTGGATTGCCTTGCTGCTGGCGCGGCGCCAGCTGGCGATAGGCAATCCGCTCAAAGGCCTCGTGCTGATCGCGCCAGCCGTCGATGCCACAACCACGCTGCTGCCCGCACGCATGAGCGCCGAACAGCAGCGTGATCTTGAACGCCAGGGCTTTTTCGAGCGTGACAGCGCTTATGGTGATGGCGTCTATCGCTATACCAAGCGCTTTATCGACGATGGCGCCCATCACAGCCTCTTTGGCTCGGTCATCGAAACCGGTTGCCCCGTTCATATCCTTCACGGCGGGCAAGACCCAGACGTGCCCGCCGCCCACGGGCAGAAAGTGCTAACCCATATCCTGCATGATCCTGCGACCTTTACGCTTGTGCCGGATGGCGACCATCGCCTCAGCCGCGAACAGGATCTGGTTCTGCTGCGCAATGCGGTATTGGCCATGCTCTGATCATGCCTTGATCGATTCGATCTGTGCATCGAGCCGTGCGGCCAGCTCCTGCACCGCCCGGATCAGCGGGGCGATGAACTGGTCGTAACGCAGCGCATGCTGGTCATCGGCAATGACATGTCCACCAAAAGACTTACCCCCGAGCAGCGCTTCGACCTCCTGTGCGATCAATCCATAATGGACCTGACCATCATCCTTGACCCATGAGAAACGCACCGGGTTGAGACCAAGAATAAAATCCAGCCCCAGATCGGACGGGGCGATTGCCGTCTTGAGCCGGGCATCGGACGTCTGGATCGTCCCGGTGGCGGCCCAGAGCGCCGACCAGCGCGCGCCACTGGCACCCAGACTGATTGAATTGTCGCTGGCGGGGCGGGGAGAGGCAATAAAGCTGGCCCGCCCAGTGCCGGCGTCGATAGTGAGGGCATCCACCCATGCTGCGCCATCGGCGCTCACCTTGATGCGCCAGTTATTGTCGCCCATCAGCCCCATCTCGGCATGACCCGACCAGTCTGACTGGAACAGAAGGCTTGCGGTCTCTCCGATGGCAGCCTTGTTGAGCTTGAGCTGATGACCCGCACCCGCATGGGTAAAAAGCGTCGCCTCCGACGATACGGTGAGGCGATTGGTGCTGTCCGGTGTGCTGTTGACCCCCAACTGCGCCAAACCTGCGCCCAGCGCGGCAACAGGCACCCATTCCGCACCGGAATAGATCAGCAGAACATCGTCGGCACGGTCGAACACCTGCCAGCCACGCGCCGGGTCGTAGAAGCGCCATGCGCCCGACTGGAAGGCGGCGATCTCGTCGGCGTGGCCGGTCCAGGCGCCTGTTGCTCCATTGGGCACGATCCAGGCTTCGCCGGGCAGAGGAGTGGTGGGCGGTATGTTGAGGGTGCGGGCTTCGATGATCGGCTGAACCAGCATATCCAGCCGCTCCAGCGCGTCATTATGCGTGATGTGTTTGAGGGCCTGGCCGGCCATGATGAACGGCAGGTCGAGGCGGGCAGTATGATCCATAAGATTAGGCTCCAGTTTTCACTGGAGCCTAATCTGCGGCCTCATTGTTCAGCGGGGATAAGTCTGCCTAGAGGCAGACATTGATCGCTCCGGCCATGGTGCTGGCATAAACGATGCTTGGATTGGCGGCGTTCTCGATTGAGGTCTGCAATCCCTCCCCACCAGCCGCGAAATAGCGTGCTGCGCAGGTGCACAGATCGGTTCGGCTCTGGCCACTGGCCTCGAGTTGGGCAAGCACGTCATTCTCGTCGAAACCGGGCACCATGATGCCGCCATCCAGCGCCTGCTGGCACATATAGACGTCGCTGTCGTCATAGGCGAAATCTTCGTCAGGAAGGTCTTCTTCCTCAAGCGCGTCAAAGTCGACATCGGGCAGGCAGACCATCATGTTGATCGCGGTCAGAAACGAGTGGTGATCCACGCTATCGAGACTGTCCGCATTGAGGATGGCGAGGTCTTCCTCATCGCCTTCGGCAAATTCATCGGCTACGCATTGGCAATAGGCGCTCGGCGATAGATTTGCGTCCGAGATTGCTTCTGCGAAGAAGTCACCATCGACATTCTCGACATGGCCCTTGAGCGCAGACTGACATGCATCAAGCCCGATGTGATGAAGCCATTCCTCGACAGATTGCGCCTGCACCGGCTGAAGCGAGCAAGCAAGCCCGAAAGCCAGACCGGCCAAAGCGCGCTTCACCCGAACAGGGCGGCAGATAGAGATTGTTTTCTGTGCCACGATTTTTTACCAGATGATCAGAATTAATCAGTGCACTAGAAGAGTCTGAACCTGCGCAACTACTCCTCTAAAAGGGGGATGCGTTTACTGCAAAGCACTGGAACAGGCGGTCAATTGGGAATGGATCATGCAGAAGTGGCATTCGAGCGATCTGAATGAGCCAAGCCGCTTTCCAGCCTGATATTTCCTCAGTCCTGCAAGCCAGCTATCTGCGCCTTAGCCAGATTATCGCTGCGTTTGGCGAGCGAGCGTCCCCGATAAATATTCTCGTGGGGCCGCCGGGAAGCGGCAAGACCTGCACCTTGTTCGAGCTTTGGCAGGCTATGACCACACGCGGGGAACGCGTCGCATGGCTCTCACTCGCGCCCTCGGACAACGCCATCGCGGCACTGCAAAGTCGTCTGGATGCTGCCTGTGAGGGTGCGGACGTCCTTTTTGTTGATGGCCTGCATCATATCGTGGCGAGCGATTGCCGTATCTGGCTTGAGCACGCCCTGTTTGAAGCCTCCTTAGCCTGCCGCGTCTTTCTGGCCGCGCGCCAACTGCCGGGCGCTTCTTTCCATCAGGCATTGCTGGAAGGCAGGGTTACGCTGATCGGTCCGGAAATGCTGCGTTTTACCGATATGGAAGCGCGTCAATTGCTGGGCGGTCGTCTTTCCAGTCGACAGGCAGAACAGCTTAATCATCTGGTCGATGGCTGGGCTGCGGGCCTGCGCATGCTGTCGCTGGACCCCGATATTGCCCGCGCGCTGGCAGAGGATATGAGCGGTCAAAGAGCCGTTCCCGAGCTGATGGCCGCCTATTTTGACGATGTGGTTTGTGCCAGCCTGCCGCCGGACCACTTGGCGGCCCTGCTCGAGATCAGCGTTTTTGAGCGCTTCTCTGCCGAGGCGCTGGCTGCCATGCCGCTGCCGGGGCGACGCTGGCAAGACATCGAACCCTTGTTGCGCGCCAATTTCTTCGTCCGGTTTTTCGATGAAGGCCGTTTATGGGCTGTATTCCAGCCTGCCTTCAGCCGGTATCTGCGCCAGCGTTTCCGTCAGTCTGATCCGCAGCGTTACGAGCAATTACGCGCCTTTGCTGCTGACTGGTTCGAGAAAAACGGCCATGCAGCGGAAGCTGTGCGTCACGCCGTCTCTCTTGCAGATCACCCCGTCGCTGCACGCATCATCGAAAAGGCCGGCGCGATCGCGGTCGATGCGGGTGAGGGGCCTGATGTGGCGCTCGGCGATCTGATCGCCCCTGACGAGGCGGGTACTCTACCGCTCGCATTTCTGGGGCAGGTCTATTACCGCATCCGCCAGGGGCGGCTACGCGAAGCGCGAGCACAATTTGAAGGCGGGGCGGCCCTGACGGACAATTTCACTATACTGAACGCTGAATCCGACCCACTCATTGCCTCGGGCTGGTACGCCCTGATCCGCGTCGTCTTCAAGGCGGCGGATGATCTTGAAATGACGGAGACCGACCTCGCGCTGCTTGAAACAGCGCTTGCCAATCAGATCCATGCCGATCCCGTTCTGGCCGCTAGCTTCGCCTCTGTCCTTGCCTTCGTTTATCTGGATCTGTCGCGCTATGCAGAGGCTGCAACGATCTGCAGCATCGGCATGAGCGCACTGGATTCGGCAAGCACCTACAAGGCCACCATTTTTATCCGCCAGCATCAGGCATCTGCGGCACTGGCGCACGATATCTATGATTCTGCGCTGCTATGTGCGGAAGACGCCATGCGTCTGGCCCAGATCGAGGGCACCAGCGGTGGCTATGAAATGGTCACCTGCCAGATCACGCGCGGTATCCTGCACTACGAAAACAATGAACTCAGTCAGGCCCTTGCATTGCTGCAGCCTGCTTTGGCCCATCTCCATGCGGTGAACGGCTGGGGACGTCTCTATGCCGAAGCCTTCACGATTGCCGCTGATGCCGCCAGCATTCTGCATGGTCGTGATGCGGCCGAGAAACTGATCCGGGCCGGCGAGGGGTTTGCGCGCCACCGCAATCTGGGACGCCTCGCCAATCATATGGCCATTTCCCGTCTCTCGGCGGCACTGCGCGCGGGCGAGTGGCGCGCCGCGCAAAAACTGCTCGTCGAAGCGCCATTGGCTGGCCTTCTGGCGTCCAGCGAACCCACCCCATATATTCTGGTGCAGCAGGTTCCGGCCCAGCTCAAGGCTGCCGAGCTGATGCTGGAGATCGGTCGTCCTCGTCAGGCACTGGTTCTGCTTGATCAGGTCAACAAGGCCTTCCTGCAGGATGCGGATAATCGACTGCGGATTGGTTTCCACCTGCTGGCCATGCGCGCTGCTTTCGCCGCACGACGGTTCAACGCCGCGGTTCAGCATATGCAGACCGGTGTCGATCTGGCCCGTCAGTCCGGCCTGATCCGCCGCATTCTGGATGGGCGCGCTCATGTGCTGGAGGTTCTTGACTGGTCACTGCGCAATGGCCGCCAGTCCCCTCCGGCCATTGCGGCCTATGTCAGATCTGTCCTGCAACCCGCCGACGCCAATACCAGCGGTACGCGGCTGGCGCAGAATGCCCCCCGACGCGGCGCGCAGAGCCTTGCCAATAATTTCGCGCTCAGCCCCCGTGAGAGTGAGATCATCGCCCTGATTGCCGAAGGGCTCAGCGCCAAGGAGATTGCCAACAGGCTCGACATCACCGAAGGCACGGTGAAAAGCCATCGCAAGAAAATCCACGAAAAGCTTGGTGTCACCACGCGCTCCCAAGCCATCCAGCGTGCCCGCGAATTGCTCATTGTCTGAGCCATGAGCGGCGATCTGTTTTAGCGCCTAACCCGCCGATCCATATAGCGTTCAAGCCAGCGCACCAGCAGGGAGAGCGTGATGGTCATGGTGAGATAGAGGAAGGCGACGACATTATAGGTTTCGAAGAACAGAAAGCTCGACGAGGCCGAGAGTTTTCCAAGCTGGGTAATGTCCTGCACGCCAAGCGCTGAAACCAGCGCCGAATCCTTGACCATGGACACAAAGTCATTGCCCAGCGGCGGCAATATGGTGCGGAGCGCCTGCGGGAAGATGATAAAACGAAAGCAATGCCAGCGTGATAGGCCAAGTGAACGTGCCGCCTCGATCTGGCCACGCCCCACAGCCTCGATACCTGCGCGGAAAATTTCGGCAATGAAGGCCGAATAGCAGACCGTCAGCGCGAAAATGGCGCGCCAGACAAAATCGAAGCCGCGCACCGTTGCCGGTTCGATCCAGCCCCATTCAATCAGCGGCGCCGTCAGCCAGTTGAATGCACCGACCATGGCCGGTGCGCCGACGAACGCGACGTAAAACAGAAAGACCAGGATCGGAATGCCGCGAATGATCTCGATATAAAATGTCGCTATCTCGCGCAGAAGCCGGATATTGCAGGTGCGGGCAAGGGCAATGGCCAATCCCAGCAGCGTTGCGCAGATAAAGGCGACAAAGGTTACCCAGAGCGTGGTCAGAACGCCGCCGCTAAGCGTTCTGAATATGCCAGCATAGGTCTGGTTCGCCGTAATGGCCCATAGACCCAGCACGAACAGCAGCATGATCGCCAGCAGCCAATAGGGCAGGCGGGCGAACAGCGATGGTCGGCGGGAATGTCTGGTCATCAACAAGTCAAATTTGAGAGGACGGCCTTCAATGTCATCCCTCTTCGCCTATCCGGCGCTTGCCCGGACGTAAAGCCTTTTCCCTCGTTTGGCCCGGCAGCGACACAGCATGCCGACCCAAATGATTGCAGCGGTATTCCTTCGGCACTCCAAAAACAATTCGGGCGGCCCGTCAGGGCCGCCCGATGATTGTGACTTCAGATTTTAATTAGAGGCCGAGTGCCGCGAAGGCATCGGTGAAGCGCTCGCCAACCTTCTTTGGCACATTGGCACCCTTGACCGCGTCGAGGTTCTCATTGCCTTCGCCAACGGCGACGATCATCACCATGCCCATGGCATAGTGTGGCGTGCACTTGAGGCCGTAGATGCCGGGCACGTCAAAGGCGACCGTGAAATTCTCGTTGATCTTGCTCTTGAAGGTCTCGGCGCCTTCGGGGATCAGATCCTTGATGGTTTCCACATTGTGACCCTTGTCCGTCGGGATGAAAGTCACCGTGTCGCCGGGCTGGATTTGCAGATGGGCCGGTTCGAACACCATTGCGCCAGCTTCGCCTTTGTTGAGCATGTGGACTTCGTAATCGGCCGCAAATGCCGGGGCTGCAAATGCAGCGAGGGCAGCAACGGTGATCAAAGTCTTTGCGAAAACGCGCATTTCTTTCTCCTTCGGAAAGTGGGCCAAGGTCGGGGAGGACTGCCCTTCGCGCTCTTCTTATCAGTGGAGCATGCGACGCCACTTTGACCGTGATCAAACTGCTCGGAAAAAGATGCACAAACAATGCATCATTGTTTGATCAGGATCAATGTCTTGTCATCTGAGAGGAATAGTTTGCACTCGAAAGACGCGGGGCGTCCGCGTTAGATGATGGAGAAGATAAATGGCCGACAAAAACACAGTATCGCGGCGCGCTTTATTGACAGGAGCAGTGGCGGTCGGTGCTGCTGCACAGTTGGCTGCAATATTGCCAGCCGCAGCGCAAGAAGTCGCTGCCGCCGCAACAGCTCCGGTCGACATCAATACGCTTGAGCGCGTCAAGGTCGAGCTGGTCGCTCCCCCCTTCGTACATGCCCATGAGCAGGTCGCTACCGGCGGCCCCAAGATCGTCGAATTCACCATGACGATCGAAGAGAAGCTGCACGAAGTTGAAGACGGAGTCGAAATCTGGGGCATGACCTTCAATGGCTCGATCCCCGGCCCGATGATGGTGGTGCATGAAGGCGATTACGTCGAGCTGACGCTGATCAACCCTGACACCAATCTGATGATGCACAATATCGACTTCCACGCTGCCACCGGCGCGCTGGGCGGGGCTGGCCTCACTCACGTCAATCCGGGCGAAAAGGCCATCTTGCGCTTCAAGGCCACCAAGGCCGGTGTGTTTGTCTATCACTGTGCACCCGAAGGCATGGTGCCATGGCACGTCACCGCCGGAATGAACGGCGCCATCACGGTGCTGCCGCGCGATGGCCTCAAGGATGCCAAGGGCAATCTGCTGACCTATGACCGCGTCTATTATGTCGGCGAGCAGGACTTCTACGTGCCCAGGGACGAAGACGGCAACTACAAGACTTACGAAAGCATCGGCGATGGTTATGCCGATACGCTCGAAGTCATGCGGACCCTGCTGCCCAGCCATGTTGTGTTCAACGGCAAGGTTGGCGCACTGACCGGCGACAATGCCCTCAAGGCCAATGTGGGCGAAAAGGTGCTGATCCTGCATTCGCAGGCTAACCGCGACACGCGGCCTCACCTGATCGGCGGCCATGGCGACTTTGTCTGGCCGACGGGCAAGTTCCACACGCCGCCCGATGTCGATCAGGAAACCTGGTTCATTCCCGGCGGTGCGGCTGGCGCAGCCTTCTACACCTTCCTGCAGCCCGGCGTGTACGCCTATGTGAACCATAACCTTATCGAGGCCTTCGAGCTGGGCGCTGCCGGTCACTTCGTGGTCGAAGGCGAATGGAATGACGACCTGATGACCAGCGTTCTGGCTCCAACGGCAATCTAGCCACCAGAACGCAGACAAGCCTCGCTGGCGCCCACTCCCTCCGGGCGCCGGCTTAATCCCGGAGACAGGAAATGCCGACCAAGGCTGTTCTCAACAAGGATGTGACCAACCTCGCACTGCCAGGACTGTTACTGCTCCTGGCACTGGGCGGGCTTGCAACCCAACTCGCACCGCTTCCCGCCCTCTGGCCCAGTGCTTCGGCAATGGCGCCGCAGACGGTCACCCTGCCTCCGGGACATCTTACTTATCGCGGCCCCGGCGTTTACCTGCGCAATGGTCACCAGGTCGATGCACCGCTGATCGAAACCGCAATCACCGAACCGCTGACCATCATGCAATATCAGGTCCGTGCCGCCGACTATGCGGCCTGCGTGACCGCCAATGCCTGCGCTCCGGCCGAACCGGTCAATATGGGGCAGGGCGATATTCCCGCCACCGGCGTCAACTACAATGATGCCGTCGCCTATGCCGCCTGGCTCTCGGCGGAAACGGGGCAGGTCTGGGCACTGCCGACCGACGCAGAATGGGCCTATGCCGCTGGCGAACGCTTTGTTGATGATGCGCTGGGCCTTGAAGGCGACAATGCCAATCCTGCCCTGCGCTGGATCGCCGATTACCGCAAGGAAGCGGCCCGTAAACGCGCCGCCGATCCAGCACCCCGCGCGCTGGGCAGCTTCGGCGCCACCCAGAGCGGCGTCATGGATATCGGCGGCAATGTCTGGGAATGGACCGACACCTGCTACACAAAGACTCATATCGACGCTGCCAATGAGATTGTGAGCCAGACCAGCGCCTGCACGGTCAAAATGCTCAATGGGCAACATCGTACCCCGATGAGCACCTTCATCCGCGATGCGAAGAGCGGGGGATGCTCGGTCGGTACGCCGCCGGATAATCTGGGGTTCCGTCTTGTGCGGCGTCCCGCATGGTACGAACAGGTGCTCGCCCGCTTCGGTCTATGATCCGGCGGGGGTGCGGCAGCACTGCAGGTTTTCCTGTCCACGCTTTTGATGTATCTCCAATACATCAAAAGCTGGAGGACAGCGCATTGGCCGATATCGACCGCTCTCTTGTGCGTGCCCTGCCGCTCTTTGCCAATATGGCCGATGCCGATCTGGATCGCCTGTTGGCCCGGGCAAGCATGCGTCGCGTCATGCCCACCGAGAATGTCTTTGAACAGGGGCAGAAGGCCACGCAGTTCTTTCTGCTGCTGCATGGTCGCCTCAAGGTCGTGCAGGTCACGCCCGAGGGGCAGCAGATTATTGTCCGTGTTGTGCATCCCGGCGACCTGTTCGGTTTCGCACAGGCCCTGCAGCGCGACGACTATCCTGGCACCCCCATTGCCGCCACCGAAAGCCTGGTCATCTGCTGGCCCAATGATGTCTGGGGCAGTTTTGTCGAACAGAACCCGCATCTGGCGGTCAACGCCATGCGCACCATCGGTCAGCGCCTGCAGGAGGCCCATACCCGCATTCGTGAAATGGCAACCGAGGAAGTCGAGCGCCGGGTCGCCCATGCCGTCCTGCGCCTCATGGATCAGGCCGGGAGGCATGAAGCCGAAGGGGTTCACATCGATTTTCCTCTGACCCGGCAGGACGTTGCCGAAATGACCGGTACGACCCTCCATACTGTTTCCCGCATTTTCAGCGCCTGGGATGCCAAGGGCATTGCCAAGGGTGGGCGTCAGAAATTGCTGGTCAAGGACCGTGCGCGTCTCGAAGCACTTGCGGAAGGCGAAGGCTGACCCTCCGGCGGTCGTCGCCAATTCGCGTCGAATGCGGTGTTTTCGCGTATCTCGCCGCGCCACTTTGCGCCACGACAAGGACGGGCCTCGCCAAGCCCTCTAGCCCTCAGCTCAGTACCGGAACCATCCCCCCGAGGTCCTGATGACTGCCGCTTCCCCCCGCAAACCCGTTCCTCGTGGTCTCGCCCACACCGGCCCGATCATTCTCGCCTATGGTTTCCGGCCATTTTTCCTCGCAGCAGGCATCTGGGCCATCGCTGCCATGGCTTTGTGGATTGTGGCGCTGGTTTCAGGATTCCCCATTGGCGGTTCCTATGGCGGCCCCGCCTGGCATGCCCACGAAATGCTCTTTGGTTATACCTCCGCGGCCCTGGCCGGTTTCCTGCTGACTGCCATTCCCAATTGGACCGGGCGCTTGCCGGTGTCCGGTCTGCCCTTGGCCATTCTCTTTGCCGTTTGGCTTGTTGGCCGATTGGCGCTGATCGTCCCCGATACGCTCGGCCTGCCACTGGCCATTGCGCTGGACATTGCCTTTCTGCCGCTGCTTCTGGCCATCTGTCTGCGCGAAATCGTGGCTGGCAAGAAATGGCGCGACCTCAAGGTTCTGGCCGGGCTCGCCGCCCTGGCCCTGGCCAATGCCGGTTTTCATGCGCTTATCATCTGGAATGGTGATCCGGGCTTGGCCAGCCGCCTTGCGGTCTCGGCCTATATCATGCTGATCGGCATTGTCGGCGGGCGCATCGTTCCCAGCTTCACGCGCAATTGGCTCGCCAAGCGGCACGTGATTTCCCTGCCTGCCCCCTATGATCGGCTGGACACAATCGCGCTGCTGGGCGCGCTCCCGGCTCTGGCGCTTTGGGTGGCGCTACCCGAGCATTGGCTGACCAGCGTCGCAGCCCTTGCTGCCGGCTTGCTGCATCTCTGGCGGCTGGGCCGCTGGCAGGGCTGGCAAACCGGAGCAGAGCGTCTGGTTCTGGTGCTGCATTTCGCCTATCTCTTCGTGCCGCTTGGCTTCTTTGCGATTGCGCTCGTGCCTGTTGGCTGGCTTGACCCTGCTGCGGCGCTGCACGTCTTTACCGTGGGCGCAATCGGCCTGATGACGCTGGCCGTGATGAGCCGGGCGACGCGCGGGCATACGGGCTTGCCGCTCACCGCGCCCTGGAGCACCGCCCTCAGCTATGCCTTGCTCCTGCTGGCCACGATTCTGCGTCCTGCTGCCAATCTGTTCCCAGACTATTACATGCGCCTGGTCGAGTTGAGCGGGCTGTTCTGGATATTGGCCTTTGGGCTCTATGTGTTCGAATATGCGCCCGCCATTCTGGGGCGCCGCAAACCGCGGGCCGAATGACGCCGTCTATGGCTGGCGCCCGGTCAACTGCGCCAGTTCATCGCCTTCAATGCTGCGTGCCTCATCCAGACTGAGCAGCGGCACGCCGCGAACGATGGGGAAGGCCAGCCGTGCGGCGACCGAAATCAGTTCACCCTTGTCAGCGGACAGGGTCAGGCGCGTCTTGGTCAGCGGGCAAACCAGCATATCCAGCGCCAGCGGGCTGACATTATGGCGGGCATTGGGCGGGGCCTCGCTCATCAATTGATTGGCGAGGACATGCCGCGCGCCATTTCATATTCGGTCATGGCGATCAGCGTTTCCGCCCGCGCCTCCAGTGTCTGCGCTTCCAGCAGGACCTGCTTTTCGGCTGCGCCATAGGGCGAAACCATGCAGCAGAAATTCACCAGATCTGCCGTGCCCGTATTCTCGATCTCTTCCCAATTGAGATCGATCTTGGCGAATTCTGCATAGTCGCGCATCAATCGCAGGAATCGGGAACGATCCACCGCGTCTTCACCGTAATTGCGATCAAAATCGGTGGCAAAATCCATCGAGCTGATTTCGGCCTGACGATAGCTGGTTCCCACCGTCAGCTCTGCGGCCAGACGGAAACGCGCCACCCCTTCCAGAATGATGAAATAGCGTCCGTCGCCGCTTTCCTCGAAATGGGTGATCCGTCCCAGACAGCCGATTTTCTGCAAGGGCACGTCGCCCTTGGGGCTCTCCTCGCTGCTGTCTTCGGGTTGCACCAGCCCGATCAGCCTGTCCCCGCCCAAAGCCGCGTCGACCATGTCGATATAGCGTGGCTCGAAAATATTGAGCGGGCGATGGGCAAATGGCAGCAGCAGCGCCCCGCTTAAAGGAAAGAGCGGCACGCTTTGCGGCAGATCGGCGGGCTGAAGCGGGCGCTTGGGCATTAATGGGCTCCGATCAGGAAAACAGCGCGGTAGACAAGAGGCGGCGTCCTTTGAGCGTTGCCGGGTCTTTCGGTCCCCAGGCCTCGAAGAGTTCGATCAACTTCTTGCGCGCGCCGTCCTCGTTCCAGTCGCGGTTTTTCCGAATAATGGTCACCAGCGCTTCTGCCGCCTCGATCTTTTTGCCGTCGGCATTGAGCACGATAGCCAGATCGAAGCGGGCCTGATGATTGTCCGGATCGGCAACAAGGGCCGCTTCCAGCGCCGACGCTTCCGAGAGCCCGGCGGCCTCTTCCTTCAATCGCAAGGCATTGGTCAGCGCCTGATAGGCGTCGCCAACGCGCTTGTCCTCGGGCAGCATGTCAAGGATGGCCCGCGCCTGATCGGCCTCGTCGGCGCTAAGATAAATCCCGGCAAGCCCAATAATAGCTTCGGCATGGTCCGGCATGCGCTCAAGAATCATGCCGTAAATCTGCGCGGCCTGCCCAAGCTCGCCCGCATCACGCGCTGCCTCGGCCATTTTCAGCGCTTCTGCGACCTGGCCTTCCAGCGATTCGGCCTGTGGCTGCGGCGCGCCTGCGCCTGCAATGACCTTTTCGGCAAAGCGGCGCACCTCGCCCTCCGGCATGGCGCCCATAAACCCGTCGACCGGGCGGCCGCCAGCGAAGGCAAACACGGCGGGGATGGATTGCACACCCAATTGCCCCGCAATCTGGGGGTGTTCGTCGATATTGATCTTCACCAGGCGAATCTGCCCGGCCTTTTCGGCCACGACTTTTTCTATGGCTGGCCCCAATTGGCGGCAAGGACCGCACCAGGGCGCCCAGAAATCGACCAGCACCGGCACATCGTGCGACACGTCAATAACGTCGGCCTTGAAACCGGCATCGCTACCATCACGAACAAGATCAGCGGGATTCGGCGCGCCTGCGGGAGCGGCATTGAGATTGATAGTCATGGCGAGCGGCCCTCGATCATGTTGAAACTGGCTCTGTTCCGGCCTTTTTGCGCCCTGCACCATGCCTGTTGCAAGCCCTCTTTCCCACAGGCTTTCAATAAGATGGCGATGACAGCAAAAACTGGGTTGCATTCAGTCCGGCGATTGGGCATATAGCGCCCGTCGCCGCACTTACAAGTGCCGGGGACGTGGAGCGCGGGTGTAGCTCAGGGGTAGAGCATAACCTTGCCAAGGTTAGGGTCGTGGGTTCGAATCCCATCGCCCGCTCCAGTTTCCAAGGTGTCGCAAGCCTTGGTCGCAAAGGGTCCTTCGGGATCCTTTTTGCATTTCTGGGTTTATGTTGGGAAAGCCACAGTCTCTGTGATAAGTGGCGCGCTGATCCCGGCGCATCGCCGAGCAAAGCTCTTGCCCGTCTCATGGATCATCGATAAAAGCCACCTCACGGTGCCAGCGCGTTTGCGACTGGATCAGGCCCGAAACGGGCGGGTGTATCTCAATGGTAGAGAAGCAGCTTCCCAAGCTGATGACGAGGGTTCGATTCCCTTCACCCGCTCCAGTAGCTTTTTGTTCTATTAAATTGCCAATTAGCAGAAATAGTCTGCCCAGAAACGTTGGCTTTTAGGCCTTTCGTTTCATATCCGGCTTCCGCGCTGGTGTCCTTTAATCAGCAGCCTGCCCGTTTGTCGGTAAAATTGACGGTTAGGCCGCTCGGCTTCCCAGACCTAACCGTCATGGCGATTTCTTGAGTCATGACAAATAGTTGAGTTTGCTCGCCAATCCACCGCGTTCGAATCCCGACATGCGCATTTGCACGTAGCTAGTGCTCGAATTGGTCGTAGTTGGGCATTTTCCGCCTTCGAAGGCCTGGGATAAGGTCGGGTCCAGGAGTTCAGCCAGTGGTGGCTAGTGAATGTTGCCGAACTACGGCAGCTTCAATACGCCGTAGCCGCAGAAGTGCCCAACGTTGTCGTCGGGCGAATAGTCACGATCGCTGGAGAAGCCAGATCGGAACAAGCCATCGTTCAAGTGGCCGTGTCTGTTCTTGACCGTTGGCACGACCAGGCTCCGACACTCTTCCACGTCTTGACCACAGTGCTGGCCGGCGGGCGTGTCGACGATGAACTTCGTGGGAGGGCCGTGGACGGTTGGTATAGGACGCTGGGTGAACTTCAAAAGGTCGCCTCCGGCTCAAGGAGCACCGGCGCACCAATACCGTTGAAGGGGTTCGAGACATTTGTCGAGTATCTCAAGGCTAACAGCAGCTCGTCGCCGGACTTCGTCAGTTTCACATCGAGCATTCGATCGCTGCGACGTTGGTGCCAAACCCATGCAGAGTCAGCCAACCAAGGTACCGCACTGTGAGGCCGAGAGCTAGCTGAGGGCCAAAGGCGGGTTCAATGGGGGCGCCTGCTCAAACTGAAAACCCCGACGAAGGGCAATCAGCTCCAAAATCTGAACAAGACTTTCGACTTCATTTGGTGCCAGCCTCGGCACGCGTAGGACGCGCTGACGACCGTCGCGTAAATTCAGCTCTAGGTTCAAGTTGTCGAGCGCAAAGACCCAGGGTGCAGGACGAAGGATTGCCTGTCTGATTTCGGCCCAATCGAATGTGATGGCTTGCTCCGTTAAAACATTGTGCCAGACTGGTGGCCAATTCACGTAACCCATTACGCTGGTTATGTTTCCAACCAGATAGTTTTCGGCAGCTAATTGGCCAGTTCGCAATAGGAAGAAAAGCGGGACCACAAATAGCGCCACCAGAATAACGCCGAAGGCGACAGCAGCGTTCACCCACAGCTCAAGTCCAGCCTCCCAACCTCCTGCAAAAGTCAGGATGCCAAGGGCTGTAGCAACAATGACGATATGCCTGACTTTAGGGTAGAATTTTCGAGTAGCAAGGACGAATTCATAATCGTCCGAAGAGAAGCGGTGATTTCGGTAGGGTATCGTCATTTCATCAGTCCACTAGTCCCCACTCATCGGACGAAGCTCGAAAGCGCCGACACTGTGTTTTGGTGTCCTGCTACGACCATCCACTTGTTGGAACTCGGCGCCTAGGCGATGTCCGGTGTGGCATGCCCGTTGTGATATGCCGCGAGCCCGCAAACCACCCCACAACTACCGGTCTGCCATCGCCCCCATTTCGGACAATCGACAAGAATTTCCGTTTGCCCCAAGACGCTTCCGCGTCTGGCCCGCAGCTTTCACACCGAAAACAAAACAGGCGGGGATCGCTCCCCGCCTGTAGAATCAGTATCGCAACGACTTATTTGAGACCGTCGGTCACGACCGTCGTGTAAGCGCCTTCCGGCGTTGCCTTGATGATGTCCTGATCGAGCAGGGCCTGCACCGTGCGCTCATAGGTGGCCATGTCGAGCGCGGCGTCATCGGCATCGACCAGCTTGGACACTTCGCTCACCATATAGAACTGGTGATCATATTCAGCGGCGCCGGTTTCGTCGGCTTCCACCACGATTTCAGCGGCTTCTTCCGGGTTTTCGAGGGCATAGGCCCAGCCCTTCATCGAGGCCTTCACGAAGCGGGTATAGGCATCCACCTTGGCCGGATCGTTGAGGCTGTCCTCGAGCACATAGAGACCGTCTTCGAGCAGGTCATTGCCCATCTCGGTATAGTTGAAGATGGTCAGATTGTCGGGGCCGTAACCGGCGTCGAGCGCCTGACCATATTCGTTATAGGTCATCACCGAGATACAATCGGCCTGGCCCTGGATCATGGGCTGAACGTCAAAGCTCTGCTGCAGCACGGTGACGCCGCCTTCAGAGCCATCGGTGGCCAGACCCAGCTTGTTCATCCAGGCAAAGAACGGATATTCATTACCGAAGAACCAGACGCCCAGAGTGTGACCCGGAAAATCGGCTTCCGAGGTGATACCGGTTTCGGTCGGGCAGATCATCATCAGGCCCGAGCGCTTATAGGGCTGGGCGATATTGACCAGCGGCACGCCTGATTCACGGGCGGCCATGCCGGCCGCCATCCAGGTGACGATGATGTCAGCGCCACCACCGGCGATGACCTGTTCGGGGGCGATGTTGGGGCCGCCGGGCAGGATGGTGATGTCGAGGTCTTCCTCGTCATAGAAGCCCTTGGCTTCGGCAACGAGATAGCCGGCGAACTGGGCCTGCGTGACCCATTTGAGCTGCAGGGTCAGCGCGTCGGCCGCCAGCGCGCCAGCGGCGCCGGACATAAGCAATGTTCCAGCCATCAACCCTGTGATCAGTTTTTTCATTTTTCGTTCCCTTTTCCCTTTTACGTCCGCCCACCACGGACAGACGGATGCCAGAAGGTGACGCCCCTTTCGATGAGGGCGATCACCCCGTAGAAGGCGGACCCCGCGACCGCCGCAACAGCGATCTCCGCCCAGACCAGGTCGATGGCGAGACGCCCCACCCCGGTCGATATCCGGAAGCCCATTCCCACAACGGGCGTCCCGAAGAATTCCGCTACGATTGCGCCGATCAGGGCCAAAGTCGAGTTGATCTTGAGGGCGTTGAATATGAAGGGGCCCGCAGCGGGAAGCCGTAACTTCATAAGGGTTTGCCAATAGGAGGCGGCATAGGTGCGCATGAGGTCGCGTTCCATCACCGAGGTGGCATTGAGCCCGGCAACCGTGTTGACCAGCATGGGAAAGAAGGTCATGGCGACGACCACGGCAGCCTTGGACTGCCAGTCGAAGCCGAACCACATCACCATGATCGGGGCGATGCCGATGATCGGCAGGGCCGACATGAAATTGCCGATCGGCATGATCCCCGCCTTGAGGAAGGGCGAGCGGTCGACAAGAATGGCAACCGCCAGCCCAGCAAGGCAGCCAATGGCATAGCCGGGCAAGACGGACTTGATGAAGGTCTGGACGAAATCGGCCCAGAGCAGGCCCGACGCCGCCTCCACCCCGATGCGCGCGCCAATGGAAGACGGCGGCGGCAGCAATACGGGCGGCACATTGGCCCCGCGCGTAATCACTTCCCACACCACCAAAAGCGCCAGCCCGAACATGAGGGGGATGACGAGGCCAATGCCCGTTTCAGGCAGTTTCCCGGCGCGGATCGCGGCGGAAAGCCGCTCGACAAACAGCCAGGCAAAGGCCCAGCCCGACACCAGAGCCAGCCAGTAATGGCCGGGCATGCCGCCCACCGGCAGCGCCAGAACAAGCGCGATGGCGGCAAAAATGGTCAGCGCGCCGTCGACCCAGAGGCTTAAGGGCCAGAACAATCGCAAGAGGCTGGCCGCGCCGAGAACGAAGAACAGGCTGAGAAGCGGCGCTTCGCCAAAACTGGCGACGCCAAGCACCAGCCCGGCCAAAGCCGAAATGCCAGCGACCAGCGCCAGAACCTGCTGCAAACGCGTGAGAGTCCTGATCATGCTCTGGCTCCCATGCGGTGATTGACCCATTTTTCCGCGCTGCCGACAATGGCGACCAATACGGCGGCAAGCCCCGCCGCGATGAACAAAGCCGCCCATATCTGGATGGTCTGCCCATTATAGGAGCCGGTGAGCAGACGCACGCCGAGCCCGCCGCCTGCGGCATTGGAGAGTTCGGCCACCACCGCCCCGATCAGGGAAATGGCAATGCCCACCTTCATCGAAGCAAAGAGGAAGGGCATGGAGGCAGGCCAGCGCAGTTTCCAGAAGGTCTGCCAGCCATTGGCATCATAGGTGCGCATCAGATCGAGCTGAATGCCCTCTGGCGAGCGCAGGCCCTTGACCATGCCGACCACCACCGGAAAGAAACTCAGATACATCGAGATCAGCGATTTCGGCACTAGGCCGGTCAGCCCGATGGCACCCAGCCCCACCACCACCATCGGCGCCACCGCAAGGATGGGAATGGTCTGGCTGGCGATGATCCAGGGCATAAGCGAGCGGTCGGTGGCGTCATTGTGAATGATGGCAATGGCCAGAACCACGCCCAGAGCCGTGCCGAAGGCAAAGCCGAGCAGGGTCGCCGAAAGCGTGATCCAGCCATGATAGGCCAGGGAGCGTCTCGAGGTGATATCGAGCGCCACCGTAGCGTTCCAGATTTCGGAAATCACCTGATGCGGCGTCGGCAGAACCGGTTTGTCCTGCGCCCAGGTTTGCTGCGCGAACTCGGTAAAGGGCACGTTTTCGAGCCCGGCGCGATTGTTCAAGGTCGTCTGCCAGGGCGCATTCATGTGAATGGCCATGCCATACCAGAAGATGAAAATCGCCGCGAGAATGGTGAGGACGGGGAGAATGCGGTTCATGATCTCTCCTCGCGCACCGAACTTCCCCTCACCCCACGCCCCGCCTTCCCTTCTCCCCTTGCGGGAGAAGGTGCCCGAAGGGCGGATGAGGGGTGTCTTGCCAAGCGATAGGGGCTCGCGGTGGCAAACCCCTCACCCGTCTCGCGCTTCGCGCGATCCACCCTCTCCCGCAAGGGGAGAGGGGAGGGCCGGTGGGCACGACAAGCGCGATGCAGCACCTCCCCCCTTGCGGAGGAGGCTGGGAGGGGGGGATAGAGCCACATCCCCATCACACATGCTCCTCATCATAGGAATGTCCGGCCCGCAGCCCGTCACGCACCCGCGCCGCGATTTCCAGAAACTCCGGCGACTCACGAATATCGAGCGGGCGCTCACGCGGGAGCGTGCTCTCGATCACATCGGTCACCCGGCCCGGGCGCGGCGACATGACCACGATCTTGGTGGAGAGAAACACCGCCTCGGGGATGGAGTGGGTCACAAAACAGATGGTCTTTTGCGTGCGATCCCAGAGCTTGAGCAATTCGGAATTGAGATGATCGCGCACGATTTCGTCGAGCGCGCCAAACGGCTCGTCCATCAGCAGCAGATCGGCATCGAAGGAAAGGGCACGGGCGATGGA
>PJUL01000753.1_pt1 | contig 19179 bp, 21 predicted proteins | sample 1512221 | NCBI WGS metagenome assembly PJUL01 (sample SAMN08177667, study PRJNA422409) | Feces metagenome, whole genome shotgun sequencing project.
CGAAAATGGAGACGATATTGCCGCGCAGGCTGCCATAGGTCTGCAGGCTGCGGGCGATTTCCGCCCGCATGTTCTGCGCCAATTGCTCCATGCCGATCCAGCCGGCACCGAACAGCATGAGAGAAAAAAAGAGCAGCCAAATACTCACCTGGCGCAGACGCCGGTGCGAATTTGAAATCATGAAAGCGGCAAGCCGACCCATGCAGGGCTCTCCATTGGGGCGCTATCAAGCGCCGTAACTTCTCAAAAGGTCGTTAAACTCCTGAACGTTGGCACGGAACCCGACAATGCCGGAATGCATTGGGTTTTCATGCGGCGCAAGCATTGCCGCCGAACAGGGAGATTATTGATGGCCGATCCGCATGTGAAAGAGGACGCCAAGGTCGATTTTCTCGTCGACGAAAACGGATCCCCTATCGATGTGCCGGATAATTCCGGCATTAAGGTCGCGGGCGAACATGACGCGACCATCGGGGCGACTGGTCCCACCAATTGGTGGCTTTATGGAGTGGCCGCGCTGGGGATCATCATTGCCATTCTGCTGGTCTTGCAGATGTTCTCCGGCGCTCCGGGCACCGATATGCAGCCGGGCACTCCGACTTCGGCCCCGGTCGTCGAAACACCAGCGCAATAAAAAACGCGGCCCGAGAGCCGCGTTTTCATTATCAGATACGCCGCTTTTAACCGCGGATCGGGGAAAGCTGGATTTCCACGCGACGGTTCTGGGCCCGACCGGCTTCGGTTGCGTTGGAAGCGATCGGGCTCGAAGGGCCCTTGCCTTCGATATAGAAGCGGCGCTGATCGATGCCCTGGCTCGACAGAATGGTGGCAACGGACACGGCACGGCGCTGGCTGAGGGCCATATTGTGCTCGGTGGAGCCGGTGGAATCGGTGTGGCCGTAGACGTCGACAATGGTCTTGTCGAATTTCTTGAGCACCAGCGCGACCGAAACCAGCGTCTGGTTGAACTGCGGCTGCACCGTGGACTGGTCGGTGGCGAACGTGATGTTGGACGGCATATTGAGGATGATCTGGTCACCCACGCGGGTCACCGATACGCCGGTGCCCTGAAGCTGGGCGCGCAGCTCGGCTTCCTGCTGGTCCATGTAATTGCCGATTGCCGCACCGGTAAGGCCGCCAACGCCAGCGCCGATCAAGGCGCCGACACGGGCGTCACCACCCACTGCCGCGCCGACAATGGCGCCTGCCAAGGCACCGCCGCCAGCACCGATCAGGGACCCGCCTGCGGTGTTGGAAATACGGTTCTGGCCGGTATACGGATCGGTGGTGGTGCAGGCGCTGAGCGCAAGTGCCGCTGCGAGAGCGACGAAAACCTTCGACTTCATAATTATCCCCCTGAAGGATTCGCAAATGGAGTGGCCGTGTGATGCCCCTTCATTAAGGCAGGAGCGTGGTAAGGCCAAGATGATGAACGGGGAATGAATGACTAGCCAAGCTTCGGCCATATAAGTGCAGCTACGAAGGCTGTAACGAGCCCGCCCCCGACCATGGGATAGAGCACAATAGCGGCATAGCTTGCGCTTAACGGCTCAAGGCCCAACATCCAGAGATAATATCCCACGACAGGCAAGACTGCGGCGCCAGCCAGAACGGCGATAAACGCGGATGCCTTTGCCCGACCGCCCATCAGGTAGAGATAAGCCGCCCCCGCCAGCGCTGCGGGCAACATCGCGCCAAAACATATGAGGAATATCTGCGGGTAGAACAGGAACGGCCAGGCGTCGAATAAAAGGCCCAGCAGGCAATAGACCAGAAGGCATATGCCAGTGGACCAGCCCAGAAATTTCCTCGCTAGCCCGACGCGGTTACCCATTGGCCCAGCCGGCATCGACCACCAGGTCGGGCTCGGCCACCAGATCGGGCTCGACCGTTTCAGCGGTGTCGGCGACGTCAGCCACCGAGTCCGTCTCGGAAGAGGCTTCAGAGGTGTCGGCGTCAACCACCAGTTCCGGCTGGGCAGATGCGGCAATAGCGTCAGCAGCCAAGTCCGGCTCGGACTTTTCATCGTCGAGATTTAGCACGGCATCCAAATTGCTATCATTGCCTGTCGGCCCGGCCAGCAGTGCGCTGATATTGGGTGGAGGGGCGGGGAGCGGCGTCAGCACGATTTCGACGCGACGGTTCGCTGCCCGGTTCGGTTCCGAACTGTTAGGGACAACTGGATAGTTCGGGCCCATGCCAGATGTCTCGATGCGATGCCCACCGACATTTTGGGCCATAAGATAACTTTTCACGCTCTCTGCGCGCGCTTTACTCAGGTTCATATTGTATTGGTATGGGCCGGTGTCATCGGTATGGCCAATGATATCAATGACGGTTTTATCGAACGTTTTGAGCACGTTACTGATGTCGTTGAAAACGGGGTAGAGGTTGGATCTGATATCTGACCTGTTGGTGTCGAATGTGAGTTGGGCAGGAATAATCAGCCATATCTGTTGGCCGATCCGCTCGGTTTTCACCCCACTGCCCGATAATTGGAGGCGCAGCTCAGCTTCCTGCCGGTCCATGTAATCGGCAACCTCATGCTGAGCGAGGCCAGTGACTCCGGACTTCAGCAGAACTTCAACCCGTGAGTCGCTGCTTGTTCCAGGGGACACGCTGCCCACCGGGGGGCCACGCAAGGCGCGCTCGGCAACACCGGCTTTCGCGGCTTTGTAGGTCGCTGTGTTAGTGGACGCGCAGCCGGTGAGCGCCAGAGCAGCGATGCTGGCAAGAAGAATGAGTAGTTTCATCTATGCCCCCGATGGAGGCGAGACCCTCTTCCCGCCCTCAAGGCGACGCGGATTCGCCCAGTCCAAGCGCTGACGCTAGCAATGGGCCCAGCCACCGTCTACCAGGAAGTTCTGCGCGCTGATCATTCTGGAATCGTCGGCAGCGAGGAACAGCGCCATGCGCGCGCAATCTTCGGGCGTGAGGTGGCCAGAGAGGGCCTGATTGGCTTCGATGGCCTGTAGGTCTTCCGGTTTGATCCAGAGATCGAGCTGGCGCTGCGTCATCACTGCACCGGGCACGAGAGAATTGACGCGGATCGCGGCGCGGCCAAGTTCGCGGGCCATGGAGCGCGTCAGGCCATGCACTGCCGCCTTGGCTGTTTCATAAAGCGGAATGGACGGCGTCATGATCATCCAGCTGATCGAGCCGAAATTGATGATCGAGCCACCCCCCGCCCTTTCCATGCCCGGCGCAACGGCCTGAATGGCGAAGAAGGCGTGCTTGAGATTGACCGCCATGCGTTCATCCCAATAATTGGGGGTGACTTCGGACCAGTCATGACGCTGATCGTGGGCGGCATTGTTGACCAGAACACGCGCATCGCCATGGGCTTCGGCAAAACCGGCAATCGCAGATTGATAGGCTGCAATATCGGTGACGTCGCAGCGGGTAAATCTCACCACCTGGCCTGCGGCAACCAGTTCGGCGGCAAGGCTTTCGCCGGCTTGTGCATCGATATCGACAAAGCCGACACGCGCACCCTGTTCGGCAAAATGGCGCACAAGCGACGCGCCGATCCCCGAAGCGCCGCCGGAAATGACCACTGGACGATCCTTGAGGCTGGGATAATTTGCAAAATGCGTCACGGGCCAAAACTCCGGCGTTTCAAGAAAAACATCCGTCCATACCGCGCTTGCGGGAAGGCTTCAAGCGATATGAGGTACGTACCTCATGCCTATATCCCGCCACTAGCGCAGCCGTTCGACCGATTGCGGCATCGTCCTTGGAGACACCTCGCGGCGCTCCATGTCCTCCAGCAGGTCGAGCACCTTGTCGACATTGTCGAGATGGCGCTCCTCAACCGAGAAATTGAAGCTCACATGGCTGCGGCCGGGACAGAAGGTGCAGATATTGGCCGCCGGATGCCAAGCGCCGCAAAAGATCGGCTCGACCAGGCCATGGGTGAGCGGCCCATAGGTGCGATGCGGCGGCACCAGTGTCAGCACGATGTCGACCGCGCCGTTGAAACGCCAGAACCGTCGTCCCGGCAGGAAAGGCAGCAGGCGGTTGATGCCGCGCAAGGCCTTGAACATGGCGTTCATCATCACCTGGAACGAGGTGATGTCCTTCTGCTCGATCCCCGCCACCGTGTCATCGACCATGCGGACATAATCGACGAAGTCCTCGATCACCGCGAATTTGGCTTCGAGCGCGCGCACGCGGAAAAAGTCGTCATCGGCGCTGTTCCGCTTGGTATCGAGCATGGTGTAGGCCGCCGCGATGGTCTTGCCCGCAATATGCTTGCGCTGACCATTACCATTGAGCGCGTGCGTCACCAGCGCGAACATCAATGAGCGCTGCCGCACGCCAAGCTTGTTTGCCAGCAGCCGCAGGCGGTGCCGTTCCACGGAAAGCGTGCGAAAGCCCCATGGCTTGTCCTTGGGCGCGAGAATATTGGCGATGGCGATATAGATGAATGCGGACAATCCGCCTTTGAGCCCGCTTGCCAGCCGTTCGCGCCATGGCAGCTTGTTCTGCTTGTCCGACAGGGCGCCATGCGCGGCCAGTTGCGAGCGCGTCAGCAATGCCGAGTCCGAGCCTTCGAGAAGCGCGTGGCTGGAGCGAACCTGCAGGATGGCTGCGCGCCCTTGCGCATCAGGACCATCGCGGCGCACCGCCGCCATGACGCGGAACAGCGGCAAGTCCTTGCGCTCGAAAATATCGGCCGATTTGCCCAGCCACCGATCGGGATAGCCATCGAAATCATCGACGACCTCAAGCGAGATGATCGCGTCGAGCAGGTGTTTGGGAAAGGGCTGCCCCGGTTGCGCGCCGACAAACCCGTGGGTCAGTTGCGGCGCAAGAGCGACCATCTCGGCCACCATATTGCTCAGATCATCGGGCTCGTAAGTTCGGGTGGAAAAGGCCGTAAAAAAGACCGTGTCCCGCGCCTCATAAAGAAACCACTGAAAATCGCTGAATAATGCCTGTGCATCGCGCGACAGCAATGCCTGCGTCAATACGACGGCATCTGCATTGTGACCCGCAAAACTCGAAGACGAAAAACTTTTCACCTTCTGTCCCCCTCCAGAGATCTGCGATTTAAGCGCAACAAAAGCCGACGATCAACAGCAGGTGCATAAGCCGGTTAATCACTGCGCAGGAGCAGAGGGACAGTTTTGCCGATGCATTTCTGTTGGCACGGCGGGGCGACAACTTTAGAATGGGTCTGAAAAGAATCTCCTCGCCTCTTCTGCGACAAGGGCTTAGCGCCGGGCGCGCGTCGAATTGACCTATATCAAGGACGCTCGGACGGGATTAGGAGAGAGATGTATTCGCCCGGTCTGGCCTCTGCCCCTCTCGGACGCAAGCGAAGGAATTGCTTCATGGACTATCGCGGTATTTTCGAGGATGCAGTGGACACATTGCGGGCCGAGAAGCGCTATCGCGTCTTTGCCGATCTCGAACGCATCGCCGGGAACTTCCCCAAGGCGCTTTACCGCGACGAGGCGGACAATGCCCGCGAGATCACCATCTGGTGCTCCAATGATTATCTTGGCATGGGCCAGCACGAAAAAGTCGTGCGCGCCATGCAGGAAACTGCCGGGTCCATGGGCGTCGGTGCTGGCGGCACGCGCAATATTTCGGGCACCAACCGCCCACTGGTCGAGCTGGAGCGTTCGCTCGCCGACCTGCACCGCAAGGAAGCCGCGCTGGTCTTCACTTCGGGCTTCGTCTCCAATGAGGCGGGCATTTCCACCATTGCCCGGCTGATGCCGGATTGCATCATCTTCTCGGACCAGCTCAACCACGCCTCGATGATTCAGGGCGTGCGCCAATCGGGCATGGAAAAGAAGATTTTCCGGCACAATGATGTGGCGCATCTGCGCGAGCTGCTGAGCCAGGTCGACCGCAAGCGGCCAAAGCTGATCTGTTTTGAATCCGTTTATTCGATGGATGGCGACGTGGCCCCCATCAAGGAAATCTGCGATCTGGCCGAAGAATTCGGCGCGCTGACCTATATCGATGAAGTGCATGCCGTCGGCATGTATGGCCCACGCGGCGGCGGCATTGCCGAGCGCGACGGGTTGATGGACCGCATCGATATTATCGAAGGTACGCTGGCCAAGGGCTTCGGCGTCATGGGCGGCTATATCACCGCCAATCGCGCCATTATCGACGCGGTGCGCTCCTATGCGCCTGAATTCATCTTCACCACCGCCCTGCCCCCGGCCCTGTGCGCCGCTGCCCGCGCCTCGATCGAGCATCTGAAGGGCAATGGTCATGAACGGCAGATGCACCAGCGTCAGGCGCGCCTGACCAAGGCCATTCTGGCCGATGCGGGCCTGCCGGTGATGGATACCGCAACTCATATCGTGCCGCTGATCGTGGGCGATGCACGCGCCGTCAAGGCAGCGAGCGACATGCTGCTCGACAAGCACAATATCTATATCCAGCCGATCAATTACCCGACGGTCCCCAAGGGCACCGAGCGGTTGCGCATCACGCCGACCCCGCTGCACACCGACGAGATGATCTTCGAGCTGCGCCATGCGCTGGTCAGCGTCTGGACCGCTCTCGAATTGCCGCGCGAGAAGGCCGATGCTGCCATTACGGCGAGCAAGCTGACTTCGGGCGACCTGACCCTGCCAAGCCTGGGCGGCTGATGGCGTTCCGGCGCTGGGTTCGCCGACATTATGGATTGCTCACCGGTGCTCCCCTATTTCTGGGCAGCGCCGGTTTGCTTTTGAACGCAGCCATCAGCGGCACCATTCCGGCCATTGGACGCCCGCTGAAGTGGGTATCTTTTCATGACCAGCCCTTGGCCTTTGTCATTTCGGTCATTCTAGTGCTGGCAGCTATGGCGCTGTTCGGCTTCATCGTGCTGAGTGAGTTTCGCGGAAACCGTCGCATCGAGCGCATGCTTTTGCGCAAGGCTGAACTGGCTCCACCCGATCGGCCGGAGCGTAATATTTCTAGCCCGCCCAAGACAGAAAAATGAGCCGACACATTGGCTTTATTCCGGGCCGATCAAGAAAATTACCCACAATTATCCGAGACGACTTTGAAGCCGGAAAAATGACATTTCGACCTCTCCATTTCATGCAAATGCCCATCGCCTTGACTTGAGCACAATTGAGGTAGATGCTTGTTCCATACGTTTTCTGCCCCTGTTGGCGAACTGACCCTGCCGGCGGAGCCGGTTGATTGGCTTTCCTTCCGAACTGCGAACGTCTTAGACCCTGACGCATGTTGCGCCGGGGAAACCTGCTCGTTTGTAAGGAGCGCCCATGTCTCACCGTTACAAGGTTGGCCAGATGCTGGATCTGCGCTCCGCGCCACGACACAGCAATCGCCCGTCAGGCCCCTGCGAAGTCGTTGCCTGCCTGCCCCATGAAAAAGGCCCCCTGCTTTACCGGGTCAAGTCAAGGGACGAGGGCAATGAGCGCGTGGTGGAGGAAGCCGATTTGTCGCCCAGCGCGGCGATAAAGACAGTGCATGCAGAAAGCGAAAGCGTATTCAGCATCGCCATCGGTAAACGGTGAATCCGGCATAGGCTGGTCACAACCCGCAGAATTCTAGCGCCGCTCCATTCGGCGCACGCAAAAGCCGCTATATGCGGTTCCCATCCGCCGCCGAAGCGATACGCTTCGCTGCGAGAATATGAGGCCTGTGCAATTGCGCGGCCTGGCTCTCGAATGCGGCGACAACAGACATAGGGTGAGGCTATTCGGACGCTCTATTTGTCGCCCGATTACCCCCTGCAGCGCGACACGCGCTGAACGATGCCGGCCGCTGGCCGACAGAAAGACAATAATGAATATCCAGATTTTGAACGCCCCCGGGGAGCTTTTCCTCGGCAGCGATAGCGCGACTGCTTTCGCGCAAGGGCCACGGCAATTCCGCTCTGCGGCCAATGCGGTGCGCTTTGCCATCGAACAGGCTGCACCCGTCAGCCTGCACGGCGCCATGCTCAGGATTGGCACCCTGACGCTCGGACCCAAACAGATCAAGCGCCTGCATCGCGGGCTAATGGCCAAGACCGCAAACTGACCAATTGAAGACTAGGTGACCAAAAGGTCCAGCCGCCCCTTTCTCCGCACGATATTCTTGTAATCCCATTGGATCGTGCGGGCTTCGGCCAACCAGCGCGCGAGAACGGCTTCATCGACCTGATCGAGCGCCGTATAGCGCTTTTCCGCCGCCTTGAACTTGCCTTCGACGCTCAGGCCGGGCGTTTCAAAGGACTGGCCGCTCCAGAACAGGAGACGCACGCTGTCCTTGAGCTTGCTATAGCCCACAACCGGGTTTTCTGCGAGGAACCAGACCGGATGGGCATGCCAGATTTTGCTCTCAGCATCGGGCAAAGCGGCGTCGATGATATGGCGCAGCCAGTCGCAAATCTCGCGGTCGCCCTGATTTTGCGCCGCATTATAGGCGTCGATCGTGTCCGGCTTCATGGTTTGCTCCTCAGTTAAAGGCGCGCACTTCCACCGGGGCGCGACAGGCAATCGCCGCTTTGCGGCCCCAGTCGAGCGCTTCAGCCTCGCTGGAAAGGTCCAGCACCCAGAAGCCGCCGACATGCTCGTTGCTTTCAATATAGGGCCCGTCGGTGGCGACGATTTCGCCATTGCCGCCGGCAAAGAGGGTTTTGGCTTTAGGGGCGGGACTGAGACCGCCGACAAACACCCTTATGCCCGCCGCAACCATTTCCCGGTTGAGCGCGCGGATGTCATCGACCATCGCCTCATCTTCAAGCGAGGGATCGTAATCATCGGGGTGATGAATAGCGACCAGGTATTGGGTCATCGGGCCTCTCCTCTGGATTATTCGTTCGCGCTGCGTCTGCGCCAGTTTCGACACCGACCGAGGCGTTTGCCAAATCAATTCAGCGTCGGACAGGCGGCGCCTCGCGCCACTGTCCCGGCGCCAACCCCTCGACAGTCCAGTCGCCAATGCGCCAGCGCACCAGTCGCAGCGTCGGAAAGCCCACGGCAGCCGTCATGCGACGCACCTGGCGGTTGCGGCCTTCTGAAATAGTCAGTGACAGCCAGCTATCGGGTACACTCTTGCGAAAACGGACCGGAGGGTGGCGCGGCCAGAGATCGGGCGGGTCGATTCTCTCGACCTTTGCCGGGCGCGTCGGTCCGTCATTGAGCGTCACGCCCTTGCGCAAATGCGCCAGCGCGGCATCGGTCGGCTCACCCTCGACCTGTACCAGATAGGTCTTTTCCAGCTTGAATTTGGGGTCGGCTATCCGCGCCTGTAATTTCCCGTCATCGGTGAGCAGCAGCAGGCCCTCGCTGTCCTTATCCAGCCGCCCGGCCGGATAGACGCCCGGCACCTTGACGTAATTGGCCAGCGTATCGCCCTCGCCGGAAAACTGGGTGAGGGTGTTGAACGGCTTGTTGAGAAGAATGAGACGGGCCATGGCCAGAGCCATGCAGGCAGGCGGGCGGCTTCGTCAAGTCCAGGCATCTGGCGGCTTCGTGAACGCGGCCGGACTTGCACTGCCCTTGCCCGAACAGGCTCGGATGGTTATCCCCTGTTGCAACAGCCGCATCGCACCAAACGAGGAGCCCGTTTTGGCCAAACGCCGTCACCCGACATCCCTGCGCACATCGGGCGAAGACGTCGCCGTCTCGCTCAAGGCCCCCGATACTCCGCAGACGCGCAGCGCCGCCTATCGGCTGGCCTTTGCCGACGCCGAATTCATGACCTCGGAAGACACACGCGGTATTCGCTTCCAGCTTGAATATCTCAAGCCCGAATTCCGCCTGCGCGAACATGGCATCAATTCCACCGTGGTGCTGTTTGGCGGCGCGCGCATTCCCGAGCCTGGCAAACCGGCATGGGCGGCAAAAAACGAGGTCCAGAAGAAAAATCTCGAAGCGGCGTCGCGCTATTATGAGGAGGCGCGGCGCTTTGCGCAATTGGCCAGCCAGACCGCTGCGTCGATGGACTACAAGGAATATGTGGTGGTGACGGGCGGCGGACCGGGCGTCATGGAAGCGGGCAATCGCGGCGCTACCGATGTCGGCGCACCCTCCATCGGGCTCAACATCGTGTTGCCGCATGAGCAGGCGCCCAACCTTTATGTGACGCCTGACCTCTCGTTCAACTTCCACTATTTCGCCACGCGCAAAATCCATTTCCTGTTGCGGGCCAAAGTGGTGGCAGTCTTCCCCGGCGGCTTCGGCACGCTGGACGAGTTCTTTGAAACGCTGACGCTGATCCAGACCGGGCGCATGGACAAGGTGCCGGTGATCCTCTTCGGCAAGGAGTTCTGGACCAAGGTAATCAATCTCGAAGCACTGGCCGAGGCGGGCACCATTTCGCCCACGGACCCCGATCTGTTCACCCTCGTCGACGACGCCGAGGAAGGCTGGGATTGCGTACGCAAATTCTACAATCTGCCGGAAATGAACGAACAGGCCCTGCGCGGCGACTAAGAGAAGTCGGTCTACAGATCACGCTTTGGCCGGGAGTTCACCAAGCACGCGGTCTGCACCCTCCCCTTGACGGGGAGGGATGGGGTGGGGTGTTTCTCAGGCTCGAATAGCGGGGCTCTCGCACCCCCACCCTTCCTCCCCCGTCGAGGGGGAGGTGTCGGGCCGGTGATCGCCGATATATGCGTATCCCAGCAATCCGCCTTGCGTTATCCCCACTCCCGCAACCTTAACGGCACTGCCACACTCTTCCTCTAAAGCTGGTGCAAACAGGCTTGGGGACAGTCACTTGGAAAAATTCGATCTCGTCGTCATCGGTTCAGGCCCGGCAGGCCGTCGCGCGGCCATTCAAGCGGCAAAGCTGGGCAAGTCAGTCCTCGTCATCGAGAACCGCCTGCAATTGGGTGGCGTTTCGGTCCATACCGGCACGATCCCCTCCAAGACGCTACGCGAGACTGTCCTCAACCTTTCCGGCTGGCGCGAGCGCGGCTTTTACGGCCTCTCCTATCGCGTCAAAAAGGACATCGAGGGCAAGGATCTCGGCGCGCGCCTGCGCAAGACACTCGAATATGAAATCGAAGTGCTGGAACATCAATTCGCCCGCAATGGCGTGCGCACCTTTGGCGGCATGGCGCGGTTCAAGGACGAGCATCATGTGAGCGTCACCGATCATAATGGTGAGAGCCACACGTTCGGTTTCGACAACGCCATCATCGCGGTGGGTACGGCACCCTATCGCCCCGCCAATATCGACTTTGACGGTCATACGGTGATGGACAGCGATACGCTGGTCAGCGAATTGCGGGTGCCGCGCAGCCTCACCGTGGTTGGCGCGGGCGTTATCGGCATCGAGTATGCAACGATCTTTTCGGCGCTCGACGTGCCAGTCACCATCATCGAGCCGCGCGACAATTTTCTCGATTTCATCGACCGCGAAATCATCGAGGAATTTACCCATGACCTGCGCCAGCGCGGCGTCACCATGCGGCTGGGCGGCAAGGTGGAGCGGGTGGAAAAGGATGGGCAGGGCTGGGCCATCGCGCATCTGAGCGATGGGCGGCAAATCCGCTCGGACATGCTGCTCTATGCCGCCGGACGCGTCGGCGCGACCGCCGATCTGGGGCTTGATACCTGCGGCGTGGTTCCTGATTCGCGCGGGCGTCTCACGGTCAATCCAGAAACCTTCCAGACCCAAATTCCGCATATTTATGCGGCTGGCGACGTCATCGGTTTTCCCGCGTTGGCCTCGACCTCGATGGAACAGGGCCGTATCGCCGCACTGCACGCTTTTGGCGCCCGCATGCCGCCTGCGCCCGATTTCTTTCCCTATGGCATTTATGCCGTGCCGGAAATCTCCACCATCGGGCTCACAGAGGCACAGGTGCGCGAGCAGAAAATTCCTTATGAATGCGGCGTGGCGCGGTTCCGCGAAACCTCGCGTGGCCACATCATGGGTCTGCAATCGGGCATGATGAAAATGATCGTGTCGCTGGAAACGCGGAAGCTGCTCGGCGTCCATATCGTGGGCGAAGGCGCGACCGAGCTGATCCATATCGGGCAGGCCGTATTGAACCTGGGCGCCACGCTGGATTACTTCGTCGAAAACACCTTCAACTACCCAACGCTCGCCGAAGCCTACAAGATCGCCGCCCTCGACGCCTGGAACCGCATGCCGAGGGTCGTGCCCGTGGCGCCGGTAATGGATAAGGCAACGCCAACGCCCGACGCCAGCCCGGAAACGGCAGAGCCGGTGAAGAAGTAGAGGCGAGCAAACAATCCTATCGGACATCGTCACCACCCGGCTTGTCCGGGTGGTCCATGTATCGGCAAGATGGATTGCCCGGACAAGCCGGGCAATGACGATGAACTGATAAAGCGCTGGTTGAGGAGAGCCCCTCAGTAACTCTTTTCCGGCAGCGGAATGAAATCCGTCTCGTCGGGCACCGGACCGAAGCGGGCCTGTTTCCAGTCTTCCTTGGCCTGTTCGATCCGCTCCTGGCTGGAGGAGACGAAATTCCACCAGATATAGCGCGGACCTTCCAGCGCTGTGCCGCCGAGAAACATCATGCGGGCGGGTGTGGTCGCGGTCACTGTGATGGCATCGCCCGGCCGGAACACCAGCAGCCGCGGCCCTTCAAAATTATCGCCAGCAATCTGAACATTGCCGCTGACCAGATAAATGGCGCGTTCTTCGTAATCATTGTCGAGCGGGGCGCTCATGCCGGTGCCGAGTTGCACCTCGACATAGAACCAGTCGGACACGGTCCTGACCGGCGCCTGCTTGCCGAAAGCCTTCCCCGCGATGATGCGCGCCAGGAGCCCATTGTCCGCAACGGTGGGCAGCATATCGGCAGAAAAATGCTGGAAACTCGGATCGATCTCTTCCTGCCCTTCGGGCAAGGCGATCCAGCTTTGCAGGCCCAGCAGGGTATGCCCATCCGCGCGCTCGACCTCTGGCGTGCGTTCGGAATGCGCAATGCCGCGCCCCGCCGTCATCAGGTTCATGGCGCCGGGCCTGATGTCCTGCACATGGCCTTCACTGTCACGATGGGTGATCTTGCCATCGAACAGATAGCTCACCGTCGCCAGCCCGATATGGGGGTGCGGTTTGACGTCCATGCCCTGCCCAGCCAGAAACTGCACCGGCCCGAAATGGTCGAAGAAGATGAAAGGCCCCACCATCTGCCTTTTGCCATGCGGCAGGGCCCGGCGCACCGGAAAGCCGCCGCCCAGATCGCGGGTGCGCGGCACGACAACCAGTTCCAGCGCGTCGCAGCTCTGCGTGTCTCCGGCAATCGGATCGTAATCGGGCAACCAGGTCATGAGCATCTCCTTTCGCAGCGCAATTTGACGCCGATGCGATGGCCCTGTCGAGGCGGCACAAGGATGTGACCTGTGATGATGGATGTGGCCGCTAAACCGTTCGCTGCGTGCCCCGCCCGCTCTGATTGGCGAGTCCGCTGATCGTCGCGCGCAATGCCGCTGGTTTCACCGGCTTGGTCACCACCGCAATGCCGCGATCCTCGGCTAGCGTGCGGACCGCCGGAGAGCGGTCTGCCGTCACGAGGGCCGCAGGCAAGTGCCCGCCCAGATTATGTCGCAACCACTCGATGGCATCGAGACCGGAGGTCTGGTCGAGGTGATAATCCATCAGCACCAGATCGGGATACCAGCCTTCTAGCAGGTGTTCCCGATCGATCTGTTTGAGCGAGAGCGCCGTACGCACATCGCAGCCCCAATGGGTGAGCAGACCCGCCATGGCTTCAAGAATGGCGCTTTCATTGTCGACGCACAGGATCTTGAGGCTGAGCGTGCCGAAGCTGACATCGGGCGCGGGCGCTTCGGCCTTGGCGGCGGGCCGGGCATTGCGCAAGGCGGGCAGGTAGATGGAAAAGCGCGAGCCATGGCCTTCGCGGCTATCCAGCTCCAGCGTCAGTCCCAGCGCCGTGACCAGTCGCTGGACGATGGAGAGGCCCAGCCCCAGGCCCTGCGCCATTTTCGCGCCGCGTTCGAGACGAGAGAATTCGGCAAAAACCAGCTTGTGCTGATCCTTGTTGAAGCCGATCCCCGCATCGATCACGTCGAGCCGCCAGCGATTGCCGCGCTTGCGCAGCCCCACCAGAACCTTGCCGCCCACCGGGGTATATTTGATGGCGTTGGAAACCAGGTTCTGCACGATGCGGCCAAGCAGCGCCCTGTCGCCAAGAATGGTCGCCTTTGTCGGCACGATGCACAGGGAAATCGAGCGTTCCCGGGCCATGGGCGCAAATTCCACCTCGGTTTTCTTGAGCAGGTCCTGCGCCTGCATCGGCACGGGCGCCGGCTTGAGTGCGCCGCTATCGATGCGGGAAATATCGAGCAAGGCCGACATGATATCTTCCACCGCCGTCAGCGAGGCTTCGATGGAATTGGCCAGTTCGGCAAAGGCGGTGGATTTGGCGCGCTCGATCAGCGTGGACGTATAAAGCCGGGCGGCATTGAGCGGCTGCAGCAGGTCATGGCTGGCGGCGGCGAGAAAACGTGTCTTGTCATGGTTGGAGGCGTCGGCCTTGGCGCGCGCCACTTCCAGTTCGGCATTGACCTGCCGCAAGGCCGCCGTGCGCTCTTCCACCCGCCGCTCCAGATGGGCTCTGGCTTGTTCGAGCTGGCTTTCGACATGCACGCGGGCCGCCACATCGGAAAAACTGACCACCAATCCGCCATCGGGAAGGCGGCTGGAGTGAAATTCCAGCACCTGCCCGCCGCTGCCCAATCGCTGGGTGATGGTGGTAGGCGAGCCGGTGAGCACATTGATTCGCTCAATGGCCAGCCGCGCGGCGTCCCCTGCCCCCATGTCACCGCGCTCGGCCATGAACAGGGCAATGTCGAACAGGGCTGTTCCCGGCCGCGTCAGGTCATCGGGCAGGGCGAGCAGGTCATTATAGCCGCCATTGGAGGTGACCAGTCGCAATCCGGCATCGAACACGGCGATCCCGAGCGGAACGTGCTCCATGGCAAGCCGGAGGGCCGAGGCCGGGTCTTCGGGATGGATGGGCATGAGGGTGCGCAATCGCCTGTCGTTGGATGAATAGGTTTATCGGCCGCGCAAAGGTTCCGTGCAAGACCACCCTTGGCCCCATTGATTTTGCCGCAAAAGCCCGGCAATCGTTAAGTCGGGTTAACCATTGTCCGCCCCCGACGGCGGCGAAGAAAGTGAGAAGGGCTTCCAATGAGCGGCTTTTTGAAGGAATTCAGGGATTTTGCCGTCAAGGGCAATATGATCGATCTGGCCATCGGCGTGATCATCGGCGCGGCCTTCGGCGCCATCGTATCCTCGATTGTCGATGACATTTTCATGCCCCTGATCGGCATCATTATCGGCGGCATCGATTTTTCCAGCCTCGTGCTGACCGTGGGCGAAGCCAAGGTCAATATCGGCCTGTTCATCAATGCCGTGGTCAAGTTCACCATCGTCGCCTTCGTGCTGTTCCTCGTGGTCAAGGGCATCAATTCGCTCAAGCGCGAAGCCGCCAAGGAGCCGGTTGAAACCACGCCTGCGCCCACCAAGGAAGAAGTGCTGCTCACCGAAATCCGCGACGCCTTGCGCGCTCAGAACAAGAGCTGATTTACAAAAAAGGCCGGTCTCGCACCGGCCTTTTCTACGCGCCCATCATAGGAATAATATCTGTTGACAGGAATATTATCCTCATTCATGTTCAGGCATAAGTGGTAGCCAGTATAGGACAGCAGCATCACTTAAGGCAGAATACAACAGCATAGAGATTCGAAAAATCCAGCTCCGGCAATCAATTATGAGCTCCGGCGCAAATATCAGCGGCTTCTTATACCTATATCGTCTCGCCTTAGATCAGCACGACGTAGAATTCTCGATTGGGTGACTGCGAGCATTTGCAAATGCACCCGTAAGACACTCGCCGAAAGGGGCTTAGGCATGAATACGCATTCCTATTATCACGCCTTTCTGAACCGTGACCGGCTGGTCCACATCGTGGATACCGATCTGGGAACGTGCGAGGCCCTGAGCATTCTGTTCCGCCTCGAAGGGTTCCAGACCAGCTTTTCGCGCGACCATGCCCATGCCAGCGCCGCCGTGGCGCGCCATCCGCCCGATGTGGCCGTCATCAATTTTTCCATAGATGCGCAAAGCGGACTGGACGTACTGCGGCAGATCAAATCCCTGCGCACGGGCGCGCCGGTCATCATGCTGTCCAACACGCCCCAGGTCGATATTGCGGTCATGGCCATGAAAATGGGCGCGACCGATGTGCTGACGAAGCCGATCGACAGCGAACTGCTCCTCACCGTCATCCGCGACGCCTTGCGCCGGGATGTGCATCTTGGCGCCATGAACGAGGGCCGCCGTCCGGTGGAAGTGCGCGGCTTCTCCCAACTCACCCCGCGCGAGCGCGAGGTGCTGCAATTGATCACCAATGGTCAATCCAACAAGGAAGCCGGGCGCGAGCTGGGCATTTCCCCCCGCACCATCGAAGTGCATCGGGCGCGCGTGATGGAAAAACTGGGCGCCCGCAACACGGCGGATTTGATGCGGATCGTGTTGACGAGTTAGGGGGCGTGGGGCCAGCGGTTAAATGCTGGTTACCGGGCGTTCAGCGAGATAAATCACGAACTGGACGAACGTGCTCCTCGAACGCCACGTGTCGTCGCTGGAAAGCGCTGCCCTGACTGACCTCAGGAGTCCTGATCCGATCCATTCGGAAATGCCGAAAACCATCGCGCGCGGGATCCCAGGCGACCAGATACCAGAGCGGCGGCAGGATCAACAGAGCGTGCGGTTCAACAACACGATTGGTTACGGCCCCATTTGCGTCGCGGTATCGAAAGCCTAGATGTTGCCGCTGAAGAAAGGCCGTTTCGAACGTGGTCAGCAGTTTAGCGTCCATCGCGGCTAAATCCGATATGTCCACAAGCGGTGACAGTTGGCCAACATAGAGGCAATCCAGAAGCCGCCGCAGGTCGCGCACCTTGTCTGGCGGCAGGGCTCTCTCGATCTTGGCAAGCCCGGCATCTGCCAAGCCCACAAACGGCAAGTTCCCGACGGCCCGCATGGATGCAACGCTGATGAGCAAAGCAAAGACCTCGGCGACGGAGAGTCTCGCCGTGGCGTGAATCGATTGCGGATCAAGTTGCAGCCCGCCACCACGCCCCGGCTCGGAATGGATGACAAAGCCCGCATCGCGCAAGGCGCTGATGTCACGCAGTACGGTGCGCCTTGACGCGCCAACCGCCACCGCGAGGTCTGCGACTGTCGAAGTACCGTTGCGGCGAAGGCTGCGCACTATGGCGTCATGTCGGAGGCGAACATTCATGCCGCAAGCTAACGTCATTCAGTGTCAGCTTTTGGCGCCATTGGTTCCTAGTCGATCACTGTGCAGTGCGTTGGGCCGCCAGAGCTTAGCGTCCTTAAGCGCATCTGATTTCCGAAAGATATAGAAGGACATGTCGTGTCGACCGCAACCGAATTTCCCCAGCCAATCCTAGTTCCAGTCAACGGCGTTGAACTGGAGGTCTTTGAAGCAGGACGAGAAAATACAGGGAACCCAATCGTACTCTGTCATGGATGGCCTGAGCATGCTTACTCCTGGCGCCATCAGATGCCCGCTCTCGCCGCTGCGGGCTACCATGTCATCGTTCCCAATCAACGCGGCTATGGCAATTCATCTCGACCAGACGAGGTGACAGAATATGACATCGAGCATCTGGCGGGGGACCTCGTCGCGCTTCTCGATCATTACGGGTATCAGGATGCGACCTTTGTCGGCCACGACTGGGGGGCTTCGGTCGTCTGGGGACTAGCGCTGCTGCATCCTGACCGGGTTAACAAGGTCATCAATCTGAGCTTGCCATATCAGGAGCGGGGAGAAATGCCATGGATCGAGTTTCTGGAATTGATCTTGGGGAGCGACTACTACTTCGTTCATTTTAACCGGCAGCCTGGCGTGGCGGACGCAGTCCTGGACGAGAATGCACGCCGATTTCTCGGCAACCTCTACCGGAAAAACGTGCCTCTCCGCGCGCCTGAGCCGGGCATGGCAATGATCAACCTAGCCAGAGCGAAAATGCCGCTTGGTGAACCCGTGATGAGCGAGGCTGACCTGGCGGTTTACGCCTCGGCCTTCGAGAAATCCGGGTTTACAGGCGGTATCAATTGGTACCGAAACCTTGACCGCAACTGGCATCTCCTGGGGGAAGTGGCCCCCATCATCCACCAGCCCACTCTCATGATTTATGGCGATCGGGACGTGATCCCGAAATCTGAAAAACTGGCAGACTTCGTACCCAATGTGGACGTGGTAAGCCTCGATTGTGGTCACTGGATCCAGGAAGAAAAGCCCGAAGAAACCACCGCAGCGATTTTAAACTGGCTTGCACGCAAAAGTGCTGACTGACCCTTAAACCTTTCAGTCCACCTCTCCCCGGCCGGGCAGGGGGGAGGTGACACCGAGCCAAGACCCGAACAAAGACTGGAAAGGCAAATCAAGCGGCGAACCACTGCTTTCATCGCTAAACACACCAAAACACTCCCCCGCTTACCACCCCAATCCCGCCCCCTCTTGCATCCAGGCACAATAATCCGCATATAGCGCTTCGGGAGGTTGGCGCGGACGTGTTCCTCGCCAACCGGGTCAGGTCCGGAAGGAAGCAGCCCCAACGAGATCCTCACGGGTCGTTTGCCAGCCTCCTACTTCATCTGTTCACAAGTGGGGTTATCGCCCCCGCAAAACCCTCTTGGCTTTTGCGGTCGGTGGCGGCTTGCCCTAAAGTGCGGCCATGAACAAAGGCAGATTCCCAATCGTGCAGCGCGAGGATGTGAGGCATGGCTGAAAACCAGACATCGCCCTATCTCGTACTCGCGCGCAAATATCGCCCACGCGACTTCTCTACCCTGGTGGGGCAGGACGCGATGGTGCAGACGCTGGGCAATGCCTTTGCCCAGAACCGCATTCACCATGCCTTCATCATGACCGGCGTGCGCGGCGTGGGCAAAACCACCACGGCCCGCATTCTCGCCCGCGCCTTCAACTATGAGGACGCCACCGGCCGCCATCCCACGCTCGATCTGTCGGTGGAAGGGCTGCATTGTCGCGCCATCATCGAGGGCCGTCATGTCGACGTGGTGGAAATGGACGCCGCCAGCAATACCGGCATCGGCGATATCCGCGAGATCATCGACTCGGTCAAATATGGCCCGGTCTCTGCACCCTATAAGGTCTATGTGATCGACGAGGTGCATATGCTCTCGACAGCCGCCTTCAAC
>PJUL01000756.1_pt1 | contig 19078 bp, 11 predicted proteins | sample 1512221 | NCBI WGS metagenome assembly PJUL01 (sample SAMN08177667, study PRJNA422409) | Feces metagenome, whole genome shotgun sequencing project.
GCAGACCGATGGCAAGCTCTATGATCCTGCCTTGGGCCCGAACCAGATCAAGGGGGACTATTCGGGCATCGACGATGACCGCTGGGCGTTCACCACCGCCTATCCGGCGAACGACCTGAGGGTGGCCGGCAGCCTCGCGGCCGCGAGCCGCGCGCTCAAGGACTCCGATCCCGCCATGGCTGCCGAGGCGCTTGCCGCAGCCAGGGCGCTCTGGGCTGCCCGGCAAGGCCAGACCGCCAATGCGAGCGATGGTCGCGATGATAGCGGCTTCATGGCGCGCTTCCTCGATCTTGCCAAAGTCTCAGCAACGATTGAGCTGATCCTCACGACAAAGGGCGATGCCGTCTACACCGGGCGACTGCGTACCCTGATGCCCGCGATCGAGGCTAATTTCGACCGGATCAGCGGGGCCGCCGTGCTCGCGCTCCCCTATATGGATGCGGCTTATCGCGACCGGATCAAGGCGCTGGTGCGTGCCGCCAAGCCGAAGATCGACGCCGAGCTGACCAATCCCTTTGGTGTGCCTGTCGCCATGGGCTCATGGGCGGGATCGGGAGAAGTCGCCAGCTTCGGCAGCAACATGTATCTGATGCACCGTGCCTTTCCGGACCTGATCGGATCGGAATACACGCTGCGTGCGCTCGACTACATGCTCGGCCGCCATCCGGCGAACAACCTGTCGCTGGTCTCTACCGTCGGCACGCGTTCGAAACTGATAGGCTATGGCCATAACCGTGCTGATTATGGCTTCATTGCCGGCGGGATGGTGCCGGGCGTCCTGATCATCAAGCCCGACTTTCCCGAACTGAAGACCGATTGGCCGTTCCTGTGGTTCGAGAACGAATATACGGTGAGCACCACCACTGCCTATATTCTCGCCGCCAAGGCCGCGATGGCAGTGACGGCGGAGCAGCGTTGATCATCGGCGTTCGGTCTGTGCTGGTGCGGTGGGCAGTCCAGCCTGCCGCGCCGGTCAGACCTGGCGCTTGGCAATTCGGGATCTGGCGCTTTGAGCGTCGTTACGAGATCAAATAATCGCGCACGCCAAGGGGCGTGCAGGGTCCTGAGGAAGGCACGAAAGGCCACAATACCAGCACACGGTAACGAACTGCGTCTTGAGGGCTCGGCGCGGACGATATGGTAGACAGCACGCTCCTCGTAGCGATGGCGAGATGTGGAACTGGGCTCATACCGCTTGTGTGTGCCCGAACTCCGGATATCGGACCCAACAGCTGCGTATCGGCTACGAGGCTGCCATGAAACTTCCGTCTGCGAACTGGCTTAAGGGCCGACTGGTCGATCTTGTTTGTCGGCCCGGCAATCAGCTCCATGGGGTGCCTGGCGTTGATACGTTCCGCACGCTGATGTTCACGGCGAACCAGATCGCGAAACAGAACCCGGCAGCTCTTTCCTCGCTGATCTGCGCGATCCTCCGTCCGGAGCAGTCGGAATTACTCTTGGGCGCAGGGGAGCGTGGTCAGGACGCCTGTGAGAAGGTCGACGGCTATAGCTTCTTTTTCGAGAGTCTATGGGACGTTTATGAAACGACGGAACTTCGACCGATCAAGCGCGAGCCGTCGCACCATCGGATTCTGCTCGCAAGGGATCTGGTTCTTCCATGCCCCTGGAATTCGGGCAGGTATATCGACGCGCTCTCGAATATTGGGGAGGGGAAGATCGATCAGGATGGAGCCGATCTTAAAAACTACGGCGGGCGATGGCGTCAGGACGACAATCACGCAGTCGAACTGTGGCTCCCTTGGCGCATCGGCTTCGTGACCGGCGGAAATCACTCCATTGCGGCGGGGATACTGGCCGGGGAAGGGAGCCTCATCCCCCATCGAGTCTATGATTTCGACTTCATCTTCGATTGCGTTACCTGCGATGGGCGAGAGTATCGTTTTGGCGGGAGCCGGGAGAAGATGGTCCCGGTCAAAGATGTTCGGCGCGCGGCGGTATTTGAAATTGGCCGCCTGATTGCCCTGGCGCGGAGCCGATCAGTTTCCTCTCAATGAGATGCAACAGCCCTGAATGCGCAAAGACGCGCACCGTCGCCGGCAAGGGCCTTGAGAGGCCGGTGTTTCGCGTGTTCGTCGCGAGGCCGAAGCTATTGATCGAACTCGCTGGAATGCCTCGAACGGAATGCGCGACCGAGCTTCATGGCGAATGTCCCGAAAGGCACAGCATCAACCAGATGCCGCACTGCTAGGAAGACACTCGTGACGCGACGGCCATCGTTTACCGTGCACCGCTCACTCCGCGAGCGCCCGCCTGGCGCATCGCGTCGAGCACGGCGCGGACGATTGCCTGGGCCATGATCCCGGACGTCCGAGTCCCCTCGCCAGCCGTGGCGCTTGCGGGGGCGCCGAAATAGGCGTCCGGTCCCCCCGCTTCGGTGAACGTCGTGGCACCTGCGGCAAAGGCGGTGACCAGGCTGGCAGGGTTGTCGGCAAGTCCGCTGCGCGCCGGTTCATCGACCAGGTCGGGCCGGTCGGCAAGGACCAGGCTGGTCTCGAACTGGCCGGCATGGCAGGCGCCGGAAATGAACTCCTCGGTCAATTCCGCGGCCAGCCCCCGCCTGGTAAAGTCGGGGAAGGCGAGGGGAAGGGAGATTCCGTCGGCAAGGCTCCGCAGCATTGCGACGTTGGCCGGGTCGAAATGGCTGTTCGCCAGCGCCAGACAGGCGAAGCCCTGCGCCTCGAGGCTGGCGGCGATGTCGAGGATCACCGCCCGGGCCGTCGCCTCGCCGATCGATATGGTGCCGGCGAATTCGGCGGCATAATGCGCCGGGGCATAGGCGAGTGCGGGCAGCACGAAGGCATGTATGCTCTCCTGCGCGAGCAGCTCCGCGGCGCGCCGGGCCATGCCTTCGGAGATGATCACGTCGGTACACAGCGGCAGGTGCGGCCCATGCGCCTCGACCGCGCCGAGCGGCAGGATCGCCACCACCGGCCTCCCGCTCGCCAGTGCCGCCTGCACCACGGTCCAGGGTCGATCGCCGAGCATCATCGATAGGTCTCCCGCAGCTTCTTGCGATCGATCTTGTCGCGGTCGTTCCGCGGTAGCGGCACGTCCGACAGATAGACCTGGTGCGGCACCTTGTAGCGTGCCAGCCGGCTGCGGGCGAAATCCAGCACCTCCACGCCCAGCGCCTCGCCTGCGGCCACTGCCTCGCGCGGGACGATCACCACCACCGGCTTCTCGAGCCCATTGGCATCGGCGCGGCCGAACACGCAGCATTCGAGCACCGCGGGATGCTCGCTCAGGCAGCCCTCCACCTCGAGCGGGCTGACATAGATGCCGCCACTCTTGATCATGTCGTCGCCGCGGCCCTCATAATACCAATAGCCCTCGGCATCACGGCGAAACAGGTCACCGCTGACGATCGCGCCACCGCCCAGATGCCGCTTCGATTTGGCATAGTCGCCGTGATAATAGAGCGCAGCGGAATCCCCGCGAATGCGCAGCACGCCAATCTCGCCACCGGTGATCGGCATGCCGTCGTCGTCGAGCAGATCCGCTTCATAGCCGGGCACCAGCCTGCCCAGGCTGCCCGGCCGGATGTCGCCGGGACGGTTGCTGATATAGATGTGGAAGCTCTCCGCACTGCCGATCCCGTCGATGATCGGCACGCCGAAGCGCGCATTCCACCGCGCGTGCAGTTCGCGGGGCAGCGCCTCGCCGGCGCTCCACATCATCCGGATGCTTGAGAGGTCGGGCGCCCCTGCTTCGGCCTCAAGCATCTTGCTGATCAGCGTCGGCACGTTGGTGAGCACGGTCGGCCGATGCCGCTCGACCAGCGCGAAGAGGCCCTCTGGCGTCGGCTGCTCACGCGCCAGGATCGCGGTCGCTCCCACTGCGAAGGGGAACATCAAATTGGTGCCGGTCGCATAGCCGAAATAGAGCCGCGGGCCCGACAAAGTGATGTCGCTTTCCGCGATGCCGATGAAGCGCTTGGCATAGACTTCGGTGTTGTAGGCGAAGTGGAAATGGCAGTGGGCCGCGCCCTTGCTCTGGCCGGTGGTGCCGCTGGTGAACAGCCAGACGGCGGGATCGTCCTTGCGGGTCGGCCAGGGTGGCGGGGCGGGAGGCTCGGTCGCGGCGATCCAGCCGTCGAAGCCTGGCAGGCCAGGCGCGTCCCCGACCAGGATGACGGCGCCCGGATCCTGGCAATAGCGTGCCCCGGCGCGCGCTGCCTGGAAGGCCTCCAGACTGGTCTCGTCGATGAAGGCGAACTGCGGCTTCACATAGCCGAGATAATAGGCGTAATCGCTTGCCGGCAGCATCGGGTTGATTTGGGTGACCACCGCGCCCGCCTTGATCGCGCCGAACCACGCATAGACGAATTCGGGGCAGTCGCGCATGCACAGCAGCACGCGTTGCTCGGGCAGCAGACCCGAGGCCAACAGCCGCTCGGCCACCCGCGTCACATTGGCCGCTACCTCGGCATAGCTGATCGCCCGGTCTTCGAAGAGCAGCGCGGTCTTCTCCCCGCGCCCGGCCTCCACATTCGCGAACACGAAATAGTCCGCCATGTTGAAGGCGTCGGGGAAGGCGGGGAGCGGTTCCGTCATGCTCGGATGATTGGAGAGCCGTGCGCTTTCGTCAATCCGGTAACGACTGATACGAGTTGGCTGGAGGTGGCGGGCAGTGATGTCGCCCACAACGCAATCCTCCCCCTCCGGGGGAGGATTCTTGAAGTATCTCAGCGCGCCACCGCCGACAGCGGCACATGCCGCCAGAAGCCACGCACCTCGTCATCATAGCCGGTCAGGTCATAGCGCAGCAGCGACACGGGCAGGCGCCCGGTGTTCATCAGATAATCGTGATAGTCGCGCAGCGAGAATTTGTCGCCCAGCTGGCGGCGGCGATCGACCAGCAGCTTCTGCAGCTGCATCGCCCCGATCGTATAGGTCATGCCATAGCCCGGCGGGCGACGAATATAGATGCCGGCATCGGTGCGCGCGACATTGTCGTCGAGATACGGCGTCCACTCCTTCCAGAAGGCCATGGTCTGCGGAACGGTCATCTCGTTGCGCTGCATCTTCACGTCGCCGATCGTCCGGGCGGCGCGGAACAGGCCGAAGATATAGATCAGCTCGCGCGTTCGCGGCCTATCGTCGAACAGCCCCAGCTGCAGCGCGCTTTCCTCCAGATAGAAGCCCCAGCCCTCGGTGCGCCCGCTGTCGCTCACCTTGCTGCGGATCGGATCGGTCACCCGCTTGCCGGTCATCCCGTCGAAGCGGTGGCCGGGGAAAGTGGCGTGGAGATGGTCGGGCGAGGCGTCGCGGAACTGGATCTGCTCCCAGAACATCGGGCCCGTGGGCCGCACGATCCACGGCGCGTTAAAGCCGACCTCCTGATAGGTGCCCGGGATATAGTCGGGGATCGTGACGATCTCCTCGTCCTTCAGCCACTTGCGGATCTTGGCGTCGGTGCCGGCCAGCTGCGCCTCATATTCCGCGCCCGACTTGGGCAGCTGCAGCTCGGGCAGCTTGCGGTTGCGGTGCCGCTCGGTGGTGTAGTCGGCCCAGAAGCGGGTGAGCTCGCGCTCGGCCAGCGTCACCACCTCGTCCGAGGTGTAGGGCATCAGCCGCACATTGGTCAGGAACCAGTCATAGGCCGGCTTGCCCACCCCGGCATGCGCGGTCATCGCCGGGCGCCCGGCCGTCAGCCAGTCGCGGAAACCCAGGATCGCGGTTTCGGCCGCCTTGATGTCGCCCAGCAATGCCGGCTGCTGCTTCGCCGCCCGGCCGCGCAAATCGGCGAACCAGCCGATCAGCCCCTCGGGCTCCACTGCGCGATAAGGCATGCCGTGGCCGACGCCGTCGCCATGCGACAGGCTGTGCAGCGCGAGATCGGCATAATCTGCGGCAACCGAGTCCAGATTGACCTTCGCCTGCGCCAGATAGGCCGGGATCGCCTTCAGCCGCGCCTGGAAGTTCGCCAGTGCCTCGCCCTTGAGCGGCAGTTCGGTGTAGGCCAGCCGCTGCAGCTCATCGACATACATGCCCGGATCGCGCGCCCAGGGCTTGAGGATGTTCAGGCTGAAATCCTGCAAATCCATCTGCGCGCGCACCGCCAGATAATCGACCTGCTGGTGCCGGTCCCAGCTCGCCACTGCGAAATCGGGCAGCTTCGCCTGGAAGTCGCGCAACTCGGCCCGGCGCTTCTCCACGGCGGCGGGGCTGTAATCGACCACCCCGTTCACCGCGCTCGGCTTGCTCCACGCATCAAAGGCCGTGAACAGCGTGACCAGATCGGCATGGCTGCGCTTGCCCCGGGGCGGGCCGTCTGGCTGCGGGGCGGCCTGCTGGGCGATCGCCGGGGCAATGCCGAACCCCGCCGGCGCGGCGCTTCCGGCCATAAGCAGAGCGATCACCAGTCCCTTTGCGCGCATGTCGATCTCCCTTGCGATGGTTCGCCGCGCGACGCCTGCCGGTCGCGCCCTGTTGAATATAAAACTAAAAACATGTGATTTGTAATACGATGCGCGGCGATTGCGCACTGGTCAAGAGGCACCGAATCGGTGTTATCTCGGGATCATGGGGGCATCATGAACCGGTTGGAACTGGAGCGAATCGGCAGGAATCTGCGGTTTCATCTGCCGTATCCAGCGCTTTTCAGCGGAGCAGGATTGCCCGGACGGAGCGCGCCGCCCGGCTCGAGTGCCGGGAAAAAACCGTGCGCAATCGCGGGCTTCGCTGCATCTTTGTTACCAGAAAGCGACACTTTTCACATTTTTTCGTTACCCCGAATTGACCCCAGTCAATTGATATGCTCAAAATCACGCACTTGTTCACAGAAATGGACGCGGCAAACGACGTCCGGACGTAACGAGGCAGGCGGGCATATCCATTCGGGGAGACACGACCATGGGCAGTAAGCGGGTAGCGACGATGCGGGCGGGGTTGCGGGGCGGTTCCGCGCTGCTGGCCACGATGATGATGATGGGCACTGCGCTGGCGCAGACCGCCGAGCCGGAGACGCAGGAAGGCGAGTCGATCGTCGTCACCGGCTCGCGCATTCCGCGTCCGGACGTGGACTCGAACAGCCCGGTCAACGTCATCGGTAGCGAGGAAATCAAGCAGACCGCCACTGCCGAGACCGAGCAGCTGCTCAACGCGCTGCCCCAGGCGGTTGCCGGCTCGGGTGCCCAGTCCAACGCCGGCAACGGCTCGGCCACGGTCAACCTGCGCAACCTCGGCGCCGCGCGCACGCTGGTGCTGCAGAATGGCCGCCGCATCGTCGGCGCCAGCCAGGATGGCGTCGTCGACATCAACATGATCCCGCCCTCGATGATCGAGCGCATCGAAGTCGTCACCGGCGGCGCCTCGGCCGTCTACGGTTCGGACGCGATGGCCGGTGTCGTCAACTTCGTCACCAAGACCAATTTCGAGGGCCTTGAGGTCAGCGGCCAGTATGGCCTCACCGATCGCGGCGATGCCGATCGCTACAACATCGATTTCACCGTCGGCGGCAATTTCGGTGACGGCCGCGGCAACATCGTGTTCAACGGCAGCTATTATGATCGCGGCATCGTCAAGGGCTCGGCCCGCGCGCATGCCTCGCTCTATCTGGTCGATGCGGTCCAGAACGGGAAGGGTGTGCTCGTCCCCGGCGGCAACGGCGTCACCCCGCAGGGCACGATCTTCACGCCGGCACTGGTCGGCAAGGTCGATCAGTTCGGCAACACGATCGGCACCGCCGGCATCTTCTTCGCGCCCGAGGGCTGGCGCGCCTACAAGACCAGCGACGGTTTCAACGATCGCCCCTACACCAATCTCCAGATGCCGATGAAGCGCTGGTCGGGCGCGATCACCGGCCATTATGACGTGACCGACAGCATCACCGCCTTCTGGGAGGGCAATTACGTCCGCAGCGAGATCAACTCGACGCTGGGCGCGGTGCCGATGAGCAGCTCGGGCTTCCTGCCGAACTTCCAGTTCGACCTGCGCAACCCCTATCTGTCCTCATCGCTGCGCGAGTTCCTGCGCACCAATCTCGATGCCGATGGCGATAATCTCGTCTCGCTCAACATCAATCGGCGCCTGCTCGATTTCGGCTCGCGTACCGATGACCAGACCCGCGAATTCTCGCGCTATGTCGTCGGCCTGCGCGGTGCGCTCACCGACAAGCTGAACTGGGAAGCCTTCTACAATCAGGGCCATGTCCGGATCACCGAGGTCCAGGGCGGCGGCGTGCTGATCGACAATTTCGCCAATTCTTTCCTGACCAACCCCAGCAATCCCTATGATTGCCTCACCACCGACGTGCGCTGCGTCACGATCAACCCGTTCGGGCTGATGTCGATGACCAAGCCGATGATCGACTATATCTACACCAACCTCACCAACATCACCGTCCTCGATCAGAAGCAGGCCGGCGCCAGCATCACCGGCACGCTGTTCAAGCTGCCGGCCGGCAATGTCGGCATCTCGGTCGGTGCAGAGTACCGCAAGGAAAGCTCCACCTTCACGCCCGATCAGCTCTACATCCAGGGCAAGGCGCTCTCGCGCTCGGCGGGCATCCAGGCGACTGGCGGCAGCTTCGACGTCAAGGAAGTCTATGGCGAGCTCGTCGTGCCGATCCTGGCCGATATGCCGCTGGTCCATATGCTCTCGTTCGAAGGCGGCATTCGTTATTCCGACTATTCGACGGCGGGCGGCGTGACCTCGTGGAAGGCTGGCGGCGAATATTCGCCGGTCAAGGGCCTCAAGATCCGCGGCCTCTATCAGCGCGCGGTGCGTGCGCCGAACGTGGTCGAGCTCTATTCGGGTGCCACCAACACCGCGCCGCAGGCGACCGACTTCTGCAACGCCACCGGTGCCAACCGGACCGCGGCCGAGCGGAGCTTCTGCATCAACTCGCTGGGCGTGCCGGCAAGCGTGATCGACGTGTTCCAGCAGGAGAACGTCCAGATCCGCGCGATCACCGGCGGCAATCCGAACCTGCAGGAGGAAACCTCGGACACCTGGTCGATCGGCGCGGTTCTGCGTCCGGCGGTGGTGCCGAACCTTCAGTTCACCGTCGATTATTACAACATCAAGATCGAGGGCGCGATCGCGGCGTTCGGTGGCGGCCTCCAGTCGGTGATCACGGCCTGCCGCGCCAATCTGTCGATGAGCAACATCTTCTGCCAGCCGCTCAACCACCGCTCGTCGGACGGCCAGCTCTATGACGTGCCGCTGCTCAACGCGAACATCGCCTCGATGGAAACCTCGGGCGTCGATTTCCGCCTCGACTATCGCCACGACATCGGGTCGCTGGGCAGCCTCAGCTATTATCTGGCCGGCAGCTACCTCATCAAGAGCGTGGTGCAGAGCAGCCCGATCGTCGCGGCGGTGGACTGTGCGGGCTATATCGGCGGCGGCAGCTGCGGCAATGCCAACCCCACCTGGCGCTTCACGCAGCGTCTTACCTGGGACGTGACGGATGCCTTCCAGGTCTCGCTGCGCCACCGCTTCATCGGCTCGGTGAAGGATGGGCGCATCGCGGCGGCCAAGGCCTCGGGCGCCGCGATGCCGCTGCTCGCGGTGCCGGAGACCGGCCAGATCAGCTATTTCGATCTGAGCGCCTCCTACGACATCGACAAGTCGCTCAGCATCTATGGCACGATCGACAATCTCGGCGATCACAACCCGCCGTTCCAGCTCTACGAGCGCGATACCTATGACGCGATCGGCCGCCGCTTCACGGTCGGTTTCCGCAAGCGGTTCTGAGGCCCCAAGTCCGGCGGCGGCGGGCGGGCCGTCGTCGCCGGCAACCGGCCTTCGGGCCGGGTGTGACGAATATGAGTGAAGGTGCTGGGAAGATGATGAAGTTCCGCGTTTCCGTTCATGCGATGTCGGTGGCCCTGGCGATCGCATCGCTGAGTGCGGCGCCTTCCGCATCGGCCCAGCAGCACCAGTCCCAGGTCGCGGGCACCAGCTTCTCGCTCGACGAACTCTATCGCTACAAGAGCCTCGTCGGCCTCGAGCCGCTGGGCTATAGCTGGGCGGCGGACAGCAGCGCCGTCCTCTTCCTGTGGAACGACGAAGGCTATTCGTTCCGCGACATCTGGTCGTATTCCCCCAAAACCGGCCAGAAGACCCGGCTGACCTTCCTCGGCAAGGACAGCAAGCCCGAGGCCGAGGCGAAGGGCATCGCCCAGGCGGTGTTCCTCTCCAACGGCCGCATCGCCTTCACCCTGGGCGGCCAGCTCAACATCCGCGAGGCGGATGGTACGGTGGTCAAGGCCGAGGCCGACAAGCGCGGCATCCGCAAGCTCACCGTCTCGCCCGACGGCTCCAGGCTGGCCTTCATCGCTGCGGCACCCGCCGGCACGCCCGTCGCGGGCGGCGGCCAGCTCTGGGTTCGCGACGCGAGTGCGGGGGAGGGCGCCACCGCCACGCGCCTTGCGGGCAGCGACGACCCCAAGCTCTACATCGAAGACTTCAAATGGGCCGATAACGGCAAGGCGATCGCCTTCCAGCAGGGCGACGACCGCGCCATGCCCGAGCGCGACATCTATTACGACGCGAAGGGCAAGCTCCAGAATAACCGCGTGATCCGCGCCTTCCCGGGCGAGGAGACCAGCAAGACGACGGTCGGCATCGTCGATCTCGCCACCGGCAAGTCCCGCCTGTTCGACCGCCCCGACGCCAAGCACGATGTCTGGGGCTATGGCCTGTCGCATGACGGCAAGAAGCTGTTCGTCAGCAGCTCCGACATGGAGGCCAAGGAGCACAGCATCTATCTCTACGACGCCGCCACTGGCGCCCGCGAGACCTTCTACCAGCTGCGCGAGCCGAAGCATCTCCGCCCCGACTGGGAAGTCGCCTGGGCGCCCGGCGACGACGGCCTGATCATCCTGACCGACCGCGACGGCTGGCTCCAGCTCTACCACCAGAAAAAGGCCGGCGAGGCGCCGCGCCAGATCACCAGCGGCAAATGGGAAATCGCCTCGTTCGAAGTCGATGCCAGGAACAGGCAACTCTATTTCACCGCCAACAAGTCCGCCCTGCAGGACCGCCAGCTCTACCGCGTGCCTATCGAAGGCGGAAAGATCGAGCAGCTCAGCGGGCCAGCGGGCGGCACCCACGAGCCGGTCTATTCCCCCGATTTCAGCCGCATCGCCGACTGGTACAGCAATGACGACCTGCCGCCGGAACTGTTCGTCATCGACACGGCGAAGCCCGGCAAGGCGGCGCAAGTCACCAAGTCGCCCCAGCCCGATTTCTACAACCAGACCTGGGCGAAGACGCGCTATGTGCAGTTCCCCAGCCATGTCGACGGGCTCAACCTGCTCGGCCGCGTCAGCCTCCCCGCCAATTTCGACCCCGCCAGGAAATACCCGGTCATCGTCGGCTCGGTCTATTCGGACGCGGTCCACAACCAGTGGGGCGGCCGCCGCGCCCACCCGACCTGGGGGCTCGACCAGTATTTCGTCGCGCAGGGCTATATCGTCCTGACCGTCAACATCCGCGGCTCCTGGGGCCAGGGCCGCGACCACAACCAGACGCAGTACGAGAGCTATGGCGAGACCGACATCAACGATCTCGAGAGCGGCGTCCGCTATCTGATCGCACAGGGCTATGCCGATCCGAAGCGCATCGGCATCTGGGGCTCGAGCTATGGCGGGCTGATGACGATCATGTCGCTATCGAAGAAGCCTGGCCTCTACGCCGCGGGCATCGCCGGCGCGCCCGCCACCAATGTCTGGCACGCCTTCCCGGCGCAGATGTGGATCATGGGCCCGCCCGATGGTCCGGACATGCCCAAGCGCTACGAGGCGCAGTCGGCGCTCTATCAGGCCAAGGGGATCAAGGACCCGCTGATGATCATCCACGGCACCCGCGATTCCGTCGTGCTCTATTCGGACACGATGGCGCTGGCCGAGCAGATGATCCAGCGCGAGCAGATGTTCGAGCTGGTGACGCTGCCGGGCGCCAACCATCCCTGGGACAATGAGAACATCCCGCAGACCCGCTTCTCGTTCAAGAAGATGGTCGAGTTCTTCGATCGCAACGTGAAGAACCGGAAATAACATGCTGCGTCGGGGCATCGCGGTTCTGATCGGAGGCGCCAGCTTGCTGGTCGCGCAAGCGGCGGCTGCCCAGCCGGCCGTCCAGCAGCTCGGCGCCGATTTCTGGGCGTGGCGCGGCACCACCCAGCCCGCGAGCAGCGACGACATCCCGCGCATCGTCCGCCCCGCCGGCTGGCTGCCCAACTGGTCGCCCGCCGCCGTCGCGGCCCAGCGCAGGCAACTCGCTGCGTTCGAGGCGCGCTGGAAGGCACTGGAGAGTGCCCCGCAAAGCATCACTGAAAAGGTCGACTACCGGCTGGTCGGCTCCGCGCTTGCCCGCGTCCATTGGGAAATGGACCATGTCGCCGCCTGGCGCCGCCAGCCGCATTTCTACACCGCCCAGGCGCTCAACCCGGTGTTCGAGCTGTTGCTGCCCAAGCCGCCGGTGTCGCAGGCGCGGCTGGACGAAGTGATCCACCTGCTCGGCAACGCCCCGGCGATCCTCGCCGCCGGCCGCGCCAATCTGGACGACATGCGCGGGCCTTTCGTCGATGTCGCGCTCAGCCAGATCGCCGAAGTGCCCGAAAGCCTGCGCGGCATGGCCGCCGGCCTCGCGCCCTATGCCGATGCCGCGCAGAAGAAGCGCCTCAATGCCGTGGTCGCAAAGGCGATCACCGCCTTTGCGGGCTATGCCGAATTCCTGAAATCGAAGCGCGCCGGCCTGTCCGAGCAAACCGCAGTGGGCCGCGAATCCTACCTCTATTTCCTCGGCAATGTCGGCATCTATCCCTATTCGCCCGAGCAGCTCGTCGCGATGGGCCGTCAGGAATGGGCCCGCTCGGTGCTGTTCGAAACGCTCGAGCGCAACCGCAATGCCGGACTTCCCGAGCTGCCGATCGGCGCCTCGATCGGGGCGGTCACCGCGCAGCTCGACGCCGATGAGCTGAAGGTCCGCAAGTTCCTCACCGACAAGAAGCTGCTGACGGTTCCGGACTGGGTAGGGCATTACAAGGCCCAGCCTTTCCCGGCCTATCTCGCTCCGATCGGCTGGCTGGGGCGCACCTTCGATTTCACCAGCATCGATCGGACCGGGCAGGACGCCACCGTCTATCTCCCCGATCCCTCACCGAAGCTCGGCTATTTCAACCTCTCGATCGCGCGCGATCCGCGGCCGATCATCGTCCATGAGGGCGTGCCCGGCCATTTCTTCCAGCTCGGCCTGAGCTGGCGGAACCCCGATCCGCTGCGCCGCCGCTATTATGACAGCGGCGCCAATGAAGGCACCGGCTTCTATGCCGAGGAGATGATGCTCCAGGCCGGCTTCTGGGCCGATGCGCCCAAGACGCGCGAGATCATCTACAATTTCGCGCGGTTGCGTGCCCTTCGGGTCGAAGTGGACGTGAAGCTGGCGTTAGGTGAATTCACCATCGCCCAGGCTGCCGACTATCTGGAAAAGACGGTCCCGATGGACCCGGCCACCGCGCACGAGGAAGCTACCTTCTTCGCGGCCGCGCCAGGCCAGGCGATCAGCTATCAGATCGGCAAGATGCAGACGATCGAGTTCCTCGCGGAAGCCCGGATACGCGAAGGCAAGTCCTTCGATCTCAAGCGCTTCCACGATTATCTCTGGACCAACGGCAATGTGCCGATCGCGCTCCAGAAGGAAGAATATCTGTCGATGGCGACGGGCAACTAAGGGGCATGCTTTCGATGGATCTGGTAAAGTTCACGGAGCCGAAATCGGGGCTGTCGGCGCGCTGCCGGCTGCTGCCCCAGGCGGCGCCTTTATCCTGTGAGTTCCTGCGCGACCTCGCCACGCGCCGCGCCTCGTTCGAAGCGATGCACGCGATCTGGACCGGTCCGGAAATCTCGATTCCGATGCCCTCGGCGTCGCTGCCCGAAGGCATGGTCCAGCCGCCGATCCCGGCCGAGAATGCCACTTCCTATCCCGGCGCGGGCGACATCGTCCTCGCGTACCTCGCACCCGGCAGCACTCAGGGCCTGCCGCCCGGGCCGTTCTATGATATCGGCATCTTCTACAGTGCCGGCGGCCGGTTGCTGATGCCGTTCGGCTGGATCCAGGCCAATGTCTGCGCCCGCATCCTCGACGACGACCTGGAAAAGGCCGTCGCCGATTGCCGCACGATCCGCCGGAACGGCGCCTGCACCATCACTGTCGAACCGGCCTGAGGGGGAGCGGGACATGACCTATGCCGATCTGATGTCCTTCCTCGGGCACTGGGTGCTTCCCGGCTCGCTGATCGCGATCATGGCCTCGATGGGCTTGTCGCTCACTGCCGAGGATTTCCGCCAGGTATTCCGCAACAAGCGCGCGCTGATCTTCGGCGTCTGCTCGATGCTGATCGTCCCGCCGGCGATCGGGCTGACCCTGGCGCTCACCGTCGCGCCCACGCCGGCTCTGGCCGTCGGCTTCGTGCTGCTCGCCACCACGCCGGGCGGCATGCTCTCCAACCTGTTCACGGACATGGCCAAGGGCGATCTGGCCCTCTCGATGTCGATGACGTTGCTGCTCAGCATGATCTACATCTTCGCCGTGCCCTTCTACGCGCATTTCGCGCTCGCCCATTTCATGGGGCTGGAGGCGGACGTGAAGGTGCCGCTGGCGTCCTTCTTCTGGGATATCTTCTCGATCACCGTGCTGCCCGCCGCAGCCGGCTTTACCCTCCGTGCTCTGCGCCCGGCCTTTGCGATCGCCTTCAAGAAATACCTCAAGAACATCGCGATGATCGTGCTGTTCAGCGCCTTCGGCCTGATCCTGTTCGATCAGGTGCCCGTGCTGCGCGAGAATCTCGGCGCGCTGTTCTGGATCACTGTCGCGCTCAACCTGATCATGGTCTGCGTGGTGATGACGATCGTGCGCTTCGCCGGCTTCACCCGGCGCGAGAATATCGCGATCGGGATCGAGCATCTGATGCGCCAGGAAGGCACTGCCATCTTCATCGCGGTCAGCATCGTCGGCAACAACCAGATGTCGCTGCCGATGATCATGAACACGCCGGTCGCCCTCTGCTTCGTGCTTGCCTTCGTCGCCATCGCCCGCCGCACCGAGCGGGTGGGGAGGGCCGAGCCCGCCATCGCCTGACGCGCATCAAAGAAACACCGTCCCGGAGGGGCGCAAACAGACACCGCCCCTTTGAGGGGCAGAGAGACACCGCTCCCTTGCCGGAGCGAACAGAGAGTTCAGGATTACATGCAAACGTCCCGTATCACGGACGTCGCGGGGGAGCCTTTGTCCTTCGCGCCGGCCCCCGGCTTCGCCCCTGGAAAGGCGCGGTGATGGAGCATCAGCCCATTTCCCGTCGCGAAGGTGATGGGCCGTCGCTGGCGCCGGTCTGGGTCGCCACCGCGGCGCCGGGACCCGATCTTGCCGCGCTGGCGGCCGAGATCGAGACGGAGGTGCTCGTCGTCGGCGGCGGTATTGCCGGCATGACCACCGCGCTCCACCTCGCCGAGGCGGGTGTCGATACGGTCCTGCTCGAGGCCGGCCAGCCCGGCGACCAGGCGACCGGCTGGAGCGGCGGTCTCGTCGCTCCCGACTATATCCGCCACACGCCCGAGACGATCGGCCCTGTGCTCGGCCGCCAGCGTGGCGAACAGCTCACCCGGATGATCGGCGGCTCGGCCCGCGCGGTCTTCGACCTGATCGCGCGCCACGGGATCGACTGCGACGCCCGGCAGGACGGCTTCTACACCCCCGCGCACACCGAACATCTCGCCCAGAACCAGCGCAGCTACGCCAATCAATGGCAGTCGCGCGGCTATGACGTCAGCTTCATCGATGCGCGCGAGGCCCGCCAGCGCTTTGGTGTCGATCGCTATTGCGGCGCGCTGCGCTTCGGCGAGGGCGGCAGCATCAATCCGCTCGGCTATGTCCGCGGCATCGCCCGCGCGGCGCTGGGCCAGGGCGCCCGGCTGTTCGTCGAGAGCCCGGTGGACAGCCTGCGCCGCGAGGGCGGCCGCTGGATCGCCCGCACGTCCGCCGGCGGGGTCTCGGCCCGTCGCGTCGTGCTGGCGGCCAATGGCGGCAATGCGGGGCTGCATCCCGCGCTCAAGCGCACGGTGCTGCCGCTCAACGTCATCCAGTTCGCCACCGCGCCGCTCAGCGCCAGCCAGCGCGAGACGATCCTGCCCGAAGGCGGCGCCTTTACCGACAAGGTGCCCTATCTCTTCACCGCGCGCCTCGATGCGCAGGGACACCTGATCTCGGCCTTCCCGATGTCGTTCCTGGTACGGGGTGGCAAGGCGCACCTGCGCGAGGCGGAGCGCCGGCTGAAGCAGCATTTCGCGGCGATGCCCGATCCGCGGATCGACTATATCTGGCACGGTCTCGCCCAGGTGAACTCGTCCTTCCTGCCCGAGCTTTACGATCTCGGCGACGGTGCGCTGGCGATCCAGGCCGACAATGGCCGCGGCATCGGCATCAACACCCAGCTCGGCATCGAAGTCGCCGCCGCGATCGCCACCAACAACCGTGAGCAGCTTTCGGTCGTGCCGCGCACGCCGCACCCGATCCGGCTCCATGCCGGCGCGACGTTGCTGCCCAAGCTGCTGATGTCGATGGCCCGGCTGTCAAACTAGGAGGCGTCGACGTTCAGCGCGACGACCGCATTTCAAAATCCTCTCCCGGAGGGAGAGGATTTGTGTCGAGAACCGGCCTTAAAGGGAGAATGCACATGATCCGCGCCCTGCGCCTGTTGCTTCTGCCGCTCGGCGGCGCCTTGCTGCTCGGGGCGGCGTCGCCCGGTTCGCCTGATCTCGATGCGCTGATCGCCCGCTATGAGACGTTCACCGAGCGCTTCCCGATGGAGGCCGGGCGTTCCGATCCCTCGCATTCTCCGGAGGGCTGGCCGGTTGAGACGCCCGCCGCCATGGCTGCGCGCAAGGCCGAATTGCTCGCTATCGACAAGGCGCTTGCCGCGTTGCCGGGCGATGTGCTCGCTTCGGAGGATGGAAGGAATCGGGATTTCCTCCGCCAGATCATCGCCTGGCGGGTGGAGGGCATCGATTTCGACGAGCGCCGCTTCGCCTTCGTCGCGCATGAGGGCTTCTACAATACGCCTTACTATACCGCTCGAGGCGTCGAAGTGCGTAGCGAGGCCGATGGCAGGGCCTGGATCGCCCGGCTGCGCGGAGTGCCCGGCTATTTCGATCAGCAGCGCGCCAATCTCGAACGCGGTATCGCCACGGGCTGGACCCAGCCCGTGCGGGTGGTCGACGTCGCGGTGGCGGTGCTCCGCAAGCAGATCGAGCGCCCGGTTGCCGAGGACCCCTTGCTCGCCCCCCTGAGCGGAAGAGACGCACTGGTCGCCGAAGCGCGCACCGTCCTGGAGCGCGAGGTCCGCCCGGCGCAGCGCGCAATTCTGGCCTATATCGACGGCCGCTACCGCGCGCATGCCCGCAAGGGGCTAGGCATCGCCAACATCCGCGGCGGAAGGGACTATTACAGTTATCTTCTGCGCTATTACACGACTACGGACCTCACCGCCGAGCAGGTCCATGCCCTTGGCCTCTCGGAGGTAAAGCGCATCCGCGGCGAGATGGACCGGGTCATCGCAGAAAGTGGCTTCAAGGGCAGCTTCACGGCGTGGTTGCACTATCTTCGCAACGATCCGCGCTTCTATGCGACCAGTCGCGAGCAGCTGATCGAGAAGTACAGCGCGGCCGCCAAGCGCATCGACGGAGTCCTCCCCAAGTGGTTCGCCACCTTGCCCCGCCAACCCTTCACCGTGGAGCCCGTGCCTTTGGACTTGGAGGAGGGCTACACCACCGCCCGCTCCGGCGGCGGCGACTTCTCCAAGGGCTTCCCCGGCCGCTTCATCGTCAATACCTCGCACCTCGACCAGCGCCCCCTCTACGAGGTCCCCGCGCTCACCCTGCATGAGGCAGCGCCGGGGCATCACGCCCATGCCGCTATCGCCCAGGAGCATCCCGAATGGCCGAGCTTCCGCCGCCAGCGCGACCTGCTCGCCTTCCGCGAAGGCTGGGCGCTCTATGCCGAGCGGCTGGGGCACGAGATGGGGGTCTATCGCGATCCCTATGAGAAGTTCGGCAGCCTTTCCAACGAGATGTGGCGCGCCTGCCGGATGGTGGTGGACACTGGCATCCACGTGATGGGCTGGAGCTGGGAACAGGCCCGCGCCTGCTTCACCGACAATACCGCGCTGGCCGACATCAACATCGACACCGAGCTGGCGCGCTATATCGGCGCGCCGGGCGGGGCGGTGGCCTACAAGGTCGGCGAGCTCAAGATCCTCGAGCTCCGCCACCGCGCCGAGAAGGCGCTGGGCGACCGCTTCGACATCCGCGCCTTCCACGACCTGATCCTGGCGCAGGGGCAGCTGCCGATGACGTTGCTTGAGGCAGTGGTAAGCGACTGGATTACCAAGCAGAAATAGCCCGCTACCATAATCTCGGGCGCCTTGATGTCATCCCGGCGAAGGCCGGGATTACGGATTTGATGACGACGGGCGTTCAGGAAGCCAGAGCCTCCCCCAGCGCCACCCCATCCTCGTCTGCCAGCGCAGCCTCGCGCAGCCGCCGGATCCCGTTCGCATCGAGCCCGAAAACCCGATACCGATCGACGATCCGCCGATAGTTGCCCAGCCCCCGCTCGAACGTCTCGCCATAGCCCTTGATCAGCCGTTGGCACCGCACCAGCTCGACTGCGACATCGGGGTCGCTCGCGCGCACCAAAGTCAGCCATTCCTCGATCCGCGCCTGCTCGATCTGGTAGCGCAGCGTCCCCCGCCGCCAGCGCCGCCATCCGGCCAGCAGCGATAGCATGAGGAACCAGCGCAGGCTGGTCGTCTCGACATGTCTTCCCTTGACAAACAGGGGCTTGAGCCGCCGCGACCAGCCCTCGCTCGCCTGGATGCGCCGCCCGATCCCGGCGGGCAGCGTCTCGCAAACCTCTTCCAGCCGGGGGTGCATATATTCGGTCAGCCGGACGATCTGATCGCCCTTCGCCTTCACCTCGCCGCGCACCCGGGCGAAGCGGCTGGCCCGCACCTTGAGGTCGGCCACCCGGATCGTGTCCTCGTACGACATCCA